>Ga0315298_1011478_pt1 | contig 10377 bp, 12 predicted proteins | sample WHS_1_MG_FD_203077 | JGI IMG/M metagenome (GOLD analysis project Ga0315298, IMG submission 203077) | Extremophilic microbial mat communities from Washburn Hot Springs, YNP, Wyoming, USA - WHS_1_MG | ecosystem: Environmental > Aquatic > Thermal springs > Hot (42-90C) | place: USA: Wyoming...
ATGGGGGCTGGAAGGATGTACGAGGTTGTCCCCAATCTGAAAGGAAAAGAACCCTTCATTCCTCGAAGGCTCGCTACGATTGGACCTCGGCCTTTTGCTCCCAAAGGAGAATCCATTGACGATCTCCCCTTCCCTCGAGAAGGGGATCCATCATATTTTTGAACCATCCAAGAGGTCAATAGAGCAGTTTCGCACCTTGATCCCAGGGCCAGAGTCTTCACGGATGCCCTCTTGGGGCCTCTCGCCCCATCTCGAGATCCAGAGGCTTGATTTTATACCATACTTCGCTTTTTCATTTGATAGAGGGAGAAATCGTCGGGAGTATGTCGTGTAACTTATTGAAAGGAAAGCCTCCTTGGTGTATGTTGGCTTTGCAAAGAGCACCAGACAAACACCAAAGGATGCACCCAGAGGGTCAAAAGGAGAATACCAAGAATTTGGGTCAGATTCCAGGAAAAAGTTTATACGAGCCTTGCCGGCCTTAAGCTTTCGACCCGCTTCGCCATGGTGCTGGAGGCCATCAACACTTCGGGGCCTAGCCCCGGGGTGATGGGGGCAGGGTGTGTGAGGAGCTTCTTTGTGCATGTGAGGGGGCGGGCAAGGTTGGGGGGCCACAAATACAAGGAGGTGTGCCCTGGGACCGGGGTTTGCGAGTTCTTCTATGGGGGCAAGGGGACGGGCTGGAGCCACAGCCGTCGGATCGTGGTAGTGAGGCAGTCGCTCAAGCAGTTGGGGGATAAGGCCCAGTGAAAGCTCTTGGGGGATCTGCCCAACTATCATTATCAGTTGATTGTGACCAAAAAGAGGTGTTCCTCCGAAGCCGTGTGGCGCTTCTACAATGGGCGGGCTGAATCGGAAAACCGGATCAAGGACTTCAAGAGTATCTCCATGGTCCGTACCCTGTGGGAGTGGTTCCTTTACTGGGGTGGCCAGATTGTGCGTGATGATGGAAGGGTTGATCTGGAGTTGGCCAAAGGTAGCGCCGAGGCTCGAAGATTCAAGGCCGTTCGGCAATAGACGGACCCCCCTTGATGTCGCTTAAGGCAAGCAGCCGCGAGGACAAGGGGATGAGGGTAAGGATCCTCTCCGGGGCAGGAGCGTAGGAGTTTTCGAGAAAGCTCGCTTGTGACACGACCCCTTGACTCCGGGAAATCAAAAAAGCCTTCCCAGCCCCCTCACCTCGACCAAGCACCTTACGGCCATGCACGGACTGCCGGAATTGCCTCCAGCAAGGCGTTCAAGAGACAACTGCTAGAACCCAAAAACCGGCAAAGCGAAATCTGGATTGAAGCGAAATGTGGGTTAAAAAGCATCCTTGCCGTTGACGACCCAACCTAAGGAAAGGCCGGAAAAACAGGCACTGCCCGCGACCGCAGAGCAGCAATATTCGCGCCTCATCATGCGCGAGAAAACAAAAGCCCGAAATCTCGCATTTTTTTGTATAACGTCGTCCGAGACATCCCTAAGATTCTTGCTGCTTTCGCCTTATTACCCCTCGTATGAACCAATGCCTGCTCAATACGGTCCTTTTCCTGCTCTCTCCATTTTGAAGACAGAACTTCTAATCTAAAGGCCCGGCTCTCCGGCGACGATCCCGAGCCTTCTTTTGCCCTAACCCGTGCTTGCAGCAATTCCGAGAAGTGATCTAATTTGAGGATATCGTCATCAGCAAACCAACAAGCCCGGTACACTTCATTCTCAAGCTGCCTTATGTTTCCGGGCCAGTCATATCTGCAAAGAGCACCAAGGGCCTCCTCGGAGACCCCTTTGATCGAGGTTCCGTATTTCTCGTTCGATCTTTCTATGAAGTGCTGAAGCAGCAAGGGTATATCTTCCGTTCTCTCACGAAGTGGAGGAACGAAGATGGTAATGGCACTTATTCGATAAAAGAGATCTTGCCTGAAATACTCCGAACTCGTCAAGAAATCATGAGGCTTGTTAGTGGCGCATATAAGGCGAAAATCAATTTTGGTTAGGCGCGTACTACCCAGCTTTTCAATTTGTCCGTCCTGAACAGCTCTCAGTATCTTCGACTGAGCTTCCATCGGTAAATCGCCAATCTCATCGAGAAAAAGAGTACCTCCTTCCGCAAGTTCGATTTTTCCTTTTTTTCCTTCCTTCGTTGCACTTGTGAAAGCACCCGGGTGGTATCCGAAGAGCTCTGATTCGAACAAACTCTGAGGGATAGCTGGGCAATTCACCGTCACGAAAGGCTTCGAACACCGCTTGCTTAGCCTATGGATCTCTCGAGCAACGATTTCCTTCCCGGTCCCAGTTTCTCCCAGTATAAGAACTGGAAGATCGGTGGCAGCGGCCTTTTCTATCATGGCTCGTAAATGGAGGAAGGTCTTTGAGCACCCCACTAATGTGTGCTCCTTAATCGATGTTGGGTACGGCGCATCATGGTTGTGGCGGTAATAATTAAGTGGCCGGACCACGGACTGAGACGAGTTGAGAATACTCCTCAGTTTCTCCACGTCTTGGACTGCAATTTTACTCACGGCGCCCAGGGTTAGACCGTCCTTTTTTACAGGACGGGCAGAGATTATCCTTTCTCTGCCTATCCCGGCCCCTACCTCAACACCCAGAAGTGTCTCGCAAGCCGGAGATAAGTATTTAAGGGCTCCTTGAGAATCGACCACAACTAGGCCCTCGTCCGGGCTAAGAAGAACCTGACTTAAAATATCGATTGCGAACGGAACACATAGAAAGAATCTATCCACGTGCGAAAGGTTGGAAACTCTTACCAGAAGACAGAGATGATAACATCCATCAGAAAAGGTTAAGACTCTTGCCGTGCCATTGGGCAGGCTTAAAACATCACCGTTTCCCTCAATGATACTCCGAGCCAACCTATCGCGAAAGGGGGCTACCTTTTCTCCTATTGTTGAGGACGGGACCTCCAACATATTAGCCGCCTGAGGGTTAGCCCAAACTAAATTTGAGCCTCGAAATATTAGCACACCAACCGGTACCCGCATTAACATCTCCTCGATCAAGTGGGAGATCCGGGGCATACTACCTCCCTACTGTTTCACCAGGCATACTGGGAACAAATCTCCCTTTTTTGCTAGTTCAGTCTTGCGGGGATCCTCTTCCCACGCATACCGCGTTCGGCGACTCGTGTCATGCGGGGTATCATACTACCCTTTCCTACCATTCCGGCCCCATTCGCGAACAATTGAAACCTTTAGATCTCTCCTAGGCCAGTGTAATTAGCCTTTTTAGATCCCTCCGTCAAAATCATCCTCTGGCGTCCCCTCCTAGGATGGAGAGGACAAGTCAACCGCCCCAATATCCTTTTTCGCACCTTTTGGCAATATAACATGCCTCGCCCCAAAAAGCAACGCAAATCCGCCACTTACCGGGTAAACGGAGGGGGACGCTGGTGCGAGTTGGGGTAATTTCGGCCTGCTGGTAACTGTGGGCCGGACCAACCGGCCGCCTTTCTCACCTCGTGGCTTCCAGGTGGCCCTTCCAGAGGCGGGACCTCTCCCCTGATAGGGCCCTTTTTTCACCCTGCTGGCGGGGCTTGACTCCAATGACAGCTCTCCAAGGCCAACCCCGTTTATCTCGGTTCTACCATCCAGCAACGACCCAAAGAAGAAGTATCCGCTTCCTAACCGAATGGTCAGCTGATACGGTCTGTCCAACACCCCACGGCGTGACTCGTCAGACCATACCTAATCGTATGGTGAGGGGGCTACGTTGGGTCGCTGCTGAATAATCCGAGCGAGCTCGGAGCAGCGGCCGGTAGGGTGGCTCCTTATGGCATACACTAGTGGGGGCGGGTGCAGTGACAAGGGGGGCCGGAGGGCCTGACTGATTGAAAGGATCCTTTCCACCCAGCCGCCAGCTCTTTCCTGTGGGGTGCTTCAGCCTAGCTTGCGCCAGAACACCCCACAATGAGGGGCCTTCTATGCCGTGTTACTAGCGAAGTCCCACTCCAGGCTGCCACCTCCGCATTCCACGCCCTGTAGCGGCGAAAGGTCCGATAGCCCCTGGCTGTTACGCGAAGCCTTTTGAGCTCAACCTCCGCCTTCCTTCCGAAATTGGCGGCCTTTTTCTCTGGCCTTTGGGCGACCCCTCACCCCTTGTGTAACAAGATACGGCAGACAGCTTTTCCTGGAGCCGGACAACCTTCTTCGAATCCCATAGCAGCACCTCTTAAGGGTGGCTCTTCGGTTTCCGACCAGCGCCTCAAAGGCCTTTTTGGAGCGCCTTGGGTGCGCCAGGAAATAGGCAGCAAGACGGTTGGCGGGCACTGAAAGCCACTCTCAGGTCTCTTTTATCCAGTAGGAGGTCCCATCCACAGAAGCGTGGGCCTAGTTAACGGTCGCGTCCTCTATCGCCTTGCAGCTTCGTTCTATCATCTTTCCAATGGCCTCTCTGCCAAGAAAAAAGGTTAAACACATAGGGGTGAAAACGCGCTGTACAGTGGGGTCTGCTCTCTTCCCTTACCGTTCCCACCACCCCCAAGAAGGCATTGAGTCCGGGGCTCAGCCTCTTTTATGAAAGGAGGAACCGTACTTATCTTGTCGCAGTGGGCACAGCGGCCCCCCAAGCAAAAAAACTTGGTGATCTCCAGGGGATCTCGGGAAGCTCAGTCTGTCGACGGATACAGCAGGCCCAGACTCGTTGAAGTGGAGTCGTAGCTGCAGCGCTCTAACCCCACGACTGCTATTTCACCGCGAGCTCAATCACAACCTCGCCGCACTTTCCTTGCTTCTCTCTCGTTTCAGGCTCCCCGTTTCTGTTGCGTTCTTTTTCTTAACGCGTTCTCCATGGAAGAGGGTTTATCGGAGGTCTTCTGGTAAGTCTAATACCTCCCCAATTGGTTTGCGTTCCTCTGGACATGTTCCGATCAGGAAATGTTTTGAAGGCTAGGATTACCATTGGAGACATCGGGTGAACCCGGAATGTGCTTGAAACACGGAGGAGAACCTTTTTTCACCGATACGGAACTCCCGATATTTGTCAAGGTGCTTTTATCCAATGTCACTGGCTACCCTAATGGAGCCAGGCATGGCCAGCTTAATGAAGCCAATTTGGGGGTCGTTTTTGGGGGTCTCTGACACTCCTAGAAATGGCCGATTTTCATCCAAAAGACTGTTTTCCAAAGCTGTGGATCTGCCGGGGGGCTTCTGGGGACAACGGAGCGAGCCCCGGGGGATAGCGCAGTTGCCCCCCATGGGAAGCCCGCTGAGGGATCAACAGGGTATGCAAAGGCATAGTTGTCATGACCTCTCCTTCTTTAAGACTGAAGGCCTAGAGGCCCTATAGCTCTTGCCCTCGATGACCGCTCGATAGGCGCTATGGCCGAGGCGGTCGATGACCGCACCGCCACACAGCTGATTGGGGAGGGCCTCTACCCATTCGGAGAACTCCAGGTTGCTTCTGACTACCGTGGCACGCCTTTTGTAGCGCTCGGAGATGAGCTCGTGGAAGTCTTCGTCCTGTGGGCTATGAAGTGGCCTTAGGCCAAAGTCATCGATGATCAACAGATCCACTTTGGCCAGGGTGCTTAGGCGCCTCTGGTGGAGATGGGTGGCCCGAGCGGACTGGAGCTGTGTTGCGAGCTTTCCCTGGGTCGCGAAGCTGACATAATAGCCCCGGGGGATTGCCTCGTGGCCGAGGGCCGGGGGGATGTGGCTTTTGCCTGTGCCTGTAGGGTCGACCATGAGCGCCGAGACCCTCTCCTCCATCAAGCGGCAGGTGGCTAAGTTCATGGTCTGTGCCTGATTGATCGTGGGATCGAAGCTGAAGTCAAAGCCCTCCAGGGTCTTCTGAGAACCAAACTCTGCACGGCGAAGCCGCAGGGCGAGCTTCCTGTTATCACGGCGGGCCGCCTCGTCCTGGATGAGAAGCGCCGAGAACTCCCTATAAGAGGGCTTCTGGTCTATGGGCTGGCGGTTTCGGATCTCCAAGGAGTCCAGGATTTCCGAGAGGCGAAGCTGCTTGAGAAGGGGTGTGATCTGAGCCATGGCGTTCATGGGGTCACTTCCTTACTCAGTGAAGCAAATAGCGGCTGCGCCTGGTGAAGCGACCGGATCCCGTGTAAACCCATGGCAGGGGAGCCCTGGGGGGTTCGAGGGGAAACTGATCAAGGCCTCGCTCCAAGATGGTCTTCACAGTGCGATAGCGCTGGTCGTCAAACAGTATGGCCCGAGCGCATGCGGCCTACAGCCGAGAGGCGCCATACTTTTTGGCCTTGGTGATGATCCCTTGGGCGGCTTTCAAGTTGTCGAGCACTCGGTTTGCAAAGAGGGCTTCGATGAGCTCTAGGCATTTAGGGCCCATCTGAGCCGCCTGCTTGAGACACCACTGGGGGTCACGCATCTTGTAGGCTATGGCCTCGGCAGGCAAATGCTCGTCCACGTGGAGCGGGAGCCTACTTTGTGGAGTTTGGGATGAATTGCCACAAGTTCATGGTTGTGGAAGATCTCGACGGTCTTCTCCGTAGCACTCACCCAGAGCCTCTTGTGCAGTAGCCTGTAGGGGCCTGACTAGTAGCAATGTTTGAACTGGATGTGGCAGTTGCCGTGAAGGGTAAGCTGACTCCAGGAGGCCGACCCCGGGGGGTATCGGCAAGGGGCCTAAGGAGATCTCTTTCCACCTCCACAAAGCGTCTCATCGGCCTTTCCCTGGTGGTGCCGTGGATGTGGTTCCCCGCGGCCTCAGCCACCCACTCCATGACCTGCCGGTTGGCCTCTGGGAAGCTCCTGAAGTGTCGAAACTGCGGGACCCTTGGCGAAGTCTACCTGCGCAGCTTCTCCTGGGTCGAACTCCAACATCACCGTGGCCTCCGGGTTATCCCTCTTGAGCCCCTTTAGGAGCCGCTTTACACAGCCGTAGCCTCCCTCGAATCCGTGGTGCCTCACCAGGGCCTGGTATATGGTGGTCCCCTTGATCCCCTTGGACCACCAACAGGTGACCTGATCCTTCTGAGGCAGGATCAACGCAGGGGTGATCTTCCGAAGAGGTCTTCGACCCAGTAAAGGGGCGGACGTGGCATATTGTCATGTAAGAGGGACTCTTTGTCCAACCATTCAAGCTCAGATGCAATGCGCCTGAGCTAAGATGTCTTCCTTCTTCCCGTGAGACCGGCTTTGGCGATCTGCCCTTCGGTCAGCCCGGGCCTCATCTGCACAATCCCTTGACGAATCTCGTGCATCTCGAACCTCCTGTTTGCCATCTGGGGACCTCCTCGCCTGGATATTTGGTTGGGCAAGGATACCCCATTGCTTTGGAGGTCCGAGACCCCTCGAGCCCCTTTCCCGGCTGGGTCCATAAGGTGGCCGTAAAGTGGACCATCAGGTGGCCATCCACTGGATCCATTAGCCGGCCCCCCTTTGGCTCCATATAGGTAGCCATTAACATCCAACACGAAGAAGGGAACCATACATACCGCAATAGCGAAAAATGGCAAACCCACAACATACCGGAACGACGAGGTCTCGAAGAAAGAATGTTCCCCGAACTTCGCCTGCCCTGTGATCAGACACAGTGCGGCCGTAAGGCCTATTTCATAAGAGAGCCTTTTTAAGCGAAGGGTTGATCAACCAATCTGGGACTGGATGCCACTGGGTTGAGTTGCACATGACCTCCTTGGCTCATGGTCTTGCCCTTCTAGGAACGGAGTCGTCCATTCTCCTAGGGCCAACGACGGAGAGTGCCAGGTTATTCCTTTCGATTGTCCTGATAAGAAAAGATCTCTTCCCCGTAGGAGGATCGTTACTTTTTCCGTCGCGCCAACGTAGACTGTAGGGAGCCAACTGGGTGTGAACATTTGTGAACACAAGCGCACGCTTTGTGAACACTTATTGTACGCAGGGTGCGCATCTACCTCTGCCTCCGAGAACCGAGGCCAACTGTCGTCTTTAGCTGAGGAGGGGGAGGTTCAACAAAGTTGGGCTGTCAACTTAATGGCATGGAACCTGCTAGTGGACGTTAGCTGCGGTATACCTGACGCTGTACAGAAAAGAGAGCTGCGGCCCACGCACGAGGGGTGAATCGGGGAGAGGCAAATGGTTACGCGGCTACATACCTGCGAATTCTGTCGATCACAGAAGCCAGGTGGGAACGGAAGGGGTGCGTGTTTCTGCTCCCGCTCGTCAAAAGCTACCAAAACGATAAAACCTGGTCGCCTGGCGCGACCGCTGGATCATACTTTGATTTTGTAAAGCGCTAAGAAAATCAAGGACTACGGCGGAAACCGGTCTCGGAGGGAAATCATGAATTACGAGTGCCTTATTTACGAGAAAAATGAAGGAATCGCGATCATCACTATGAACAGACCGGAGCGTTTGAACGCATTGAGCTTTAAGCTTCGAGAAGAGCTATCGGCGGTATTTGACCAGATGGAAGAGGACGAGTCCGTTAAGGTGATTATCTTAACAGGCGGTCCTAAGGCCTTCTGCGCAGGAGCGGATATAAAGGAGAGGGCGACCACCCTGCCGAGTCAGCTTCAATATGTATTTAAGCAAAGAAAGACGCACGAGTTTTTCTGCAAGATTGAGAACTGCGAAAAACCGGTGATAGCTGCGATTAGCGGGGTAGCATTAGGGGGTGGCTGCGAGTTGGCATTGGTATGTGACATAAGAATAGCCTCGGAAACAGCGCGTTTCGGTCTTCCAGAGGTGAAGCTTGGTGTTATGCCATTGGCGGGAGGCACTCAACGCCTTCCGCGGATGATCGGTGTCACAAAGGCTAAAGAACTTCTCTTTACCGGCGATTTCATTGACGCCCAAGAGGCTTACCGAATCGGTCTCGTCAACAAGGTGGTTCCGACCGCCAGACTTATGGACGAGGCCATGGAGTTTGCGCGGAAGCTTGCTGATAATCCGCCTATGTCTATAAGGCTTGTGAAGAGGGCTGTTAATGTGGGAATGCAGATGGCTTTGGATTCAGCACTTGACTACGAGACCCTGTGCGGAAGCCTCCTGGTAAACTCGGAGGATAGAATAGAGGGTTTTAAGGCTTTCCTGGAGAAAAGGAAGCCCGTATTCAAAGGGCGTTGATTGAGACAAGACAAATCTCAAGAATTGAGGGTCTTTGCGGGGCGAGGTCATCCAAGAGGGAAAGGATGTAAATGCTTAAGGACCGATCCCCTGTGGTGGACGCAAAGAAGAGCACCTTGATGACGGAAGTAGTGTCAATGGATGGAGGGCGAAGGGCGTTTCTTAGGGGTGGACTTGGGAGGAGGAGGGGGAGCAACCTAGGACACGGGAGCGTGAAAGGGAAGGCGGAGACGGCTACATAGATTAGTATTTTTCAAGTTGGGAAAGGGAGGAGGGAAGGAGAATGCGTACGCCTCCCCTAGAGGGGATCCGGGTTCTAGAATTAGCATCCCAGTATCCAGGCCCTTACTGTTCATTCCTCCTCGCCGGTATGGGCGCGGAGGTTATTAAGGTGGAGAGACCGGGCTCTGGTGATCCAGCTAGACAGTTCCCGGAGTTTTTCCTGGCTCTCAACGGGAGCAAGAAAAGTCTTACGGTCGACCTAAAGTCGCCCGAGGGAAGGGAAATCCTCTACAGGCTGGTTAAGACGTCCGACGTTTTCTTGGAAGGGTTCCGGCCCGGTGTCGCAGCTCGCTTGAGAATAGATTTTGAGGCAATGCGCGAGGTAAATCCGAAACTGATCTATTGTTCAATATCAGGGTACGGGCAGCAGGGGCCATACAAGAATCTGCCGGGTCATGATCTGAACTATGTGGCAATGGCAGGCATGTTACACTGTTTCAGGGATGAAAATGGCAACTTCATTACTCCGGGGATAGCCATAGCGGACCTATCCGCAGGGATGTTCGCCGCTATTGGGATATTAGGTTGCCTGCATGGTAGGAACAAGATGGGTGAAGGAGCTTTCATTGACATATCAATGTTTGATGGACTTCTTTCTTGGATGTCCACTCGATTAAGCATACTATGGGCGACGGGAAAATTTGAAAGAGACAGAGATGCGGGGTATGGAATTTTTATGGGGAACGACAACAACTACTTCACACTGGCTATCGCCCACGAAGATTGGTTCTGGGATCGGTTATGCGCGGCCATCGGCCTGACAGGGCGCCAGGGAATCAAGGCTAAAGAAAGGAGGGCTAGGAAAGCGGAGCTTGCAAAGGAGCTGCAGACTATTTTCTCGACGAGACCTTCTCATGAATGGGTGCACGCCCTTATTGAGGCGGACGTACCGGTCGCGCCAATTAAGGCTCCCGAGGAAATTGAGAGTGATCCTCATGTCATTGAACGGAAAATGTTACAGGACGTCGATCTCCCCGAGGGGAGGAGAGTCAAATTAGTTGGTTTCCCGATAAAAATTTTGGGCATGCCCCAGAGGGTGATGGGGGGGGGGGGCGCCCCGGGGGCGGGGGGGGGC
>Ga0315298_1011481_pt1 | contig 10376 bp, 4 predicted proteins | sample WHS_1_MG_FD_203077 | JGI IMG/M metagenome (GOLD analysis project Ga0315298, IMG submission 203077) | Extremophilic microbial mat communities from Washburn Hot Springs, YNP, Wyoming, USA - WHS_1_MG | ecosystem: Environmental > Aquatic > Thermal springs > Hot (42-90C) | place: USA: Wyoming...
TGATGGTAGCGATCCTTCCTCTTTGCCGTGTTATCCAGCTTTATCCTCAACACGCACAGCTCAAAGGCTTGCTATTACTATCGAACAAAACGATGGTGAAACCTCCCCGTACGATGGAACCGGAAGCGGTCGATTTGTCCAAGGCGGGGCGAAAATCGGGTCGCGCCTTTCAAGCCGATTCCTTTCATCAGTACATGGCACGCAAAATTGATTTGCAACGAAGTCAATTTGGACTGGTACTTCCACCGGCACCGGCACCGGCACCTCCACCAGCCAAATCAACAACATCGGTGACAGTCAAGACGCCGTCTCCTTCTTTCAGTCGCAAACGGCCTCGAACATCACCCAGCAGTGCCAACGACAATAATCATAACAAGTCGGTGACCTTTGCTGCCTTGCCTTTACAATGTCAAGCTACAGAAGAAGAAAAAGAAAAAGAGGACGTTGCAACGACTCCGCACAGTATGAGCGCCATTTTGCGGAATTTGAAAAAGCGGCACGGCAAGGGATGCAAACGAGTGTTGTCGCGGCATCATGGCAAACGCAAACGTCATAAGCACAGCACAGACCAGAGTGAGCTACATTTGAATACAGGAGGTGATGAACGGACTGAGGAGACGAAATTTGGAGCCGAAGCGAAACAAGCGGTGGCATCACGCAAGGAGGAGCACCAGGAAGAAGAGTCATCGCTCCAACAACAACCACTGTCCTCTAGTTCAGTACCGGCCACGCTCTTTCCTGATTCGACAACTACAACTTCAAGTGAAGATTCAGAAACTCCACCGTCCTATTTGAAACTACGAAGAGTGCGTCCCGACCTCTTCTTTTTAGGCATTGTCGTCAAAGTCAATGGCTATACCAACCCGGACAACGAAACCTTGAAACGACTCTTACAGCGACATGGGGGTGATTTGGAAACGTACGAGACGACGCGCGTCACACACATTGTGGCCGAGCACTTGTCCACGGCCAAGGCCAACTATTTGAAACAACAACGACGGCCTCGTCCCGTCGTCTTACCGATGTGGATCACGGACAGTGTGGCGGCAGGCAAACTATTGCCACATGGGGATTATTTACTGGAAGAATTACAAGATCCCAGAACGCAAGTGGGAATCAAAGACTGGTTTGGTAGTATTGCAACAAGGAAAACGAAGGCGCCGCTGTCGGAGAAAGATGCAGCGCTCGCCATCAACGAATGTGTGAAACAGGATGGTGAATCACAAAGCTTGCCTGCGTTCCATCCCCTTCCGCCGGCTGCGTCACAAACAACGTGTTCCAAGTTGCACGACGAGTCTGCCAGCAGTAGTCCTATGGAGATGGATGATTCATCCGCACAGACAGATGACGATAATGATCAACGAGAAGTGTTTCCCTTGACACAGCCGACGCAAGAGGACGACAGTACTGGGGATCATGATGATGGCCTGCAAATGAGTCAATCGGACATACCCTCCGGTCCAGCAGTGGCGTCGATAGAGTGTCCACCCGTAGCCAATAACGAGACGTACGCCAAGGACAACAACAACTACCTCCAAGAGCAACCTGACAGCACAATTATGGGAGAGTCAGCTTCGACAGAGACACCAACGGGTGATGACTTGCCCAAAGTCAAAAAATCTTCTAGTCCAGAGAAACACCCGGGCAAGACTGATGGCAAATACATCAATGGAAGGATTCGAACTGTTGGTAAGTATACATCTCAAATTGGGAAATGATGGCAACGGCTTTGCTTCTTACTTATACTTTTGACGCTTTTTTTTGAAGGGACGGACCCCAAGTTTCTGGATTCATTCTTCGCCAACTCTCGGCTTTCCTTCATTGGCAGTTACAAGCAGCGCACCGAGAAAGAGGGCAAACCCCATCCGAACTTAGAAAGGGATAGATCGACAAGATCTAAACGTTTCGTATTTCACATTGATATGGACTGCTTCTTTGCCAATGTAGTTCTTCGAAATTACCCGCAATATCGAGACAAACCCGTTGCCATTTCTCATCATGGCAAAAAGCGTGGTGAGCGTGAGGTGCCAGTCGCGTCGGAAAATTCCACCAGCGAATGCGCTACTTGCAACTATCCTGCCCGAAAGTTTGGAATCAAGAAGGGCATGTACTTGGGCCGAGCTAGGCAGTTGTGCCCCGATTTGATTGTGTTGCACTACGATTTTGCTGGGTACGAAGAAGTGTCGGAGCAAGTTCTGTCGATCTTGCACCGAGTGGCAGCAGAGCATGCTGGATGCGTGGAGGCGGTCTCATGTGATGAAGCTTACATGGAACTTCATTTGCCCTACCGCGGGGAAGACACCATGACTCCGAGCAATCTGGCTGGCGAGATTGCCGAAAGTATTCGAAAGGAAATTTTCGAGACCACTCAATGCACTGCGTCCATTGGAGTGGCCGCCAACAAGTTCTTGGCCAAAATAGGAACTGACCGGGTCAAACCGAACGGAAATTTTGTAGTCAACGACCATCGCCTGGTGTTAGAAAAGTTGCGGCTCCGTGATCTCCATGGCATTGGATATCGTTCCGAACCGAAACTACTCTCTGAAGGCCTGGATACAGTTCAGGATGTCTGGGATCTGGGATCCAAAGCCGAATCTGTGTTGGGTCGCGTCCTCGGGCCTGCTCTTGGGAAAAAGATTTATGACTTTTGCCATGGTCACGACGACCGCCAGGTTAAACCTGCTGAGCGCAAGACGATAGGAGCCGAGTGCAATTACGGCGTCCGGTTTGATGGGCCCTATGGTATAGATAATTTCATGAATGGCCTTGCCGCTGAGGTGGAGAAACGAATGGAAGCAGTGGGATGTAAGGGGGGTAAGTTGACGTTGAAAGTAAAACAACGAAAGCAAAATGCCAAGCCGCCTCCTAAGGTACGTGGAAATCGAAGGCGATGGTATAAAAACTGAAGCTATTAACTAACATCGGCTCGTCAGTTCCTTGGCCATGGAAGCTGTCATAATCTGTCCAGGAGCATGGATGTTCCTGGACTGACACCTACAAGGGAAGCCAAGATCCTGGTAGAAGTTGGAATGACCCTGTTTCGGGAACTTGCAGTGCCCCTCGATGATGTTCGGGGTATGGGAATTGTTGTCAGCAAACTTTCGACAGATGCTGAAATGGAATCGACGGCAGCGGCCAAAGCTTGTTCCACGACGGGAATTTCATTGTTTTTCCAAACCAGCTCCAAACAGAACAATAGCACGGCCTCTGTACAAGCTGGGAGTGACAAGGAAGAACCCGGCAAAGAAACTCACGATGGAGAAAGCAGGGAAGGCAGGAGCAATCAGATTCCAGAGCTGAGCAGCGAAGGTGGTGCGGCTGAGAGCTTTCACGACGGTGATGATTGTGACATTGATGACCTGTCTAATGCCGGATCCGTCGTACCAGGCGACGACGACCACGGTGGCAGTCTTGCGCTTCCTCCCTTCAGTCAGATTTGCATGAGTCAAGTTGCTGCTTTGCCGCCGGAAATGCAAGAGGAGATTCGTTCTCACATGGTCCGAAATAAGAAGCAAAGTTCTCGTCCAAGGGAAGAGTCGTCAGTGCCTATTGACTTGGAATCGCCTCCAAGAAAAGAAAAATCGGGTGCCAAGGAGTCTCAACTTCCTCGATCTGTGTTTGCGCAGGAACGCCAGCATTTCCGTCAGACCAGTCTGAGGCGAATGATGAAGCTAGCAGCCGCCAAATCGGGACAAGGGCTTGTCAGCGGCATGCCAGTGGCAGATTTTCTACGCTTGCCACTAGAACTTCAGCTTCAAATTGCCAATGAGGATTCGGGTCCTCTAGGTGTGTTGTCTCAGAAACGTCGAAGTAGTGGTTCGTCTCGACAATTTTCCAAAAACCGCGCTACCCTGCAAGAACCAAGGTCGAAAAGTAATGGTTCTGTTACGAAGAAGCCGGCGTCCGAACGAGTACGAGAAGTAGACTTGGCAGTTGATCAACAGGAGCTGAAAGTAGCCGCCAGTTTGCCGCAGGCAACCTCTGACCAAGTGGAGGAAGATGCCGGCCCAGCTCGTCCCACAGATTTGTTTGACGATGACATCTCACCACTTCAGAATTTTCTCGACGAAAACTCACCTTTGAATTCGGATGCGGTGGATATGGTCAGCGATTTCCTTCGAACTTGCCTAGCGGAGCGACGCCTGAATGCCATTGTGCCGATGATTAGAAGTATAAAGAAGCGAAAGGATCAGTGGAGCGAACAAGGCGTCCTATCCGCGATTGTCCAATGTTTGGATGACGATCACGAGAAATTGTACCGCTGTCGTCTCGACGTTGACTGGCTACTTCGGGATTAAAAGGTATATTAGAGGAATTCACCGAATCAAAGTTTTGCCTCTTGTTATTTGACTTCTTAAGTAGCTACTGCTTGCTTGGCAAAATCATCCATTCGATCAATCAAATCATCCACAAATCGAGCGTCGTGCGTAAAGAAATGGTCACCTCCCCCATACACTTTGAGCGACGACCGCTTTTGATCCTTGCACAAGGATAGCCATTTTTTCTCACTATCGCGATAGTCTTCGGATCCATTGAAAAAGAGCACTGGAAAATCAAAGTTGGGAATATGATCGGCCGGTGCAACGGTATGCAAACACACAGTCTGTGCGGAGCCCTGTTGAAAGTGCATCCCCGTTCCAAAGACCGATTCCACGAGTCTAGATTTCGTTGGAGATTTTTTGGCAACGCCCAGCATGGCTTCCATCAAAGCCTTGTTGGACATGTGACCCGCGGCCATTTTGAGAAACGACAGTCCCATTCGAGCCTTGAGGCTACAATCGGGTCCCACATTTTGACCACAGTCCATCAGGATGGCACCCGAGAAACTGGGTTTGGCAGCAAGTGTATCCAAAATGTAAAATCCAATGTAGGCACCCAAAGAGGCACCGACGTAAATCGTCGTCGAGGGATCCAGGCCACATTCCTGATGGACCTTGGCTGTCGCATCCACACGAGAGTCCAAAGTCAGGGGCGTGTCCTCCAAAGTCAGGGGCCTGTCCTCCAAAGTACCGTGTCCCGGCATGTCCATCAATACGCAACGATACGTTCCTTTCTTCGCCCAATGCTTTGGCATGAGGGCGAAACATGGCTCGCGATCCTCCGCCCGCCATGAGCCATTAAAAACGTAACGTCCGAGTGGGGATCACCCAAATCATCATAGGACTTGGAATAGTCCAAAACGGAAATTTCTTGATAACAAGCCTTGCAATAGGAATTGATGGTACTGTTCTTGGTCAAATCGTTCGATGCGTCCGCGTTCGATTTGTCAAAGGGGATCAACGCGTGGTTGCCAGCACAAGTAGTGGTACACAACAACTTGGAGCACTTGGCGCAGGGCGTCGCTTTGCCACGACACCCAAAACTTGTCTGACAGTCTTCACAACAGGCGCTCATCCCTCACAGATGATCTAAGTATCGATTACGGACGGGTTGTATGGACGAGAGTGGTTGCCCATTCACTGTCAACTCCATTTCATTCGATGCGTGTACTCGTCGTCGAAAGAGAAGTGATCGTTTCGATGCGTGTCGTAGTGGCGACCAAAAAAGTATTTTCGATTCATTCCCGCTTCTTTCGTGAAAGAACAATGGACGAATATGTCATCAATAAAGGGGATGACATTTCTGCCCTACGAAATGACCCCAAATCAATGTACGTTGACTGACATGACTACACTATTCGATCCTTCGTGTCACCGATCCTGCTTCCAATAATAATTCGACGGTGTCGACCAAAAAAGAGACAGGGTGAAGGGCACTCGTTTTGTTCCAATAATACACCCAGCAGCATCGCCGGAGGATCATCGCAATCGCCGTCATCGCCGCAATGGCGTCGATGAGGCGATATCGGTTTCTTCTGTGGAGTTTGATTGCTGTCAGCATCACGTTGTTGCTGCCGAAATCGTTCCATCACGTCGGCGGGAGCGACGATCCATCGTCGCTGCTCGCCGTGCTTCCTTCCTCTGGAGGGTCGATTGCAAGTACTCCACAAATCGTGTATCATCATACTGGAGGAAAGATACAAGGCATGCACCGATATCCTCCCTCGGTGATGGTCGATACCAGTGCTCCCCACTACAGAACTCTGTTGAATCGATATCTGCTTGGTCCCTACCTTCAATCTCGCGTCCCTGAGCACTCGATGGACGCGGTGGTCATGGCAGCAGGTCCCGATGCAACTCTGGCCTCTTCGATTCATAATCTATTTCATTTGTGTGGATTTCGACGCTTTATTTTTGTGGTGAACCACTTGGAAGATTGCGAGGCTGTGCTGGATTTGGTGCCGCAACGTAATCCCCAGAAACCTCATGTGTGCTTGGATCATCAAGCATTTTATTCATCAGCCGAAAAAGAGCGCATTGCCTCCAACTATCCAGCCTTGCATCGGGGTGCTCCGGGAAAACTTCAACGGGGCAACAAGAAAGTCCAAGTGCCACGAATGGGATGGTACCTGCAACAATTCAGCAAATTCTTGATTCCGCAATTGATTCCAGATGTGTCTGCCCAATATTTGGCCATTGATGGGGATTTGATCTTTACGCGGCCCTTTTCATTTGTAGACGGCAATGGCACCTATGTTATGCCGACCACGTCCAAATCTCCCAAACATTGGAGATACTTTGTCGATTGGATCTTTGGCAACGAATGGCAGAACGACACCAACACCCATCTCAATTTTGTCGTGGGATGGATGGTATTAGATCAAACCATCTTGAAGGACTTGATTGCCGATATGAATCGACTCATTGATGATCCCGAAAAATTCCCATTCAACATTTTGAATCAAGGAGAGAGAATCATCAACGAGACCTTCTTCTCCGAGTTTTATGCATATGCACGCTACGCTCATCGTCATCCCCAAAACCAAATGTATCGTTATCAACGCTTTGCCGAACCCGCTCGAAATCCTGGTGCATTCAAGTATACTTGTAGGTTAACAAAAAGCACCTATGGTCAAGCCCAGAGTAATGTCAAACTGGCTCCATTTCTGATTTGGGAAGAGCATAAACATCATGCCTTTCAGTCCTGCCCCGATCCGCAAACAACAGATCAAATGACACGACTTTCCACCATTGGCATTTGGCATGACTTTCACCCTCCACCCTGGGGCGGGGGCAATCAATTTTTGTTGGCGTTGCGTCAAGGCTTGCAGGGCTGGCACAACATGACAGTGCTTGCCAAGAGTGACGCAGGCAAAAGTATCGACGAACAGAGAGCGCAAGCGGAACGCACGGCCTCGTCCTCGCAAGTCTTGTTGGCCAACAGTGTCACTTTCAAGGGTAACATGGATCGATTGGACGAACTCTGGCGCAAGAACAATCTAGCATTGGTCCACCGTGTGGACGGCCCCTATTATTCGACTCGCCATGGACGTTCCCTGCAAAATTTGACAATTCCACCAACCACGGATATAGACATTCCCCCAGAAGACAAGAAAACAAAGCAAATCAATCGTCAATTCGCTTGTGCGACCGTATTTCAATCCAAGTGGAGTTTAGAGGCGAATCTGAAAATTGGATTGAATTTGCGCAACCCTATCCTGATTCCCAACACTGTGGATCCCAGCCACTTTTTCCCTCGCAAAGGTGGATTACCTAAAGGCACAGAGAAGATTCGCATTGTGGCAACAAGTCACAGCAACAATGCTCGGAAAGGATTTGATACGATACTGTGGCTAGATACGCATTTGGATTTTGGTAAATTTGAGTTGGTGTACGTCGGCGGGACGCCGAAAACGGGATTTGAGCCCCAACACATAACCATCCTTCCACAAGTCGATTCGAAAGGCGTAGGATCGTTTCTGAGAACAGGACACATCTACTTGGCACCGTCACGGGATGAACCTGCCTCAAATGCGGTACTGGAAGCTCTGGCATGTGGACTGCCGGTTGTGTACCAAGAGGGAAGCAGTCACGGCGAGTTGGTGGGAGAGGCGGGAAGAGGCTTTTCACGGCCTGACACTGAATTGTTGCAAGCTTTGGACGAGATTGTGCGGCAATACGAACATTTTGTCCAGTCGATTCGACTTCCAACTATCCAGGAGGTCTCCCGACAATATCTTACTATTATGCGTTGGTGCTTCTACATGAAACATGTTTACTTCGGAAGTTGACTTCGAAAATCAGTCCAATAAAGATGGATACACATTGCATTATATTGCACACTTGCAGTTTACTTTTTCTCGTCCGCGTCCTTTTCGAATTCATCTAGTAGCATATCATCGAGAGGGGCAAACTTGTCCATGGTTGCCAAAATTGACGCACCGACGGTTTTACGACGATCGTACTGGTCCCGGCTCAGCGGACTCCAAATGACCTCGTCAGCATTGAAGTCTTCTTCAAAACGCCATCGCTTCTCGTTCACCACGGTCTGGTTGTGTTTCTTGAACCTCCAGTAATGTTTGTTGGTGAATTTGATCTTCTTTTCCTTTTCTTCCGTCATGGGACTCGAAGTTTCAGTGACTTCGGCATAGTGATGCAACTTCTTTGGGCTCTTTGGCGGCGGCTTGGGAGATAGTGTTTTGGGAGGAAGCATCATGGACTTGGATTTGGCCTTCATTTTGACCTTCATTCGCTCCTTGGTTCTGGGTGTCATGTCTGCACGCTCCTCTGACCCGCCATCCTCACCGTCACTTTCTTCTTCGACGTCACTGTCGACATCATTCAAAAGATTGTCCGAATCCTCGTCCTCCGGCTCCAAATCGATCCAAAATCGAAATTCGCGGGTCTTGTAACTCGTTCGCTTCTTGACATGATTACAAATGCCGAGTTCCCCTATTTGATTGGCGTACTCCTCTCCATCGGGAATATTCAAAATCATGAATGGTACACCGTCAACATACTCCATTGTAATCAGTTGATACTCGCTGGGGTCGAGAGCTTCGACTCCCAATTCGGCAACCATCCCTGCAATCTCGTTGACTTTCTTTTCGGATAGGTCCAATTTGCTCAATTCCTGGAAAACTTCAGAAACAACGTCGGCCTTTTCGGCTCTCATAACTTTGCGAAGATTCATCATTTCTCGTGACTTGTCGATATCAAAGCCTCCCGATTTCGTCTTGCGAAGATTGAACAAGATGCCTGCTGCTTCTTTAGCTTCCGGACGCGTCATTTGCACCTTTCGCAGTTTTGCAATCGCACTTAAGATTTCCTCGCGATATGTCGTACCCTTGCCCTTCCCGAGGCCGCGCACGATTTCGGCCAATTCGGCACGTTCAGGGTCGTTCAAGTTCAGCCGACAAAGACCGACGAGAACTCGGACAACCTTTTGCGATTTCTTCTTGGAGTTGAATGCTTTGGTCACTTTAGCGAGCGCTTCCTCTGAAGCCTTTTCGTCCTCCTTGGTGTTGACGGGCTTCATATTACGAATGAAGCCAGCCACGGCTGCGGCTTCTCGTTTCATCATTTTGGCCTTTTTCAACTTGAGCAGTGCGTATACCAAATAATCAGCATCTTCTGGGGTCAAGCGCGCCTTTGCTATTCGAGCCTTTTCCTTGAACTCTTCAATTTCTTCCTCTTTAGCAAGCTGCTCGGCGGCCCGCTGCATATTCTTTTCGTGTTCCTCTTTGGCTTGTGCCTGTCCTAGGCCATCCACAACCCGCTGTAGACTGGCTAGGTCAGTCTCATCGGCACTTTCCTGGGTACTTTCCAATTCCCGAATTGCTTGTGCCAACTGCGCTTCCTGGCCTTCTTGCATACTCATGAGAACCGCTTGTAACCGACCAATGGCCCCGTCCATACCCGCTTGTTCTTTATCTCTCAAGTCAGGGACAACCTTGCGAAGTCTTGCAATAGCTCGCTGAATGAGATCGGCTGCTCCGGCACTGGTCGCCGTCAATTTGCGCAAATGTTGCTGTATAATATTTGCAATTTCTTCCTTGGAAGTCGGCGAGTAGTCGCATTGTTTACGAACTTCCTCAAGCTGCGACACCGCCTTACGAACTTGTCCCATACGATTTGGCCCCAAATTCGACGAAATAACTCCTCGCCGCTTCAAATCCTCAAGAAGATCGAACAATTCCTTGGCACCAGCGTCACCTTGGACACCAGTTTGGCGCAAATGCTTGATCATTTGCATCAGTTCTGAAGCTTGCTGTTCGCTCTTATCACCGTTTGCATTTGGTGCGACAATGACCCTGCGCAACTTGGACATTACTTCCCGCAATTCCCCGTCAGGTTCTGTCTTGACCGAATGAGCTGATAAATCCAATGCTGCCATATCTTTTCGTTTGGCTTCATTGCTGATGACAAAGTTACGGGGGGCTCCAGATCGAGGAGAAATCGTGGGTTCTCGTTCCGAGACGAAGCTTCCCAGTCGACCACCCACACCACCCACGAAATGATCCAAGGCACTCATGACACGGGTCAGTTCATCCCACT
>Ga0315298_1011482_pt1 | contig 10375 bp, 7 predicted proteins | sample WHS_1_MG_FD_203077 | JGI IMG/M metagenome (GOLD analysis project Ga0315298, IMG submission 203077) | Extremophilic microbial mat communities from Washburn Hot Springs, YNP, Wyoming, USA - WHS_1_MG | ecosystem: Environmental > Aquatic > Thermal springs > Hot (42-90C) | place: USA: Wyoming...
TAATATATCCAACATGTTTTTACGCTACCTATGAGGAATTGAAACTTAACGATATAGTTTTATTTTCTTCTTCTTGTTTTTCGTTTTTACGCTACCTATGAGGAATTGAAACTTAACGATATAGTTTTATTTTCTTCTTCTTGTTTTTCGTTTTTACGCTACCTATGAGGAATTGAAACTTGTGTAATTTGTTGCTGGTAGATTTCTATCAGTTAAGTTTTTACGCTACCTATGAGGAATTGAAACTTTGATTTAATAAAGCACAGTTTAGTAATTGACGAAAAGTTTTTACGCTACCTATGAGGAATTGAAACGCAGTTTACCAGAGAATAAATGGAAAGCAATAGCACTTAAAAATAAAAAGTAGTTAATAATATTTAAAAAAGTTATATATCGAAAACCTCTAAAACTTAATAATATACAGAAATTAAACTTTTGCGTAACGATATTAAACATTCTGGGTATAAGAAAAAAGATACGAAAGCTGAAAAGTTTGAAGATGAATTAAATGAATTAGTAGATTAAACTAGAAAAATATATATTTAAATTTGAACTTTAAAAATCAATAAACTATTTTTTGTTTAGGGGATTAAAACTATGAATGATAAAGTCTTGGTATTAATCGTGGGGACAAATCCATTGCCTAATTATGTTGTGGGAAGTTATTTAAAAGAAAATTACAACAAATTTGTATTAATTTACTCAGAAGAAAACAAATGTATTAACCAGAGTAGTACAGCAGATTATGCTGATAAATTAAAAAAACATTTAAATTTAAATAATAATAATTGTACTCCATTACCTCTTAGTGATATTTCTAACCCTAGTATTATAAGAAATGATTTAGAAAAATTTCCAAAGGATAATATTTATGAAGTTCATCTGAATTACACTGGTGGTACAAAAACAATGGTTGTTCATGTATATAATTTTCTAAAAGAAAAGTTTGCTGATAAATTTAATGCCTCTTATCTAGATGCAAGAAGTTATAAACTTATATATGATAATAACGAAAAAGTTATAAATCTAAAAGATGAAATAAAAATAGATATAGATACACTCTTGTCAATTCATTTGTATGATAGAAATAGTTTTGAAATTAATGATACATATATTTATAAACAAAAATTTGCAAGTAGTTTTGATAATATATCACAGAAAATAGAAAATGCTATTAAAGATGGTAAAGGTGAAGAACTTATAAAATGGTTAGAGGACCCTTTTCGAAAAATTTTTAAAGGGCCTGATAAAATTTTGGAGAATAAAGGCAAATACAAGCAACACATTGATAATCTTTCCAAAAATAATGATTTATCACCTATAAATAAATTTAAGAATTATACTCCTGATTTTATTTGGGATATTTTAAATGCATTTCCTGAAGATAAAAGAATAAATGATGAAAAAAACTTATGGATACCGGATGACAATATAAGCAATAAAGCATTTTCTGAGCGTATAAAAGATACTGTAGAATTTTTAGATGGAAAATGGTTTGAATGGTACGTATATAGTCAAATAAAAAATAAATTATTGGATAGAGAATTAAAAGAAGGAGAACATTTTGGTATATCATTAAAAGCACAAAAGGGAAAGTCGCCTAATTTTGAATTAGACATTTTCATAATCAATGGTTATCAGTTAGTAGGGATATCACTAACAACTTCAAAAAGACAAGGAGATTGCAAATTAAAAGGATTTGAAGTTATCCATAGAGCAAAACAAATAGGTGGTGATGAAAGCAAAGCAATATTAATAACTGGACTAAAAAAAGAATATAAAGATGAAAGTAATAAAGGCACTAAAAAACTACAAAAAGACTTATCTTATGTAACAGGAACAGCAGAGGATAAGATTATTGTTTTTGGTATAGATGATTGGGCAGATATTGGAGATAAAATCTGGGAGGAGGTATTTAGATGACATTAAGTGCAGTTTTGATTGATACAGTATCAATACAGGAATATATTTTTTCAAGCAATAAGTTAAAAGAAAATATTGGTGCATCATTTTTGGTTGAAAAGATATATAAAGATGTTTTAAAAGAAGCTTTAAAAGTAACATTTGGTAAAGATATAGACATTAATGAATGGGAAAATAACCATGAACATGTCAGTATAATTCAAGGAAATGATGAAGTTGAGATAGGATATATAGGCGGTGGTAATGCTTTAGTTTTATTTAAAGATAAAGATAAAACTACAGAATTTATAAAAAATTATACGAAACTTCTTTTAGTTAAGACCCCAGGTTTAAAAACTGCTTTTGGGATAACACATGGTTTTGATTTAAATAATTTTAAAAACTCTATGGAAAATTTACACGAGAATTTAAGAGAAAATAAAAACGAGTATTTCCCCAATGTAACTTTACCTAAATATGGTTTTACACTTGATTGTCCAAGAACCAATGAGAGTGCAGAGCATTTTAAAGACAATGATGAAAAGTTTGTATCATCAGTAGCTTTTGCTAAATTAAAATATTCAGATAAAGCAAGAGATAAAATGATAGATAAGATAAAAGATATACTCAGTGATAAATATACCTTAACAAATGACATTGAAAAATTAGGTCAACAAAAAGGCAAGGACTATATTGCAATTGTACATATTGATGGGAATAAAATGGGTGAGAGATTTGCTAATTGCAAAAGTCTTATAGAATATAGGAATCTATCAATTAATGTAAAAAAGGTAACAGAAACTGCTTTCAAAGAAATGATAAAAAAATTAATAAATGAAATTGAAACTAATAAAGTTTTTGATTTGCAAAATGGAGAATTTAAACTAAGTACGGAAAAGGGAAAAATCGTATTGCCAATAAGACCTATTGTCTTAGGTGGGGATGATATAACTTTTATTTCAGATGGTAGATTGGGGGTTTGGCTTGCTAAAATATTTATTAAGGAATTTATAAAACAAAGCATAAATAATGAATCATTATCTGCATGCGGAGGAGTAAGTATTGTAAAAACAAAATATCCATTTTATAGAGCTTACAAATTAGCAGAAGATTTAATTGACAGAGCCAAAAGAGAATCAAGAAAAGAAAATGGTTCTTATATTGACTTTTTTATTTCTTCATCTGGTTGGAGCGGTAGCTTAGAGGACATTCTCAATAAACACTTATCTACTGTAAATGGCAAGCTTCATTTTGGGCCTTATAGAGTAGATTCGACGAATGATGAAAAGGCAATAGATAATTTGAAGAATATTATTAAAGAATTTAATAACATTCCTAAAAGTAAAGTAATGAAATTAAGGGAAATGCTATTTGAAGATAAAAAGATTGCTAAAAACTATTTAAAAGAATTAGAAGTAAAAGGTATAAAATTAAAAGAAATAATAAAGGGAAGGTATTATCACCTTGATATATGGCAAGATGGTGAAACACCATATTATGATGCTATAGAACTAATAGATTTTTATCCGGAGGGATTATTATGAAGATCAAAATAGACTTATTATCATATACGTTAATTGGTTCCGGAGAAGGTGCAGGTGTAATAGATAGCGATGTAGTATTAGATGATTTTGGATTTCCATATATTCCTTCAAGACGCATAAAAGGCGTATTAAAAGAAAGTTCCCAAGAAGTTTGTGATATTTTAGGTGTAAAATATAGTATTGTGGAAAGCATATTTGGGGGAGATGGTTTTACAGAAGGAAAGCTGCATATAGGCAACTTATATATAGACAATTACAAAAAGATAAAAGAAGAAATTGAAAACTTAAAAAATGATAAAAAAAGCGCATATAACATTTTTATAAATCCTTCTCAAATTGCATCTTATTATACAACTATGAGACAGCAAACTTCTGTAGATGAGGATAGAGGAATTGCTAAAGAGGCTTCACTTAGGACATTTCGAGTTTTAAAGCCTAATTTGCAATTTGAAGGTAAATCGGATAAAGCAACTCCTTTGCAATTCGAAGGTAAGTTGTATGAGATAACTCCTTTGAGTAAAAGAGAAAAAGCTTTATTGTATTTGGCTTCGATTAATTTAAAAAGAATAGGTACATCAAGAAACCGTGGTTTTGGCGAAATAAATTGTTTAATTGAAGGTATTAAAATTAGCAGTATTGATGAGGCTATCCAATATTTAAATAGTGATAATGATAAAAATATCACAGAAGAGATTAAATCTTCTAATTCAGAAAAATTTGATGGGAATAAAAAAGGAAATGTAAAAAAACTATCTTACAAAATAACTACATTATCTCCGATTGTATTAGCAAAAGAGATAGGTGAACAAAACACAATTAATACAGAAAAATATATACCATCTAAAACAACTAGAGGTTTATTTGCAAATGAATTCATAAAAAGGTTTAATTTAGGTAATGCAGCCCATAAAAATGACAATTTTTATAATTTATTTCTAAAAAATGAGATTTTATTTACTTCTGCATATCCATTTAAGAAAGATAAAACTTACTATCCAGCACTATATTTGCATAAAGAAAAAGGAAAAGATTCCGATCAAATATACAACATTTTAGAAAAAATTCCTGAAGGCATGAAGACAAAGCCAGTGAAGAAAATGATTGATGATCCTAAGAATAAAGTAATACATACTTATGATGTATCAACAACATTTTATTTTCACAATTCAAGAGACAGAGAAAAAGGACACAGTACGGGGGAAGAAATCTTTTATTATGAGGCAATAAATGTAGGAGAAGAATTCAAGGGGTTTATTATAGGTGATGAAGGTTACCTTGAAGAAATAAAAAGAATATTTGGCGATAAATTCAACTCTTTTATTGGTAGATCAAAAAGTGCACAATATGGCTTAGTAAATATAGAATTTGGTGATTTAGAAAATACAGACGATTTAGAAGATGTGGAGGATGAGTTTATTATAGTAGCAATTTCTCCTATTGTTTTATATAACGAATGGGGTTTTTCTGATATATCTGTAAAAGCATTAGAAAATTATCTAAAAAAACATTTTGATTGTGATATTACTGTAGAAAAAATTATTGCAAGAACTGAATATATTGAAAATTTTGTAGGTGTTTGGAGAATGAAAAATACGCGTGGATTGGCCTATTCGCCAGGTTCTGCATTTAAAATAAAAATTGATGGATGTAATGATTTAAAAGAAAAATTAAATTCTCTCTTAAAATACGGATTTGGTGAAAAAACAGAATTGGGATTTGGAAGGGTCAATGTATATTCTTCTTTAGAAGAAAGTTATGAAATTGACTATGATGACAGGGATAAAAACGAAGAAGCAACTCCCCAATATTCAAAGTCTATTTTAGACAATATAGTAAAGCAAAAAGCAGAAGAAGTTGTAAAAGCTAAAGCTTTTGAAAAAGCAAAGGGCTTCTATGATAAATACGGCAAAGGAGAAATTATTTCTAATAATCTAATAGGACGTCTTGAAGGGATGTTGTCAGCAACTAATGGTTTTAAAGACTGGAAAAAGAAGCTAGATGAATTAGAGAAAAAACCTGCTGGTGAAACCTTAAAAAATTTAAATCTATGGGATGATTTATATAAATTAGACATTTCTGATAAATATGAAAATATGTTTTATGATAATTTATCAAAAGCTATTCAAGAGTTACAAGAGTTAGATGTGCAGTTGAATAATTTTGAGTTATCAAAGACATATTGGATTAGCTTTTTTAGATATTTAAGATTATTTAAAAAGCAGGGGGGAGAAAAATGAATGATAATGCCAAACTCATAAGTAATATAATTGTAGAAGGTATTTTAAAAAACATTTCACCTTTTATAATTGGTACAGGTAAAGGAGATATTATTGATATAGAAATAATAAAAGATGAGATTGGTAACCCTTATATTCCTGCAACTTCTTTTGTAGGAGCACTAAGGCATCATATTTCAAAAAATTTTAAACAAGGAGATAAAAAAACATGGGAGTATTTTTGGGGTTCTAAAAACGATAATCAAAAGAATTTAGAAATTCAAAGTCATTTTATTGTTAGTGATGTAAAGATCAAAAGCAATAAAGAGACAAAAAACGACAATAATAAAAATGAAAGCTTTATTGCTATCAGAGATGGTGTTGCAATAGATGAAAAAAAGGGAATTGCAAAAGAAAAAGCAAAATATGATTATGAAATAGTTAATAAAGATTTAGAATTTGAATTTAAAGCTGAAATTAAAATAATAGAATATTTTAAAGATAAGGAAATTGAGATTCTAAAAATATTAAAAACTATAATTACTGAGTTAGAAGCTGGTAATGTTCAGTTTGGTGCATTTACCACTAAAGGATTTGGCAGATTTAATTTAAAAGATATTAAAATACTGAAATTCAACTTTCCAGATGATGGAGTAGAATATTTGACATACTTACAGAATAGGGATTTACAAAAAGATAAATTAGATTTAAGTGAAATAGGTTTGCTTCCTTTAAAAGATAATAATGATTGTAATATAACTGCAGATTTTTCAATAAAGAGCTCACTTATTATAAGTTCATATACAACGGATCCCAAAGATCCGGATAAAGTGCACATAAAATATGATGAAAAAAATGTTTTAACTGGAACTTCACTAAAAGGTGCGATAAGATCGAGAGCTTTTAAGATTGTAAACACATTATCTAATAATAATCAAGAAGAAAATAATGATTTAAGAGAATTATTTGGTTGGGCCGATACAGAAAACAAAGAAAAGACTAAATACAAAAGCAGAGTAATTATTGATGAGAGTATAATCGATAATGTGATTGAAAAAGAGCAGACTAGAATAAAGATTGATAGATTTACAGGGGGGACAATATCAGGAGCTTTATTTCAATCTAAACCTCTTTGGCATAATGATGAAAATGTGCGATTAAAAATAAAAATTAAAGATGCAAAAGACTGGGAAATCGGACTTTTACTTTTGATATTGAAAGATGTATGGAATGAAGATTTGCCTATTGGCGGAGAAAAAAATATAGGAAGAGGAGTCTTAAAAGGTAAAAAAATAGAAATTGTGTATAAAGGGAAAACATACGTTATTAAAAAAAATGTAGATGATGACAAGACAAATAAAGTGTTGGTTGACGACAAAGATAAAGCTAAATTAGAAGGTTTTCTCAAAGAATTCTTAAAAACAGCGGGGTGTTGGGATGTTAGATGATATCTATAGAATTGCAATAATTCGCTCAAAAGTTGAAGAGAAAGAAACGGGTAACAATATCATTATTAAGGAAATAGAAAAAATACAAAACGGATATATTGTATGCTGGCTTGATTATGCTGTTTTATTTGGAACAGTGCAAAATGATGAAATCAAATTTTACAACAGCAAATTACCTGATTTTAATAAATATCTTCAAAAATTGCGAATTTTTAATGAAAAGGAGGAAATATATATTTGGAGGTCAGGAGATAAATTTAAATTTAGATATAGAGAAGATGGAGTTAGTGAGAAAGATGGAAAGGAAATAGAATATATAGATGCCAAACAAGTAATGCGCGGAAGTAAATTTGAAGATAAAGTTAATTTTATTGAAGTTTCTGAGAAAAGAGGAACTAGATATATAATACCGAAGGAATTTATAGGAAATAACTTAATTAATGATATAAACAATAATAAAAAAAGATTAATTTTACATACAAGAAACTATATAGGATATAGTGAAATCGGCCAGGCTGGTTTTGTTGACAGTAGGTTTTTAAAAATATCAATTATTTAGTATTTGGAGGTTATTATTATGGAAAAAGCTAAAATAAGTATACAGAAAACTAAAAAAGGGTATGATTATATATTAACTTTTGATGACGGAAAACCTTTAAAAGTGCATGGATTTGATTTGCCGAAAGATATTAGTGGAAAAGAATGTGAAGTTGAAAGAATAAATGGATTACCCTCGAAAATTATAATTGATGGAATAGAATATACTAAAACAACTACTCAAAGTAATATACAAGAAAATAAGCAGACTGCTCAACAAAAAATAAAAAACGAGCCTAAAACCAATAGTCAAATTAAGCTTTTTGCTAAAGCCCCATATAATTTTATTCCATTAAATGAATGTGCAGTAAAAGCACAAGATATTCCAGAGTTTAACAAATATCATAAGGACAGATACTCAGGATATATAGACCTTTTGATTACTACAAAAACACCTATATATATTAGAAGAGATAAAAATGAAACTGAATTTTTTTCTATAGAGAATGGAAAACCAATAATTCCTGGTAGTTCTTTAAGAGGGATGATTAGAACTTTAGTAGAAATAGTCTCTTTTGGGAAATTTAATTTTGTTGATAAGGATAGAAGGTTATATTATAGGGAAGTTGCTGGTAAGAGGTCTACTTTAAAAGATATATATTCTTCCAAAATTAGTAATAATAAAATAAAAGCTGGATATCTTATATATGATAAAGAGAAATATAAGATTATTTCGTGTGGATATGATAGATTTCAAGATACATCTAAAGAATTTATGATAGAAATAGATAATAATGATTATAAAGTTTGGTCTGGAAGCATGAAGGGAAAAAAGAAAAATTGGATTGTGAAATCTATCAGTAATTCAGGTGATTTTATAGAAGAATTAAACGGAAATGACATAAAAGATTATAAAAGTGATATAAATAGAAATATACCAGAATACTATGACATTTTAAAAATGGCTAAAGATAAAAAAGTCACGTTGCCAAATAATAAAATAGTAGAATTACCTAATGGAGTTCCTGTATTTTATGTTGAGTATAATGATAAAAAAGGAAATAAAAAAATAGCTTTTGGCCATACAGGATTCTTTAGATTACCTTATGAATTAACTATAGGTGATCATGTACCCAAAAATAATCTAAAGTTAAATGACATAACAGATTTTGCTGAAGCAATATTTGGGAAAGAGATCAAATGGGCAAGTAGAGTATTTTTTGAAGATGCTGTCTTGGAGAAAGAACAAAATGATATATTTATGAATGAGACCTTGCCTAAGATTCTTGCATCACCAAAACCCACAGCCTTCCAGCTTTACTTAGAGCAACCTAAAGAGGAAAATACCGGTTTAAAGGAATTAAAACATTGGGATGATAAAGATGCACTTATTAGAGGCTACAAACTTTACTGGCATAGGGAGACACCTGATAATGAAAGTAAATATTCTTGGAAAGAACCCAAAATAGAAATAAATTATGATGATTTTATAAAGTTTTTAAAGGAGGCTAATATTAGCCTTGATAAATCAGTTATTTTAAGTTCTAAAAATATAGTAAAAGATAATAAAAAGATAATTATAAATTGTTTATATGAAAAGTTGCCTATTGAAGAAAAAAAAGAACTAAAAGAATATTTGCTATGGGAAAAAACTAAAGCACAATACACTGTTATAAAACCAATTAAAAGAAATATTAAATTTAAATCACGCATACGATTTGAAAATCTTACAGAGGAAGAATTAGGTGCATTACTCTTTGCATTAGACTTACCAGAAAATCATTATCATAAGATTGGAATGGGCAAACCGTTAGGTTTAGGTAGTATAGAAATAAAACCAGCCCTGTCTTTAATAGATAGAAAAGAGAGGTATACATCGTTATTTAAAGGAGATACATGGAATTTAGGAATTAAATCAGCAAGAAAGGATGACTTTAAAAAGGCATTTGAACCGTACATTTTAAGGGATATTTCTAATAATGATAAAAGCAATGCAACTTCATTATGGGATACACCAAGATTAAGACAGTTAAAAACAATGCTAAATTGGAATAATACTGAGATTCCAGGCTGGCTTAAGAAAACAAGATATATGATGATAGAATGTTCACACAATGATCCGGATTATGATTGTCTTTGCTCTGATGCAAAACATGACAAATGTAACGAATACAAAGACAGACCTGTTTTACCTAAACCAGAAAAGATAATAGGAAACAAGTAAATATAATAATATGGGGGGTCAAGAAATATGTGGTATTTTGCTTATGGCTCTAATATGGATGAAGAAAGAATGAAAGAAAGAGGGGTAAATTTTAACGAAAGAAAATATGCTTTTATCAAGGGATGGAAATTGACTTTTAATAAAGTTGTTTCTGATAATCCTACTGAAGGTTATGCGAATATTGAAAAAGATGATAATGGTATTGTGGAAGGTATTTTGTATCAAATTGAAGAAGATGGATTAAAAATTTTAGATAAATGCGAGGGGGTTCCTGTCCATTATACAAGAGAAGAATTAGAAGTATGGTTAGCAAATAAGGAAAAGGTTATAGCCTATGTTTATATTGCGAATAAAGGTAAGGTTAATGATGGACTTAAGCCGTCAAAAAAATATCTTAATCATCTTATAAAAGGTTGTGATTTATTATCAGAAGCATATTGCAATAAATTAAAAAATATTGAAACAATAGATTAAATAATGTCCCTGAAAAAAAAGACCGAATTT
>Ga0315298_1011483_pt1 | contig 10374 bp, 9 predicted proteins | sample WHS_1_MG_FD_203077 | JGI IMG/M metagenome (GOLD analysis project Ga0315298, IMG submission 203077) | Extremophilic microbial mat communities from Washburn Hot Springs, YNP, Wyoming, USA - WHS_1_MG | ecosystem: Environmental > Aquatic > Thermal springs > Hot (42-90C) | place: USA: Wyoming...
GTTGGCCTCACCTTGAGCTACATACTCTCGTGGATGCCACCCAGCTTCGCCATCTTGGCGATTGCGAGCTTGATGTACCTCGTCGCCGCGGTCTTCAGCGTCGCGCGTCGCCGGGTGAGTTCTCGAGGATCGCGCAGTACCGACGTCGCGCCGTTACGCGACGTAAGTGGCGCGAGCGCCTGATCGCTCGCGGTCGACAAGCGCGGCGACGGCCACCACATGCCACGTGACGAACGGAACCCACTTAGCGTCGCGCTCGCTTAGCGCAGCGAACCCGGCAGCACAGGTGTTGGTCACGCCCGGGTCCATGCCCGTGTTCAGGTTGCGCTCGCTTAGGGCGGCGAACCCGACAGCAAGGTGTCAGCCGCCACGCTCGACTACCCGAGCGACGCGCGCCGGCTGGCGGTCAGTGACAGCCGCCTGGAAGTGGAAGGCATCAGATCAAGCGATGCGCCCCGAGCCGGCGGAGCACGCGTACTTCGCGTGGGGGAAAACGAGTGGTGCCCCCGGCTGGAATCGAACCAGCGACACCAGGTTTAGGAAACCTGTGCTCTATCCACTGAGCTACGAGGGCATGATGCCGATTTGCAGGAGTTTTTTCTGCAGGGCGGTCCCTGGCAAGAATACCAGAGTTGCTCGCGACTTGCTAAGTGTACACGGGCGGGCCCTGGGCGGTCCCCATGCGGCGCCGGCGGCCGGGCCGTAGTCGCTCCGGTACCCGGGCGGCAGTAGTTCCGGCGGCCGCGCGACCGCCCACGGCCGGTGTTTCCACCAGCGCCGCTTACAAACAGCGCCCGCGCCGCCGCGAGCGCCCGATCGGGCCGCCGGTGTCGCTAGCGCCTGCCCGCCACTCCGCACGTCACTTCTCTTCTCGAGATAGCGCTTTGCGAATATTAAGTCTTGGCGGATCCAGGACAACTGCCAATAGCTGTGCCAACCCGGCGCATCTTCGCTGACGCGCAGGTACACCCGCCTCAGCGGTGGCGGAGCGGGCAAGGTCCGGGCGCATGCCAGCCCGTCGCTGCTCGGACAGACCGAGGACGGCTGTGCTAAGGTTCGGGCAAACAGTGGACAGAGGCCGCCGGTGCCAAGGAACTTCTGGGTAACTCTCTACCTCATGGCGATGATCGCCGTGATCGTCGGCGTCGATGTGCTGTTCTTCAGACACCAGTTCTGGCCACGGCTGTTCGCGAACATAGGCTTGGTCCTGGCGTTCGTAGCCTTCTACTTCAAATTCCTGAAGTAACCCCCAGGCTCACGCCGTGGCGGTGCGGCAGCGCTCAACGTGCAGGCAGTGACCCGCCCAAGGTCGCAGTGAACCGTCACGAGCGGCATCGAGCGCGCCATCCAGTACTACGTGCAGGCAGTGACCCGCTCAAGGTCGCAGTGAACCGCCGGAAGGACACGCACAGGAGTAAGCGCGCAAACGATGAGCGCCGAGCGCGCTGCAGCTCCGCCGATGCAGGAGGGAAGGGGCACCGTCGACGCCGACGGTAGCCGATTTCCTGTGCAGCTCCGCCGGCGCACGAGGAAAGCGCTCCCGGACCAAGGGGCAGGGAAAGAAGACGTCTTGCGGAGGTTGACCATGCCAGTCGCTGGAGAACTGAGCCAAGAACTCACCGAGTTGCTGTTTGCCAACATACCGCTCGGGATCGGATTCAGCGTCGCCGATGCGCAGGGCATCGTGCGCTTCTGGGCAGGAGAGGGGTTCTCGTCGTGCAGCCCCAGACTCATCGGCCGCAGCCTCTACGACGCCCACCCCAAGCGCGTCCACGCGGCGATCGAGTCGCTGCTGGCAGACCTCAAGTCGGGCAGGAAAGACGAAGTCGACACCATCGAGCAGAATGACAGCGGTGCCGAGCGCATCATCTATACGGCCCTCCGCGCCGCCGACGGGGCCTACCGGGGGGTGCTCGAAACCGTCGTGCCCGTCGCCGCCGCTGCTCTGCGAGGGGGCCGCAAGCGGCCCCCTCGCAGAGCAGCGATAGCGAGCCAACAGCGCTCTGCCGGCAGCCGCGCCGGCCAGCCCGCTCATTCCTCCACCGCCACGCCCTTCCAAAAGGCGACGTAGCCAGCGATCTGCTTGGCCGCCTCTTTCGGCTCAGGGTAGGTCCAGGCCGCCGCCTCATTGACGTGGCCAGCGACGGTGATGTCGTAGTAGCTCGCTGTCCCCTTCCAAGGACACTCGGAATGCTGATCCGTCTCGCGAAAGTACTCCCTGTGGAGAGAGTCTGGAGGAAAGTAGTGGTTTCCCTCCACGACGATGGTCGCGTCGCTCTCCGCGAGAACGGTGTCCTGCCACATGGCTTTCAAGGTTCTGTCCTTTCTCGTACAGCCGTCGCGTTCAAATCGTCAACCGGCTGGAAGTTCCATCACTCCCTCTCTATGCCCGCCGCGGAACCTCGCCAGTCCCCTGGCTTCGCGCCTCGCGCGTTGCGTCATCAGCGTTGCCTCGCGCGGCGCTGCGGACCGCGTGTGAGCCGACCTCGTCGCCTGAGGCGCGGCGCGTCGCCCCGCCTCGCGCGGCGCGACGCGACGCCTCGCGCCGCGCCCCAGCCCGCGCCCGATGTGCAACTTTGCCAGCTGCAGGGCAACCTGGCAGAGAACCTGGACAACGGCCACTTCGCGAAAGGAGCTAACAGCCGGACGATGGACCAAGTCGTACGCGCTGAGACCAGCGTTTCCGCTACCGAAAGCATGCTCGGCATGAGTTGGGTGCACTTCCTCAACGACGGAGCCGCGAACTACCTGCCCGGAGTTCTCCCCGCCGTCCTCGTATCACTGCACTTGCGGGTCAGCATGGCGGGCCTGCTGGTGGCCGCGCTGTTCGTGGGGCAGGCGACGCAGCCATTCCTGGGGTGGGCCGCCGACAGGTTGGGCGGCAGGAGCCTGATCGTCGCCGGCTTACTCGCCAGCGCCGTGGGCGGAGGACTCATCGGCATGGCGCACGCGACGTGGATCCTCATCCTCCTCCTGCTGCTCATTGGCGTCGGGAGCTCTCTCTTTCACCCGCAGGCTGCGGCGGCCACGCGCAGCACCGCCGCGGCTAGACAGGGGTTCTTGCTCGCCGTGTTCCTCGTGGGCGGCCAACTAGGTCGAGCCGTGTGGCCCACAGTGGCGAGCGTCATTGACGCCAACCTCGGACTACCCAGCCTATGGATCCTGACGATCCCCGCCCTCATCACGGCCCCGCTTGTCCTGCGCTGGGCGCCCAAACTGCCGCCCCGGCCAGCGAGCGGGACGCCCATTCGCTGGCGTAAACACCTTCTGCCGGCAACGCTCCTCACGGTCTACACAAGCGTGGGAGCCTTCGCGACCTTTGGCATCCTGACGTTCGTCCCGATTATGTGGCACGTGCGCGGCGGCACGCTGGTGGGCGGCGCATCCATCATCACCACCATGTTGCTCGTGGGCGTCATCGGCAACTTCGCCGGCGGTTACTTGACGGACAGGCTGGGTCGCCTCCCTATCCTCTTGGTCTCCTGCATCGCTCCCGCAATCCTCACCGTGCCTCTGGCTTACGTTACCGGCTTCTGGCTCTGGGTCCTCGCGGGATCGCTGGGCATCGTGATGTTCCTAAGCTCATCGGCGACGGTCCTCATCGGCCAAGACATCTTCCGCGAGAACCCATCGTTCGGATCGGGCATCGCCCTGGGCCTCGCGAACGGTATCGGCGCCGTACTCGTGCTCTGCATCGGCTTCCTCGTCAGCGAGAAGGACGTGGTCACGGTGTTCTGGATCTTCGGTATCGCGCTGCTCCTCTCCGCGCTGGCGGCCTTGGCGATCCCCAGACCGTTCCTGCATCACCCGCAGACGCGAGACTGAGCGCAGCCGCTACACGCGAGCGCGCCAAGCGCACGGTGAGCGCGCTGGGCCCACGGTGAGCGCGCCAGGCCCACGCGGGCTGACTGGGCTCGCGTGAGCTTGCCAGGCCCACGTGAGCGCGCTTGGGCACACCGGGGCTGACTGGGGTCGCGTGAGCTTGCTCGACAGCCAGCGCCCGCATGACACACATTGGCCGTGAGCGAAAAGCGCCACCGCGCCCCAGCCACGGCGCGCCGCGTTCCCTTTCTCATCGTCAACGCGGCGCGCTCAGTGATACTGCAGCCCTACGCCCTGGCGCACGCCTTTGCCCACCTAAGTTTAGGCCCCGGTGACGTAGTCGACCAACGCACCGAGTGGGCGCGTACCAATCCTCGCGAAGCAGCCGCCAACGACTTCGCGGAAGAGTTTCTCACGCCCGCCCGCGCCGTCAGTCGCTGGTACGACCCGCGCGAGGAGCAGACGCCCGCAACGGATACGCTACTGAAGCTCGGCAAGGCTTTCGGTATCAGCGTCTGGGCCGCACTTTGCCGGTCGCGAGCAATTGGACGCGCGCGGTCGAAGGCGTTCGCGGCGCTCCGCGCTTCAGAGCTGGCCGCGTTTGTCTGTGAGACAATCGCTGTCTTAGTGAAGAAGCGTCCAGCATCACCTGATCCCGCGCCGACTGGCGCGCCTCGCATCGCCGACGCAAACGCCCGCACCGATGCGCCCCGCGCCGCGGGCGGGGGCACCGCAACCGATGCGGCTCGCACCGCGCGCCGGGGCACCGCAACCGATGCGGCTCGCACCGCGCACGAACAGGCCGCAACCGATGCGCCTCGCACCGCGGCCGAGGGCGCTGCAACCGATGCGCCTCGTGGCGCGGACACAGCGGCCGCGCCCGAAGGACGAAGAGCTGTACTGCTCTTCCTGGTGCTGGGCGCCCTGTCGGGCATCGCGCCGTTTTCGATCGACACCTATCTCCCGGCTCTCCCATCGATCTCACGCGAGCTCAGCGCTTCAGCCTCGACTGTCCAGCTCACAATCACTGCCTGTCTCCTGGGCATCGCGGTCGGTCAGCTGGTCATCGGTCCCTTAAGCGATCGGTGGGGCCGTCGTCAGCCGCTCATCGCTGGCATGACGGCGTTCGCCCTCTCGTCGCTGCTGTGCGCCCTCGCTCCGAGCATGTGGCTGCTCATCGCCGCGCGCGCTGGCCAGGGCCTGTCGGGAGCGGCCGGCATCGTTCTGGCGAACGCCATTGTCGGCGACTTACACCGCGGCCGAGGGGCGGCCCGCTATTTCTCCCGTTTATGGCTGATCGGTGGTCTCGCGCCCATCGTCGCTCCCCTCGTGGGCGGAGCTATCTTGCAGTTCGCCACTTGGCGCGTCGTGTTCGGGCTGCTTGCTGCCGGCGGAGCGGCGCTGACTCTCGCCGCCACCCTCGGCGTGCCCGAGACGCATCCCCGCGAAAGGCGATCGCGCGGAAGCCTCATGCTCACGCTCCGCTTGCTCGGCTCGCTCCTCTCGCACCGCCTCTTCATGGGCTACGTCCTCACGGGTGCCCTGATGTTCGCGGCCATGTTCTCGTACTTGTCGGACTCGTCATTCGTCTACCAGGACGTGCTTGGCCTTACGCCAGCGGCCTTCGCCCTCGTGTTTGGGGCCAACTCCGCCGGCCAGCTCGTGCTGAGCCAGGTGAACGGTCGTCTGCTGCGCTCGCATTCCCCGCGCCAGCTCCTCGGCGTTGCGCTGGCGATCTGCTTGGCCGCAAGCGTCGCTTTAGCGCTCCTCGTCACCGCTGGCGCCACCAGCTTTCTCCCAGTGACTGTGCTCCTGTTTGCCTTCGTGGCCACTCTCGGCATGGTGAATCCCAACGTCCCCGCTCTGGCCCTGACACTCGAGCCAGGGCATGCCGGCAGCGCCGCGGCGCTCTTGGGTGTCACCCAGTTCGCCTGCGGCGCTGCCATTGCCCCGCTGGCAGGCATCGGCGGCAACGGGACGGCGGCCCCCATGGCGCTCCTCATCGCCGTACTCAGCGGCGCCGGAGTGCTCGTCTTTCTCACTCTCACGCGTGGCGCGGCGCCGTTTGACGCTGAGTAACGGCGCCGGAACGGACAGCCGAGAAACAAGGCGAGGGGGGCTGGGGCGCCTACGGCGCCCCAGCCCCCCTCGCATACCTTCTGCGTGACCTCGACCTCGAGAAGACCTTACTTGCCAGCCCCGATCTTGAACATCTTGGTGCCGCACACAGGGCACACGCCCTGCGTCGCGGGCTTGCCGTTCTTCATGGTGACCTGGTGCTCATCTTTCATCTCGCGCTTCGTGCGGCACTTAACGCAGTACGCCTCGGTGGCCATGCAGGTCCTCCTTTCCGGGCCGGGGAAGAGAACCTCGCTTCCCATGGCCCACCCCTGGATTTCGGGCGCTAGTATAGCTTCGCCTGCGAGCCTGCGCAATGAGCCTAGCCACGCTCGTCAAGGCAACACCACACTGACCAGTCTCAAGTGACCGGATCCTGGTAACCAAACTCTGGTCACCCCAATCCCGCCGCAGTTCCACGCGCACCGCACCTTGCCTGGCGCCACCGAGGGTGGTACAACGTGAGCCAGTACAGCGCTCTGTAGGGCGCGCCAGATAACCCTCGGCCGTAAAGGAAGACTATGAACAACGAGCTCCAGGCCAGGATCCGCAAGCAGATCGCGGACCAAAACGTGCGTCACATCCAACTGTGGTTCACCGACATCTTGGGTAACCTCAAGATGGTCGAGATCCCCGAACCGCAACTGGGCAGCGTGATGGACAGCGGCGCTCCCTTCGATGGCTCCTCCATCACCGGCTACGCCGAAATCGAGGAGTCCGATATCGTCGCCATGCCGGACTGGACTACGTTCCGGCTCCTTCCCTGGTCGCAGAACCAAGAGAAGACTGCCTTCGTGTTTTGCGACATCTTGAACCGCGAGTACGAGCCCTACGAGGGCGATCCGCGCTGGGTCCTGCGCCGCCAGCTCAAGCGCGCCGCCGACATGGGCCTCACCTTCTACGTTGGCCCCGAGCTGGAGTACTTCTACTTCAAGTCCACTGAAGCTCCCGTGGTCGTCGACGAGGGCGGCTACTTCAGCGTCCTGCCGGCCGACTTGGGGAACGACTTGCGCAAGCAAACCGTGCGCACGCTCGAGCGGCTGGGCATCCAGGTCGAGGCCTCACACCACGAGGTAGCTCCCTCGCAGCACGAGATCGATCCGCACTACGACGAAGCCCTCAAGATGGCCGACAACGTGATGATCGCCCGCCTGGTTACCAAGGAGGTCGCAGCGCACAACGGCGTGCACGCCACCTTCATGCCTAAGCCCTTGCACGGCGTTAACGGCAGTGGCATGCACACGCACCAATCGCTCTTCCGCGGCTCAACCAACGCCTTCTTCTCGGAGAAAGACGGGGACCACCTGTCAGAGATCGCGCGCGGCTTCATCGCTGGCCAGCTCAAGCACGCGCGCGCCATGTGCCCAGTGCTCAACCAGTGGGTCAACAGCTTCAAGCGCCTGGTGCCTGGCTACGAGGCGCCGGTCTACATCTCCTGGGCGCACCGTAATCGCACGGCACTCATCCGCGTACCGCTCTACATCAAGGGCAAGGAGAGCAGTCTGCGCGCCGAGCTTCGTAACCCCGATCCGGCCGCGAACCCTTACCTCGCTTTCGCCGTGATGCTAGCCGCTGGCCTCGACGGCATCGAGCAGGACCTCGAACTGCCGCCCTCGGTCGAGCCGAACATCTACAAGATGCAGCAAGACGAACGCGAGGCGATCGGCTTGGGCGCCCTGCCCAACAACCTCTACCAAGCCGTCACGGAGATGCAGCAGAGCGAACTCATGCGTCAGACGCTGGGCGACCACATCTTCGAGCGCTTCGTCACCAACAAGCTCAACGAGTGGTACGAGTACCGCGAGCAGGTGACGCAGTTCGAGCTGGACCGCCTCTACGCGACGATGTGAATCTCTGCTCGGCTGGCTGAGCGAGGCGGCGGCCGCCGCCTCGCTCAGCCAGGAAGTTGCGTCGGAGCGGAAAGCCAAACTGCGCCAGACGCAAGTCTGGGGTATGCTCTCGAGGTCGACGACGAGGTAGGTCATGGACCAAGAGCGACTGGCAAATCATCTTAGCGCTTGGATCGCCGACCAGGTTACGGCCAGCGGCGGCAGGGGCGTCGTCTTCGGACTCTCGGGCGGACTCGACTCGGCCGTTGTGACGGCCTTGTGCAAGCGGGCTTTCCCGCAGCACTCCCTGGGTTTGATCCTGCCGTGTCACAGCGACCCGCGCGACGCCGAGGATGCTCGCCTCATCGCCCAGCACTTCGGCCTCGCGACAGCTGTAGTCGACCTCAGCGAGGTGTACGATGCGCTCTGCCAGCGCCTGCATGAAGTCGTGAGCGACCTTCCTGACGAACATGGCCTCGCCTGCGCCAACATCAAGCCGCGCCTGCGCATGACGACGCTCTACGCCTTCGCCAACCACCACAACTACCGCGTGGTGGGCACGGGCAACCGCAGCGAACTCACTGTCGGTTACTTCACCAAGTACGGCGACGGCGGGGTCGACTTCTTGCCCCTCGGCAACCTGACCAAGACACGCGTCCGCGAGCTCGCGCACTACCTTGGCGTGCCGCGCCAAATCATTGAAAAGCCTCCCTCAGCGGGACTCTGGGAAGGCCAGACTGATGAGGGCGAGATGGGCATGAGCTACGCCGAGCTCGACGCTTACCTCGAGGAGCGCGATCAGGCCGCACGCGACAAGGTCGAGGCGCTGCGTGCCGCCAGCGAGCACAAACGACGGCTGCCGGTGATTGCGCCCCTCCCCGACGACCTGTGATCCTAGGCGTGGCCGACTGGCTGCAGCGTACGGCGGCGTGAGAGGCGTGCGGCGCCGCGAGAGCTACGCCGCGTCGCACGAGCTGCGCAGCGCCGCATGAGCGGTACAGCGCCGCACGAGCTGTACAGCGGCGTGAGACGAGCATAGGTCCGCTCGCCCGATTCACGAGTCGTCGCCTTTCGGGTACACTTCGTGTCTGGTTTGCCGTTGTCGAGTCGTCTCTTGAGGCCGATCCGACCCGCACCCATCTTTCGTATGGCTATCGTTGTGCAAAAATACGGCGGCACCTCAGTCGCCACTGCCGAGCGCATCGTCAACGTGGCGCGACGCATCGTCGCGACCGCGCAAGACGGCAATAAGGTCTGCGCGGTCGTCTCGGCGCGCGGTGACACGACCGATGAGCTGCTCGCCATGGCCTACGAGATCTCGCCCCATCCGCCGGAACGCGAGATGGACATGCTGCTCTCGGCCGGCGAGCGCATCTCGTGTGCGCTTCTCGCGATGGCCATCCACACGCTTGGGCGCGAGGCGGTGAGTTTCACCGGCTCCCAGGCAGGCATCATCACCGACAACGAGCACACGCGGGCCAAGATCCTCGATATCCGCGCCGTACGTGTCCGCGAAGCGCTTGCCGATGACAAGATTGTCCTGGTCGCCGGCTTTCAAGGAGTCTCGACCGACAAGGATGTGACGACTTTGGGCCGTGGCGGTTCCGACACCACAGCCGTCGCGCTGGCGCACGCCCTCGGCGCCGAGACGTGCGAGATCTACACCGACGTGGAAGGCGTCTTTACAGCCAACCCCAACGTGGTCAAGAACGCCCGCAAGCTCGACACGGTGTCGTATGAGGAGATGCTCGAGATGGCCGCTTCTGGCGCCCAGGTGCTCGCCCTACGCTCGGTCGAGTACGCCCGCCGCTACAATGTGAAGATCCACGTGCGCTCGAGCTTCAGCGACGCGCCGGGGACCTGGGTCAGAGAGGAAGATGCGACGATGGAACAGCCCCTAATTAGCGGCGTAACTTATTCTGTCGACCAAGCGAAGGTGACCTTGCGCGGCGTTCCCGATCACCCCGGTGTGGCCGCCCGGGTCTTCAACGCCCTCGCCGAAGCACAGATCAACATCGACATGATCATCCAGAACGTCGGCGAAGAGGGCCACTCGGACATCTCCATCACCATGCCCCTGGAGGACATGCGCCCTGCTGCGGAGGCGCTCGACCACATTATCAAGGAGCTGGGCGCGCGCGACTATGCGTTCGATAACGGCATCGCTCTGGTCAGCCTCGTCGGCGCCGGCATGCGCTCGCATCCCGGCGTGGCGGCGCGCATGTTCAAGACCCTGGCCGACAGAGGCATCAACTTGGAGATGATCTCCACCTCACCGATCAAGATCGCCTGCATCATCGCCAAGGACCGGGTCGAAGAGGCCGTACAGGCCCTGCACGACGCCTTCAATCTCGAAAACGGTGCCGTCACGCGCGAGACCGCCGACCGTGGCGTCGGGCACCGCGGCTAATGACGGGCGATGCGAGGATTGAGCGCAGCGAGGCACGCGGAGACAGCGGTGCCCGTGCTGGCGCCGGCGCTGGGGCTGGTGCCGGTGCTGGGGCTGGTGCTGGTGAGCAACTATGACTGACAGACAACACGACACCCACGCATCACAACGGCGCCCTCAGCGCACGTACACCGTCGCCGTCGTCGGCGCGACTGG
>Ga0315298_1011487_pt1 | contig 10371 bp, 9 predicted proteins | sample WHS_1_MG_FD_203077 | JGI IMG/M metagenome (GOLD analysis project Ga0315298, IMG submission 203077) | Extremophilic microbial mat communities from Washburn Hot Springs, YNP, Wyoming, USA - WHS_1_MG | ecosystem: Environmental > Aquatic > Thermal springs > Hot (42-90C) | place: USA: Wyoming...
CCAGCAGCAGGATCAGCGTGAAGGTGCCCGGCGTGAACAGGGCGGCGAAGAAGATCAGGATCACGAGGCCCGGCAGCGCCAGCACGGCGTCGAGCAGGCGCATCAGCGTGGCATCCAGCCAGCGCGGACCGAGGGCGGCCGCCAGCCCGTAGGCGATGCCGAGGAGAAACCCGAGCATCGACGCCGGCAGTGCGACGATCAGCGTCGCCCGCCCGCCCGCGATCAGCCGGGCCAGCAGGTCGCGGCCGATCTGGTCGGTGCCGAGCGGGAATGCGCGCGTCGGCGCCATCAGCGTGTGGTGGCCGTGGATCGCATAGGGGCTGGCGTGCCAGGCGAGGCCGCCAAACAGGCTGAAGCCGCAGATCGCGAGCGCGAGCGCCGCGCCGCCGGCGAGTGTCCCACGGGCACCGACCCATGCGGCCAGCCGCGCCGAAACCGGGCGGGGCAGGGCACCCTTCGTTGCGCTCATTCGAAGCGCTCCCGCGGATCGAGCCAGCCATTGACCAGGTCGGCGAGCAGGTTGCCGATCACCGTCAGCACGCCGATCAGCAACACGATCGCGGAAATCACCGGATAATCCTGCGACAATGCCGATCGCCACAGCAGGAAGCCGAGCCCCGGATAGTCGAACACGGTCTCGACCAGCACCGAGCCCGCGAAGATGTAGGGAAAGGACAGGCCGAGAATCGTTACCAGCGGCCGCAGCGCGTTGCGCAAGACGTGCCGGCGCAGCACGGCGCCAAACCCGAGCCCCTTGGCCAGCGCCGTGCGCACGTAGTCCTTGCCGAGTTCCTCATGCACCGCCGCGCCGAAATAGCGCGACAGCCCGGCGGTTCCCAGCAGCCCGACGGTGACCACCGGCAGGATCAGATGTCGGGCGTAATCGGCCACTCCCGGTGCGGCGTGCCGGATATCGGCAATGCCGCCTGCCGGCAGCCAGCGCCATTTCACCGCGACATAGAGGATCAGGATCGTGCCGGCGAAGAACACCGGCATGGCGTAGAGGACGAGCTGCGCCGCACCGATCAGCCGCGCCGGCCACTGGCCCCAGAAGGCCCCCTGCACCAACCCGATGGCGATCGAAAGCAGCACCGAAAGGGTGATGGCGCCGAGATAGAGGGCGAGGGTGTTCGCCGCGTATGCCGCGATCAGGCCGGCCACCGGCCGGTTCAGCAGATAGGAATAGCCGAGCCGCCCTTCGAGAAGATGCGCCCACCAGACCAGATACTGCTTCCACAACGGCGCCGAGAGGCCGAGCCGGACATTGAGCTGGCGCACCGCCTCCGGCGTCGCCTTCTGGCCGAGGATGGAATAGGCCGGGCCGCCGGGCGTCGCATGCACCATGAAGAACACGATCGTCACCAGCAGCACGAGCGTCAGCGCCGAAGCGGCGAGGCGCGAAAGGATCACCCGCCTCACCGGCGCCCACCACACGCGCCCGGCGCCCAGTGCAGGTATTGCGGTGACCACGCGCCGGTCGGGCTGAGGAACTTCCGTACGCCCTCGAGCCCGTTGCGCACCAGCACCACGCTGCCAGGCTCGGGCAGGAAAATTTCCGGCTGCTGTGCCGCCGCATAATCCTGATAGGCGTAGAGTGGTTCCAGGCCCGGCTTCGTCTGCACATCCTTCAGCAGCGCGTCCATCCGCGCGTCGCTGTAGCCGGACTGGTTGAACGCGCCATCGCTTGCAAGCTGGGCGGAATCGTCGGGGTAGACGCCGAGCGCCCAGCCGAACTGCATCGCCTCCCATTGAAGCGGCTTGTAGCTGAGCACCAGCATCTGGCTGAACGTGACCTCGCGGATCGTCATCGCGATGCCGACGGCGCGCAGATCCGCCTGGATCAGCTCGGCGCCGAGCTGGCCGGTCACGTTGCCGGAGGGAATCACGTCGGTGAAGGCAAGACGCTTGCCGTCCTTCATCCTGATGCCGTCCGGTCCCGGTTTCCAGCCCGCGGCGGCGAGCAGGGCCTTCGCCTTTGCCGTGTCATAACCCACGGGATATTTCCCGGCCTTCGCCGCGGGCGAGAGAAAGGTCGGCGGGTCCACCGGCACCGGCCCGTGTTGCGGCTTCGTTGTCCCGTGCAGGAGCAGGCGGATGATTCGCTTCTGGTCGATTGCGTCGGCAATCGCCTGGCGCACCCGCACATCGCGGAAGAAGGCGACTTTCGGGTTGCGATAGCTCAGTTCCATGTAGTCGAAGCCGAAATTTGGCGGCAGTCGCAGCTCCCGCGCGTCGGGCAGCTTCCGCTGCGCCCGCCACAGCGAGAAGGGCAGGTTGCCGGCATCGAGCGTGCCGGTGCGCAACCCCTCGAACACCGCGCCGTCCGAATTCAGGAAGACCATGATGAACCGACGGATGTCCGGCTTGTGGCCCTGATAGGTCGGGTTGGGCACGAAACTGATGTAGCGGCCCATGACGTAGCGGCCGATCCGGAAGGGGCCGTCCACCACCCGGAAGAACGAGGGCGTCGATTGCAGCCGCCACATCTGGTTGACGGAATAGCGGGTCCAGGCATGGGCGGGAAACGGGGTCAGCTGGCTGAGGCCGGTCAGTTCGAACCAGGTCGGGTTCACGCTCCGCTTCAGCACCACCCGGAAGCGGTGCGGCCCGAGCACGTTGAGCGACTTCACCAGCCCCGGCATGCCGCCCTGGCCGTAGCCGGTATAGGTTTTCCCGAGCTTGCGGATCAGGTCGAAGGTGAATTTCACGTCCTCCGCCGTCACCGGTACGCCGTCCGACCAGGTGCGAGGCTTCATCGTCACGGTGAAGGTGGTCTTGTCATCGGAGACCTCGATCGCCGATGCGATGCTGCGCGACCAGGTGATGGTGTGGTTGCGGCTGATCCAGAGCAGCCCGTCATAGAGCAGGCCGGCGGCTTCGGCATCGTAGGCGGAGCCGATCAGGAACGGGTTGAGTGAATCGACGCTCGCCGGCGGCGTGCCGAGCCCGAGCCCCGGCGGCACCACCACCGTGTCGCAGCGTCCCGCGCTGAAGCTCGGCCCTGCCGCGACCATGGCCAGAATCACCGCCGCCCGCAGGCGCGATCGCATCAGGACTGAACCGCGCCGCATCGGCTCAGCCGGTCTGGATTGTCACTCCCCGACCCTGATCTCGATCGGCACCGCGAAGGTCTTGTCCTCCGTGCCGGGGAAGGGCGGGAAGCGGTGGTGCCGGACGGCATCCAGCGCCGCGCGGTCGATCAGCGGGTTGCCGCTGCTGCGGTAGACCTGCGCCGAAAGCAGCTTTCCGTTCGGCGCCAGGGTGAACTCGATGAAGGCCGTGCCATTCACGCCGAGCATGCGCATTGTCTGCGTCACATGCACTTCGCGCTGCAGCGGCCCGCGAAGTCCGGCGGCGTATTGCGCGAAATCGAAGGCCGGTTGCGGCGGTGGCCTCTTTGCCCTGGGTGGCGGCGGCGCCGGATGCGGCACCGGGCGATGGACCGGCTGCGGCTTGGGCCGCGGGTGCGGTGGCGGATGGTGCACCACGTTCGGCAGCGGCTTGGGCGGCGGCATGGGTGAGGGTGCGGGCGGCGGTGGCAGCGGTTTCGGCTGCGGCTGCGGCGGAACCGGCGGGGGAGGCACGGGTAGCGGCGGTGGCGGCGGCTGCACCGGCTGCGGTGGCAAGGGCAGGGGGGGCGCGAGCCGGACCAGATGCACGGTGGTGGCGGGCGCCAGCGGTGTGCGGTAGCGCGGCAGATGGCGCGCGGCGTAGAACGCCGCGGCGGCGATCAGCCCGACAATCACCAGCCCCGCCGCCGTCGCCCGCGGCAGGCCCAGCTCGTCCGGCTGCCAGGGCGGAATGGCGCCGTTCGCGGTCGCCCCCTCCGTCCTCATGCGTGGCACCGGCGCTGATCGGTCTCGTCCGTCACGTCCTTGTCTTCAGGGGCGGGCCCTCGGCTGTCAAGGCGCCGCGCCGGCCTCGATCCGGCGGCCGAGCCGCCCGGCGAGATCGCAGATGAACTGCCAGGCCACCCGCCCCGACCGGGCGCCGCGCGTCACCGACCATTCCACGGCCTCCGCATGGAGGGTTTCGGCGTCGACATCGAGGGCGAACGCCTTCGCATAGCCCTCGATCATGGCGAAGAAGGTCTGCTGATCACAATTGTGAAACCCGAGCCAGATGCCGAAGCGATCCGACAGCGATACTTTTTCCTCCGTCGCCTCCGAGGCGTGGATCGCGGTGCTGCGTTCGTTCTCGATCATGTCACGCGGCATCAGGTGCCGCCGGTTCGAGGTCGCGTAGAACAGCACGTTGTCCGGCCGGCCCTTGATGCCGCCATCGAGCACCGATTTGAGTGCCTTGTAGTCGGCATCCTCGCGCTCGAAGCTGAGATCGTCGCACAGGATCAGGCACTGGCGGGGCTGGCCGCGCAGGATGTCGAGCAGCGCCGGCAGGGTGGCGATGTCCTCGCGATGAATCTCGATCAGCGCGAGGCTGCCGGGAAACGCCCGGTTCGCCGCCGCATGCGCCGCTTTCACCAGCGAGGACTTGCCCATCCCGCGCGCGCCCCAGAGCATGGCGTTGTTGGCCGGCAGGCCGCGGGCGAAGCGCAGCGTGTTCTCGGTCAGGATGTCCTTCTGCCGCTCCACGCCCTGCAGCAGCCCGATCGGCACGCGCGAGACCTGATCCACCGGCTCCAGCGCCGCGCGCTCGGGATGCCAGACATAGGCATCGTGCGCGCTCACCTCGGCCGGCGGCGGCGGCGGCGGGGCGAGGCGGTCGAGCGCATCGGCGATGCGGGCGAGCAGGTCGTGTGTCGGCTGGTCCATGACGTCTCCTCAGGCAGGCGCGCCCCGCGCGGCTTGACGGGGCGGGCGTGCAAACTATGGTCCCGCCCGACCAAGGACAAGCTTCACCACATCAGATCAGGGTATCCCGCATGTTCATCGCCACCGCCTACGCCGCTGCCTCGTCATCACCTTCCGGTGCAATGGCGGCGGTGATCAATTTCGCACCGCTGGTGCTGATCGTCATCGTCTTCTACTTCATCCTGATCCGCCCGCAGCAGCAGCAGGCCAAGACGCAGAAGGCACGCCTCGCCGCCATCCGCCGCGGCGACAAGGTGGTGACCGGCGGCGGCATTGTCGGCCAGGTGGCCAAGGCTCTGGATGGCGCCGAGGAAATCGAGGTCGATATCGCCCCCAACGTCCGCATCACCGTGCTGCGCAGCACCATCAGCAGCGTGCTGACCGACTCGAAGCCGGCCGAGACCAAGGCGGCCGAGCCGAAGAAGAAGTAAGCCCGGAAACGGGAACGGCCCCGGCGGTTCGCGCCGGGGCCGTCCTGCAACGGCGGGTCTTGCCCGGCCTCAGCCCAGCAGGTGCTCGGCGTGGGCGTAGTTGGCGAGCTTGTCGAGCCAGTTCTGGATATAGTCCGGCCGGCGATTGCGGAAATCGAGATAGTAGGAGTGCTCCCACACATCGAGGCCGAGCAGCGGCTTGCCCTCGCCGGTGGCGACCGGGTTGGAGCCGTTCGGCGTCTTTGTCACGGCGAGCTTGCCGCCGGGGGTCAGGATCAGCCAGGCCCAGCCAGAGCCGAACTGGGTGGTGCCGGCGGTCTTGAACGCGTCCTTGAACTGCGCGACGCCGCCGAAGTCCTCGGCGATTTTCGCTTCCAGCCGGCCCGGCAGCTTGCCGCCGTCGGTCGGCGACATGCACTGCCAGAACAGATTGTGGTTCCAGTGCTGCCCGGCATTGTTGAACACCGGCGCGAGATCGGCCTTGTTGTAGGTGAAGGCGACGATCTCCTCGAGGCTCTTGCCCTGCAGGTCGGCGTTCTTCTCGACGAAACCGTTCAGCGCCGTCACATAGGCCTGATGGTGCTTGCCGTGGTGCAGTTCGAGCGTTTCCTGGCACATGCCATGCGCGGCAAGGGCTGCGTGCGCATAGGGCAACGCGGGGAGTTCAAAGGCCATGGGGCATCTCCGATCCGGTTTGGGCTTCTGTTTCGGCGCCGGCACGGTGCGTGCCGACCGCTCGTCCGGTAGCTATGGTCCGGCCCTGCCAGCGTCAAGCATCGAAAGAGTTCCGCAATGAACGAACCCGATCTCGCGGCCCAGGTCCGCCGCGCCGATCCCGACCGCTTCCTCGGCGCGATCTTCGCCCCGCCGCAATCGCGACGCTGGCTGTTCGTGCTCTACGCCTTCAATCATGAACTGGCCCGGGCGCGCGAAGTCGCGAGCCAGCCGCCGCTCGCGCTGATTCGCCTGCAATGGTGGCGCGAGGTCGTTGAAGGCGCCGATCGCGCCCATCCGCTCGCCGTGGAACTCCGTGCCGGGCTGGCCCAAGGCATCTTTTCCGATGCCGCCCTCACGGCGCTGATCGACGCGCGCGAGGCCGAAGCCGAACCGATTCCCGACCGCGCCGCCTTTCTCGACTACGCGCGCGGCACGGCGGGGGGGCTGGCGCGGATTGCCGGCACGGTGCTCGGCGTGACCGAGTCCGCCGAACTCGCGGCGCTGGAGGACCTCGGCACCGGCTATGGCATTGCCGGCATTCTCCGCGCCGCCCCCGCGCTTGAAGCCGCCGGCCGCGACCTGCTGCCGCAGGATGGCACCGACCCTGCGGCCTTGCGCGACGAGGCGGCCCGCCTGCTGCGCCGCCGCGCGCCGCGTGCCGGTTTGGCCGCCGCCCTGCCGGCGGTGCTCGCCCGGCGCGACCTGCGCCGCCCGACCGGTCCGGCGCCGCGCGGCCTCGCGGACCGGATTGCCGTTGTCATCGCCGGGCTGACCGGCCGCTGTTGAGCCGCACCCCTCGCCCCCGCGCGGCGCAGGTGATATGACGCCGCCATGACTGACACGACCGACCAGACCGAAGGGCCAAGCGGCCAGGTGCCCGTGACGATCGAGCAGGAGATGCGCCGCTCCTATCTCGATTACGCCATGTCCGTGATCGTCTCGCGCGCCCTGCCGGATGCGCGGGACGGGCTGAAGCCGGTGCATCGCCGAATCCTCTACGCGATGCAGGAGGCCGGCAACACGCCGGACAAGCCCTATCGCAAATCCGCCCGCATGGTCGGCGACGTGATGGGCAAATACCACCCGCACGGCGACGCCGCGATCTACGATGCCGCGGTCCGCATGGCCCAGGGCTTCTCGATGCGGGTGCCGCTGATCGACGGCCAGGGCAATTTCGGTTCGGTCGACGGCGATCCGCCGGCGGCGATGCGCTACACCGAGGCCCGCCTCGCCGATGCCGCGATGGCCCTGCTCGCCGACATCGACAAGGATACGGTCGATTTCCAGCCGACCTATGACGAGAGCGACAGCGAGCCCCGCGTCCTGCCCGCCGCGTTCCCCAACCTGCTGGTCAATGGCGGCAACGGCATCGCCGTGGGCATGGCGACCAACATTCCGCCGCACAATCCCGCCGAGATCATCGACGCGACGCTGCATCTCATCGCGCAGCCGGAGGCAACGCTTGATGACCTGATGCGAATCGTCCCCGGCCCGGATTTCCCGACCGGCGGCATCATTCTCGGCCGCTCCGGCATCCGCAGCGCCTTCGAGACCGGCCGCGGCGGAATCGTCGTGCGCGCGCGCACCAGCATCGAGGAAATCCGCAAGGACCGCATGGCGATCATCGTCAGCGAGCTGCCTTATCAGGTGAACAAGGCGACGCTGCTCGAACGCATCGCCGAACTCGTGCGGGCCAAGGAAATCGAAGGCATTGCCGACCTGCGCGACGAGAGCGACCGCGAGGGCATGCGCATGGTGATCGAGCTGAAGCGCGACGCCACGCCAGAGGTCGTGCTCAACCATCTCTACCGCTTCACCCAGATGCAGACCGGCTTCGGCATCAACATGCTCGCCCTCGATGGCGGCCGGCCGCGCCAGCTCGGCCTGCGCGATGCGCTGGACTGCTTCATCGCCTTCCGCGAGGACGTGATCCTGCGCCGCTCGCGCTTCGAGCTGAACAAGGCGCGCGACCGGGCGCATCTGCTGGTCGGGCTCGGCATCGCGGTGGCGAATATCGACGAGGTGATCGCCCTTATCCGCGCGGCGCCGGACGCGGCCTCCGCCCGGATCGCCCTGATGGCGCGGGACTGGCCGGCCGGCGATGTCCGCCCGCTGCTGGAACTGATCGACGATCACGGCAACCAGATCTCGGCGGATGGCACCGTGCGCCTGACCGAAGCGCAGGCTCGCGGTATTCTCGAACTGCGCCTGCAGCGCCTCACCGGGCTCGAACGCGAGAAGATCCAGTCCGAACTCGCCGAGGTCGGCCGCCGCATCGGCGAATTGCTCGAAATCATCGCCTCCCGCCCGCGCCGGCTTGAGGTGATGCGCGACGAACTGCTCGCCGTGCGCGCCCGCATCGCCGCCCCGCGCCTGACCAGCATCGAGGACAGCGTCGCCGACCAGGACGACGAAAGCCTGATCGAGCCGGGCCAGATGGTCGTCACGATGACACGCGACGGCTTCATCAAGCGCACGCCGCTCGAAGCCTTCCGCGCCCAGAACCGCGGCGGTCGCGGCCGCGCCGCCGCCTCGATGCGCGGCGACGACGTGATCACCCGCAGCTTCAACGCCCATACCCACCAGTTCGTGCTGTTCTTCAGCCAGGGCGGCAAGGCGTTCCGCGAGAAGGTCTGGCGCCTGCCCGAATCGGCGCCGGCGGCGAAGGGCAGGGCGATCGTCAACATCCTGCCCGAGCTGAATGGCGATGCCGTCACCGCCGTGCTGCCGCTGCCGCAGGACGAAAGCCTGTGGAACGACCTGCACCTCGTCTTCGCCACCGCCTCGGGCAATGTGCGGCGCAACCGCCTCGCCGATTTCCGCAATGTCCGTTCCACCGGCCTGATCGCGATGAAGCTCGACGACGGTGACCGTCTGATCGGCGTCGCCACCTGCCGCGAGGGCGACGACGTATTCCTTGCCACGCGTCAGGCCCGCTGCATCCGCTTCCAGATCACCGATGACACGCTGCGCGTCTTCGCGGGCCGCGACTCCAGCGGCGTGCGCGGCATCCGCCTCGGTGCCGGCGACGAGGTGATCTCGCTCTCCGTGCTCCGCCATGTCGAGGCGAGCGTGGACGAACGCGCGGCCTATCTCAAATACGCCGCCGCCCAGCGCCGCGCCGGCGGCGAGGAGGGCGAGCTGGATGCTGTCGAGTCAGACGAGGCGGCGGCTGACATCCAGCTGACCCCCGAGCGGATCGCGGCCCTGCAATCGGCCGAGGAAATGATCCTCACCGTCACCACCGGCGGGTTCGGAAAACTCTCCTCGGCTTATGAATACCGCGTCACCGGCCGCGGCGGGCAGGGCATCGCCAATATCGCGCTCGCGGCGCGCAACGGCCGCGCGGTAGCCGCCAGCTTCCCCGTCCGGCCGGGGGACGACATCATGCTCGTCACCGACCAGGGCAAGCTGATCCGCGCCCCGGTGGACCAGGTGCGCATCACCGGCCGCCAGGCGATGGGCGTGACGCTTGTGCGGGTGGAAAAGGACGAACAGGTGACCAGCGTCTTCCCCGTCCTCGACGACGGCGGAGACGAAGCGGGGGAGGAACAGGATGGCTGATGGCGGTCTGATCGGTCTGTATCCGGGAACTTTCGATCCGATCACCAACGGGCATCTCGACATTATCGGCCGCGCCGCCCAGCTCTGCTCGAAGCTGGTCATCGGCGTGGCCCGCAATGCCGGCAAGGGGCCGCTGTTTCCCACCGCCGAGCGCGTCGAGATGGTCCGCGCCGAGATCGCGCCGATCGCCGAACGCACGGGCACCGAAATCGATGTGCAGGCGTTCGATTCGCTGCTGATCGCCTTTGCCCAGCAGGTCAGCGCACAAGTGATCGTGCGCGGGTTGCGCGCCGTCTCCGACTTCGATTACGAGTTCCAGATGGCCGGGATGAATGCACGACTCGACCAGCGGATCGAGACGATCTTCCTGATGGCAAGCGAGCGGCACCAGTTCATCTCGTCGCGTTTCGTCAAGGAGATCGCCCAGCTGGGCGGCGACATCTCGAGCTTCGTTCCGAAACTGACGTTGGAGAGGACCCTTCGCCGGGTTGGCAGACCATGATCATCAGACGCCGCACGCTTCTCGCCGCCGCCGCTTCCACCCCCCTTGCCGGAGTTTTCATGTCCGAATCCGCTTCCGCCGCCAGCACGTCGAACACCATTCACATGACGCTGCCCTTCGGCGTCGTCACGATCGAGCTGCGCCCCGACCTCGCGCCGAAAACCTGCGAGCAGATCCGCACGCTGACCGCGCGCGGCTTCTACAACGGCTGCGAATTCTTCCGCGTGATCGCCGGCTTCATGGCGCAGACCGGCGACCCCACCAACACCGGCACCGGCGGCAGCAACCTGCCCAACGTGCCCGCCGAGTTCACCGACAAGGCAAAGTTCCTCACCGGTTCGGTGGG
>Ga0315298_1011489_pt1 | contig 10368 bp, 12 predicted proteins | sample WHS_1_MG_FD_203077 | JGI IMG/M metagenome (GOLD analysis project Ga0315298, IMG submission 203077) | Extremophilic microbial mat communities from Washburn Hot Springs, YNP, Wyoming, USA - WHS_1_MG | ecosystem: Environmental > Aquatic > Thermal springs > Hot (42-90C) | place: USA: Wyoming...
AGGGTAACGTTCGGAAAAGGGGCTATGCGGAACGAGGTTTTAGGAGTGTTAAACATAGGCTTTCACCAGTGGACAAACGCTTCCCTCGGAACTCTAACGCGAAGACGATCGAGAGGTGGTTCGCAACCTATTTCCTTATCTATAACATCCTTTACTGCCCAGTGTATTTGTTAGATAAGGGGGTGATAATAAATGTAAATATTTCAAATGAGTGAAAATGTTGTCCACGCTGATAGTGTCGTCATTAGGGTATAAATTTATTAAACGTTGATTCCTATATATAAAGAATTAACAATAAATTCGAATATTATATAAAGTCTAAAAATTATAGAAATATAAATAAGCAAGTGACGACACTATCTCCACGCTCAAGTGCTATAGTCTCGGGTTTTAAGCCTGGGGTTGCGTTAATATAAACTTCTTTTCCTTCTTCCTTAAATTTTAAGATTTTGCATATCACTCTATCGAATAGATCTTCTATCCCTTCATAGAAGGTCTCTTCGAAGGAAATGGACTTTACGGTTGCCAACTCCGACTTTATCCCTTCTTCTAAAAAATAATTTTTAATTACCTCTCCTGCAAGTTTAGAGTTCCTCGTGTTAGTAGTGTAAAGAAACACGAAAGCTCTTCCTTTTTATGTTGCGATTTTTCAATGGCAGAAAGTAGCGAATCTAGTTCGGCTGAGGCTCCTTTTCCTTTACTTTTTAAGAAATTAAGCAAGAGATCTTTAAGAACTGTAAAATTATCCCTAATCTTATTTGCCTATCGTCGTCAAACTTAAGTCGATCCCAATCTTTAAAGCCTAGGTCTTCCACCTCTTTTCTCACGTTATCTGCAGATAATGAGTTCTTCAATTGTGAAGTTCCTACAGTACTAACGTGAACTTTATTCATATTATAATAATTGCTCAGGTTGTTTAAAAGGGAATTTAATAATCTCCTTTGCATTATGGTCTTGATTAATTTTTAGGACATTGAGTACACATCAATAATAACAACATTTTATGATTTTAAGTTAGTTGTAGAGACTATATAGAGAACGTATCAGTTTGTCACAAATGACAAATTTTAGTCCTTGTAGTTTGTCACAAATGACAAAGCTTTAAATACGGTCTTGTAAAACTATTCTCAATGAGTGAATTACTATCATTAATGGCAGAATGGAACTTTTGGGGAAGTAATGTAAACCTCGGTATAGAAAGGGAATACTATGTTGATTACATACTTGAACTATTGAATAGTGTAAAAATAGTTGCAATCTCAGGAATAAGGAGAGCGGGAAAATCTTATGTTGTAAGGCAAGTTATAAATAAGTTGATAAAAAGTGGAGTAGACCCTAAAGATACTTTAATAATTAGACTGGACGACGAAAGATTAACAAACCTTGACTATAATCTTTTGTTAAAAATGTATGAGCTTTACTTAACTCACGTTAAAGGCAACGCTGATAAGATAACCTACATAGCTATAGATGAGGCTCAAGAAATTGAGGGCTGGGAAAGGTTTGTTAGGGGATTAGAAGAAAAGTGTAAGGCAAAAATCATAGTTACAGGCTCGTCAGCAAAACTGCTTAGTTCAGAGTACACTACATTACTTTCTGGAAGACACGTAGAGGTTAGGGTGTTTCCTCTATCTTTTGATGAAGTATTGAAGTTTAAGGGTATAGAATTTGACAGCGAATTGCAACTTGCCAAAAACCTAGATAGGATAAAGAAAGAATTAGTGGAAATGTTGAATTACGGTGGTTTCCCTGACGTAGTCCTCCACCCAGAGGTAAGGTCTGAGCTCATACATTCTTACTTTGACACTGTAATAGTTAAGGACGTAGTTAATAGATATAACCTAAGGAGAGAAGAAAAGATTAGGAACTTGGCTAAATTTTACATATCTTCTTCTGCGTCAAGGATAACGTATAATAGTGTTTCAAAGTTCCTTAAGATCCCTGTCAAAACTGTCGAACGTTATTCTGAATATTTAGAAAAGGCGTTCTTAATCTTCTTCGCAAGGAATTATTCTCAATCTCCTAAAGCTGTAGAAAACTCGCCTAGGAAAGTTTACGTAATAGATAATGGGTTTCTAAAATTCTTCTCAACCTGGTCTCTCGGAAGGGCTTTCGAAACTTTAATTGCACAACACGTAATGAGGTATGCAAAAAGGAGGCTTTTTGAAGTGTTTTATTGGTATTCGCAGAACGCTGAAGTGGACATTATTGTAAAAAATGATAAAGGTTTACTTTTACCAATACAAGTTACATATGAGCTTAATGAGGAGAATAGGAAAAGAGAGATAGATAGTATTAAAAAATTTAGTAAATACGGAAAGACTAGACCATTAATAATAACTTTTGACCAGGAAGGAGAAGTCGAAGGTATAAAAATAATTCCTGCTTATAAATTCCTGTTGAAGACTTTTGAAATTCTAGATTCTATGTTATTATAAAAGATAGATCATTAAATTCACATTATTAGCTCTCTTTGGCAATTTATCAGTGTGGACAACAATTTTGTTAATCTAAATTGAATTATTTGAATTGTTTGTGCTTTATTAATAGAACGTCGTTGATAATACCTTTTTAGGGTGAGCACGGGAGGTATTACTTAGGGTGAGATTACGGGAACTAGGTGGAAGGTTCCCATGCTCACCCAAATTATACTTTAATGGAGTATATTATCCTTAGCCCGAGGTTTTACTCTAGGGAGACCGTAGCCTATGCATTGGCCAACTACGTTTCCGGATTATCCTCCTGGAGGGTCGTGTTACCCCATTCTACTCTGCTTTACTATCATAGGAGGTTGAGTTATGTTAAGTACGCTGTGCCATTGAGTTGTGTTTACGCTATTGACGAGACTAAGGTGAGGCTTGTGAGGGGGGAGGTATTATTACGTGTGGATTGTTAGGGATGTAAAAACCAAGGGAATACCTTTTTCATGGTTACTAGTGTTAGGAGCGGGGTACATGTGTTGGTAGTTCTTGTGAACATGAGTAGGGTTGAGGAAATAGCAATGAGGATGTTTAGGAGAAGGATTGATAAGGTAGTTTACTTGCACGATGGGGCAACCGCATACAACGCCTTCTCATGGTTTAACGTGGAACACGACAAGGTAACGTTCAACGAGAGGGATTACACAGAGCAAGGGTTCAGAAGCTTAAAACACTGCATCAATGGACTTCCACTCCCCTTGGAGTTCCTAACGAGTTCACAATAACTAAGTGGTTATCAACGTTCTTCCTTATCTATAACATCCTTTACTGCCCAGTGTATTTGTTAGATAAGGGGATGATAATAAATGTAAATATTTCAAGTGAGTGAAAATGTTGTCCACACTCACTCGACGAGAAGACAGGCTTAATAATTAGATTAAGGTAAGAGTGAACCGGGGATGGGGGTCAGGTCAGTGCAACGGGCGTTTGTCATGGGTCAACTCGTGTTGGGCTCATCATCCCCTCATCCCCGTCCCTTCTTCTGTAAAAAATCATTTAAAATTCTTCTGTTTCGATCTTAGTCCTTTTATTATCTTATTAGGAATGATAACCGCACGATCCCGTTGTCCCGAGAATTCCTTCACCCTGGGAGGGCGGTCATGAAATTTTTAACGTGATAATCCGCTTGTAATTCACGTAAATTACTCTGCTATAAGCAAGAATCTTATCACACGAAAAGGAGTGTTCGAACACGGGGCTACCGTCCACTTCACGAGGTTTTACGCCTCTTAACCCCCTATCTCTGTAAGTATTTTTTCGCTTTCTTCAAGCAATTTTCTCACCTTCTCTACTCTAGGTATAACGTCACTTACTGAGAGCTTCGCCTTATGAAAACCCCATACGTGGAGTGAGTACCCGGCGTCCCAGCCCGACAACACCCAGTCCCCCAATATCTGGGAGAGCTTACTGGAAGCTGAGACTAGTAGATGAGTGTACCATCTACCTTCCCTCAAGGTCTTTCGATATTCTTCAAGGTTGAACTTCTCAGCTAAAGCTTTAATCAACTCCTCCGCGACTTTATAAGCCTTTCCAGAAGCCTGAACGGCGTCACCCCTCTTTAAGTACTCCTCACATTCCTTCATATACCTCTTAGCGAGATCGAGCCTAAGCCTTATCTCCTCTTTAGGATCGTTCTTACTAATCAGGCTTATCAACACGTCTTCAACGTTAATTCCCATGTCTTCTGCCTTCCTTATCAACTCCTCCATAAGAAATACTAGTTAATGAACAGTAATAAACCGTTCCGATTCATCCCTCTTTGCTTTAGCAGCACTTTAAAATACAAGCTAGGGTTAAGAAGACTGAAGTTTAAAACGAGCCTAAGATTGTATAGATGAGTAAATTTTCGACATTATAATCAATGTTGGCGACTTATCGGAACATGGGACTCATTGAACCCGCTGCGCGTGATGGTCTCAGCGGTGGTGTAAATGTGAATTCGCTGAGGGTTTCGAACTTTTGCTGAGGTTCCGTGAATTTTCGTCCTCTTATCCCTTAAAGGCCTGAACCGGGCGTCCTTACTTATTCAAGGGCCTTACCAGTATTCGTGTGGGATGTGAAGAATTTCGTTAATTCAGTCTAATAGTATAAAGTATAATTTTATTTTAAATTCTCCACAAGATTTGTTAGTTAATATAGGATAGAGCTTTAATTTAACTTCGCCGTTTTCCCCAAGATAGTTTAAATGATACGGCTTTAAGGAAATCTTCAAACGAACGAACGCCGTCCACACCGAAAACGTAAAATTATTGGGAAACCTCAGTGGTTTTATTATGTGGTAGATTAATAAATACTGAAAGGGGTTTTAAAATGCAGGAGTTACCGAAGCCTTGGTTCGACCTTCAGACTTATAAGAAGACAAGGCTTTTAGAGGCTAAGTACGAAGCTGAAATCGCGAGAAAATTCCTTGACGAAGGACTCATTAGGAACGCTGCGGGAAAAGTTTACCAAGCCTGGAAGGCGTTAGTTGCCGGTATTGCGGCGGACTATAGGGATAAGTTGAGTATTTTATTTACTGGTAAGGTTAAAATAAGAGGTGGGAAAGCGGTGGAGAAGGTAGATCGGATAATCGCTATAATGCCCAGTACTGTGTTAAAAACGGTATCGCAAGTTATCGGGGGCGAAATCTCACTTTATACCAACATAGCCTTGCTAATTCATCAGTATCAATACAACGGCCCGGACAAGGAGGGTATAGTGAGTCCCTACACGAACGATGAAGTAGCGAAGAACGATATCATCTTGCTTCTTAACGAAATAGAGAAGATCTTAAGTTCATAAGGGTACGATGCACAGAGATACCCGATGAGGTGCTAAGATATTGGGACGGAATTTCATGGGGTTTCATTGCTTAACCCCTCCTCTCCACGCCTCGGCGTAGGAAAGGAGTGATGAGGCCGATGATTATTAGTCACGAAATGCTGAGCTCTCTGTAATTAAAACTGAATTATTAAACAAGCTGTGAATTAGCGAGGGATAGCTTAACTGAACCTATACCTATTAGATTAGCCAGAAAACTAGTGATGTAAAGGAGTTGAGCACTTATGTTCATTAGTGCACTAACGATTTAGAAGGCTTTCGAAAGCACCAAGCGACGCCACTTGAAAACGCTGATGATTGTATATCAAAATGATTAGTAAAACCTACAGTTGCACACATCCCGTTAAGTATAATTTCGTCCTTAACTAGGTGATTTACGATGGAAGAGTTGCTAAAAAGAGCTGAAGAGATGGGGATTGACGTTGAGGATTTAATAATTACGGCGATGTCGAGGAAGGACCCTCAAGAGGGGATAAAGCTCAGACTCACCCTAGCTAGGAAATACATGGCCGAGGCCGAGGAGTACTTGAGGAAAGGCGATCCGGCACAGGCTTCCGAAAAGGCGTATAAGGTCGCCGAGGAAGTGGTTAAAGCCTTAGCGGAGAAGTTCAACTTGCCGGAGTATCAACAAGCCGTTAAGGAAGGGAGATGGTACGCTTACGCTTTAGGTAGTGCGTCGGCCTCCCTGTCAAAAACGCTCGGTGAATGGGTAGTTAACGGGTGGAGTAGCGCGTATTTCCTTCACGTTTGGGGCTTTCACGAGTCTAAACTCAGTACAAATGACGTGATCCCTTACCTAGAAGGGGTTAGAAAACTGCTAGAGAACGCTGAGAAGGTAATTGGGAGTTGAAATTGTAATTATCCAAATCCGATTTCTAGACAGTTCACTGACCCCCTGATTGTACGCGTTAGTCTGTCTAAGTGACAAGGCACGGACTAAGTGTGGTCCGATCTAGGAAGAAGGGAGTGAAAGGAGTGAAAAGGACTTCTGACGTCTGCAAGAAAGTATAGAGACCTCGAACCGCGTTGCTTTGTGAAGACGACTAAATGAACACGATAACACGGAGCCGTCTTAAGTTAAAGCGCCTTTTCTCGAACTCAGCTATTTCTCTTAACTTTTTCAAATGCTCTCATTAGCGATTGATCAAAAGTCACTACTCTCCTAATTTTTAGCCTTTTCAAGAGGGATAAGGTAGTACAATCGGTAAAACTTAATTCATCAAACTTGTTAAACAGTTCCCACGCTGTTCTAAAGTCCTCATCATTAACTCTTATCAAGTCCAAGTTCTCTAAAATATTCTCACCTACTTCTTGAGCTATCCATGGCACCTTAGCCCTTAAAAACGTGACTACCTCGTCGAAGATTTCAAGGGCCTCTCTACTCTTTGTATGTATCCTCAACATTAACGGAGCTTTCACTATTCATATTATTTAAAATGTAGATATATGCTTTGTCCATGTCCGGTCCTTTTATTTGATAACGGAGTAGTGGTGATAATTTAGCCAATTAAGTATAATGTTTCTTTATCGTCTAAAATTAGAGCCGTTACTTTAAAAAATCGCTGAGAATCTGAGCGCTCGAACGACGCAACTACGAAACCAACTACTATCGCACGGTACCTTAATGAATGGTCATGGAGTAGGTTCTCTGTATTCGAGGGAGTGTTCTGAGGCTGGGAGAATCGTTACTCCTTCGGTGATGTTTTCCGTGATCTTTTCCGAATCTTCTTTTTGGAGAACAGAAGATTAATCGCGTCCCTCTCCTTACATTGTAATCAATTCATAGCCAATTATGTTAACTGTCCCATTTCGTTAATCCTGCAACGGTCTGCTACCGAGTCTTATCCCATTTACCTCTCCAGATCCTCCTCCTGAACCAGCTGAAACAAATAAATATGGATTTGCATTATACGCACTTGCATCATCTTGTAAGTGATGTATAATAAAAGGTTGGGATTGTGAATGACTATTATATTTTTCACGTGATCCAAATGTTCCATATACAAAGTTGCTATTTACATCACCATAACTAAAATCATAATAATTATTCAAAGCTACTTGATAATTTCTATTTCGTTGATTAAACGCCGTATTATACGAATTTATGTGTGATTGTGCGAATATCGGTTCTCCATTTATGATAGATTCTGGTGGGTTCGGTGGTATTGCTTTTGCGTTACAACTACCAAAACCACACGAACCAAAGCTATAGGGTATTGAAGCAAGTGAATGATTAAATATATTTCCATTCATTAAGAAATATATAGTAACCATTGAAAGGAACTAAAACGCGCGGAAGAGCGCGTAGGTTTCGGTGTAGTTAGGTCGAAACCTTCGGACGAAGGGTTCGGGAATAATTGAGGGCGATGAGACCGCTATCGACGCTTTATCGAAAGCGCGAGCTAGGTCGGCTTCCTCAAGCCTTGAGTTTGAGGAGGCAGCCGCCCCTGCGAGGGCGGGAAAGGCTGAATTCTAGAGGACCTCACCGCGACGACTTAGCCTGCGGCTGAGACCTTAGGCCCCCCGAAGTCTCCCAGCGGATGAAGTTTTAATTGAGATCAAGTCATCAACGAGTTCTCGCGTATCCTTAGGTTCTTCCCCGAAAACCGCTTCTATCCTAACTCCCACGGTCGAGAAGAACTCCTCGACGTACTCGAAACCGAACCTCGTTAACCTGCCTTCGTATGTTATCGGTGCGACGTCCACGTCGCTGAGAAAACGGGGCCGGCTCACTTCAGTGGTTTCCAGATTAGGTCCACTGGCGAACTTGTTGACGCGGGTGTCGGTGGCGTTTTCGAAGTCTAACCAATCTACACTAAGTTAGTTCGAACAAACGAAAGGCTAGACGCTCGCTTTTCAATTCTCTTTGAAAAGAATTGTCCAAATAATTCAAAGGAAGAAGCTCAGAAAGAGTTAAGTAGTATTGTGTGGCTGATTGTCGGTAAGGGAATGAAAGACCTAGAATTACTTCCATTGCGGTTTAACCATTAGTGAATACCACGTATTCAGCGGATCAGCCAGATAATCTACCTCTTCATTACGGTGATTAAGTGGCGTAACTTACCTACTAATTCCTCAGTTTTACCATTTAAGCGGTTTTTTACGCATCAAGCACAGTCGTTATTTACGATAGTTACTCAATAAGTATGAGCGTTAAAACGGAGATGAGATAAAGAGGCGTTAACAAACGTTAATTCCCTTTCGTAACCAACGATAAAAATTTTGATTGTCATACTAAGAATTTTTTCAAAAGAGTTAAAATCTTTCAGTTTACCGGAAAAGAACTCCCACCAATAGTATGAGAAATAATCGGCGATTTGAAGAGGAATCGAAATGGGACTTTTACCGTGTTTGGACAGGCTCACTTTGAACGCTTTCCTGGCTATTTTCACGCCGTCAAGTATTTCGTTATCGTAAACTGCCAAATCAGCATTAACTACACCTTTCAGTATTTTTCCAAGTGATTTCTTATTCACTTTAACTCTGTCTAGCACGACTATTATCATTGATGTAATGTCGTATTTTTCAATAACCTGAACAACGCTTTTCCTGACCTTTTCAGAATCATTAGTTGCGTGTAGTACATAATTCTCTTTTCCAAGTAAATTCCTTATTTCTTTTATACATTCACCGAGGTTCGACTCCTCTATCGACTTACTGTCATTAGATATTACCAGGCTTAAAACGTATGGCGTAGCTACATCGTGATCGCCAGAAGTATCGATTCCCATAAATATCATATAAAAGTGAAAACGTAAAGGGTTAGAAAAGGTTTTTAGAATGTTTTCTTAATACTCTATTGGATGACGATGATGCGGATCCTCCCGGGGACACGGGGGGGATGAAGCGGAGGAATCGACCTTAACGCGACTTAAACCAATCACTCGCTCATGGGCAAAAGGGTGAGAGGGATTACGGAGATGTGAGCCCCGTGCCGTTGAAAGCCCCATGACCCACCTATAAGGTGGTCGAGGGCTAAGTCCCTACTCTCGGTCAATGATTGAATATAGAATGAACGAAATGAAAGCGTAGGGACAAACGGGAGGACGGGTTCCATGCCCCCCACGTCCTTGAAGGGGGCGGTTTAACTATAGCTCCCGTGGACGGCGTGGGGAGGGAAAAAGGGGTGTGGGCCAGAGGTTGAATACAAACCATGAAACCTCAATGAAAGTCCGACCCGTCACGTCATCGTCGTTTCCACCGTCTGTTCCGGACTCCATTCGGTGAGCGGTAGGGATAGCCGGAGAGCTCACTCGCTCCTTTATCCATTACGCCTAGCCCCATAAGTTAGGTGATATCTGCCCTTTCCCTCACTCTCATTAAGCCGGAAGAGCGCGGCTAGAGTCACTAAGGGGAATTCGGAAGAACTCGTACTTAAATAGAGGGAGCTATCCGTACCCTTGGCGGGATTTTCCACCTCCTAATTTCGTAACCGGGAAACGCGTTCCTATACCCTCAATCGACTTTCCTCTATTCTGAAGCCCGGATCTTAATACTGCACCGAAAGGCGGTCGGATTCAAGCCTTCTCGCTTAAACGGATAACGAGACAGGCCGACTGCTGCAATCAATTTAAGATACACGCGCGAATATATCACGGTGGAGGAATTAATAAAAAAAGCTGAAGAGAAGGGCATCAACGTCGAGGACTTAATAATTTTCGCTCTACATAAAGAAGACCCGCGAGAGGGGGTGAAGCTCAGGCTCACTCTAGCTGAGAAGTACATGACTGAGGCAGAGGAGTATTTGAAGAGAGGTGACGTTATACAGGCCTCTGAGAAGGCTTACAAAGTCGCCGAGGAGATCGTTAAGGCTCTGGCTGAGAAGTTCGAGTTGCCAGAGTATCAGCAGGCCGTGAAAGAAGACAGGTGGCATACGTACGCTTTAGCGAATGCCGCGATCAAACTCTCCTCGAAGTTAGGTGATTGGGTTAAAAACGGCTGGAACTCAGCTTACACACTTCACGTCTGGGGATTTCATGAAGCTAAGTTAGATTTGGACAGTGTGAAGAACTCGTTACAAGACGTTAGGAAAATGCTTGAAGAAAGTGAGAAGATATTGCCCTAAACC
>Ga0315298_1011491_pt1 | contig 10367 bp, 8 predicted proteins | sample WHS_1_MG_FD_203077 | JGI IMG/M metagenome (GOLD analysis project Ga0315298, IMG submission 203077) | Extremophilic microbial mat communities from Washburn Hot Springs, YNP, Wyoming, USA - WHS_1_MG | ecosystem: Environmental > Aquatic > Thermal springs > Hot (42-90C) | place: USA: Wyoming...
CCGACCTCGGAGGTGAAGCGCGAGGAGATCGAGGAGCTCCGACGCTGGGCGCGCGAGCACCTGGCCCTCGACGCCGTCAGGGGGCAGGTGGCCTCGGGCGAGCGGTACATGGAGTTCTAACAATACCCCCATGATGTTTAATGGCGGAAAGGGGGTGACGGCGATGTACCGCACGAATATCTACCTTGACGAGTCGCAAACCCAGGCGCTGCGTCACCTTGCCGCCGAAGAGCGCTGCAGCGTGGCCGAGCTCGTGCGGCGCGAGGTACACCAGTACTGGGCTGAACGTTTGGGCGATGGCAAGGCCTGGGCCGAGCGCTTCGATGATCTGGTGGCCGCATCCAGCAGCGCCTCCCCGCCGACGCGACACCGGCGCAGGTCGAGGCGGATATCACGGCGGCGCGCCAAGAGATCCGCCGGGCGCGCGCCTAGCCGTCGATGCGTGCCCTCGTAGATTCCAGTGTCTGGATCTCGGCGATCCTGAACCCGGCTGGCCCGCCAGCCGCCGTGCGGACGGCCTTGGCAGCAGGGCCGGTTCTCGCCAGTGAGCAGCGAGCCGCTGCTCGAGGAGTTGGTGAGGTACTGGCCATGCCTCGCTTTGCCGAGCGCTATGGGATTACGGCATACGATCCGGCCCACTCGCGGAGTTCCTGTGAGGGCGCGCCGAGATCATGCCGGCGAGCGGTGCCCTCCGCCTGTGCAAGGATCCAGATGAGGACGTGGTCGTCGAAACCGCGCGCAACGGGGCGTTACCGCGCTTGCTACTCGGGATGATGACGTCAGGGCAGCCTCCGAGATAGCCACAGCCCCTTCCGAACGTGGGGTAGCCATCTTGATCGTGCGGCACTTCCTTGCCGTGCTGCAGGGCAAACCGCCAGGCTGAGGTCCCGCAACCTGGCGAAGCCCTCTCCCGAACAAGCACACCCCGATCATTCGGGGACCCTGACAGTTCGGGGTGTGCTTGTTCCAGAGGTTGGCGAGCGCGGATCGGAGGCGGTAAAGGGATGGATATGCATCTCTGGCGCCCACCTGTCCCGTGAGCGCAACGCAGCATGGTGGCAATCCCATCCCCTTCCTGCCTGTTGGCGCTGGCTCGTTCGCCAACGGCCACCTGGTCGAACGCCCGACGAATCAAGAAGCGGTGACACTCACGCCGCATGACACGCTGATCCACGGGCCTTGACTATTCCTCTCGGGGCGTGCGGCAATTCGCCTGATCGTCATCTGCCAGTGCGCGGTGGCGCGGCGGGCAGTTGCACCGTGACGCAGAGCCCCCCAGCGGCGCGGGGGGCGAGGGTGAGGGTTCCGTCGTGGGCTTGAGTGATGCTTTTGACGATTGCCAGGCCGAGGCCGACACCGGCGTGGTCGGTGCGTATGCGTTCGGTACCGCGACGAAACGGCTCGGCAAGCGTGGAAACGAACTGTGGGGTGAGCTTCTCGCCGGTGTTCTCGACAGTGAGCACCACACCCTTGGGGTGAACGCTAGTCGTCACCCACACGGTGCCCCGTTCAGGCAGATTGTGGACGATCGCGTTATGCACAAGGTTCGTCGTCAACTGCAGCAGGAGCGCGCGCGAGCCGATGGTGTGGGCCACATCTCCGGAGGTTTCGATGGTGACGCCACGCTTTTCCGCGAGGGGGAGGAGCGTTTCAGTGGCTTCTTCCGCGACGAGGGACAGGTCGATACTTTCTCGGGTGAAGGACCGCTGGTTGGCGCGGCTGAACACGAGTAACGCTTCAGTAAGGTCGATCGCTCGGGTGTTGATGGCGCGGAGGCGCTCGATAAGTTCGCCGGCGTCGCAGTTGGGATCCTTGCGGGCTACGTCGAGCAGTGTCTGCATGATCGCCAAGGGGGTACGCAGCTCGTGGGCGGCATTGGCGGCGAATCGCTGCTGCTCGGCGACGTTGGCCTCGAGCTGCGCCAGCATGCTGTCGAAGGCGTCGGCGAGCTCGCGGAACTCGTCTCGGCGGCCCGGTAGCCGGATGCGGTGGGACAGCGATCCATTCGCGGCCAGGCGTGTGGCGTCCATGATGCGCGCCAGGGGGGCGAGCATCCGGCCGGCGAGGAGCCACCCTCCCAGGAGACCGAACACCAGCAGGAATACCAGCACGAGGGCCGCGACCGGGCCGTAAACGCCGAAGAGGAGGCGCAGTGCTGTCAGTGCGTCGCCCCTAATGATCACGTTGGGCACCAATCCACCGGGCGCATCGTCGCGCGCGTATCGCAGGAGGAGCACCCACACGGCGGCGAGCGGCAAGGCACCCGCGAGCACGAGGAGGCCAGCGTAGCTGATGGTGAGCTTGAGGCGAACGCTCACACCAGGGGCTCTATCCACGGTCGCCTCGGCCACGCCCGGCGTCTGGTTGAGTGATGAGGCGGTAGCCAACGCCGGGCACAGTGGCAATGATCCAGGGCTCGCCGAGCCGTTTGCGCAGCGCCGAGACGGTGATGCGCACGGCGTTGGTGAACGGGTCGGCATTCTCATCCCACGCCCGTTCCAGTAACTCTTCGGCGCTGACGACGCCGCCTTCGGCCTCGACGAGGACTTCGAGCACGGCGAACTGCTTTCGGGTGAGCGGGACGTAGCGGCCGTTGCGGTAGACCTCGCGGCGGAACGGATCGAGCCGCAGACCGGCGATCTCCCGCACGGGTGGCCGGTTGTAAGCGCGCCTGCGATCAAGCGCTCTGAGCCTGAGCACAAGCTCTTTGAGTTCGAACGGCTTGGTGAGGTAGTCGTCGGCGCCGAGTTCGAATCCGGAGACCTTGTCGTCGAGCCGGTCGGCAGCGGTGAGCATGAGTATAGGCATGCCGCTGCCAGAGGCGACGATGCGCCTAGCCACCTCGTCGCCGGATGGGCCGGGGATATCGCGGTCCAGGACGGCGATGTCGTAGGCGTTGACGCTCAGCAGCTCCAGAGCGGTGTCGCCGTCGCCGGCGATGTCTGCCGCGATCGCTGCCAGGCGTAGGCCAGCGCGGATGGCTTCTGCCATGTCGGGCTCGTCCTCGACGATCAATACACGCATGCTTCGATTATAACGAGCTGGCGCATATCGTCGCCATATCGAAAAACACATACGTGCTCGCAACACCACGCTGTCTAGACTGCAGGCATGACTTACAGCGAACGAGAACGGACAACGCCCCATCGAATTCCCAGGATCCTTGTCGCGGCCTTGATCGTGGCCATAGCTGCGATCGCCGCGGCCGAGGGCTGCGGGTTGCCGGCGTCCTCGTCCTCGACGGCTGCACCACCCATCGATCTCCTTCGCAGTGAGGCCCGTGGAACAGCTCAGGCAACCGGATCTGAACGGCAACATGATGAGGGTCCCCGAGATCGCCGCCCGGCTCCAACACGTGGTCCGGATAGCCTCCTCCAGCGGAATGGCGACCAGCCTCGCGCCAATGCTCCCGGAGGCGCTGACCCTCGCGACATGCCCCTCCTCGGTGCGCTTGGCGAGGCTGACGGGGCCATCCCTGACGGCACGACGGTTTTCGATAACAAATGTCCGGCCGTGGCCAAGCTTGACCCCAATCTGCTCCGTGCCCTCCGCCAGGCTGCAAGGGATGCCGCGGGCGACGGGGTCGAGCTCTACGTCAATAGTGGCTGGCGTTCCCGTAAGTACCAGGAACAGCTATTCCGCGAGGCGGTCTCGGAGTACGGCTCAACAAAGGAAGCTTCCCGATGGGTGGACCCGCCCGGCACATCTGCTCACGAGTCGGGGGACGCGGTCGATGTTGGGCACTCCGATGCCACGGCGTGGCTGTCCGAGCACGGCGCCGACTATGGATTGTGCCAGATCTACAGCAACGAACCCTGGCACTACGAACTGCGGCCCGAAGCCATCGATCACGGTTGTCCGCCCATGTACGCCGACCCTACTCAGGATCCAAGGATGCAGCAGTGACCAGCACACTCGGCATACAACCAGTGTCAACGCAATCACCCCACGCGGGGAGACAACATCAGTGGAACGGGAGAAGAAATAAGCGGAAAACTACGGCGTGGGCCACCCGCCATCCGCATGCTGAAATTGGCGGTATTGCACAACTCATTGGAGGCACGGCGTGGAAATTCTCAAAGTGGACAACCTTTCAAAGGTATACGGAAAAGGCGATACGCAGATCAGAGCCCTGGATGACGTCTCCTTCACGGTGGAGAAAGGCGAGTTCGTCGCCATCGTCGGCCCTTCCGGCTCGGGCAAGTCAACGCTGCTGCACATCCTGGGTGGGGTAGATACGCCCAGCTCCGGCCAGGTGGTGGTGGACGGCACGGACATCTGCGCCCTCGACCAGACGAAGCTGGCTATCTTCCGTCGGCGGCAGATCGGCCTCATCTACCAGTTCTACAACCTGATCCCGATCCTCAACGTCGAAGAGAACATCACCCTGCCGCTGCTGCTGGACGGCCGCAGCCTGGACGAGGCGCGCCTGAAGGATCTCGTGACCACGCTGGGGCTCGCCGATCGGGTCAGGCACCTGCCCAACCAGCTCTCCGGCGGGCAGCAGCAGCGCGTCGCCATCGGCCGGGCGCTGATCACCAACCCCGCGCTGGTGCTGGCCGACGAGCCGACCGGCAACCTGGATAGCAGCAACTCCAAGGAGATCATCGCGCTGCTCAAGCTCTCCAACCAGCGCTACCATCAGACGCTGATCGTGGTCACCCACGACCGCGACATCGCCCGGCAGGCCGACCGCATCATCTCCTTCGGCGACGGGCGCATCCTGCGGGACGAGGCCGTGCGGGCATGAACATCCTGACGACGTACACGCTGAAATACCTGCGGCTGAACAGGAAGCGTACAGCGGTGACCATCCTGGGGGTGACTCTGTCCTCCGCTCTGATCTGCGGGGTATTCCTGCTGGGGGTCAGCTTCCAAACGGTGATGATAGACCACGAGATCTTCATGTCGGGGAATTGGCACGCCCAGTTCCACGCCGTGCCTTATGGAAGGGCGAAATACATCACCAACAACAGCGCCGTCCAGACGGCGATGCTCAGCGAGCCGCTCGGGGTTGCCACCTACGGCAGCCACAACACAGTTCGGCCCTACCTGTATGTCACCGCCCATGACGCGCTGTCGTTCCAGAACCACCCCATCAAGCTGATCTCCGGGCGCTTTCCCCAAGCGACAGATGAGCTGCTCATTTCGGGGGTGATGGCCAGGGACTCGGGCCTTGGCTTGAAACCTGGCTCCACATTGCAGCTGGCTTTTGGAAAGCGGAATTTCTCCGACTACGATGGGCGCGTCAAGGCATGGGGAGGCGAAGAATATGTCGCTCTGCAAGAAGGGGAAACCTTTACCCCGTCCGTATCCAAGACCTACACGGTGGTCGGCGTGATGGCGCCGCTGCCCGATGAGACCAGCATGCCCGCGGCGTTCCCGGCCTTGACGTACCTCGACCCGGCACAGCTGGCAGCCGAGGACAGAGTGGACATCTCGATTCTGGCCCGCGATCCACGCAGCATCTCCACCACCGCGCCGGACATTGCTAGAGGCGCCGGTCTGACTGTGACCATCGGTCCGGATGGCCAGCCGGCCAAAGAGAGCATTTCTTTCAATGAGCGGCTGCTGCCCTGGTTGGGCGGTAGCGGCCGTTCCAACTACGTGAGCTCCTTCCTGATGATCCTCGCCGTCCTCATCGCCCTGATCGTGTGCGGCTCGGCCTTGCTGATCTACAACGCTTTCGCCATGTCGATCGGCGAGCGCAAGAAGCAGTTCGGCATGTTTGCCAGCGTGGGCGCCACCTCGACGCAGATCCGCCGCATCGTGCTGACCGAAGCCGGGGTCATCGCGGCGACCGGCATTCCGCTGGGCATCCTGGGCGCCATCGTCGGAGTAGGGATCCTGCTGAAGCTCACCCAGGGGGTCGTCTCCCAGTTGATTGCTGATGCGCAGCAAGGGCTGCCGCTGGTGGTCTCACCGCCGGTCATCGGGCTGACGGTGCTCCTTTCCGCGGCGACCATCCTGCTCTCGGCCTGGATCCCCGCCCGGCGCGCCGCCCGGGTTTCGCCCATCGAGGCCATCCGCCAGAGCGGCGAGATCCAGGATGGCAGGCCGCTCAACGTGCACACCAGCCGGCTCATCCGGCGCGCGTTCGGGTTCGAGGGCGAGCTGGCGCTCAAATCCCTCCAGCGCGACCACAAGAGATACCTCACCACGTTACTTTCGCTCATGCTCAGCATCATCTTGTTCGTGGCCTTCAACGCCCTGATGCTCTACACCAATACCACCCAGGCCATGGCGAGCAAGGCGATGAACTGGGACCTGCAGATCGACCTGGACTACCGCCAGAGCCACGCCAATGGTTTTGCCGACATGGTCAGCCAGCTGCCGGAGGTGCAGCGGGTCTCCTACATCCGCTGCGCGCACGAGGCGTACGTCCCCCCACGCGCGGTGATCACCGACCCGGCGTACCAGGCCCTGCAGGAGCTGAACAACCTCAAATTCGAGAATCTCCCCCTCCCCGTGGACGGCGGCACCTACCAGTTCGTGCTCAAGGTGTGTGCCGTGGGGCCGGCCGAGTTCAACCACTACGCCGCGCAGCTCGGTCTGGACGTGCAGCCGTATGCCGATCCCTCCGTGCCGCGGGGGATCCTGCTCAACCATGCCACCCTGCGGCAGGGCGGCAAGCTATACGACTTCGACCTGTTCAACCTGAAGCCGGGCGACACGCTGTCCGCCTCCAGAATGTCCGACTGGGTCTCCCCCCAGGGTGGGGACGAAACGCCGGCCAGCCTGAACTGGACGGTGGGCGCGGTCGCCCGGGAGACACCCCTGGGGTTCTTGGGGGTGTCGCTGGTGCCGGAACTGATCGTCTCGGACGCCGTCTTCGACGCTTGGAGCGACCGGATGCTGCAGCTGGGCCCGATCGCTCCCGGGCACATGACCGTTAAGAGCGATGACCCGGAGGCGGCAGTGGAAGCCATCGAACGGCTCTACAAGGCCATGGCTGGGGGCAATATCTCGTACTTTTCGATGAAGGAGTTCAATAAGAGCCAATACCTGCAGACGATGATGATTAACCTGTTCTTCTACGGCTTCCTGACGCTGATCACGCTTATCGGGGTGACGAACATCGTAAACACCCTGGATACCAACATCAAGCTGCGACGGCGCGAGATCGCCATGCTCAGGTCGGTCGGGCTGACGCCAGGTGGCTTGCGGCGCATGCTGCGCTACGAGAGCCTCTTCTACGGGCTGACCGCGCTGCTTTTCGGGTTGCCGATCGGGGTCGCCCTGAGCGTACTCATCTACTATCAGTTTGGTGGGGTGAGTAGCTTCGCCTTCACCCTACCCTGGGGGGCGATAGTGGCCTGCATCGCCGGCATCCTGGCGATCGTCTTCGCCACCATGATGATCTCCGGGGCCATGATCCGCAACGACAACATCGTGGATACGATCAAAGAAGAAAATCTGTAGGCTCATCATCAGCGGCTGGCGACCGGACCGTTGGACCGTTTCACAAGACCGGTGGTCGAGTAGCCGCGAGCGTTCTTCGGGGGGTGTGCCGAGACCATACTTGCGAGCAATCTTCCTCCATGTTGGTCTCGTCTCGTATGGCGGAAGAACACCGCCTACTCGACCAACGGAGTGATTCGGCAACAAACTGTCCGGCGACTAGTTCAGTGTTCTACCAGAATCTTGAAACAGGAGCTCAAAATGTCAAAGCCGCTTTGTCATGTTCTGTCCCTACTAATAACGGCCAGCACACTTCTCGCCGCATGCGCGCCTGCCGTTGCCCCAACAGCAACGTCCGCAGCGCAGGTTCACCCAGCGACCGCTCCAGTTGCCACCGCAGCGCCGGTTCAACCAACGACCGCTCCGGGTGAAATTCCCCAAAGCGGAGATCCCTGCAGCGGCACCGGCGGCAGGGGGCAGATTGTCAGCGTGGGAAACAACGAATTCACTATCAAGCGAAACGACAATGGCAGTGATCAGATCATTCACCTTATAGACCGGGCAACGATCGAAACTTCAACCGGCTCTGCGTCTCTATCCGATTTGAGAATAGGATACAGGGTAGCGCTCGTCGGGCACTCAAATCCCGATGGTAGCTTTGCCGCAGACACTGTCCTGGTTTGCAATGGAACAGGTCCAGAATCTCAGTCAGGGCGGTAAAACGGTTCTCAGTAAACTGATTTGATCGTTGGCCGAAAGCCGCCACGGAAATGGGTTTCCAGGCGAAACTCATCGAATCCGGGCGGCCCACCGACCGTGAGACGAACATCGATGCGTTCACGGCCGAAGGCTACAACGTCATCATCACCGTCGGTTCCTCGATGGGCCATGCCATGGCTTCGAAAGCCAAGCAGTATCCGGACATCAAGTGTGCCATCATCGACGACGCCTACGCCACTAGCGGCCTGGCTAGCCTCACCAGCCTGATGTTTGCGGAGGACCAGGTTGGTTTCCTGGCGGGCGCCCTAGCGGACGGCATCTCCAGGTCGGGCTTCGTTTGCTCTATCTCCGGCGTGAAGACCCCTCAAAATGACCGCTGCGTGCGCAACTACTTTGGGGCAGCCGTCTGGCAAGCCGGCACCAAGATGAAGACTATGAATTATGACGTTCCTTCCTTCACCGAGTCCACCGAGGGGAAGGAAACCGCTCTAAGACTGATCGGCCAGGGCTGCGACGTGGTCTTCGGCGTTGGCGGGGACACCGTCAACGGTGCTCTGCTGGCTGCCAAGGAAAATAGCCTGCCGGCCATCGGCGCCGATGTCGACCACTACAACGCCTATCCCGAGGTCCAGTCGGCGCTGCTCTCCAGCGCGATGAAGAATGTGGACGTCGCCGTGTACAACTGCCTGAAGACGGTTGCAGATGGTTCCGTCAAAGCCGGCATCAGCACCGGCACTCTGCAAAACGGCGGCGTCGGCCTGGTCCCCTTCCATGATTGGGACAGCAAGATCCCAGCCAATCTGAAAGCCAAGATCCAGAAGGCAAGCGACGGGATCAAGGATGGTTCGATTAAGCATTGATCTACCACGGTGAAGCCAAGCATCTACTGAGAACGGGGTGCTGTGCTCCACGGTGCGACGAAGGGCCAGATCCGGGCGCGGTTCCTCCCTGAGTCGATCCTGCTCGCCGTCCTCGGCGGCGTCGGCGTGCTGGCCGGGGCCGTGGCAACGACCGTGTACGCCACCTCGAAGAGATGGGCCGTCGTGATCCCCGTCGAGGCAGGGTCGGGGGCATCGCCTCAGCCATCCTGATCGGCGCGTTCGCTGGTCTGATGCCGGCCGTTCGAACGTCTCGGATGCCGCCTACCGTGGCATTGCGAAGGGTATGAGCGGGAAGTGGATCTCTATCGAGAGGCCACGCTGCGGCCGCGCGTTCGCGGTGAGCGTGGAGTCGTGGGCGATGGCGCGGACGATGGACGTCCGAGGCCGTGGTGGTCGTCGACGTGGGTGCGGTCGGGTCGCTGGAAGGGGTCGAAGAGGCGGTGGATCTGCTGGGCGAGATCACCGGCCCGGTGTTCGCGGTTTACACGATGCCCTTGTCGCCCTCGACCCAGGTGGAGATCTCCACAAACCTCGCCAAATGATCCTGCGCTTTGCGCGGCGTTAACGGGATCACGCCGGAAGACATTGGCACCCTCGTGGCACTCTTGCGTACCCGGGCCGAGATGGTAGTGGTCAGCGCACACTGCAACTGTGTCGGGATCCTGATGACGACCTAGTGATCGGGACTGCGATCAACGGAGGTGCCGACGCGCTCGTGACGTGGGATGATGACCTCAAGGCGGCACTCGCGGGGTCGCCGCGGCACTTTCCGAGCGGGGCGTCGCCGTCCTGACCGTGCGAGGGTTCCTCGCGGCCCTTCAGAGCGAACCGCCAGACTGGGAGTTGGACCTCTTCATGGCGCCCGCTACCCGGAAGCCCGCCATCCGCTCCTGGACGGGGGCTTCGCCTACTCGACTGCGACTGGGACCGTGGCCTGGCCGCGGGAATGCACGGTCTCACTCGTCGTCACGCACATGTATAGGAGTGGTCCGTGAGCAAGTACCTCATGTTCTCCGACGTGATCTTCAAGGATCGGCGGCTGCTCCTGGCCGCGCTCGCCGACCTCGGCTATGGCGAGGTGGAAGAAGGGGAGGCGCTGTCCTTGTATGGCTACCAGGGCGACCGCCGGCCGGAGACGGCCGATCTGGTCGTCCGGCGGCGCCATCTCGGCTCCGCCTCCAACGACCTGGGCTTCGCCCGCACGCCGCAGGGGTACGTGCCGATCGTGTCCGAATACGACCAGCGGGTGCTCCACGGCGGGAAGCTCCTGGCCAGGCTCCGCACGGCCTATGGCGAACGCGTCGTCGAGGCGGTCACTCGCCGCCTCCACGGCACCGCTCGCCGCTCGGTCGAAGGCAGCCTGGT
>Ga0315298_1011493_pt1 | contig 10367 bp, 9 predicted proteins | sample WHS_1_MG_FD_203077 | JGI IMG/M metagenome (GOLD analysis project Ga0315298, IMG submission 203077) | Extremophilic microbial mat communities from Washburn Hot Springs, YNP, Wyoming, USA - WHS_1_MG | ecosystem: Environmental > Aquatic > Thermal springs > Hot (42-90C) | place: USA: Wyoming...
TGGGAAAGATACATCAACTCTCCAAATCCGTCTATATCACCCTTTTCAAGGAACTGCACAGATTCAAGGACACGGTGGTTTTCTTCAAATATATGGAGTGCCCGTTTGTATGTCTCATAAGGAAGTTTATCTCTATAAGAGTGGATGTCCTTTACATCTGTCAGGAACTCTATATCCTCATATTTTTTGATGATATTTACCGCCTCATTAACAGAGCGAACTCTTTCATTATAAACAGAAGAAGACAAACTCCTTTCCTTTTTTGTATCCACAAGAAGAAACTTATGGCTACCCATCCGTAAGGGAACATATTTATAGTCAAGGGTTTTACAGTTGAGAAGAAGTGCATTGTCTTTTTTTGAAAGATATATTGAAAACTGGTCCATTATCCCGCAGGCAACACCAACAAACTCATTTTCTGCACGTCGTGCAAGCTTTATAACTTCAATCGGTTCAACCTCTATCCCTGCAATCCTCTGGAACAATACCACTATGGAAACCTCAACTGCTGCAGATGAACTTAGACCACTTCCTACAGGTATATTACCTCCTATTGCGATTTCTATACCAGGAAGAGGATACCCCATCTTTTTAAACTCTGCCAGGACACCTAATATATAGTTTGCCCAGTGATATTCCTTCTGATATTCAATCTCATTTATGGTTGTTTCAAAGTGCTGGTTATAGTTAAAAGAAAAAAGTTTTACAGACCTATCTTTTCTCTCCCTTCCACAGGTGAAGATGAACCTGTCCACCCCTATAGGCAAAACATAACCACCCTGATAGTCAATATGCTCCCCTATAAGGTTTGCCCTTGCCGGTGTGGTAATAGTAATAAAGTTACCACTGCCAAATTTTTCTATAAATGCCTTTTCTATCTCTTCTTTCATAAAAAAATTATAACATATTTTGAAGAATAACATACACTTTTCTTTTGCAAAGAATTGGTATAAAATATTAACTAAAGGAGATTACCAGATAAAAGTCCAACGGTGAATATTATGGACTACAAACCTCTAACCGTGCTCAATTGTAAGCACTATATATGAAGGTAGAGAAAAATGAAGATTTGTATTATCGGTGGCACAGGCCATATTGGAACAAATCTTGTCAGGATGCTTTTACAGGAAAAATTTGAAATATTTCTTGTAACAAGAGGGATGAGGGTTGCCCCCGAGAATACAGGGGTAAAACTTGTTAAAAAAAATTATGATGATAACAAGGAAGAGTGGGAATCTCTTTTTTCTGAAGTCCATCCGCGGATAATTATTGATATACTTGGCGGATGCGCACCTGTAGTTTATGAAACAGGTAAACCTTTTTGCGAACAATTTATTCTGTGTGGTTCTGTATGGATGTTCGGTGAACCTAATGTTGTTCCTACCCCTGAAGTTACACAATCGCCCTGTATTTTCCCTGGTTATGCAAAACGATATACTGAAATGCAATACCTCAAGGCACAGGCAAAAAAAGATGGTATTAAATTTACCGCAATAATGCCCCCGAATATCTGTGGACCAGGTAAGATTCCTCTTGATTGTTATGGCGGACGCAGTATTGAAAACCATCAGAAACATAAAAGCGGTGAACCTGTTCCCCTTCCTGAACCTGGACAAACACTCATTGGTCCCTGTGATGCTGAAGATGTTGCAAGAGGATTTTTCCTTTCCGTGATACAACCTGACAATGCTGCTGATGAAATCTTCAATGTGGGGTCAAGGTACGCTATTAGTGTAAAACAATTTGTGGAAACTTACGGAAAAATTTACAATGTTGAGATTCCAATAGAATGGTTTTCCTGGAAGGAATACTCTGAAAAAATCAATCCAAACTCATCCGCAAACTACCATTTCAGGGCTCATATGTGCCCTGACATTTCAAAAATATCAAAAAAACTTGGTTATCAACCAAAATATACACCTGAAGAAACTATGGAAAGAGCCGTCAAGTGGATGAAGGAAAACCACATAATTTAGAAGACAGCACAAAAACCTATTTACACTATGCCTTATACATACTGAAACTCTCAAGAATTAGAGATTTTGTATTCTATAAAACATTATTCTGCAAAAAATTTTTCTTTGTCCAGAGATTTTTCGTCCATTCTGAACTGTAACAAGACAGATTTCTATATGTCTCTTATTCATTAATTTCCCTATGAAAGTATCTGATTCCTTTAGACACAATTTTAATTGCTTCAAGATGTTTTTTTCTGAACGGTTTTGTTGTAGGCAGCCATATTGTTTGCAAAAAACCAAGTAATCGCTTTTGAGATATGTGAGATGTACAATAAGAAACAGTTCTTATGAAATTTTCTTTGCCTGACCTGCTATTTCCTGTTGGTATCTGGTCATAACCATGGTTTTCAAGGTCAAGATATGCTTTTACATAATTAATATTTTTATTGAAAATTTTTCCATAATACCAGTTGCTCTGAACAACGGTCTTTGGCATTTTCTTGAAAAATATATCAGGATGATACCAGAGATAATCAGACCAAACCCATGCTCTTACATTGTGCCTTTCAACTTCATCCACCAAGAAATAAAAATCATGCCACCAGAGATGATGCTGACGTACCACAGCATAAAGTGAAAAACATTGATGATTTGCTGTTTCCTCGTCCATTCCCAAATGGAAAAAACGTGGTTTTTCAAAAAGGCAGCATACCTCATCAATTAAATCACGACACACATTGTAATAGGTATCAGTTGATACACACCGACTATATGGTCCAAGCCAGGTATCATGCATGGTGGAAAAATTAAGCTTTGGAATTGGTTCAATACCCATAGAACGCACTTTTTTCAATTCCTTTTTTAATTTTTTTGTTGTCCATGAACCTTTTACTGCTATTTCAGGATGGCTTTCATACTGTAAACCTTCACCAATATCAACAACAACCATATTCATTCCTGCTTTTTTCATATGAGCCAAAATTTCATTCCATAGTTTTTCATCAAATCGTAGATATGGCTGAGCGCGTCTGATATTTAATATCTTTTTTATCCTTGATTCCATTCCATACAATGGTTTTGCATCATGTTCTTCCCACATATTAAAACCAAGGTGGATTAAATTTGCCCATATCATTTTTTATTTCCTGGTAAGGTTCTTTCGTATAATGTATATCTCAAAAAATATCCTATGATGATATGTCCTAACAAACGAAGTTAGACATTCTATATTTCCATTATAGTTTATATTTTACCGCAGAACTACTCAGTTCGCAAGAAATCGAATTGCCTCATTAATTTTCTATACGAAAGATAGTCGTTGCCTCATTAAAAAATCTATACGAATCCATCTCTGGGATAACCCAAGGGGGTGGATAAATGAAGAGGGAGAAAGTATTAGATATGGAGTCAAGGTATAAGTTTGTAAAGGTGATGGTAGAAAGGTATAAAAGAGCGAGAAAGAAAGATACGGGATATTTATTGGATTTGGTTGTTAACTCATCAGGGTATAGTCGGTGTTATGACAGCTGGTTATTAAGGAACAGTTGTTATGTAGAGCAGAAGAATTGGTTAGTGGTAAGGAAGACGGTGGGCTATTTAAGGTACGAGACAGGAGAAGAGGTGAAGATGCTGATAATTGAATATAAAGATGAAAAAATAAAGCAGAATCTGAAGAATTTATATAACAGTCTTAATCCTGTAGCATTGAAGAAAGAGATTGGTCAATTACAGGAAAAACTATATAATATAGCACTACAAAAACCATTTTATCAGAAGAGGGTTAAAGATGTGTCTTTCAAATAGAAAAATTAATGAAGCAACGATTATGCCTTCATATAGATTTATTAATGAAACAACAGGGTCCCCCTTAGAGATAGGGCACTGTAGGTAATAATTTCTCGTCCAGTTTTTCAGTCAATTATCTCAAGAGCGTTTTTGGCTATTTTGCTTACGGTGCGTCCGTCAAGTCTTTTCCATCCCATTCTTTGATATCTATCTGCATCATTGGTTCTCTGAAACTCTATTTTTACTTCAATGGGGGTTTTCATTTTGAAGGGCTTAAAAGTATCCAACCGCTTTAAGGCGCGCTCTATTCCATCGGCAATCAGCGCGCGTGCCTTGGCGGGCGGTAGCATAAGGGCGGAGGTACGGGAAAGCCCTTCTTTCACTGCAACGGTTTCTACATTGCCGAGCAGATCAACCGCTTCCTTGCATGCTGCTTTATCTCCACTGACAAAAACAACAGGCACGTTATAGTGTCCTGCAATAGCTGCCCCCTGGGCTATTTCTCCTACCTTTCTACCGTTGAGATAATAGTTAAACCAGGCCGTTGAACTCTGTGTGTGGTCCAGAATTGCTCCTGGTGTTCCAGCCATTGCATGGTAACCGAGCAAGATAACAGCATCAAAACTTTCATCAAGCGCCTGAGCGACTATTACGCTGCCAGGGGAACTTACATAGCGGACTTCAGGATGGATTCTTTCTGCAATGAAGTTGTGCCCATAGTTATGGCCGTCCACAACAACTATATCCTTAGCGCCGCCTGCAATTGCTCCCTCAACAGCAGCATTGACCTCATCAGTCAGTAATATCCTGCCTTCCTCGTACTCCGGACATCTGCCTTCCATCCCGACCTGCCGCCAGTTGCTTATTCCACTTATTCCTTCCATATCAGTAGTTATATAAACCTTCATAATATCCCTCCCGCGTTGTCTATTCTTATGTAACGGGCCATCTTATACATAGCACTATTTTGGAAATTGTTCCTACACGGAGAATCTCAATTTTGCAAAGAAAAGAAAAAACATTTCTTCTACTATTACTCTTCTTTTTTTTGTAGTTGTTTTATTACACGGCTAAGTTGTTCAAAGACACGAGTCACAACCTCAAGAGATGATTCCTCTGAGTACCATGCCATATGCGGAGTTATAATGACATTTTCCATTGCCAGCAAAGGGTTATTACCTGAAGGGGGTTCACTTTCAAACACATCCAGTCCCACTCCGCCAATCAGCCCTTTCTGCAGTGCAGCAATAAGTGCGCTCTCTTTAATTATGCCGCCTCGAGCCGTGTTGATTATAAAAGCCCCGGGTTTCATCATCTTGAATTCTCTTTCTCCGATGAGGTGTCTGGTTTTTTCGGTAAGTGGGCAGTGCAGAGAAATGTAGTCAGAATTTTTTAAAATGTCTTCAAGTGTGGTTATCTTAACTGAGGCAATCTCTTTATCTTTGATGTAAGGGTCGTATCCAAGAACAGTCATCCCGAGAGCAAATGCTTTCCGCGCCAGGGTACGTCCTATTTCTCCAAGACCCACTATGCCGAGGGTTTTGTAGGACAATCTGTGCAGGGGATACCCTGTATACTCCCATCTCCCCCAGCGTACCGTTTTCTGCAATCCATGGATGTTACGGGCGAAATTCAACATCATCGCAAGAACATGTTCGGATACTTCTTCCGTGCAGAATCCTGTTACATTACAAACAACAACGCCTTTTTCCCTTGCGGCAGAAAGGTCAATCCTGTCCAGTCCCACACCGTACCTTATAACAGCCTTCAGACATGGTAGATTGTTCAGCAGATACCGGGTAACGTGAGTTGCAGTGACAAGTAAAACATCCGCTTTTTTACATCCTTCAATAATCTCTTCCTGGGTCCTGAAATTTCCATGGGTAATATTCACCTTCAAACCATCCAGTTTCTTTGTGGCTTCTTCAGGATAGTCTTTACGACCGCTAAGGTCCACTACATTAAAGATTCGTTTCATTTTTTACGGCCATTTTTAATTTACCGTTGAGTTTTTTTATTATCTCCCGCTCTTTATCTAATACAATCTGACAATGTTTCTCTGTTTCTTCCAACAGTTCAGCAGGGACTACCACCACTCCCAGAATATCGCCGAATACCCAATCACAAGGATGTACCACAACCCCCCCGCAAGAAATTGGAATTTCTATCTCGCCCAGCCGGTCCGCGGTTCCTGCTGCAGGGATAACCCCAGCGGCAAAAAGGGGAAATCTCAGTTTCCTTATACTCTCAACATCCCGGACGGCCCCGTCAATGACCGTTCCTTTCACTCCTTTGATCATTGCCATTCGGCTGAATATCTCGCCCCACAGCACCGCATCAAGGAAACCTCCTCCGTCAATGACAAGAACCTGTCCTTTTTCAACCTTTCCAAGGGCCAATTCGCAAGCATATGTTCCTCCTGGATATGCCTTTACGGTGAATGCCTGCCCGGCAAGGCGCATTTCAGGGGCAATAGGCTTAATGCGCGCTTTCATAGTAAACCGCTTATAACCCATAAGAAAAAGTGCATCGCTTATTGTTGCGGTGGACATACATTCCAGTTTTTTAACCAGTTTGTTTTTTTTATCCATTTTTCTCTTCCTTAATGATTTTATTTTAACACACAAAGTAAATATTTATCAACCCAGAGATCGTTACCACCCCTGCTTAACAGATTTTGAAGAATTGATTAAAATAGCAGGTATACCGAAGTTTGAAATATTGGTGAAATATTGGAACATTTTAATATGCTCCGAAAGGAGGTATACCGGCCATGGAGATATTATATAAGAAGATGTGGAAGATAGACAAATTAGAGGCAAGAAAGAGTTTGGTAGAGACCTATCTAAAGACAGGTAGCATTAAGAAAACAGCATGCTTATGGCATACTTCAAGGAACTTGGTAAGGAAGTGGGTAAAAAGATACAGGGAGAAGAAAGAGATGGACTTAAAAAATTTATCTAGAAGGCCTATTGTTTCTCCAGTGAAGGTAGCCAAAGATTTAGAAGAAAAGGTAATAGAAATAAGAAAATAGCCCTACTATAGAAGAAGGATCTCCTATTTTCTTTTCAGGATAAAGGGGTAAGGATTACAGAAAGCACCATAAGAAATATTTTCCACTAAGTTATAAAAAACAATGTCCGAAAAATATTCTATCCTGCTGTTTTGGCATATGACCAGGAAAGTCCTTTTCATCTGGTTCAATTTGATACTAAAGATATTTACGACAAATTTAAAAATCCGTAAATCCATTGTGTATCAAGGGTTTTCATGCCTCTTGACAAATTTCTAGGGGGTATAATAAGGGTGTGGTATAATATAGCAAGTTAAAAAATTAGTTCGGAGAGAAAAATTGACAATGGAATTATGTGGTGTAAACTAAGTCAAAATGAAAATTTGTTGTGGAGATACTGGGTGAAAAAAACAGGAGTTGACAAAACAGAAAATCTAAATACTTGCTCTCTAAAAAAATAAAATGGATAGTGTCGGATTGTCCGTTATCCCAGAACCTAAAGAAATAGTCAGGAAAGAAGGGCGATTAAATCTCTCGTCTCAAATCATAGTGTCTGCTTCCCATAACTTACTTTACCAGCAGGTAGAGAAGTGGATAGGATTGATTGAAGAGAAATTCAAATATAAAATCACTATTAGCAAGAAAGTCATTATTCCTGAAGGTAACCATTTTTATACTCTATCTCTCTCTTCTGCGAAAACTCAATCCCCAACTTTAAGAAATGGGTTTCTTAATCCTCAGTGTTATTTTTTAAAAATTGATTCATCTATTCAATTGCTCTCTCCGACAAAGGAAGGAATCTTCTATGGATTACAAACCCTTATTCAACTTGCCTCACCAAACAAGGGATATTTATCTTTTCCTAAATTATTGATTAAGGATTGGCCGGATATATCCTTACGTGGGCTCCATTTCACACCAGAAGGTTACCGGATGGACTATTTAAAGAAGATGGTCCGAATATTAGCGCAATACAAGATAAATGCTTTAATGCTTGATTTTTATGGCACATTTAAGTTTAAAAGATATCCGGTCGGTGACCGGGGAGCAATGACGCCTGCCGAGGTAAAAGAATTGATAGACTATGCCCAAGAATGGCAGATAGAAATTTTCCCAAGCGTTGCTTCTTTCGCACATGTCACGTATATTTTAAAACATACTGCTTATTCTTATCTTCGGGAAGATGGCCATCCTTTTCAATTTTGTCCTACCCACCCGGGTTCATTCAGGTTAATAAAAGGGCTCTACCAGGAGGTGCTTCCTTTATTCAAAAGTTCTTATTTCCATATTGGTGGTGACGAGGTTTGGTTTCTAGGGGCTTGTCCAAGATGTGCTTCCCGGGTAAAAGAAATTGGCCTTGGCGGGCTTTATCTGGAATTTATTTTACATCTGTATCATTTTTTAAAAATTCAGAGTAAAACAATGGTACTTTGGGGAGACATGCTGCTACATTTTCCCGATATTATTAAAAGTATTCCTAAAGATATTGTAGTAATGAACTGGAATTACGGGCATCAAAAAGATTATCCCGATAAGATAAAATTCCCATCAGTGAACTTCTTTAAGGCCGAAGGGATAAAAACAATGGTTGCATCAGCCGCTACTGCCAGCCAGAACTATACCTATGCGGCGCATAATAGTCAAAATTTATGCCGGGCAGCACACCAGGCTGGAACGTTGGGTGCTTTTGTTACTACATGGTTTGGTGCGCAGACAGAAATGGACCATGCATGGTATCCTGTTTTGGCTTTGGCTGAATATGGCTGGTCAACCCAGGCACAGGGAATAGATAATTATCAAAGAAAATTTTGTCAGTCATTCTATGGTCTTGAATCTAAAAGATTGCTCCCGGTTATTGAGGTTCTTTCTGACCGTACTACTTTTACCTTATTAGAAAATTTCCCGGGGAGTGACTGGTTAAAGATTGATCCTCAAAAAGCAGAAATTTTCCTCAGGGGTATTAAAAATGTGTCCAAAAGGGTAGAAAGGGCTTTTCAGACCATAAAGAAAATCTTACCGGAAGCCAGATATCCTAATAGCCCTCTGAAACCATTTTTAACCGAGTCATGGAGAATATCTTATGAGATTAAACACCATATTACACTGGCCAAGATTAACATGTTGTTAGCGAAGGCAACCAAGACATATCAACAGGGTAACAGAGAGAAGACAAATCAGGTTTTGAAAGAGCTTCTGGTTGTTATTAAAACAGAGAGAAAGGAATTGTCAGCGTTGATAAATGAATTAAATAAAAGATGGTTTCTTACCCGTACGGAGTTTGAGCCGACCAACATATTTAAAGAGCCAGTACCAGGACGAACAGAAATTATTAAGAGATACCAAAATTCACTGGAGGAATTGAACAGGAGAATAAAAATTCTCTCTTCTTCCCCAGATAAGTTCTTGACGAAAATTTCGCTGGTACAGGAATCTCCAGTTTTTAAATCGGTATCTCTGACTCCCAGACTGAATTGTTGGCTCAAAAGGTCACATACTTCCGAAGGTTATAAAATAATAACCATTGGTAATAGCTACTGGGAAATAGAACTAATGCCGGAATTGGGTGGCCGGATTATGAGGGTTTTCAGCCACTCTTTGGGTCGGGATGTTATCTCTAACCGGTATGAAAAAACAATTAAAGAAAAGTTTGAATTAAAGCAGATCTATGCTATCCCAAACTGGGGTGGTATCTTTGAAGGAGTATTCTATAACGGGGAACATCTTCCTTTTGAATTAATGCGTTTGCCTGGCCTGCCGTATTCAGTTCACATCGTAAGGAATTCTCCTTCAGAGATTAAAATAGATTTAAATTGTCGGACCCATTATCTAAATATCAAGCGGAGAGTTAGGTTGGTAAAAGGGAATCCCTATCTCTATATTTCGACCGTTGGTCAACCCACTGGGAAAGAGGCGGTTGTCGCATTAGAATCAGTAGTTACCCTTAAGGAACTGCAGGGCGATGATTACAGGATGGATTCATTGGTCTGGCAGGAAGATGGAAAATCAATCAAAATGTCTTTGCTGGTTCTGCCCCGGTATAAAATTATTGAGCCGGATTTACCATGGCTGAAGATAGAAAGTTTCTGTCAGAAGAGAGGGCTACTAATAGAGTTTGGCAAAAGGCAGTTATCTTCTTCTGAACCGGTGGGTATCCAAAAGATGGCAGAGGATTACTGTTTAGTAATCAAAGGTCAAAGAAAGATTCTTCTAAAAAATCAGTCGGTAGAATTAGAATATCGAATGAAGGCAATTTAAAACTGCAAAACAGGCGTCGTCGACCATTCTTTTTTGAGATGAGTTAACAACCAAATCCAATAAATATCCCGTATCTTTCTTTCTCGCTCTTTTATACCTTTCTGCCATCACCTTTACCAACTTATACCTTGACTCCATATCTAATACCTTCTCCCTCTTCATTTATCCACCCCCTTGGGTTATCCCAGAGATGGATTCGTATAGATTTTTTAATGAGGCAATTCAAAAACTGCAGAATTTGATATACATAGGTAACACCTCCCAGCAGCTTGAAAAGGTAGAAGAGATAGATAAAATTAAGAGTGTAGACAGGGAGGTGTAAATGAGTAATTTTCCGGGAAGGTTTGTAGGTAAGT
>Ga0315298_1011496_pt1 | contig 10364 bp, 7 predicted proteins | sample WHS_1_MG_FD_203077 | JGI IMG/M metagenome (GOLD analysis project Ga0315298, IMG submission 203077) | Extremophilic microbial mat communities from Washburn Hot Springs, YNP, Wyoming, USA - WHS_1_MG | ecosystem: Environmental > Aquatic > Thermal springs > Hot (42-90C) | place: USA: Wyoming...
GCCGCCCTCTGATGCCGATCCCGCTGGTGCGCGCATAAAGGAGCGTAGTTGTCTCGTGAAAGGCGTTCAGACCCTCAAAATAAGCATCTCCGGCGTGCGCGGCGTGGTGGGCGATTCGCTCACACCCACCCTGCTGGTGGAGTTCGCCCAAAGCTTTGGAACCTACACCAACGGCGGCACCGTTGTATTGGGCACCGATACCCGCACCTCGCGAGAAATGGCCAAGCATGCGGTGCTGGCCGGCCTGGCCGCAACTGGATGCCAGGTGGTGGACATCGGCATCTGCCCCGTGCCAACCGTGCAGCTGGCCGTGGAGCGCCTTCACGCAGCTGGCGGCATCTGCATCACCGCTAGCCACAACCCCGTGGAATGGAACGCACTCAAGTTCATCCGTTCGGACGGCGTCTTCCTCAGCACCTACCAAGCCGAGGAGCTGCTCGATATCTACCACCAGGGCGAGTTTCGGCTTGTGGACAGCGCCTCCATCCCAAGGGTGCGCTTCTACGCAGGCGCCCTGGAGGACCACATGCGGGCGGTGATCTCCTGCGTGGATGCCGACCTCGTCCGACAGCGGCGCTTCCGCGTGGTGGCCGATTGCTGCAACGGCGCCGGGTCCGTGGTCACGCCGGAGTTCCTCAGCCGCCTTGGCTGCGACGTGATCCCCATCAACGCGGAGCCAAACGGGCTGTTCCCCCACCCGCCGGAGCCCCTCAAGGAGAACCTTGGCCAGCTGTGCGCCGCCGTTAAGGAGTACGATGCCGACCTAGGCGTGGTGCAGGACGCCGACGCGGACCGCCTCGCGCTTGTGTCGGACCAGGGCGAGCCGCTCACCGAGGAGCTGACGGTCTCCTTGGCAACCTGGCTGGTGCTCCGAAGGCGCCAGAGGAGCGGACTCCCGCCCGCCCCCGTGGTTGTGAACCTCTCAACCACCTCGCTTATCGAAGACATCGCGGGCCGGTACGGCTATGCGGTAATCCGCTCGCTGGTGGGCGAGGCAAACGTGGTGGAGGCAATGAAGCGCAGCGGCGCCGTGATCGGCGGAGAGGGCAATGGTGGCGTCATCTGGCCGGACGTCCATTACGGCCGCGATAGTTTGGCGGGAATCGCCGCCGTGCTTCAGCTCCTGGCCGAAGAGCGCAAGCCGATCAGCGCGCTAGTAGGCTCACTCCCGCACTACCACATGGAGAAGCTCAAGGAGCCGTGCACTTCCGAGCGCGCCCAGCAGGTGCTCAAGGCGCTGAAGGAGCAGTACGCCGGCGTGCGCATGGATACCCGCGATGGCGTGAAGCTCATGTTCGACGACGGCGCCTGGGTGCACGCAAGGGCCTCTCGGACGGAACCCGTGCTGCGGCTCATCGTGGAGGCTCGCTCTCCCGCCCGCATGGCTGAGCTTCGCGACCGCATCAGATCCCATATCTACGGCGGCTGATCCCGCCAACCCACCAAGAGGGAGGCCTAGCCCGTTGCCGCTTCCGATGCTTCGGCCGTACGCAAAGTCGCTTCTAGTCACCTTGCTGCTGGTTGCGCTCTCCACGCCAGCGTATGCCGCCAGCTTGGTGCCAGACCCGGCACATACGGCGGAGCCTGGAAGCCCGCCATCCATCGGCTGGGCGCAGTCCGATGCTGGCGGCAATCCCGTGAACGTTCAGTGGCTGGTGGGCGATGTTGCCGGCAAGCGAAGCGTCGTGGCTACCACCCGCCTCAGTGGCGATGCCTACCTCCACCACTCATTCACCGCTACCGGGGCGTTCGCGGTTGATCTGGTAGTTCGGTCCGGCCCGTCCCTCTCGCAGAGGGGGGTGGGCTTTGGCCTATCTCACGGCGAGCCGGGTCCCACTGGAAACCGCGCGCTCTACCTCGCCTTCCTCGGCAACGGGCAGATCGGCGTCAACGACGGCACCCAATGGCGACTCCTAACGCCGTATCGCCCCAACACCTGGCACCAGCTGCGGTTGGTCGTTGACCCAAGCGCAGAGGGCCCCGAGCCGCGCGGCCTTGGAGGCGCCTGGCTCTACATTGATGGCAAGCTCACATCGGAGACGGCGATCCCGCTCGCCAGCAGCGCCGGCCGTCTGGACACGGTGTACGTCAACAACGGAGGCGGGTCTGGGCAGCAGCTGGTGGTGGCCGACATCCGCGTAACGCCCCTGGATACGCTCTCCGCCCCACAGAGCCTGTTTGCCCAGGTGGAGCGCCCCGCGGGCTCTCTACCCGCTCGGGTGGCGCTCACGTGGACGCCCGTGGAGGGGGCGCGGCGCACCAACGGCTATCGTGTGTTTCGCTGCGGCGACCCAATTGGCTATGCATCCTCCACCTCCTTCATTGATGCCGAGGTCAAGCCGGGCATGGCGTACTCATACACCGTGCGCGCGGTTGCGGAAGGCGGCAGCGAAGGGCTGCCCTCCTGGCCGGCCGCGGCGGTGGTGCCTGTAGCAGCCATCTCCGAAGGCGCTACGGGAGGCGCGTTCGACCTGGTGGTGTACGGGGGAACGCCCGGAGGCGTGGCCGCAGCACTGGCGGCGGCGCGCCGCGGCTCTCGGGTTGCCCTGATCAGCGCAAACCACGAGCTGGGTGGGATGATGAGCGGAGGCCTCGGCGTCACGGATGAGCGTCGCCGCCAGGCCGCAAGCGGGCTGTTCAAGGAGTTCGTCGGGCGAGTGCTGGCCGCCTACCAGCAGGCATACGGCGCGGATTCGCGACAGGTGCGCGAGTGCAGCTCCGGATACTGGTTCGAGCCGGGCATCGCGGAGGCCATCTTCTCCAACATGGTGGCGAGCACCCCCGGCATCACCGTTTACTGGAACCAGACGATCGATGCGGTTGAGACGGCCCCGCTCTGGCGCGTCCCGGAGGCGCAAAAGCGGGTCACCGCCCTCGTTACCAGGCCAACATCCGGAGGCCCAGAACGCCTTCGCTTCACCGCCAGGACCTTCGTGGACGCTACCTACGAGGGTGACCTAGCGTCGGCCGCAGGCGCTTCCTTCAGGGTGGGCCGCGAGGCGCGCTCCGAGTTCGGCGAGCAGTACGCGGGCGTCGTCTACTGGAGCTGGGACACCATGGAGCTACTGCCAGGCAGCACTGGCGACGGCGACAAGCGGATCCAGGCGTACAACTACCGGTTTACCCTCACCAACCGCGTCGGCAACCGCGCCCAGATCCCGAAGCCCCCACATTACGAGCGATTCCTCCGCATATACAGGAGCATCGCCAACGACGTGCAAGATGGCAAGATCGCCCACATATCGCAGGTGATCTCGTTCGGTGCGCTCCCCAACGACAAGTACGACATCAACAACATGGGCCGTTACTGGCCATCAACCGACTACATCGAGCACAACTACGACTACCCCACCGCAACCCCACAGCGCCGAAGCGAGATAGCCGCCGAGCACCGCGAATACATCCTGGGCATGCTATGGTATCTGCAGCACGACCCCGACCTGCCCGAGGGGTTTCGTCGCGAGGCGCTGCAGTGGGGCTTCCCGCTCGACCAGTACCAGGACAACAACCACTTCCCCCAGCAGCTGTACGTCCGCGAGGGGATCCGCATCGAGGGGCGGTACCTCTTTACGGAGCACGACGCAGAGTCCACCCAAACCACGCCACGCGCACCCGTCCACCAGGACAGCGTGGCCGTGGCCGAGTACCCGCTGGACTCCCACGCGACGCGGAACCGAGAGCCAGACCACCCAGACGCACTGGAGGGCTTCTTCTACCTTCCCCGTACCACCATGCCATCCCAGGTGCCCCTTGGCGTCCTCCAGCCAAAAGGGCTCGATGCGCTGATGGTCTGCTGCGCGGTCTCCGCCACACACGTTGGCTACGGCACCCTTAGGCTGGAACCGCTCTACATGGCCATGGGCGAGGCGTGCGGCGTGGTGGCCGACCTCGCGCGGCGACGCTGGATCCCCACCTCCCGCATGCCTGTGCTGCCGGTCCAGCAGGACCTAACCACCCACGGCGCGCTGCTCACCTATTTCGACGACATCGCCGAAACCGCGGGCGTGTTCCAGGCCATGCAGACGCTGGGCACCCGCGGCCTATTCGAGGATTACGCTGCCAAGCCCAACGCCACGCTGGACCGCGGCACTGCGGCTCAGTGGCTTGTGCGCGCCGTTGGCGTGCCCGCTACCCCCGAAGCGTTGCTGGCCCTCAGCCCCGGCGCCTCGGCGTCCGCTCCCCTCACGCGCTCGGAGCTCACCGCCTGGCTCCGCTACGTGAAGCAGACGTACCTGCGCCTCGTCTCCACAGGTAGCTGGGTACCTTCGTTGCCGGAGCCAGCCAGCGACGTCGTCACCAGGGGCGAGTTCTGCTCCGCCGTCTGGCGCTTCTTGCCCTGATCCATCGCCCATCCCAACCCAGCACGAGGCAACCCGGCCGGCAGGAGTCCACGCAAGCGCACAATGCCCTATTGCCCCGCGCCTGCTTTGACGATAACTATCCTAGGCCTGCCAGTTTGGCGGCCGTTCACGCAGTTCACGGCCATATGAGAAGAACGCAAACCGTGGCACTACCTACCATCGTGGGAACATTGTTTGAGGGCCAGGTAGTCTATTCAGCTGGCAGGCGTGGGACTGTTGTGCGGCGGATGCTGAGCGGCGGCTACTGGTGGTATCTGGTCAGGTGGGACGGCGACGATAGGGACGCAGGTCCATATATGCCCTGCTCGCTCCATGTGCCGGTAGGTGGAGCGCATATGAAGGATGAGATTCGCAACGGAGACCGCCGGTAGCTGGCAATGCGGGGATAGATACCATGCGCGCTATGGAGCAGTGCGTCGATACCCGGCCGAGCGACGTGAGGGCCATCCTAAGGGCCTACCGCAAGCACGCGTTTGGGCTGTGCAGTTGGCCCGGCTGCAGGCACAGCTACGAGGGTAACGGCGGTTTCTTCTGCCGCGCTCACGCCGACGAGGCCATTCAGGCAGTCACCAAGGCTAAAGAGCGCACCGCAAGATAGGCCCAAGCGTCGGCGCTCGGAGCCGGCACGGACGTGCTCAATCCGGCTACAATACCGGTGAGATGCACGCGCAGAACCCAGTTCCAACGTTCACCGGCGCGCCACTGCCTTGGCTTGACTGGGCGATCGGCGCAGCGGCCGCTGTGGGGCTGGCAAACGCAGCCTACTTCATCGCCGCCCAATGCGCCGGCAACACCCCAGACCGGCGCACGACCTGTGCCACGTTGGCTACTCGCCCAGAGGCAAGGCTTCTGGGGGTGCCCAACAGCATCGTCGGCATTGCGTACTACGCGGCGGTCATTGCTGCATCCGGCGATAGCCGCACCATGGCATGGGCCGCTTGGCTCTCGGTGGCGGCGTTCGCGACAAGCGCCTACCTCGCCCATGCCCTGCTGTTCAGGTTGAGGGCGCGCTGCACATCCTGTTTCACCGCACACGTCATCAACGGCACCCTCCTGCTCCTCTTCGCCGTCCGCGCGGCGGTTCGGTGACCTCTCACTTCACCCATGGAATCGGCCCCGCCATTCACCTGTCCTTCATCCTGCAGACAGTCTACATTGGTGTAACCAAAAGCGCGGCCTAACCAATGAGGCTCGAAGGAGAGCGCTATGTTGCCGTACGGACTCTTGGCCATGTGGGCCGTCCTCTGCGTAGTTGCGTTGGTGGCCCAGTCTCTCTGGAACCAAAGTAAGCAATTGGTAAGAAGGCCATAATGAACGCTGAGGTGAAACGATGTACAGCGTTCAGTTGGAGAAGGAACGGCTCAATGAGCTGAGCAGGTTGGCCCGCAACCCGGCTACGAAGCCAAGGACCAGGCAGCGGCTCGAGATGGTGCGGCTGCGCGCGATGGGCCACAGCATGGTGCAGATTGGGGTCGCCTTTGGGGTCACTCCACGGTGCGTGCGCATAGGCCGGAAGCCGCGTGCTACGAGGGGATTGGGAGTCCGCAGAATCACGACCCGCGGCTGGCCGCCGCAACCACTAGCGCCGCCGCCCTGCTGCATTTTGACGCCGGGTTGCCGGGCGAGGCATCATGGTCGTCCACCGCCGCGTCGTTCCAGCTCACCACCATGTCCAGGCTCGGGATCACCAACAGCATTCGGATGCCGCCGTGACCGCTCGCCACGTAGGCGTCTGGTGGCGCCCCCACAAACAGCCGTCGCCCCTGCCGGTCCAGCCCGTTGAGCCACCATGTGAAGCTGTAGTAGCCAGGCCCAACTGGCGTGATGCTCTTGCCGCCACCTATCGTGCGCTGCCCGGGAAGCATCTCCGCGTCTCTGCCGGACGTTTGGGGCGTGCTGGCCGGCACCGGGCTGGATAGCGCCAACCGCACCAGCGCAGGCGAAAGCACCTGCCTGCCGCGCCACTTCCCGTCCCTAAGATACAGCAGCCCAAACCGCGCAAAGTCTCGCACCGAGAGCGCAAGTCGGCCAGGTCGGTCCGCCGGACCAAACGCCTCGAAGGTGTATGCATCCTCGAACCCAAGGGGCTCCGCGAGCCGCGTCTTCAGCGCCTCCGTCCCCGGCTGGCGGTACACCTTGCCCATCAGAACGTCATAGTACAGGGCAAGTGCGTAGTCGTTGTACGACCAAGCGGCGCCGGGGGCCTCAGCCAAACCGTAGCCCGACGTCTGCGACGCCAGGTGACGCCACGTTATGCGGGCATCTTTGCCTTTGTTCAGCGCGCGCAACCTGGGCTCGGCCTCGGCGACCGGGGCATCCACCCCGCGGATCTTCCCCTCTTGCACCGCCATCAGCATCAGCGTGGTGAGCACGGGTTTCATCGCCGACGCTACGTCCTCGCTCTTCGCCTGGTCGCCCCAGGTGTACGCCATGTACCCGTGGCGCACCACGCAGCCGCGCCCCCCCACGAGCCGGCTCAGTTCCGCCAACTTCGCGGCATCGAGACCAAGCTCGGCCGGAGGCCTGGACTCCCAGTGCGCTCCGGGATACACCACCGACGTCGGTTTCTGGAGAATAAGCGGCAACAGCACCGCCAGCAGAATGACGCTCATGGCTCACGCCCCCGCGCGGGCCCTCCAAACTGAACCACACCCTCCGCAAGCTCGCCCAGGTCCGCGCCGGCCCACCGCACCTCAAACCCCACAACGGCCCTGCCAGAGGCGTCCGGTGGCGCAACGGCCGCAAGGTGCACCGAGGCATCCCGCCCCGGCCGCACGAGCACGCTCCCCTCCCCCACCAGCACCTTCCAGCCTTCGGGCGCCCGTAGTCGAACCAGGGCCCGCTTCGCCGTGCGGGAGTGGTTGAGGAGGCGCAGGTTCCATCCAACCGCCATTCCGGGCGCCGCGCGCTGAAGGTACGGATCGCACCTGGCCCACTGCGGATCCAGCCCGTAATCCGGCTCGTCCCACGGGAGCAGCCTGCGAAGCGCCTCGCGTCGTCGCCCCAGCTCGGCACGCATCTCCGCAAGCTCAGCCTCGGTAAAGGCGAAGGCGCCATCCACGTGCTCGTTTACCAGCAGGCAGGACGGGCCCAGCTTCTCCAGCACATCCAGACACCGGTCGTAGCCGTGCCCCTTCGCCACCAAGTTGCGGTTCAGAGCACAGTAGTCGTCCATGCCGCCCGGGGTGAACGAATCGCCCAAAAAGAGCACCCTCTCGTCCCCCCGCTGCACGAGGAGCGCGGCATCGTAGAAGGTCTGGCCTGGGAAGCTGAGGGCGGTGAGCGTGAAGCCGCGCCAGCTCCAGGTCTCGCCGTCGCGCGTCACGCGATCCACCCTGATCGGCTGTGGGTCCAGGCACGGCATGAGATAGGCGTCGGGGCGCTGCAGGATATCGGCCATGGTCTCGTGGGCCACGACGGCGCACTGTTGGGCGGCCCTCAACTCGTTGACCGCACCCACGTGGTCGTCGTGGTAATGGGTGACCCAGATAGCGTCCACAGCGCCGAGCTTCCCCTGCCTCTGGAGCTCTGCCACGCGAGATGGGACGTCGCCAGCGCAGTCCACCACAATGCAGTGTCCGTCGCCCGCCACGATGGCCCGCGAGGTGCCGCCCACCTCCACCACCCACGATGGCAGCTTCCGACATCGGGGCTTCAGATACCCGATATCCACGGGCCACTCCGGCCTCGCCCCAGCGAAGTACCATCGCCCCGCGCTCGTTTTCCAGTAGCTGCGCAGGCATTCATCGAGGTTGGTGCGCAAGGCAGCCACCGCGTGCGCCGCCTCGCGGATCACGATGCCGTGCGTGGGCACCAAGACCGATGGTCGCGCTGCCAACACGCCGTCCAGAGAGCGCAACGCAACGGCGGCACGCTCCCCGAATCCGTGGTACTCGCCGTACTTATCGCCCTCGCCCCACGTCCGCTCGCCCTGCAGGCTGTACAGGTCGCGCAGCTGCCCGGGACCGTATATCAGGTCGCCCGCAAAGGCCACGGTGCGCCCGTTGGCGGTTACCGCATACGCAAGGCCGCCGTCGGTGGGGCCGCGTCCGTCCAAAGCGCGCACCTCCACCCCGCGCCACTCAAACGCGTCGCCCGGGGCCAGCGCGCGGTCAACTGGCACGGAGACGCGCAACGTCCGTGGGGACGGGTGATAGTGGTATGCATGCACCCGCCACTCATCGGAGGACCAGAACGCCTCCGCGTGCTCAAAAAGGGTGCGCTCCGCGGCGGGAACGGCGATCTTGGCACCCATCGCCGCAAGCTCTCGCGCCCCCTCCGCCTCATCTCTGAAGTGATGGGTCAACAACACCCAATCAACGTCTGACGGCCGTACGCCCCCGCGCTCTAGCACGCCGGGGGCGGCGCAGCCCACCAGCAGCACCCGACCCTCCGCGCGGATCACTCCGACGTTGATGGCCCCAGCTGACAACACGCTCACGCCTGGCGATACCTCAACTGAGCTCATGGCTCGGCCCTCGGTGTTGATCAGACTCACCCCCAACGCGATTATGGCTCCCGCAAACGTGCTAGCTCGCCATTGGCCCATCTGCCCCTCCAGCTTGGCTACGCCGGATACCTGGCGGGCTCGATCTTGGCGGGACGTTCGCCAGCAGCGACCATTCGCGCAAGCAGGCGCTCTCGCATCTCGTCGGCCACCTTCCGGTGGTCCCGCCTCCCCACCAGATTCACTTGCTCATGCGGATCCGCCCATAGGTCGTACAGGTAGCGCTCCACATAGGTGGCGCTGTCTGGGTCACGGCCAACGTTGGCGTCTGGAGCGTACACGGCGTACTTCCAGCGGGCGGTGCGCACAGCCCTGCCCACCTCCGCCTCGCTGATCTGGATGAAGACGTCGTCTTGCCAGCTGCCATCGGGCCCTTTCAGAAGGGGCAGCACGCTTCTGCCGTGAGCGTTTGGCAGTGAATCAAGGCCAGCGGCGTCCAGCAGGATAGCCGGTAGGTCCACCAAGCTGACCATCTCATCCACCACACGCGCACAGTTGAGGCCCGGACCCCACACAGCAGCCGGAATGCGTATGGAGGATTCGTGGCAGCTGCGCTTGTACTCCTCGTTTCTGGTACGGAAGTGACAGCCGTGGTCCGAAGTGAAGAGGACGATGGTGTTCTCGGCGAGGCCAGACGACTTGATGGCGTCCATCACACGGCCCAGGCACTCGTCCAGGCGGGCCACGCAGCCATAGTAGTCGGGCAGGCTCTCGTACCAATCGCCGGGGTGCCCCTGGAGGTCGGGCGGCACCCACGGGTTGGCGTAACGCTTGGCGTACCCCTCCGGCGCCACGAAGGCGTGCATGTCGTTCTGGAAGTGCGGCTCGAGGAACGACAGGAAGAGGAAGAACGGCTCCTGGCGCGGCTGCGTGATGAACGAGATGGCGCGCTCCGTGAGCGCGTCCACCCGATAGCCCTGCATCTCAATGACGTTGCCGTTGGCATCGAAGAGGCGCGGCTGATACGGGTGAGACATGCTCTCGAGTGCGTCGGCGGCCTCCCAAAGGTCCACGTATCCGCCCCTGGCATCGGGCGGAACGGGCTGCGCATCGGTGCCGGCGAGGTGCCACTTGCCGATATAGCCCACACGGTATCCCGCCTCTTTGAAGGCGTGCGCGAGGGTGCGTTCCGTGTTGGGAAGCCGGATGCCGTTCCGCCACACGGTGTTGGCGGTGGCATACCTGCCGGTCTGCAGACAGGCCCTGGCGGGCGCGCACACCGGCTGGCACGTGAAAGCGTTGCGAAACAGCACCCCCTGCCTGGCGAAGGCGTCTAGGTTGGGCGTCAGGCCCATGGGGTTACCGTAGCAGCCGGCCGTATCCCACCGCTGCTGGTCCGTGAAGAAGACCAAAACGCTTGGCCGCGCACGTTGGCGCCTCCGCTCGGCCTGCTGTGGCGCCGCGTGAGCCCGCGTGCTCAGCGCGGTACCCACCGCCACTCCTGCCCCCGCCGCCGACTGGGCCATCCGCAGAAAGCCGCGTCTGCTGATCTGCTC
>Ga0315298_1011497_pt1 | contig 10364 bp, 7 predicted proteins | sample WHS_1_MG_FD_203077 | JGI IMG/M metagenome (GOLD analysis project Ga0315298, IMG submission 203077) | Extremophilic microbial mat communities from Washburn Hot Springs, YNP, Wyoming, USA - WHS_1_MG | ecosystem: Environmental > Aquatic > Thermal springs > Hot (42-90C) | place: USA: Wyoming...
TCACCGCCATGGATGTGGATGATCAAAAGCTCACCATCAAGAATCCCAAGAGTGGAAAAAGCGCTGAAGTGGTCTTCATCCCCAAGAGACTGGCCGACCGGTTGAAGGATTACCTCAAGGCCGGAGGCGCTGAAGGAACCCAGAGAATTTTCCCCATCACTTATACCGCCGCCCGTGTCATGGTCAAAAAGGCCGGCGCCTTGGTGGGGGTCCATCTCAGGCCACACGACCTGAGGCGGCATGCGGCCACCTATGCCTCCAGGTCAGGGGTGCCCGTGGAGATCGTCAGCAAGGTCATTCTGAGGCACGCCAATCTATCCACCACCCAAAGGTATCTCGGTAAGGTCAGCGATGTGGAAGCGGTGAGGTGGATCGAGAATTTATACGGATAAATGGCCGGCAATCAGGGTGAGGTCGAGACAGGCCTCGCCCATCTTTAAAGTTATGGCCATCCCCTTGATTAATTTCCCATTGCCCCCCACTTACCCCGACGCAAGTTTTCCTACCGGATAACCACCAGTAAGCCTTAAAGTCTCCCCGCAAACCTGATGGTTTGCAATGCTCTGGAAAATGCCAGGGCACGATGAGCCGATCCTAAATCGGGCATACACGATATTTTGGTCCAAGCCAGTAATGGCCAGCTTGTACGACTGTAACTAAGTGCAATTACTTGTACTTTGCTGTCAAATGGATCAAGCAAATTGTATTGTGTAACTTTAACTACGTATTACCTTAAAAGTTGTAAAGAGTAATGTCGGGATGGCAAGTATAAAATACTGTCTTGTCAGCGCGAGCCGTTGTGTGAGATCAGTATAAATAAATATTATTGTCCGTAACTCATTAACCGTACTATGTTTTACTTGTGTTAAATTATATGCAATATCAAGTAGATAGGCATATTGCGTGCACCTTCCATAGTAAAAACCATTTTTTACTTATGGAGGTCACACAATGGAAACGGAAATCCGGATGGTCGGCTGGCCTAAACGTGAGTGCGAAGTGATCCCGGTGGCAGGGATGACCCGCAAGGACATTATGCGGCTCACCAATTGCCCTTACATGACCGCCGTAACCGCCGAAAAGCGGGGCTACTTCATTATTGATTACCTGAAAAAGAGCACCCCTCCAAAAAGGGGATTTGTTGACGGCCCGGTGGACCTGGGGAGAGAGCGGGAGACTATCCCTATTCCCGAGGACATCAACACCATCGAAGCGGTGATGGTCCATTTCGGTTGCACGCAGAAGCGGGCAAAGGCGAGCCTGGCCCGGGGCTACTACATCATAGACTACAACAAACGGACCGTCTGTCCCTCAGTTAGCGAGTTCGATGCCGAGGCGGCTTACCGGATGGTGCGCTTTATCTACCAGCGCAAGTTTAAGGACCGCCTTCCCTGGTACATCGAGGCCCAGGACCTGATCCAGGAGGGCGTCATGCGGCTGCTGGAGCTTTCCGGCCATCCCCAGTACCAGGAGCGCAAGTTCATGTTCTTCAAGGCCTACGGCTTCATGGCCACTTACATCAAGAGCCAGAGCCGGCTGCGGGGTTTCACCGTGTCCCATGTTGCCGGCGAAAGCCCCGGCTATGAGGACACCTGGCGGCATAATGCCGGCAACGATTGGCAATGCGCCCTGGCGGCGGCATAAACCGGGCCGGGCCACCTGGGGCAATGCCCTGGGTGGCCCTTCACCTCTCTTCCTCCATTTCCTTCAAAATGACCCTGCGTAATCTTCTCTCCTAAATAGATTTAAAATGAGGTTAGACAATCTCCCGGTGTACGTGGCATAATGTCATGTGAAAGAGTGTGAAGTAAAAGGCTGGCCACTGGTCCATGAATCCACTTGAAACCTATATCCGGGAACTTTACGATATCCGCTCTTCCGGAGCGGCTACCCCTGAGAGTTCATATTATAGTCCCCTGGCCAACCTGCTTAACGACATCGGCAAAACCCTCAAACCCAAAGTCCGGTGCATCATCAATCTCAATAATCGGGGAGCTGGTTTACCCGATGGCGGCCTGTTCACCCCGGACCAGTTCCAAAAACCCACCGAAGCCGAACCCTTGCCCGGCCAGATACCGGGCCGTGGGGTTATCGAAGTCAAATCCACCTCTGAGGACGCCTGGCTCACCGCCGCCGGGGAGCAGGTGTCCCGGTATTGGGGCAAATATCGCCAAGTCCTGGTAACGAATCTTCGGGATTTCCTTCTCGTGGGTCAGGACGCCGAAGGCCGACCGGTCAAGCTGGAATCCTACCGTTTAGCTGTATCCGAAGCCGATTTTTGGAGAGAGGCCGCCCACCCCCGCCGCCTGGCGATGGCCCATGGAGAGCGCTTCACCGAATACCTCAAGCGGGTGATGCTCCAAGCTGCCCCTCTTGCCGCCCCCAAAGACGTAGCCTGGTTTCTGGCCTCCTATGCCAGGGACGCCAAGGCCAGGATCGAGGGGGCCGATCTTCCTGCCTTGCAGGTGCTTCGAGCCGCCCTGGAAGAAGCCCTGGGCCTCAAGTTTGAGGGCGACAAAGGCGAGCATTTCTTCCGTTCCACCCTGGTGCAGACCATCTTTTACGGGGTCTTTTCCGCCTGGGTGCTGTGGAGCAAGAAATATCCCCCCACCGACCGCCAGGCCCGGTTTCGCTGGCGGGAGGCCGTCTGGTATCTGCACGTCCCCATGATCCGGGCCTTGTTTGAGCAACTGGCTACCCCCGCCAAACTCGGCTCCCTGGGCTTGGTGGAGGTCCTGGAATGGACGGAGACGGCCCTCAACCGGGTGGACCGGGCCTCATTTTTCGCCTCGTTTGAGGATGGCCACGCCGTCCAGTATTTCTATGAGCCCTTCCTGGAAGCCTTTGACCCCGAGCTGCGTAAGGACCTGGGCGTCTGGTACACCCCGCCGGAGATTGTGCAATACATGGTTGCCAGGGTCGATAAGGTTCTCCGGGATGAACTGGATATTGCCGATGGCCTGGCCGACCCCAGGGTCTATGTCCTTGACCCTTGCTGCGGCACCGGGGCCTATCTGGTGGAGGTCTTAAAGCGCATCACCGGCACTTTGAAAGAAAAGGGAGGAGACGCCTTAATCGGCCACGATGTGAAGCAGGCCGCCCTAAGCCGGGTCTTCGGCTTTGAAATCCTGCCCGCCCCGTTCGTAGTGGCCCATTTGCAGGTGGGCCTCTATTTGCAGACCTTGAGAGCACCCCTGATCGACGACACCAAAGAACGGGCTGGGGTCTATCTTACCAATGCCCTGACCGGCTGGGAGCCGCCCCAAGGCCCCAAACAGCGCCTCATCTTCCCGGAGATGGAGGAGGAGCGGGACGCCGCCGAAGAAGTCAAGCGGGACAAGCCCATCCTGGTGATCCTGGGCAATCCTCCCTACAATGCCTTTGCCGGGGTCAGCGCCGCCGCCGAAAAAAGCCTGGTGGAGCCTTACAAGGAGGGCCTGATTTCCGAGTGGGGCATCAAGAAATTCAACCTGGACGATCTCTATATTCGTTTTTTTGGCCTGGCGGAACGCCGCATTGCCGGGATGACCCGAAAAGGCGTGGTCAGCTATGTCTCCAATTTTTCCTATCTGGGCGATCCCTCTTTTGTGGTCATGCGCCAGCGTTTCCTGTCCGAGTTTGACGCCCTGTGGTTCGACTGCCTGAACGGCGACAGCCGGGAAACCGGCAAGGTCACCCCGGACGGCAAGCCTGACCCCTCCGTTTTTTCCACGGAATACAACCGGGAAGGCATCCGGGTGGGCACCGCCGTCTGCCTGATGGTCCGGCAAGAACAGCGAAAAGGCACCCCCACGGTCCGTTTCCGGCATTTTTGGGGCGTAACCAAGCGGGCCGACTTGCTGGAAAGTCTCCAAGCCCAGGATTTCGAAGCTCAATATCAACCTATCACCCCGGACATAAAAAACCGCTTCACCTTCCGCCCCTCAGAAGTGGCGGCCCACTACCTGGAATGGCCGAAGCTGGTGGATTTGTGCAGCAATCCGCCAAACAACGGCCTTATGGAAAAGCGGGACGGAGCCTTGATTGATATTGACAGGACCGCCTTGGAACACCGCATGAGGCTTTATTACGACCCCGATGTTGAGTGGGGGGAGCTAAAGGCCCTCGGAAGCGGACTGACTCGAGACGCAGCAGGCTTTGAGGCCAAAAAGGTTAGACCGAAGGTGCAGGCCGCTGAGAGCTTCCAGCAGAATAAAATTTGCCGGTATGCCCTTCGGCCCTTCGATAACCGATGGTGTTATTACAGCGACGTTAGTCCCCTTTGGAACCGATCTCGCCCGGCATTATGGGAGCAATGCTGGCCAGGGAATGCTTTTCTTCTCAGCCGGGTTAAAGGGGTAAGGACGCCTGAAGGAGCGCCTTTTTATTTCGTGAGGGGGCTTTCCGATGACCATCTCTTGGCAGAGGATGCATTTTGCTTTCCGATCCGTTTGAAACTTGGTTCAAAACAGAACAACTCCAATAATTCTCAAAACCATCTTTTTGAAGTTAGCGCTCCCTACGAAATCATCAAGGCCAACCTCTCCCCCACCGCCCGAACCTATCTCGCCGCCCTGGGCCTCCCGAATCCTGACGCCGACGGCGAGACCGCCGGGCTTATCTGGCTGCACGCCCTGGCCGTGGGGTACTCTCCCGCCTACCTGGAGGAGAACGCCGACGGCATTCGCCAGGATTGGCCCCGAGTGCCCCTGCCGGAAACCGCCGAGGCCCTAAATCACTCCGCCCGACTGGGCCGGGAGATTGCCGCCTTGCTGGACCCGGAGACCCCGGTTGCCGGAGTGATCACCGGAACCCTGCGGCCCGAGATCAAGTCCATGGCCGTTATTTCCCGGGTGGGCGGCGGCCCCCTGAACCCCGACGCCGGGGACCTGGCCCTGACCATGGGCTGGGGTCATGGCGGCAAGGGCGGGGTCACCATGCCGGGTAAGGGCAAGGCGATCAAGCGAGATTATACCTCGGAAGAACTGGCGGCCATCCGGGACGGCGCCGCCGCCCTGGGCCTCACCTTCGAGCAGGCTCTGGCACACCTGGGCGAGTCCACCTTTGACATCTATCTGAACGAGGCGGCCTACTGGCGCAACGTCCCCGAAAAGGTCTGGAACTACTACATCGGCGGCTACCAGGTCATTAAAAAGTGGCTCTCCTACCGGGAAAAGCCCCTCCTGAGGCGTCCCCTAACCCCGGACGAGGCCCGAGAGGTGATGAATATGGCCCGCCGCCTGGCCGCTATCGTGCTGTTGGAACCTGCCCTGAACGCCAATTATCAGCATATCAAGGATAGCGCCTATTCCTGGCCAAGGCAGCAGGGTTAAAAGAATGTTACGGACAAAAATGCTCAAAATGTTTCAGGATGCATTTAATATTGCTTGCTGCTCCGGAAATGTTTCATGGTGATTTATCAATCCCGTTATGCGCTCAGACCTTTCCGGGTTTCCAGGTCAGCTTCAATAACGTAGAATCTGGGTAGAGAGGGGAAAAGGAGTATTATCATGAGCATACAGCTTACCATAGACCTGCCGGAGGATGTCTTTGCTTTGCTGAGGAAAAGCCCCTCCGAGTTTGTCGGAGAGTTGCGTCTGGCCGCCGCGGTGAAGTGGTACGAACTGGGCAGCATATCCCAATCCAAGGCCGCAGAACTGGCCGGAGTGAGCCGCCAGGAATTCCTGGAAGCCTTAAACCGTTTCAAGGTTTCTCCCTTCCAGGTGACCCCGGAGGAACTTGCCAGGGAAGCAGCCGATGCCTAAAAGGCAGGTGGTAGTAACCTTTCGAGAATGACCGAAAGATTGGAGCTGTCATGGACATTGATCAAAAGCTAATCGAGGAGATCATAGGGCGCATCTTGAACGTCACCCAGCCGGAGCGGATCATTCTCTTTGGCTCAGCGGCAACGGGGAAAATGACCAGGGACAGCGATATCGACCTCATAGTCTTGAAAAAAGCCACTCCCGTCGATCTCCGGAAGGAAAGCGTGCGCTTACGACAGGCCTTGCGAGGTTTAGACCACGCCTTTGACATCATCGTCATGGCCACCGAACGCTTCGAAGAAAGCAAAGGAGTCATAGGGGGCATCGCCTATCCGGCCAACAAATATGGGAAGGTGATCTATGAGACCGCCTGAGGAAGTCAAACGCGACCTGGTGCGGCAGTGGCTGGCCAAGGCTGATGAAGACCTGAACGCGGCGAAAGCCCTCCTGGCCCTGGGCACCGCTTTTTTCGCCACCATCGGCTTCCATGCCAGCAGGCGGCCGAAAAATACCTCAAGGCCTTTCTGACCTGGCAGCAAATCGAGTTCCCCAAGACCCACGACTTGAGTCTGCTCCTTGTACTCATATCGACCGCGGCTCCGTCATTGGCCGAATGTCTGGAGGATATTGCCGAGCTTACTTCTTATGGAGTGGAGATTCGCTATCCCGGAGATATCCCGGAGGTCAACAGGGAAGATGCTGAAGAAGCACTACAATTGGCGGAGAAAGTGAGAGAGGCGATCCAAGGTGCCTTAGACAAAACAGATTGACCGTCAACGAAGGCTTGAGAGGCAAAGGCCCCCAGGCGATAGCAGCTAAATTGTAGATTTGGGCCAAAAAGTACATTTCACTTTTCGAGAATTGTAGAGAAGTATAATTCTGGAGATGGTGTATGGCGATCTTAGCTGAATGCCCCTGGTGTCATAAAAAGCAGTCGATAAGAAACCGGAAATGCGCCTGCGGCAGTGATCTGACGGCAGCCAAGAGGGCCAAGAAAGTCAGGTATCGGGTGACCTATCGCCTGCCCGGGGGAAAGCAGCGCCGGGAGTACGTGGGGAATGACCCGGATGGCCGGCCGCTCGGGATTGAGGAGGCCAAGGCTGCGGAAGGCAAGCGCAGGGCACAAAAGAAAGAAAATCCCTCCATTTTGGAGAAGGTCCCCGCGGAGCGGATGACTTTCTCAGAGCTCATCGACTGGTATCTTGACCTGAAATCGGTACAGAAATTAGCCTCCTTCAAACGAGTAAAATGTGCGCTGGGAAGTTTCGGCAAAGTTTTTGGCGACAGTATTGTCAGCAGCCTTAAACCCCTGGACCTGGAAACCTACCAAGACAAGCGGGAAGAGGAAGGGCTGGCTCCGGCTTCCATCGATATGGAAATCAGTCTGGCCAAAACCATGGTCACCAAAGCCTTTGACAACGACCTGGTGGATGGCAGGACGGTTAAGGCTTTCCGGCCGCTAAAGAGGAAGCTCAGAAGGGCAGCCAATGCCAGGCGGCGGACGCTGAGCATAACAAAGTATGTGAGCCTCTTGAACGTATCCCCGCCCCCCCTTCGGGCTTTCCTGACCCTGGCCGTCAACACCGGTATGAGACTGGGAGAATTGCGCTCCCTCAAGTGGAGTCATATCGACCGGGAAAAGTGGTGCATCCGGTTATCGGCCGATATCACCAAGGAGCATAGACCCAAAGTGATCCCCGTTAATCATCATGTGCGGCGGGTGCTGGCTGAACTTCCCCAGGCCCTACACCATGATTTCGTGCTGATCTATCGGGGCAAGCCCATTATCAACGTGGGGGGGAGTTAAGGAATCCTTCAAGAAGGCCTGTCAGCGGGTTGGGATTGACCATGGCCGGCACGTGCCCGGCGGGTTGATCTTCCATGACCTGCGGCGTACCGTGAAGACCAACATGGTCAACGCCGGTGTTGACCAGGTTCACCGGGACATCATCTTAGGCCACAGCCTGCACGGCATGGATGTCCATTACATGGCCCCTTCGGAAGACGATCTCCGTCGCGCCATGGCGCGCTATACCGAGTGGTTGGACAGTCAGCTTAATCTGCAAAGTGTTGACCAAAACGTTGACCAAACCTAAGAGCAAGCATCGACAGCAAATCATAACTCATTGATATCATTGGTGCCTGGGGCCGGACTCGAACCGGCACGGGGCGAACCCCGAGGGATTTTAAGTCCCTTGCGTCTACCCGTTCCGCCACCCAGGCTAATTAATTATATCAGGTAGTTATCCTTTTTTCTGGTAGCTGAAACAGCTTTGCTGAAGACATCGGTGAATATTCCCGCCGGTTTTCCACCTCCAGGGCTGTCAATTCATCCTTACCGGCGAAGTAGTGTCGCTTGAATACATTACGGGCCTGGTAGCCGCCATTATACGGAAATAGTTATGGCCCTGCAACCGACAGTTGTGAGCTGAAGGCCGGATATACGCGCCGCAGAAATTGCCCAAGAGGGTTGCAGAGAGATGGTTCTTTTTCCTTAAAAGCAAACGGCGCTTCGTGAAGACCCGCAGGGGCCATTTACGGCGCGCCGTCTGTCGACATCCGGTCAGGGCCGGGGCCTTGTGGCCTTTTGCCCCCGCTAATGTCCGGGTTTCCCCCCCCAGCCTGCCTCTTCCAGGCCGGTTTCCTCCACCGCCTTGGCCAGGATCGCAAGTTTGACGGGTTGCACCTTGCGATACACTTCTTCGGGGGGCTTCACTTCCCCGTCCACGGTGAGAAGGGTCATGAGCGGAATGCCGAAAAGGCGCTCGTTCTCCTCAAGGTAGGGCAGTATGAGTTCCCAGTCCGCCTGGGACAGGGGCACGATTTCGCCGCCGTTGAGCTGTTCGTCCACCAACTGGCGGTAGGGATCACGGATATAGATCGCCCCGCCGGAGGCCAGGGAAAAGAGGTTGGAGCCGGGATAAGGGCTGGCCTGTGCCCTGATGCGGCCCCGGTGGTCGAACTCCAGGCCGTTGACAATAACAAAGCCGCCGCCTTTCAGGGTATCCCCCGCCATGAAAGATTCGGCCAGAAAATCGAGGGCTGTGCCGTTGATCACCACCCGAGGGCGTCCCACGGCGTTGATGAGAGGGCGGCCGGCGGCGTTCCCCATGATATAGACTTCCCCGCCTTTGGCGCCATACATGAAGGTTTGGCCCACGTCGCCATAGACCACTAACCGGCCCCGCTTCATGATCTGCCCCAACTGATCTTGGGCATTGCCGTGGACGTAAATCTGCATGCCATCGATGCCGGAGGCCAGATAATCCCCGGAACTGCCGTAGACGTCGAAGCGCACCTGGTCGGTGTTGAGGCCAAAGCCGCAGCCCAGGAAGCGTTGGCCCCGGTAGCCGTAACAGATGAAGCGTTTCCAGCCCAGCTCATAGGCCCGGCACAAGAGACGCGCGTCACAGTCTTCGCCCTCCGGGGGAAATTCCGCGGCATTGAGGACCAGGATGGCATCCTCGCCAGGAGGAGCAGCCAGGGTCTCCCGAGTTTGCCAATCGAGGCGGCGATAACGGCTGGCGTCCTTTTCTCCCATTGGGGGCACCGCCGCGAAAATCCGGGTCAGGGATTCCAGCAGAAGGCGAATCAGGTGACTGCGTTTCTTTTCGCCGGGGTCGTAGCGCCGGTCGAGGAGCAGGGTCAGGGCTTCGATGGCCGCAGCCCTGAGCACATCATTTTTCCGGGCCAGTTCCTCCGCCACGGTGAGTATTTCCAGGAAATGCGCATAAGACCACGTCGTCAGGCGGGAGGTGACAAACTGGAACAGGGCCTGGCCGGTGTTGTCGCGCAGAAGCTCTGCCACCCGGGGGGCCAGTTCCTCCATGAGATCAGAGGTTAATTCGGGGAGATACCCCTTCCATGGCTGCTGGAACCAGGGCACGGTCTTGGGTTTGCCGAATTTGTCGTGGCAGGACAGAACCTTCTTGCCGTTTTTGTTCTCCAGGGAAAAGATAAAGGCCCCGCCGTCGGTGTGGCTTCCGCCTCGGGCGTTCCAGTAGAGGTCGGCTACGGGGCAGAAACGCGGGTCTTCTTCGGCCAGGCTGGCCAGCGTCGCGTCAATGGCCTGTTTTTCGGAGCACACCAAGCCGATCTGCACATCCCCTTCGGAGAGGGCAAACACCTGGGGCCGCAGCATGCTGGTGTCGGTGATGCCGATGAGTTCCAGTTTGTTTTTGGCGGTGTCGTTTCTGGCAATAATGAAAAACCAGGGGCCATCAGGCGAGCCGTGGATGCTGGCGGACTGAATCTGGCGGTAAATGCGCTGCTTGTGCGGCGGCAAGAGATCAAAGTCCCGCTCCGTGGTGGGGGCCAGGGCCTCGATGACGTATTCCAGGGGGTAGCCGTACAGCCGATGCCACAGGTCGAAGAGGAGCACCGCCACTTCGGTGTCGGTGAGGAACTGGGGGTAAAAATGGCGCTGGCTCAGATACTCGCTCACCGCAAAATAGTTGGCGAAGTCGCCGTTGTGCACCAGGGCCACGTTCAAGGCCGCGAAGGGGTGGGCGCCGCCGGGGTGCCAGACGCGACCCCTGGTGGGATAGCGCTGGTGCGCGATCCAGATGTGGGCCTTGAAATCCAGGAGTTGGTAGTACAATGCCGCTTCCTCGGCATAGC
>Ga0315298_1011502_pt1 | contig 10360 bp, 9 predicted proteins | sample WHS_1_MG_FD_203077 | JGI IMG/M metagenome (GOLD analysis project Ga0315298, IMG submission 203077) | Extremophilic microbial mat communities from Washburn Hot Springs, YNP, Wyoming, USA - WHS_1_MG | ecosystem: Environmental > Aquatic > Thermal springs > Hot (42-90C) | place: USA: Wyoming...
CGCCGCCGCGCCCTTCGCTGCCCCTTCGCCGCAAACGGTGGCCGCCTTTCGGCAAATCCTGCTTGACGCCGGAATTGAGGCAGTAATAAGGAAGAGCAAAGGGCAAGAAATTGAAGCCGCTTGTGGCCAGCTAGCTGCCAAACGCAAGTCTTATCTGGGTTCTTAAGACCCCATCCCAGCTCCAGCAGTAGCTGCCAATGCACGTAGCAGCAAACGCAATACCTTAATACTCTATCCCCTTCCGGGCCGGCTCTCCCTCGTAGTAGGCATGCTTCACGCATCGCATTTCGGTGACAGTGTCCGCCGCCTCAATCAGTTCCGGCGGGGCCCCGCGACCGGTGATTATCACTGACAGCCGTTCTGGTTTATTCCGAAGAAACTCAAGCACCTCATTTGTAGAAACATACCCTTCGGTAAGGGCACAACTAAGCTCGTCCAAAATGAGGAGCTCGTAGCAGTCCGAATATCCAAATTCTTTGGCTGCTTCCCACGCTTGTCGCGCAAGCTTCCTGGGCTCTTCCGGATCCTCCGCGAGCCAGGTAAACCCTGATCCAATCCGTGTTACCTTGATATTCGGCAAGTGCTTAAGAGCACGTGCCTCACCCGTGCTCCAACTGCCCTTTATGAATTGAACAATGGCCACCCGGTGTCCATGTCCAGCCGCGCGCAAAGCAGCGCCCAAAGCCGCCGTGGTCTTCCCCTTGCCTTCGCCTGTGTTCACAATGATTCTGCCCTTGCGCATAATTCTGCCCTTGCGCGTTCTTAGGCTCCTCCCAGCGTCGTGCCGGATCCGTGTTTATGCTGACGGCGCTTCGCGGTTTTGCGAGCTTAGATCTTTCCCCTTGCTCCAGTTTTCGCGAACAGCCCCCAGTTGTCCTTCGCTAAGAAGCAGAGTGAGCAAAACGCCGGATGCAAATGGCACCACCAGCAATTGCCCTTTTTCAAACTCAACCTCCAGAGACTGGAGATCGCCGGTACTCGCAGAGCGGCCGAGCTGCTGGCAGGCAACTAATGCATCAGCAGCAAAAACGGCCACAGCGTCCGCGTCCACTCCCTCCGGAACTGCCTGGCTAACAACCAGACCCTCATCGGACACAAACAAGGCCCCAATAACGCCCGGCACGGCCAAATACTCTTCAAGCGCCTTGCGCAGGGAATCGCTACTGCTCATAGACTTCTCGCCGCCTGAATCCTTCGGGACCAATACAAACCCCTTGCGCGTAGGCCCTTCGTCGCCCTAACCTTGCGTCATACCTGCCCGGTGAGCCAAGCCTTGGTCGACTAGCTCATCTTCGCCTGCAACCGTTCCACGATCTCTCGCAGTGCAGACTCCCCCCGGAAGGGAATCTCTATCACGCCCCCGTCGCCCCGCACCTTCAGCCGCGGCATCACGCCAAGCACTCCAAAAATTGCATCCGCTAGGTCATCAGCCAGCCGCCGGTCTATCTCCGCTTTAGGAGCCTCTGCCTTGGCACGAGCTCGGCTCGCCCGGCGCCGCACTTCGGCTTCCACCTGCCGCACACTCCACCCCTTCACAATGGCTTGCCGCGCCACCTCAAGCTGAGCTTTCTTTTCGGCGAGACCAAGAAGGGCTCTCCCATGTCCTTCGCTTAGCTCCCCCCTAGCCAAAGCCTCTTGTATGGGAGCGGGCAAATCGAGCAGACGAATTTTGTTAGCAATAGCCGAGCGACTTCGTCCCAGCCGAGCAGCCAGATTCTCCTGCGTAACGCCCAGGTCCTCCAAGAGCACCTTCAGCGCGTAGGCTTCGTCCACCGGGCTCAGCTCTTGGCGCATAATGTTTTCCACCAGGGCCAGCTCCAGGCTTTCCACATCGGAGGCCCGACGGACGATGGCCGGAATAGCCGTAAAACCAGCCTTTTGAGCAGCCAGCCAACGCCTTTCCCCAGCAATAAGCTCGTAGCCTTCTTCCACCTGCCGAACAATCACTGGCTGAACTACCCCCACTGCTTGTATAGAGGCAGCCAGTTCCTCCAGAGCTTCAGAGTCAATACTGCGCCGTGGCTGACGCGGATTTCGCTTTATAGCGTTCACGGGCAGCTCTACTACGCCAGCACCCGAGCCGAACTGCTGGCCTCCAACTTTGTCCAAGTTTTCAGCAGTGACAGCTTCTTGTTCACCCAATAGAGCCGCAAGACCGCGGCCCAGTCCTGGTTTCTTACCCACGGCTAACTACCTCCATGGCCAAATCAAAGTAGGCGTCAGAACCGGCGCAGTGGGGATCAAGCATGAATACCGGCACCCCATGGCTTGGAGCTTCGGCAAGCCGCACATTTCGGGGAACGACAGTGCGGAAAGAGAGACGAGGGAAATGGGAGCGAATTTCTTGCTCCACCTGGCGACTTAGAGTAGTGCGAGCATCCATCATGGTGACTACTAAGCCAGCCACCTTAAGCGCAGGATTTAGACGCTCCTTCACCGCCGCGATAGTAGACATAAGTTGGGCCAGCCCTTCAAGAGCATAATACTCGGCCTGCACGGGAATTATGACCTGATCTGCCGCCACCAACGAGTTCACCGTCAGCAGTCCCAAAGAGGGAGGACAGTCAATAAACAAGTACGAGTACTCTTCACCGGGAAGGCCGCTCTCAGCAAGAGCCTGTTTTAGACGGAATTCCCGCTTGTCAAGCTCGGGGAGAAGCACACTTGCTCCCGCTGCATCGGGTGACGAGGGCACCACGTAGAGGTTTTCCACTACACATGAGCGAATGATGGAACGGATGGAACACTCCCCCAAGAGAACCTCGAGTATGGCCGGCTCCCCGGGCAAGACGCGCAGCCCAAGCCCGTGGGTGGCATTGGCCTGGGAGTCCATGTCGATAAGAAGCACCTTCTCCCCAGCCTGGGCCAGGCTGGCCGCCAGGTTGATGGCGGTAGTGGTCTTACCCACTCCTCCCTTCTGGTTGGCAATTGCGTAGATCAGAGAAAGCCCTCCTGTTTGCTCCCTTTGGCACCGCAGCTCGAGCAACGCCCCTCCCCCAGCACCACCGCCCCAGCACCACCTCAGCACGACCCCAGCAACTCCGTTCTGGGGCCGGAGCCCTTCATGTTCTAGCTTCCTTGGCTTCTGCTTCTTCTCTTAAACCACAGAGTCCGGCTCATCCTCCCAGCGGGCGCTTGGCCGGAACACCCGCCCGACGCGGATAGGCGTCCGGAGTGGCTTCGACCTTTGTCGCCAGATAAACCCAGCGATTATGCGCCCCGGGAAAGGACTCGAGCTGGACAGCGGTGAGCTTTCCCGCCCCAAGTATAGCGAGAGCCGTTTCCGCTTGCCTCCACTCTTGGTCGGAGATTTGGCCCTTCATCGCCACCATTGTGCCTCCTACTTTGAGCAGCGGGAGCGAGTATTCGGCGACTACCGGCAGCGAGGCCACCGCCCTTGACGTCGCCAGATCGTACTTTTCTCGGCCTTCACCACCACTTCTCCATTCCCTTCCTCGACGCGTAGCTCGGCCAAAGTCCTCCGCTCGCGCCCAGCACACCTGCACGTTGCTTAGCCCGAGAGCAGCGGCCGCCCGGCTGATGTACTCACACTTTTTTCTTTGCGCCTCAAGAGCCGTAACCTGCAGGGAGGGCAGAGCCAAAGCCAGAACAAGACCCGGCAGCCCGCCCCCAGACCCAATGTCTACGAGTGTGTAGGCCTCTCTTACAACCGGAAGCTGAAGTAAGGACAGGGAGTCAAGGAAGTGCTTTTCTTCAATCTCGCCGGGGTCGCGGATTCCGGTCACGTTAAATCCTGCCTCCAGGAGGAAATCCCCCAGGAGAGCCAGCTTGCCTTGAGCCTCTGGGGTGAGCCCCAAAGACAAGTAAAGTGTCCGATACCTAAGCTCCAGAGAATTGCCCCGTCGGTGACTTTTCCCCTGCCGTCTGAGCGGCCCGGTGCAGATACACAAGCAGAATCGATATGTCTGCAGGTGAAACCCCGGGAATGCGCGAAGCTTGTCCCAGGCTCTTGGGCCGAATACGGTGCAATTTGTCTCTGGCCTCGAAAGTAAGGCCTTCCAGAGCCCAGTAGTCAAAGTCATCCGGAATAGAAAGGGTTTCTGTGGCCCGCTGTTTTCGTATCTCGGCAAGCTGGCGTCTGATGTACCCCTCGTAGCGAGCCTGAATCTCGATTTGCTCTATTACCTCGGGGGAGGCCTCCAATAGTCGGGCCCTAGTCCCCGGATCATCGAGGAGATTAAGGAGGTCTAAAAACGACAACTCCGGACGTCTAAGCAGTCTTGCCGCGGTTTGTGGTTCATCCAAAGGAGAGGAGCCCAGGGCTTCCAAGGCCTTCTCTACCGCAGTGGTGGGCCGAACTTGGATGCTTTCAAGTAGGTCAGTGTATTCCTTAACCAACTGCTGGCGCCTTTCCACCTGCTCAAGCTGCTCAGAGGTGATCAGGCCAAGAGCGTGTCCTAAAGGAGCCAGGCGCTCGGCTGCGTTATCGTGCCGCAGAAGAAGCCTGTACTCAGCTCGAGAGGTAAACATTCTATAGGGCTCGTCGACTCCTTTTGTGACCAGGTCATCAATCAGCACTCCGATATATGCCTGGTCCCGGCGCAGGATGAAGGGTGGCTCATTGCGGACATAAAGTGCAGCGTTGATCCCCGCTATCAGTCCTTGAGCGGCTGCCTCCTCATAGCCCGAGGTCCCGTTGATCTGGCCGGCGCAAAAAAGACCACGCACGGCTTTGGTCTCCAGCGACAGGGTGAGCTGCTCGGGAGGCAGAAAGTCATACTCCACTGCATATCCGGGCCGAACAATGCGCGCATGTTCCAATCCTGGGGTGGAGCGCACGATCATTTCCTGTACATGCACGGGCATGCTAGTAGTGAGCCCCTGCAGGTACATCTCTTTGGTAGTCACCCCCTCTGGCTCAACAAATACCGGGTGATGATCCCGATCAGGGAAATTGATTACCTTGCGATCGATCGACGGACAATACCGGGGTCCTTTGCCACTTACGGTACCGCTTCTGATGGGGCTAAGGTGCAGGTGCTTGGCTACCACCTCGTGGGTGGCAGGGGTGGTATGGGTGAGATAGCAAGGAAGTTGCTTGCGTGGGACGGGAGTCACCCAGTGAGAAAAGCCCAGGGGCAGAGGATCCCCTTCCTGGGGAACCATCCGCTCAGGGTTGATAGTGGCGCCATCTATGCGGGGGGGAGTAGCCGACTGAAAACGTTCCAAAACCAGCCCGAGGGCCAGCAAATTTTCAGACAGGCGCTCCGCCGGCAATTCTCCCACCCTGCCCGCTGGATAGCTGCGATCGCCCAAGACCACTTTCCCTCGCAGAAATGTCCCCGTGGCCAACACCACAGCTCGACACCGAAGTCGGCGTCCATCTGCTAGGAGAACGCCCCGAATTGTTTCACGTGAAACATCGAGCGTCACCACTTCCCCTTGCAACAAATCCAGCCCGGGGGTCCGGCTCAGCACATACTTCATCCAGTCTTCGTACAGACGCTTGTCGGTCTGCGCCCGCAGGGCTCTTACCGCCGGCCCTTTGGAGGTGTTTAGCATCTTTATTTGCACAAAGGCCCGGTCAGTATTCCGTCCCTGCTCACCCCCCAGGGCATCTATCTCCCGAGTAAGCTGGCCCTTTCCCACTCCGCCTACAGCGGGATTGCAAGGCATGAGCGCTATTTTGTCCAGATGAAGAGTAACGACCGCGGTAAGACACCCCATCCGAGCAGCAGCTAGGGCCGCCTCACACCCAGCGTGCCCGCCTCCCACAACCACTACGTCGTACTGTCCCGCCGACCTTGCTCGGCGCAATCCTGCCTGTGTTGCCGCCAAGCTACTCGACCCCAAGAGCACTAGCCTCCTACCCTATCCAGGACCAAGCTTTCTTGCTTCCTGGGCCACTTCCTCAGCTGTCCGCAGCCCTGCCAACAAACTCTCCAGATACCCAGAGGCTCCGCCCGCTCGGCCCGTAATCCATATGGGTAGCCTCTCTCCCTCTGCCCCCACGAGTCGTCCTGCTCCAGAAAGACTCTCTACCACATACCCTGATACACTGTATCCAGGCCGGCTTTCGCCGACCCAGAACCTCTCGTCTCCAGGCGGCTCTCCCAAAGTTTGGGGTTCCAAAGCTACGTACCACTCGCCTGTTGCTACCCCATCAGGCGTCACCAACGGCGTAAGCCCGTTCCCAAAGGCCCCACCCTCAGCCCTAAACGTGCTCTCGCCTCCTGCGGAGTCTCGTCCCGGCGGATAGTCTCTTCCCGGTGGACAGTTTCGCCCCGGCGGACAGTTTCGCCCCGATAGCGCTAGAGCCGTTGCCACCTCTGCCCGCAGCGCGCTGTTCCAGTGCAACGCCGGGGGATATTCCTCTGCCCACTGCACAGCTTCTTGCCACGTCGCCGACGCCAGAGTACTAGCCTGCATTAGACGCTCCCCCAGGGGAACCACGCGTAGCTTCACCGGCGCTTCACCCCAAATCTCCCTGGGCCGCGAGCATCTCTCCCCGTATCGGCCCAGGGGCTCTTTCTCTTCACCAACCCGAGGTTCTTGCTCTCTAAGAAACGCAAGCCCCATTTGAAAACTTAGCCTTCTACTCACCTTCACATGGGTTCGGGTCATTTGGGCCCCCAACCTCTCCAAAGCTCCCCTAAGACCTTCCCCAGGAGTTTCTCCGTATCGACCGCCCGGCTGCACCCAGTCGCCTACAGTGACCGTTCCTCCAAGCCCCAAACCCACTGCCAGAACAAGAACCCGGGTCTCGATAACCTCGCCAAAAGCAGTCTCCACCGCCACCCTTGCCCCATCTCGCACTTGTAAGTCACAAACTAAACCTTGACGAAATTCAAGACCCCGCATTTGCTCAAGAGCCCGCTTTGTCTCAATGCTAAGCATGCGGCCGTCAATGCAAAAGAAGCCCCCAAGCTCCCCATCTTCACCGCAAGGCTCCAACTCGTCATCCGCCGCCGGAGCCGACGCAAGGCAACTTGCCAACCACGCTGCCCGCAAAGGCGCAGGCAGCTGGCTAAAGACCAGGGCTATCCTTCCCCACCCGCCCGGCGGCACCGGCACCACGCTTTCAAAACTGGGCTGCCCTACCACATCGAGGGAGCTACTAATCACGGTCACGGGCAGCCCACAAGCCGCCAGCTTGGCAGCACATGCGCAGCCAGAGATGCCCCCACCCACTACCAGTACTCGCTCGCCCACGCTTGTCTCACTTTCCCAGGCAGAAGCGACTAAAAATCTCTTCAATCACGTCCGCCGTTAGGTCCTCGCCGGTAATTTGGCCAAGAGCTTGCGCCGCCGCCCTTAGATCCTCGCATATCAGCTCCTCAGCCGTGCCCTGCTGCACCCCCCGCAGGGCAGCCTCCACTGCCTCCTTGGCCTCTGCCACCAGAACCCGGTGCCGCTCCGCCGCCAGAATCGGCTCTTCCAAACTTATGCCCTCCGCGCCCAGCACGCTCTCCTCCACCAGAGCTCGTAGCCGATCCAGACCATTTCCGGTAAGCGCCGAGACCACACACACCCGCCACCCGCCGGCGCGCACTGTCCCTGCGTACTCCGTAAGCGCAAGCCCCAGCTCCTCGTCGGACCCTGCCACTAGATCTCGCTTATTCCCCACCACAATCGTGCGCTTTGGATCGGCCGCAGCCAGAACCTCGCGGTCATCTTCGCTTGACGGAGCTGACAAATCCACAACCACCAGCACAAGATCCGCCTGCTCAATCGCCCTCAGCGATCTAGCCACCCCCAGCTGCTCCACTGGATCGCTGCTTCTTCTAATACCTGCCGTGTCAACCAGGTGGATCGGGATCCCGCCAATTTCTATCCCCTCTTCCACTGTGTCCCGGGTCGTGCCGGGAATGTCAGAAACTATGGCTCTCTCCCGAGCCAAAAGTGCGTTAAGAAGAGAGCTCTTGCCGACGTTCGGCCGCCCCACAATGGCCGTGCGTACTCCCTGCTCAAGAGCCCGACCCACCAAAGCCGTCTTCAGCAGATCGGCCAGCTCCCCCGCTGCTGCTTCAAGGTCGCGAGCTGTCTGCGCCCAGTCCACTTCCTCGACGTCCTCGTCCGAAAAATCAAGTGTGGCCTCGATTCCCGCAAGCACTCCGACTAGCCGCGCCCGGGTCTTCTTTACCCGGCTTGAAAGACCCCCTTCCAGTTGGCGCACCGACGCCCGCAAGGCCGCGGTACTGCGCGCAGAAACAATCGCCGCTACGCTCTCTGCCTGCGCAAGATCAATGCGACCATTTAGGAAGGCTCTCTTCGTGAACTCCCCGGGCTGCGCAAGTCGCGCCCCCTGGCTAAGCACAACCTGCAAGACCGAGCGCTGCGCCGCCACTCCACCGTGGCAGTGAAACTCGGCTACGTCTTCCCGCGTGTACGAGCGCGGCCCGCGCATTACTGCCAGCAGCACCTCATCAACTACCTCACTAGTGCGCGGATCAACTACGTGCCCGTATAAGAGACGAAAGCTATCCTTTGGCCCAAGCAGCCGGCCCGCCGCAGGACGAAAAACCCTTTCTGCTATCTGGATCGCCCTCGGGCCGCTCATCCGCACAATGCCTATAGCCCCCGGGCCAAGCGCGGTTGAAATTGCCGCGATGGTGTCGGCTGAAGCGGTCACATCTTCTTCTGTTCCTGCGCTGCCCGCCACCAAAACCGCCTCCGCAAACCCCGGACTGGCCCCTGGTTTCCCGTAACAGAAATCCTAAGCAGGGCCGCCTAAGCGGAGCCGAAATCCCTGGTAACGCCGCACACTAGAACTCGATCCGACCCGGAGCAGCCCTGCAAGCTACGGCCCTACAAGCCACAGCGACGGCCTTGCCGGCTTCAGTAACAATGCAACCCGACCTACTTCGCCGGCGAGATAGTTACTGCCCGGTTCGGCTCCCGCCCTTGACTCGCCGTAGTGACATCTTTGCGGTCGCGCAAAATCAAATGGACAATCTTCCGCTCAGCCGAGGTCATGGGAGGTAGCTGAACCGGTTTCCCCCGTCTCACCGCCTCGTCAGCCTTGCGGAGAACAAGGCGCTCAATCTGCCGCCGCCGCCGCTCCTTGTAGCCCTCAGCATCCAGCTCAACTCGTTTGGACCTACCCCCCTTGGCGGCAAGAGCCATGCCAGCAAGATATTCCAGGGCGTCCAGTGTATGTCCTCGGCGGCCAATCACTACTCCCAGGTCCTCACCCACGATATCAGCCCGAATGCACTCGGGAGTTTCGCTTATCCGCACACGTGCTCCGACTCCCATTTCCGTGAGCACCCGAGACAGAAACGCCCGCACATGTGCAGCCTCTTCAGTTTCTGGCCCGGTCTCTTCTTCGACCTCTTCCACCTCGGCCAAGAGACCGTCCTCTTCTTCAGGCTCGTAAGTGTCAAATTCATCCCCTATGAGGGTTACCTCTACAACCGCATCCACACCTCCAACGCCCAGGAAACCCTCTTCAGGCGGAATGATAACCGTCACCTCATATTGATCCTCGCTTAGCTCGCCCGGAGCAAAGTCAAGCTCCGCCAGAGCCCTCTGCACCGCCAGCTCCACTGTTCGGCCGCTGGCTCTTGCCACCCGTGGTCTTTCCCTTCTGTCCACTCCTCTGGCCACTTGTCCTGCCTCCACTCTTTCCAGCCGGAGAGGGTTTCGCCTTGCCTCCCCGGGGCTGTCCAGAACTGGGCCGGGTTCCCGCCCGCCTGCTTGCTTGCGACCTCGTGGCCGCTCTTGCGGCCGCCGCCCCACCTTTCGCGGGCTCAGGCGCTGCCGGAGCAGGAGCCGGCACAAACTTCTCCACCACAAACTGCTGCGCGATGGTCCACAGGTTCGAAGCAAACCAATAAATAAACAAACCCGCGGGCCACTTGTAAACATACATGAGGATGCCAATCACGACAGGTGCTATGTAGGCAAAAGCCTTCTGCTGGCCTCCAGTCTTGCGCGCCATCTGCCACGATGAGAAAAACTGGCTCACCATGTAGAGGAGCATGAGGACAAGATCAAACTTGGTGATATCCGAAATCCACAGCCATCCGACGGGGGCCGAGTGCCACACAGAGGCGAAAACCCCAATCTTCGGAGGTATGAGCCACGTCGCCGCTTTTGGATCCCAGAAAATCGCCTGGCCTTGATCTCGTAGCATGTAGAAAAGACCAAGAAACACCGGCAGCTGAAATAGCAGCGGAAGACACGAGCTAAACGGGCTGATGTTGTTTTGCTGATAAAACTCCATCAGCTTTTGGTTTAGAAGTTGGCGGTCGTGGCGGTACTTTTCCTGCAGAGCTTTCAGTTGCGGCTGCAGGGCCTGAAGCATGCGCATGCTCTTTATCTGCCGCCATGTAAGAGGCACTAACGCCAAACGCACGATTACTGTGAGAAGGACAATCGACCAGGACCAGCTTAT
>Ga0315298_1011504_pt1 | contig 10358 bp, 8 predicted proteins | sample WHS_1_MG_FD_203077 | JGI IMG/M metagenome (GOLD analysis project Ga0315298, IMG submission 203077) | Extremophilic microbial mat communities from Washburn Hot Springs, YNP, Wyoming, USA - WHS_1_MG | ecosystem: Environmental > Aquatic > Thermal springs > Hot (42-90C) | place: USA: Wyoming...
GGAAGAGGCTTTAGACCCTATACCCCTTTATCACCTACCCAAGGGAAAGATTAAGGCCGTCCAGGAACAGATTCGAGACGGCGATATTGTGGCGATTACCACCGCCTGTGAGGGGCTCGATGTGTCTCATGTGGGATTTGCCGTCCAAGACGGCAAAGGTCTCAGGCTTCTGCACGCCTCTTCCGAAGCAGGCATGGTAATCTTGGCGCAGGAACGTCTAACCCGGTATCTTGAGCAAGATCAATCCCGTTTAGGTATTGTCGTGGCACGATTGGTGTGATTTTCCGATGCTAATTTTTGCTGCTATAAGTGTCTTCTTTGCCAGCATCGTAAAAGGGATCACTGCTTTCGGCTTCAACATTATTGCGGCCTCGGCTCTGCTTTTTGTGCTGTCACCAAAAGTGATTGTCCCCATAATTACCTTTCTTAGTGCCTTAAGTTCCTTTTACATGCTCTTTTCCCTTTGGAAATACATTGAAATGAGAAGGATTTATCCCCTCATGGCGGGAGCACTCTTAGGGATTCCCGTGGGCGTTTTCGGTTTGGTTGCCCTGCCTTCGGAAATCATTAAAATTTTGATGGGAACAGCCATCACCACCTTTGCCCTGCTCTTTGCTATAGGTTATCGCAGGGAAATCAAAAATGAAACGCCCGCGCTAATCCTGTTAGGAATGGTAAGCGGTATACTGGGCGGTAGCACCTCGCTCGGTGGACCGCCCATTATCCTATTTCTCATCAACCAGGAATGTGAAAAAATTACCTTTCGGGCCAATTTAAGCTTGTTCTACACGCTCCAGAGCAGTATCATTTTTCTTGGCTATATTAAGGGAGACCTTATTTCGGCGGAGATTTTGCGGTATTCCTTCATTCTCTGTGTACCGCTGGTCCTGGGTATATACTTGGGCATGAAACTGGTGCACAAAGTAGAGGAAAATCTCTTCCGCCGCATCGCCCTTACCATCTTACTTATAAGTGGTATCACGGCAATTTACACGGGCGTGAGGGCCCTACTCTGATTCCGGATACCACGTTTAGGTCTCTTTTTGCACCTCACAGATAAAACGCCGGTTTGGGGTGGCTCCCGTAAAGGGATCACGCTCACGATCAGAGGTGAGGATATTTACGTTCGGTCCTCCGTCTCCGGGATTTCCCCAACCGAAATCAATCACCACAAGCCCTGGTTGGGTATCTTTCGTGACCATGGCCTTCAACCGGATTGTACCTTGAGGTGATGAGACCGTCACGTAAACGCCTGTTTCAATATCCCGCGGATAGGCGTCCCGAGGGTGGATTCTCAGTAGTGGCTCCGGTGCCTTTGCCCTTAGGGAGGGTATGTTGCGGAACTGGGTGTGGACGTATACGGCCTCGCGACAGGTTGTGCCTTGAAGGGGATATTTCTCCTCCGGCAGCACCTCCGCCTCCCGGTATATAGGAAGGGGGTTAAGGCCTAAGGAAGCCAATCTCGGGGAAGATAACTCTACCTTACCAGAGGGGGTGGCAAAACCCCGCTCTTTATATTTCTCATAGATAAGGGGTGGACCCACATAATGGATAGGGTTTTCCATCAGGGCGGAAAAGCTAAGTCCCGAAGGTCTTACCTTATAATCAATCCATTCTTCCGTGTTCCGCCAGGGATATAAAGGAGCGAGACCCAGTTTTTCTGCTATGGCATATTCCACATCAAAAACAGGTTGCGCCTCTCCTATGGGTTCTATCGCCTTTTCCCGAAAGGCAATAATACCCCCATCGTATCCCGCATAGGGTTGGAAACCGAACCGCTCCATGGGAGTCGTATCAGGCAAAATGATATCTGCCATCTGGGCCGTGGCCGTCATAAAAATATCGGATACGATTAAAAATTCTAATTTGTCAAAGGCCTTGCGGACGCGATCCTCCCAGGCATTAATAAGGAGGGGATTGCTGTGATAAACAATGAGGACCCTCGGCTGATAAGGTTCCCCCGAAAGTATGGCATCGAGCATGGGAGGAAAGCTCCGAGCAAAGAGAGGATATGGCTGAGCGCCGATGCACTTTTTCTCCACTGGTATGGACGGACAGGGCCCTAATTTGGGCATAGAGAAAAATATATTTCCCCCTGGAACATCCAAATTACCCGTTATGGCCGTAAGAATGGCGATGAGTCTCACACTATCTACCACATTGGTGTGTTGATCGAAGCCGTTTCCTTCCCTGATCAGGGCGGGTTTCGTAGTGGCGTAAATCTCTGCCAGTTGTTCAATCGTCGCCGCATCCACGCCCGTAATAGCGGCGGCCCATTGGGGGGTCGTTTTTTTTGTGTACTCTACAAGTTCGGAAAAACCTATGGTCCAGTTTTCCACAAACGGTCGATCATAGAGACCTTCCCGGATGATCACATGAATCATCCCCAGGGCCAGGGCCGCATCGGTACCTAATTTAATCGGTACGTAAAGGTCGGCCTTTTTTGCCAGCGGGATACGGTAAGGGTCCACACAAAGAAGCTTTGCTCCCCTCTCCCGGGCTTCCGTAATAACACGATCGAACCTACCATAAACGAAACGCTCAGCCGGACGCATAGAGGCAGTAGGATTTGCTCCCCAGAGAAGGATACATTTGGTATGCCGATAATCGGGATCGGTTCGCCCTCCATAGACCAGGTCTAAGGCTAAGCGGCGGGGCTGGGAACAGAGATGGCCGGGACTGGTAAAATTGGGTGAGCCATAGGCGGCAAGCAACTGAGCAAAGGCATCACGGGTGGCCTCCGTTACCGGTGCCCCGGCAAAGCGTAGTACGCACTCGGCACCCCAGCGCTCTTTTATTTCCCAAAGTTTCTGGGCAACGGTATCGATGGCTTCCTCCCAGGTAATTCTGCTAAATCCCCCCTTTGTTTTCTTGAGGGGATAACGCAGGCGGTCCGGTGAATGGACAATCTCTTTTAAGGCTATCCCTTTGCGGCACAGGGCACCTCTGTTAGCAGGATGATGGGGGTTTCCCCTAATTTTTTTTATACTGTTTCCCTCTACTTCCACAATCATACCGCAGTTCGTGTGGCACAACCCACATACCGTATTTACTCTCTTAATCTTTTCCATAGTTCCCCCTTCTTAGTTTAAATTTTACCTGTAGGAGATAAAGCAAATAGAATAGGGACGATCCAAGTTTATCCGGTGGGCAATATCCAACTGCCACAATGCGGGAATATGATAAGGAAATACCCATCCTCCCTGGTATATCCGGGCTGTTATCATTTTTGAAGAAGGATTAAACAACCTCTCACCCCTCATAGAGCATTACCCAAACGAGAAAGGACCTTCGCGAAACGTTCCTCATCGAGGGCCACGTCCCGAAAAACTGCCCGTAGCACTTCTTCCGTTACCCGATCAAAATCTTCGACACGGGGGAGGATGATAAGGCCTGCCATTTCTACAGCACCCGGAGTTAGGAGGATCCTTTCTTCATCCTTTTCTCGATAGAAAATGGAAGGTCGATGGTTAAGACGGGGGTAAAGGAGAATTTGCCATTTCCTATTATATCGACAGAGGAGGTTCATGGGCGCCTCTCCCTCTTGAACCGAAAGATCTCGCAAAAGAGATAAAATTTTTCCTAAAGTAAATGCCGTTTTCCCCCCATCATTGCTTTCCAACCATAGAGTGGGTCGCATCCGATCCAAAAGATGACCCACCGTCACGCCGCTTCTCTCAATGACGATTTTTTTGGGTATCAAATCGAGGGATAATATCTCCGGCAGATCCTTCCCTAAAATCGCTTGAAAGTGGAGATGGCCTGGTGCCGAGGCTCCCACCTTGGGTCCGTTATAAAATACTACAAAATCTGGACCGAAATCCTGTGCCAAGAAAAGAAAGGTGGAAAGATAACCTTTGATCTTCTGAGGTACATGTTTTGTGTGGGCGATGGTAAAATGGGCACGGGAGAGGGGCGCAGGATTGCAGAGGATTAGAAAATCATTCCCATAGAGGATTCCCTGCTGGCGGGAGGGGAGATTTTCCGTACAGAGAAAACAGGAACGATTTTTAAAGGATAGGCGTTCGCTTTCGGCCAGTGTACTTTTCCTTCTTTGAGGGTTTAATTGGATCACGAAAGGAATAGTGTCTACTTCTAAGGGACGTATGGGGCAATGGTTGAGCAACTCGTGGGCTTCCTTAAGCTCAAACCAAACCTTTTTTTGGGCCTCCAAAAGGGAAAGGCTAATACTGCCGAGGGATTTATCCCCCTTATAGCGACAAAATATTTTCTTTTCCATTGATCTCCCTGCGGGCCATAATCTCGAGGGTACGGACCCTATCTTTGAAGGTATCGTAATGGCATTTTTTCTCCGAACTGAGACCGTAGTCGGAATTACCCTTCCATCGGCGGCAAAGGTAGAGACTTTCATAAATACGCCCGATCGGATATTCCCTTGATAGGCGGAGAACCATGGCGTAATCTTCACCGTAGCTTACATTCAAAAAGCCTATCCTTCTAATTAACCCCGTATGGTAAGCTCGTGGCGCCCCGAAACCCTCCAACCTCAGAGCATTGTTATGTCCATTTTCGTCACTCCATTCATGATGGGCCACAAGGCCCGGAGGGATCTCCTCAAGCTTATCATTTACCACGGTATAGGAGCCGATGACCATGGCATAACGACCAGTTTTAAGAAGATCGATTAATTTCTGCAGACTATGGGGTGAACTGTACAAATCATCCGAATCGAGTTGTACAGCATAACGCCCACATAAGGAGGAATGGATTGCCATGTTCCAGCAACCGCCGATATTGAGATCGTGCCTTTCTGGTATTAGATGATGCACGGGAACGTAACGTGCCGATAACTCTCGAAGTAGCTCTGTAGTGCCATCGGTGGAGTGGTTATCTATAACCAGGATATTAAAAGAGAAATCGGTCTTTTGTGAAAGGGCACTTTCTATTGCTTCCCTTACCGTTTTTACCCTGTTCTTAACAGGAATGATGACACTTGCCTCTACAGGAAATAGGTCTTCCTCAGTTGAAGGGACTTTAACGGGAGGTGGTAAAAAGGCACCGAGGCGTTTTAAGTGAGTTGTTGCCGTTTCTTCTAATTCTTTCTGGGCTGGATAGTTTTCTTCTCTAATATAGGAAAAATGGTCCTCCTCACCCCTATCCTCTTCCTTAACCTCCACCGTATAGAGGGGCTCGTTGAGATGGAAGAAAGGTCTTACAAGGGATAGTTTTAATCGTAAATCGTACCAACCATTCCGAAGGTTCGTCTTAACATCCCCGAACTTCTCTATTGCCTCACGCATGGCCACGTGAGAGAACAAAAGGAGATATCCAAAATTAAAATTATCCCTTATGCTACCCAGTTGATAATCACAGAGGTAAAAGGAGAGCGTATGGCCTTTCGTTTTTACCATGTAGTCACTATAGATAAGCCCCGCTTGCGTTACCTGGGCTACCTCGAGCAGACGTTCCAAGGCATAGGTACCCATATCAATCGGCAATGTTTCCCTAACCAAAAGGAGATAGGGGGTTTCTAATTGCTCGAAAACCTTCATTACGGAAAAACCACTATCGATCGAGTCCGTATTGATCATTTCACAGCCTTTGGGCAGGGCCAAAAGGGATTCTGCCGACGAGACAAAAACCTTCGACACGGTCGGTTGTCTGAGGAAAAATTCAAGCAATTTGATAAAACCAGGTTCCCTGGTATAGTTAAGGAAAACAGAAATAGGGGCCATGAAACTGCCTTAAAAAATTAGCGATTGTTTTTTATATAGCAAGGAATTTCTTCTTTTTCAGCTAAAAATTGAGCTATTAAAAAAAGCTGTCTTATGCTATTAATTAACACTTCATCCATTTAGATAAGAGAATATTTCCTTTGAAAAATAATGAGAAAAATTATTTGTATAGCTAATCAGAAGGGGGGCGTGGGTAAGACGACTACGGCAATAAATCTTTCTGCCTGCCTGGCTGTAGCAGAAAGGAAAACTCTTTTAATCGATGGGGATTCTCAGGGAAATGCTACCAGTGGTTTGGGGATAGATCAGGAGAGGATAAAAGAAAAAAATTTTTATCATGCCCTGATCGGTCAGGTCCCCCTCACGGAGGTTATTGTCGAAACTACCATCCCTTATTTGGATATTGTTCCCTGTAATCGCGATTTAATCGGGGTGGAAGTGGAATTCGTCCATCTAAAAGAAAGGGAGAAGAAGCTCCGCGAATTACTGAAACAACTAAAGGGTGACTATGAATTTGTCATTATAGACTGTCCCCCTTCTTTAGGTTTCCTTACGATAAACGCGTTAGTCGCCGCTGATTATTTAATAGTTCCCCTCCAATGTGAGTACTTCGCCATGGAAGGGTTGGGACACCTGATAAATACCGTACGTCTCATAAAGGCAAGATTAAATCCCTCTCTCGTGTTAGGAGGTATCCTCCTTACGATGTATGACACGCGCAATATCCTTTCCCGTCGTGTCAGTGAAGATGTGAGGAAATACTTCGGAGACAAAGTTTTTAAGACAGTTATTCCCCGCAACGTACGACTCTCCGAATGTCCCAGTCACGGAATACCCATTATTCTTTACGATATTAAATCCAAGGGAGCCATGGCCTATATGGAATTGGCACAAGAAATCCTTTCTCAAGGAGACAACACATGGCAACAAAAGACTCTTTAGGTAAGGGGCTGAAAGCAATTCTCCCTGATTTGGCCGAGGATTTGAGAGAGCGACCTTCCTTCATGATGTGTGGTATCGAAGAGCTTTATCCTAATCGCTTTCAACCGAGGCAGGATTTCAACAATGTGACCCAATCTAAACTCATTTCATCTATAAAAAAGACAGGGATAATTCAACCTATCGTTGTAAGAAAAACGGAAAAAGGTTATGAAATAATTGCAGGTGAAAGGAGATGGCGGGCGGCCCAGGCGGCCGGTTTAAAGGACGTTCCGGTAATCGTCAAAGAAGTGGAGGATCTTGCCGTCGCGGAGATGTCACTGATTGAAAATATTCAACGGGAAGAATTAAACCCAATTGAGGAGGCCCGCGCATACCAGACACTTACAGAACAGTTTGGCCTCTCCCATGAGGAAATCGCCCTTCGGGTGGGAAAAGACCGCTCTACCATTACCAACACCCTGAGGCTTTTGAAATTACCTGAGGAAGTTAAACGGGCGCTAATCAATAGAGAAATTTCTTCCGGTCATGCCCGCGCCTTACTCATGGTTGAATCACCCCGGGAACAGCTGCGTTTACTCAGGGAAATTATCAAAAAAGACCTCAGTGTAAGGGATACAGAAAGACTTATAAGAAAACCGCAAGTAACGGAACCTCGAAGAAAGGATAATATCTTTGAGGATATAAAAAGACAAATAGAGGCACGATTAATGACTAAAGTAAAGATTTCCCAAGGGAAAAAAGGGGGGAAGATAGAACTTTACTTTAAATCTGAAGATGAATTAAATCGTCTATTAGATTGGCTGATGAAAGAGAAATAGGTTGTAGGTGATATAAGTGGAAGCCTTCTGGTTGAAGTGTTTAGGTATTATTAAAGAAAAGGTAACGGAGCAGAACTTTGAAACGTGGATTAAGCCTATAAAATTAATGTCGCTTAAGGATGGTTATTTGCAACTATCGGTACCGAATAGGTTTTTTAAAGACTGGTTATTGGACAATTACTACACCATTATAAAAGATGCTGCCTCTACACTGATCGGTACTTCTGTAGAGTTAAATTTTGAAATAGTAAAAGAACCTACCGGGGAGGGGAAGAAAAGTAAAGAAGGCACAAAGGTACTTAAGGAAGAAAAGACAAACAAAATTGCCCATTCATCCCTAAATCCCAAATATACCTTTGATCGATTCATTGTAGGTTCCTGTAACCAATTTGCCCACGCAGCAGCGATGGCCGTATCGGAAAATCCGGCAAAAAACTATAATCCTCTCTTTATTTACGGTGGTGTAGGTTTAGGTAAAACACATCTATTAAACGCTATCGGCATAAGAACTTTAACCTTACACTCCCATATGAACGTGCTTTATGTATCAGCCGAAGAATTTATGAACGAATTAATAAATTCTATTCGGTATGACAAAATGCCTAAATTCAGGGAAAAGTATCGCCATATTGAGTGTCTTTTAATGGACGATATACAATTCATCGCCGGTAAAGAAAGGACACAGGAAGAATTTTTCCATACTTTCAATACCCTCCATGAGTCAGGGCGACAGATCGTCGTTACTAGTGATAGGTTTCCTAAAGATATTCCCAATCTCGAAAGCCGCCTCCGTTCCCGCTTTGAATGGGGTTTAATCGCCGATATTCAACCACCAGAAATAGAAACAAAAATAGCTATTGTGGAAAAAAAAGCCCAGGAGAACAACATCCAACTCCCCAGTAATGTAGCCCACTTTATTGCCTCGCGTTCTGAATCCAATATCAGGGAATTAGAGGGATACTTAATAAGGATTGCCGCCTATGCCTCCTTAACGGGTAGGGAAATCGATATCCAACTCGTCCAGGAAGTGTTAAAAAAGAGTACACAGAATACGAAACATGATGACTTAAACATCGAGGAGATTGTAAAGATTGTAGCAAATAAAATGGGGGTTAGGGTATCTGATTTAAGATCAAAGAAAAAAAATAAAAACATAGCCCTAGCAAGGCAGATTGCCATGTATCTTATAAGAAAACTAACCGATGCTTCCTTTCCCGATATAGGGGAAAAATTGGGTGGTCGCGACCATTCCACAGTAATTTATGCCTATAATAAATTAAAAAAATCTGTAGAAGCCGATGAAAATACAAAGAAATTGGTTCAAAAAATAGAAGAGGCAATTCACAAAAATAAATAAACTAACGGATGTTATTCACAACTTATAAACATGCTCTATAATAACTAAGTTATTAATATTATTTAAACTATTACCCTTAATAAAGGGTTATCAACAGGCATTATTACTACTACTATTTTTAAAGAAAGGAGCTTTAAATGGAGTTTATAATACCTAAGGATGTACTTGTGAGGGGAATACGGCGCACTTTGGGAATTACTGAGAAAAAAACTACATTGCCCATATTAAACAACGTGCTTATTAAGGCAAAAAAGGATGGAATAGTCACTTGTGCCACCGATTTAGAAATTACCCTCATAGCCCGTCTGGAAGCTCAAGTTGTGGAAGAGGGAGAATTCACTATATCGGCGCGGAAACTTTATGATTTTGTGAGGGTTGCCCCTGAAGGAATGGTGACGATTAAGGGGAATCCTGGGGGAATGGTGTCAATCTCTTCAGAGAAGGTTTTATGTCGCATGCCGACCGTTTCTGTTGATGATTTTCCCGTTGTTGAAGAGGAGGTAGCAAGCCTTCTGTACGAAATAAATCCTATATATCTAATTAAAATGATCGATAAAACAGTCTTTGCCATATCTCAAGATGAGGCAAGACCGGCGCTATCAGGGGGTTTTTTGGAAGTAGAGGGTAATATATTAAAAATGGTGGGAACTGACGGTTATCGTATGGCCCTTTTGGGTGTTGCTATGGAAAAACCTCTGCCGCTCGAGAAGGGAATAATTATACCACGGGCAGGCCTTTTGGAGATGAGGAAAATTTTGGAAGAAGGTGGGGGAGATAGTCCCTGGTTGATGGGGATAGAAAAGAATTTTTTTGTGTTAAAAAGCGATAAGGTTTTTTTCAAAGCAAATTTAATAGGAGGGGATTTTCCCGATTATAGGAGAATTCTGAAGCAGGAAGAGGGCAATTGTATTTTGTGTGATAGAGAGGAATTAATGATGGCCCTTGAGCGGGTGAATGTTATCTCTTCTGAGGGTTACGGTGGTGTAATTTTGAATGTAGCAAGTGACTATGTCATTCTTTCTGCCGATGATACCCGTTGGGGTAATGCCCAGGCGGAAATAAACATTGACTATGGAGGAGAACCGTTTACAGTGGGATATAACATTAACTATTTACTCTCAGTGATTGAGGCAGTAGATGAAAGGGAAGTTATTCTGGAAATAAGGAAAGAGGCGAGACCAACCTTTGTAAAAGGCAAGGGTAACGAAAGCTTCCTTGGGGTGGTAATGCCCCTTAAGATGTAACGGAAAGGGTAATATGAGTAGTAGATATGATGCTGACAGTATAAAGGTACTGGAAGGATTGGAGGCGGTAAGAAAACGACCTTCCATGTACATTGGGAACACCGCTAAGGAGGGATTGCATCATCTTGTTTATGAGGTTGTGGATAACAGTATTGATGAAGCGGCGGCGGGTTATTGTAACGAAATAACGGTTATTATCAGGGTGGATAATAGTATTATTGTGGAGGATAATGGTCGAGGTATCCCTGTGGATATCCATAAGACGGAAGGTGTCTCAGCAGCAGAAGTGGTAATGACGAAA
>Ga0315298_1011506_pt1 | contig 10356 bp, 9 predicted proteins | sample WHS_1_MG_FD_203077 | JGI IMG/M metagenome (GOLD analysis project Ga0315298, IMG submission 203077) | Extremophilic microbial mat communities from Washburn Hot Springs, YNP, Wyoming, USA - WHS_1_MG | ecosystem: Environmental > Aquatic > Thermal springs > Hot (42-90C) | place: USA: Wyoming...
GATGTGGAGTGAAGACTCGGCACAGGATAATCTTCGGCGATTGTAGGCGCATGAAGGAGGTGTCGGATGGCTCCATCCATCTTATGGTTACATCTCCCCCATACTACAATGCGCCCTTCGACTATCCGGGGCTCTTCAAAAACTACCAAGAATACCTTGACCTGATACGCTCCCTAGCTAGGGAGCTTAAACGAGTTCTTGCTCAAGGCAGGGTTGCATGTTTCGTCACTCAAGACGTTAGGATCGAAGGGAAGCTCTACCCGATATGCTCAGACATCATAAGGATAATGGTTGAGGAGGGCTTCAAGTATAGGGATAGGATCATATGGAGGAAGCCTGAGGGATACATTAGGATCAGCCGCAGAAGCGGGGTTGTAGTTCAGCATCCATATCCCATGTACTTCTATCCGGACAATATCTATGAGGAGATTCTGATCTTCCAAAAGGGTGGATTCGGCTACTCCGATTTAAAGAGCTTTAGCCGAGAGGTTTTAGAATCTTCGAAGATAGACGTTGAAACTTTCAACCGGGAGAAGTGGTATCTCTCGGTCTGGGATATAAAAAACGTTCTTCCCCTTAAGGGGAGGCTGGAAGAGGGTATAGCAGCCTTCCCGGAGGAAATACCGAGGCGGTTGATCAGGCTGTTCTCTTTTAAAGGCGAAACGGTGCTCGATCCCTTTCTCGGAAGCGGAACTACGGTAAAAGTTGCTAGGGAGCTCGGTAGAAATAGCGTGGGATACGAGGTGGATGTAGAGCTGAAACCTGTAATCATCGAAAAGATGCCTAAAACAACACTCTTAAAAGACGAGCTGGAAGTGTTTGAGAGGGAAGACGCTAGAAGGCTGAGGACGTTCCTACAGAAAAGGATTGATGCCCAGAAATCTGTAACCAGATACTAGGACACTAGGACAGCCTCTCCGCTATCTGAGCCTCTTACCGCAGTTTGAGCGGGCATAGGTTGAAACCCTGAAGCCTCCACCCATCCTAGGCTTTACATACTAGGTTTTGAACGGCTTACGGCTCTCTTAGCCGCAGTATGGACAATAGCCAGGCGAAACGCTCAACTATCCATCATATGGAATATGGGTTTTGAATTTTTGAATGCACGCGTATAAAGAATCGTTTAAGATGCCAGAATCAGGAAGATCCTAGAAAACTTAAAAAGAAGGCTTCTGTATAATTCTTAGGGATTTCTATGTCGGACGAGTTCCCTTGGTGGTTCAGAAGGCGTTCCCCCTTCTTCAGGCTTTGGGAGGAATTTGACGAAGCCTTCAGAGAAATGGAGGAGTTTATGCGAAGGGAGTTCGAGGAGCTCTCAGGAAGAATACCCAAGGAGCTCATCCGGGAAAGGAGGCTCTCAGACGGCTCCATAGTAAGGGAATGGGGTCCCTTTGTTTACGGATACTCCATGACAATCGGCCCAGATGGAAGACCTATCATCCGTGAGTTCGGGAATGTCAAGCCCTCAGTCCGTACCCTGAGACCGGGTGGTCCTACTAGGCCAAGCTTAGACATCAAGGAGGAGAGGGAGCCCCTTGTGGACGTCATGTCGACGGATGGGGAGATCAAGGTCATTGCTGAATTGCCAGGGGTAGAGAAGGAAGATATTAAGCTCAGGGCAACGGAGGATATGCTTACGATATCCGTAGATACACCCCAGAGGAAGTACTATAAGGAGGTTGAGCTTCCAGCCACAGTCGATCCCAAAGGAGCGAGGAGCACGTACAAGAACGGTGTTCTTGAAGTCGTCCTCAAGAAGGTCAAGGAGAAGGGAAAGGGCGAAACCATTCCTATAGATTGATTCGATGTGTGGCTGAAGGAAAGGGGATCGAATCCCTCTCTTCTTTTTTCTTCTTTTCTCTCTTCTCTTCTTTTCTCTTCTCCTTCCTTTTTTAATTTCTGCTTTGTGGCTTAATTCAATTGTACGGAATTATTTCGATCCTGGCATCGCATATCTGAATTATCATCGAAATCTTACCGTCTTATAGCAAAAATTATAGGAAATCCGAAAAGCAGAATTAAGCCACAAAGCATTCATTTGAAAAAGCAGGCCATGTGAAAAGCTAGTCGAGTGCCTCTCTCCTTACGTTGAAGCATGAAGCCCACACCCTTTCAGGGGTGGGTGCCTCACATGAAAGTAGTGTCCTTCTTTCGGAAGATGTTTTTGACCTAGACGGAAGCAAGAATCTCCGAGTTCAGTCATGGAGAGCCTCAATTCTCCTACGCTCCCTCATATCTTCGCTGGGGATGCGATCGCTCCTTCTGACAACGATTCTGATGCATTATTATAAAAGGCTTCCCCTATGGGCTCCTCCATCAAGCCTTCGATCCGAGAATTCCAGCATCAAGGCTCCCTTCATGCATTCCTTTCGAACAGTTCCATAGCCTAAGGCTTCGTAGAAGCCCTCGATGAAGGCCGCCGCAAGCTCCATGGCTTCCCTTCCATGGGAAAGGGCTAGGCATCGGACCTTAACCCTTCCAGGCTCCGGCTCAGAGAGGCTTACGTCCTCGATGCCGAAAAGCCCATGCTTCAGAGCCCTTACAAGGGATTCCTTGGGATCCCCTTCTCCCTCTGCCCTTAGAAGGGCTTCAAAACCTCCTCCTAAGCCATGGGCCTCCATCGAAAGCCTTTGGAGCTCCTGAGACGGAAGCCCCTTAAGCACTTCTTCAAGAAGCCCCTGGGGAAAACTGGAAATCCCAAACTTCCTCTGAACCCTCATCGATCTATGGGCTTCGAGGAGTTCCTTGGGGCTTAGGCCCTCGTTAACGGTTGCGATGCCAAGCTCCATGAGCTCTCCCATTACCCTCTCAAGGACGAGACCCCTCATCCTTACGGCATTCGCAAACCCCTCCGCCAGGTCCCGCCTCACTGGAAGGAGGCGGGAAGGAAGGCGCCTTCGCCCTTTATCCTTCAAACCTTCGTTACGACTGTAGTCCTTCGCTTCCTTTTTTGCTTCGTCTTCGCCTATGCTTTCGGCTTCGGCCTCGCCTTTAGTCTCCGAATAAGAGGCCATCCTCCAGGCTTCCCCAAGGATTCCTAAAGCCTCCTGGGTCACCTCTTCAAGGCTGAAGGGAAGGGATCCATAGATCCTCAGCCAAGATGCGTAGGCTTCCTTGAGCTTCTCCCTTACGATAGCCTGAAAGGCTCCCTTGGACCCCTTCCTGAACCTTCTCTTTGCCTGGGATCTTATGGCTTCAAGAAAGCCATAGTAGAGGATCCCCTCCTTGGAGCCTACTGGTATAGGCTCGGATCCAACAGGGCTAAGCCCGGGCCTAAGCCTATGCCCAAGCCCAGCAGACGCCTTCCTCCCTTCTTTTCGTCCCTTTCTATCGATCTTGGAAGAGGGAAGGAGGGGCTTAAGGTATCCTTCCCAGAAGCCAGCCATGGTAAGCCAAGTCCTTGCCTTAGCCATAGTTTCTTCCTTCGGGCTCCCCAACTTCTCCAGCCATATCCCTAGCCTTTTTCTTATAATACTTGTGCTCTAAAAAGTAAACAATAATTGTCCTGGTACCATCGAAGTCCTTCAAGCCATAAGACTCCAAGGCATCTTCGGATCCTTAGAAGTCAGGCTTCTTAAACCTCTTAAGGATTGTAAAGCTGAAGAGGATAATTTTATAGATCTGATAGAAGTTGGTGCTGTAACCTGAAGCCTTCCAGCTCGCATCGTCAATGATGGATAGCCCGCTACAGGCTCTAGGCTATCGATCCCATTCCGTCCCGTCCAATATCCAATATCCAGGCTTCTATGCCCTTTATTTTCCTAACCTCTAAACCACTATGGAAGCCTTAACCCTTCCTATGTAGAAGACTTCATCCAAGATTCCGAACCTATGGAGCCATCTCCAGGCTTGATGGCTCTTGGAAGGAAAAGGCTTATTCATTCTATTTTAGAGTCCTTGAATCCTTCCTAAGGCTTAATCCCTAGATAAGGAAAGGAGCATAGGCTACAATTCATAGGAAAGTCCTGTCCATCCTTAAGGCTTTTCCTTTCATATTTCATCAAAGAAGAGATGTTCCCTAAGGCTTAAGGTTAAAGGGCCATCCAAGAAAATAAAAAGATTAAATATATCCCATCATATTTTGATTCCAGTATGGAATCTTTAAAAAGAGAAGTCTTAGAACTCTTAGACAAAGACAAAGAGTTCCGTTATGCGGTTGCAGGTTACTTAGGGATATTGGAGATTCTAAAGAGACTGGACACAATAGCCGAAGAGCAAACTAAGCTAAGGGAGGAACAGACAAAAATCTGGAATGAGATCGGAATGATCAGGGAAGAGCAAACTAAGCTAAGGGAGGAACAGACAAAAATCTGGAATGAGATCGGAATGATCAGGGAAGAGCAAACTAAGCTAAGGGAGGACTTCAATAAGATGCTCGATGTTATCAGGCAGCTTCAGGAGGGCCAGGCTAGAATGGAGAGAAGAGTCGACTCCCTAGAGAGCGCTATGATAAGCGGCTTCGGCGAGATGAGCAAGTTTGCCGGCTTAACATTCGAGGAGTTTGTTAGGAAATTTCTTACAGCAAGCCTGAGAAAATCCGGGGAAATCCCTGGGCATAAGGAGCTGATAAGGGGAGCCGTGGATGGGGAGGAGATAAACCTATTCTTGGACGAGCCCTTGATAGTCGGTGAGGTAACAAGCTACACCGAATCCACGGATGAGATAATGAAACTGTTAAGGAAGGCGGAGATGGTCAAAGCAAAATATTCCAAGGAGCCTAGAAAGATCTTGGTAATACTAACGGCAAAAGGGGATGCGGCTAAGGAAATGAAGAGAATCGCTGAGAAAGAAGGCATAGAAATCATCATTGGGAAAATCGTCTAACATACTATTTGAAGATGCTTTAAAGCCCTTAGAAAGGATGTGGAGGACCTGAAGGCAAAGGCTGGCAAGCCTTCCTGAACTGAAATAAAATAAATAAATTGGTCGTGTGCAGTCATAGGTTAGCTTTCTGTGCTGTGCCTGTTTAGTGAATGGTCTGTTGTGGATATAAGCGTTCTTGTATTGGTTGTAAAGTTGTTCGTTCGTGTATCTTACAGGACTATGGTGAGTATGTTTCTGAGCCCTTCTGTTGACCAGTGCATCCACTTATGTTTGCATCTTTTGGAGATTTCGCCCATCAGTCTTTCTATCTTGTTGGTGGTGTAGGGTATCTATCTCTACGTCTTCCAGTGTTAGCTGTGCGAATGTTACCATGAACCTGGCGTTCCTATGGATGAATGAAGATGCTTTAATGTAGCCTTGTTCTTCAAGTTCGTCGGCTATCTGGTAGAGTTCTTTGAGCGTCTTGTCTATTCTGGTTTTCAGCCGTTCTTCGTCCCCGTCTTCTCTGTGCTTCTTTGCTGAGTTTACGAGGGTGAAGAGTGCTTTCTTAGCTTAGCTTAGCTGCCCTGTCAACCTCCATCCTTTCGTTCTTGCTCATTCCTTCTCCCCAGAGGGTGAAAAGGAGGTATTTGAGGGCGTGTAGTATGCCGAGCTGTCTTCTTTCTGCTTTGACTGCCTTTATTAGTCCTGGTTCGTTGTCGGATATGAGTGTGCCCGCCTTAACATTCGGCCATTCACTGTTAACTCCTAGGTGAAGCAGCTGTCCACCATCAGATAGAAGGATGCGGACGTTGTTAATCTCTCTGCTGCCTAAAGCTCTCACCTCTGTAGAGTCTCCCAACACTACGCCCAGCTCATCTGTTGTCTTGTTTGCTTCAAGAAGCGGCGGAGCTATCTCTTGGACAAAGCTGTGTATGGTCCGTTTGGGCACGTGAACGCCGGTTACTGCCTCGAACTCTAGGCTGGAGTCTTTATAGCTCATCTTGGAAGCGAACTCCGCGAGCTTCATGCGCACATCTCTGGAGTATTTACGGTGTTTCACGTCCAAAGCCTCAAGAATTGGGGAGCTGATGCTTTTGTCAGTTCGTCTGATTACCCTTTTCACCTTGAACCTGATGGCTCCAAAGCTAGTGACCAAGGTTTTGGTGTAGGATCCCGCTCTCTTGTAAGGGTGGCTTCGGGAATACTTTGGGCCGCAGAGTTCCCGTATGAGCTGTCCTTGTCTCTCCTCGATCAACCTTACAAGTTCTGAACGTGAATGTCCATTAGAGCAATGAATGAGATCAGATAGGTCTATATGCGGTTTTGGTGCACTCTTCTTCAGGCTTACCTTCACCTCCATCGTGTTGTTATTAGCACAGCACAAAGGAGACCGAGGGTAGGCCTAAAAAGCTAAACTACAATTGAACGCCACTAATAAATTTAACCCCCTTAAGGGCTTAAGGGGGCTTCCTTTTTCGGTAAGTAAGAAAGAGGAGAGAAGAAAAGAAAAGAAAACAAAATGGTTAAGCCTTTCTGAAGGGGCCAATACCGTTACGCTCGTCGAAGCCTAGGCTAAAGAAGATGCTTCATGGCTTCCTTCCTCTTGGCAAGATAATCCTGGAAACTCAGCTCCCCTTTCATGAAGAGATCGTCTATATGGGAAAGCTCCTCCATAGCCCCCCTTCCTCCCTGGATGGGCGCCAATTGGATCTGTGGTTGAAGGGATGGCATAGCTACGCCTGTCCTCTTATCGACCCTGCCTAGCTCCTCTATATGGAGCCTTCTGGCATCCAGGCACATCCTGCATACATCCAGGGGTATGTCTTCTGCCTCCACATGGCACTTCCAATCCCTGACGAAGGCACAAAGCCTTTCCTTAGCCTCTACGCTCATGTTCTAAGCCTCCAAGCAGCCTTTATGGGCTTGAATAGGGGAAGCGCCGCTAGGGCTACGATTAGGAAAAGCCCGTAGGGGCTTCTCAGGAATAGGATCGTATAGCCCAAGTATGGCATCCTCCAGGCATAAACGCCCATGATGTTCCCCGCAGGGACAAGCCATGGGTCTTCAGAAGGATTGTTGTCGCCTTTAGTCTTAAAATAGATTGTCCCGTTTAAAGAGAGTTTTTCAACAGCCCTGTGGATGATAGGCGATGGGTATATCCTGTCGTATGGGCTTGGAACCCTGAACACTATTATGTCCCCTTCTTTCAAGGAGGAAGGATCGATGCCCCTAGCCAATACGAGGTCTCCGGCGTTTATAGTAGGGCTCATGCTGTTGGAAGGTATGGCGAATATGGGCGTCCAGGTTCCGATCGCACAAACCGAAAAGACATAGGCTCCTGCGATGATTACAATGGCTAGGAAGGCCTTTAAAAGCTCCAGGGGTCTTTTTGAAGCCTTCATGGAAGCCTTTCCGTCACGCCTATCGACCGACATGCCTGAGGCGCTAGACCTTCGTAGAATCGGCTGGCCTCCGGAAAAGCCTATGGAGACTACCCTGCCGCTTCGATCCCTATGGAGGACTATGCCGCTTCCGGGACCTGCTTTAGCCTTCGCCCTTAGGGCTGCTATTATGTCCGTAAGCCCGAAGTACATTAGGGCGCATACGGAAGCCCCGACGATGGAGCTGAGCAGGGGAAGTATCGTTGAGGCCTCAGGTCTAAGAACCTTAGGAAGAACGCTCATAAACATGACCAAGTATAGGAGAAGCCCAACGGCTAGGGAAAGGCATACGATGCCGAAAAGGCTTCTAGAGGGCTTAACGCTCACAGGCATCACCTCGGAAAAAGAAAAGGAAAGGAAAGGGGATGCATCGCAGACGGCGACAACACTCAAGGCTATGGCAGGATGCCTACTATCGTGACTCTCAATCCAATAGTGGCTGTCACTGTCTCATAACCTGTGGCGAAGATTATCTTCACATTATAGTTGTAGGTTCCCGGACTAATATTTTTCTCTTTGAACTCGGCGTAGGGCGTGTTCATAGTAAGCGTAGCCACAGGACCACTGGCATTTACGATCTGTATTATAAGCGCGCGGAACCCTGCATAGACTTCGGCATCTAAGGGAACGAGTTCAACCCTCACAACCACATCGTCGCCAGACTTGAAGCCCTTACCATTCGAAAGATCAAGTCCTATTGTGTTAGTATATTCTCTTACCCCAGCACTTCTAGCTGGAAATGTATCAGTAATAGCGCTTACCGATACCGCCTCTGCTGTAGATAGTGTGATGGTTCCCATGATGGCTTGGGCGTAGGCTATTGTCGTAATCGCTATCATCGCCATTATTGCCGCTGCGAGCTTTCGACTTCTACCCTGCATTTTCCCATTCACCTCCTTTTCCTTCGGTTACCCCATAGGGCAGCCTATACGATAGGGCTTACTGTAAAACGATTGTTTAACATCTGTTATACATTTTCCATGATTTGTTTCACAACTGTATAACATATGTAAAACCATGTTGAATTTTAACATAAACATGCCAAAATCTTCCATGGAAGATCCAAACCACCTTACTGGGAAATAACTTCCTTTATTCATATTTATGCCTTTTGGCTCCCCTTACATCATCCTACCCTTCCTTTCACCTCCCTTTCCTCTTTCTCCATAAAAACTTCAAAGTTCTATGGAGAAAGAAATTTTGCACATATATGTTAGGTCGAAAACCCAGCCTCTCGTTAAGCTTGCAAGCTTAACGAGGCTTTAGCAGCAATTTCATCCGATTTGAATAAGCCATTAGGGCTTCTTCGACATTTGCCTTTTGGAAATCAGTCTTTGTTAGCAAAAATATAAACTTCACAGCTCCGAAACTCCAATGTAGTTTCCCATAATTATTTCCCCCCTATTTCGACCCGTGGCTTTTTCCTATGAAAAGCCTTTATGGGCGTTTCTAGGTTTTCGAAGTCAAGGCTCAGGTGGGGCTTAACCTCGTTGTGCCATCGGACGTACCCGTCTATAGAACTGAACTGGCTCCTCTTCTGCTCATAGACTCCGTAGAACCTTTCCAGCTTCCCATTCCTCGAGTCTGGGGATGGTTGAGGCGGCAGAGGACATGCCTTATTTTATGCCCTTCTTAGCCAGGAAGGCTTCGAAGAGGCTTATGCCCTTCTCCTTTCGTTCGCCTTCTGAGGCATAGAACTGGCTTCCCCTCATCGATCCGTAAGGATCTCCTTAGGGCATCCATACTTCCTTATGGCTTTCTCCAGGACGCTTATCGCATTCTCGGCAGTCGCCTCCTGGAAGGATCCATAGCCCGTGATAAGCCTTGAGGCATCATCCATGTAGGCGATCCATAACGCCAGCTTCCATCCGGAAGCAGCTTCCAGTCCGTATGCCATAGGCTCATGCTATGCTCCCTCTCGTACCGAACCCATCTACGCCTTCTCTTCTCTGCTAGGCTTGCTAGGCTGAGGAATCGCCCTTCCATTCTCCTTCAGGACCCTATGGATCCTGTTATGGGAAAGCTCCATTCCGTATTCGTGCTTCAGTATTCTAAGGTTAAAGCATTTACCCTAAACCTATCGTAGGCTTCAAGGATGAGGGCTACTTCCTTGGAACCGAGGGGCTCCTTTCTAGGCCTACCGGGCTTCCCCAGCACGGGAATGGTACCCTCATGCCTGTAGGCATGCCAGAGCTGTCTCACCCGCCTTGGCGTGATCCTCTGGACAAGGGCTACCTCACCCGTCCTCATTCCCCTAGGCTTCTCGCGGATGATCCAGCGTATCTTCCTGTCGTCTAGCTTGGCCATTGATGAGCTATATGGTGAGCGGAAATGATTTTGGGAAACGAGAGCCCCGAAACTCCAATGAGAAACTTTTTAAGAAATCGGCGGGATGGATAAACAACGCTCTTAGTCAGGGAGTTTGTTGGCTATGGAGAAAGCCTCTATGCACTTCGCGGACACCAACAAATTTATGATTAAGAGCGTTATGATTAAGAGCGATAAAGAAAATAAAAAATGTGAGCCTTCTTCCCTAAGCTTTATCCAGAGGAGGTTTCCCCTGTGGATTCCGGGAGGGTCCTTCGGGGATCGACGGGCTGGACGCTATGATCGAGGGAGGTTTTCTCAAGGGAAGTCTCATCCTGGTCGCTGGGAACCCCGGCACTGGCAAATCCGTCTTCTCAGCCCACTTCATTTATCGCGGAGCCGTCGATTACGGCGAAAAGGGCGTCTACGTTACCTTTGCTGAGAGGAAAAGGGATTTCATCGATTACATGCGCAGATTCGGCATGGACTTTGAGGGGCTTGAAAAGAAGGGAATGGTTAAGATCCTTGATATGTTAACGGTGAAGGATGCTTCCATCTCAGACATGTTCAACATTATTGTGGAGGAAATTCTACATTTGAATGCTAAACGCCTTGTCATAGACTCCTTCTCAGCTATGGCTCAAGCTTTCAAGGAGAAGATTGAGGCAAGGATAATACTCCACACGGTACTCGGAAAGATAACCAAGTCAACTGGCTGCACAACACTACTAATAGTGGAGATACCATACGGTCAACAGAGTATGGGGCTTGGAATAGAAGAGTTCGTGGCTGACGGAATCAT
>Ga0315298_1011507_pt1 | contig 10356 bp, 9 predicted proteins | sample WHS_1_MG_FD_203077 | JGI IMG/M metagenome (GOLD analysis project Ga0315298, IMG submission 203077) | Extremophilic microbial mat communities from Washburn Hot Springs, YNP, Wyoming, USA - WHS_1_MG | ecosystem: Environmental > Aquatic > Thermal springs > Hot (42-90C) | place: USA: Wyoming...
ACGAACCGCCGCGGGACGTCCTGACCCAGTTGAACGATGTAGGCGACGCCCTCGTTCTCGCGGATGGACACGGTCCTATGCCGGCTCATGATGGTCCTGGCCAGCAGGAGACTGGCCAGAGCGGGGACTAGAAAGGCCACCATGCCGGCCGCGAAGGACAGCACCTTCGCCTGCAGCACCGTCCAGAAGACGCCCTGGTATCCCACGCTTCCAAACCAGAGCCAATCGGTATAGAAGTTGACCGCGCCCATGGCGAGATCGCCGACCAGGAAGAGGCCGGCCAACAGCAGTATCAGCACTACCTGCCGCTTGAGGGACTTGGAGTCAGGCAAAGGGGTCCTCCTTCTCGTTGACGCTCAGCCGGGAGCCTTTCGCGATGGGCACAGCATAACATAAGTGGAGAGCCCGGTCATGTCCTCCACCCAAGCAGGGTGCGTCTCAAGATTCCGGTAGACCGCCAAGCAGTAGGTCGAGAAGCGGTGCAAGGGCATGAGCCCGAAGGCGGACTCCCGGAAAGGCACCTACAGCCTGCTCAAGGGCTTCCCGGAAATCTGAAACGCACCCTCCCAGCTCGTTCACGCGAGGGACCTCTTGGCCCGATGGGATGGTGGAGGACGATCCCCAGGGTATGGTCGCTCTCCACCGATAGACCAGACGGCGCGAAGGGAGCCACGGCCATTATAGCGGCTCGATCTGCTCGTCCAAAACGCCGATCCCGCCGTGCGTTTTCTGGTGCAGGGCGTTGACTTCCTCTTGTTGTCGGAGGGGAACCATCTGGCGCCCAGCCTCACGGTGCATTCCGGGGCGACCCGCGGATCGCGGTGGCAGAGCACCAGGCCGTGATCCGCGTGACATAAGACTTTGCGGGCTCAATGGGGCGGCAAGGTCCATTAGATTCAGTATATAATGGCGCCCGACCGGTAGGGCAGCGTGGCCGCCAGCTCCTTCGCCCGTGCTTCCCGCGCGGCACCGATTGGGTGCCCCGCGGGTCGCCGACTAAGCACCGTTTTCTGGGTCGCGCCGAACGCGGGCGCTCGCGGCCTGGATAACCCCTGGGTTGTCGAGCTCGTGGCTCAGTTGAAGTTGGACAAGGAGAGTAACCGTGACTACCGTAGCCGAACTGATAGTGGCCAAGATGAAGCAGGAGGGGATCCAGTACGCCTTCGGGCTCCCCGGCAGCATGGCATGTATCGACCTCATGGATGCTATGGACAAGGAGGGCATCCGGTTCATCCTGACGAAGCAGGAGACGGCCGCCGACATGATGGCGGCAGTCTATGGAGAGCTGACGGGGAAGCCTGGCATCGCCCTCTCGGCTATATCCCCCGGCCTGACCGCGGCGGTCAACGGCCTCGCTTACGCCTACGTGGATCGGGCGCCGCTGATCCACTTCTCCGACGCGTACACCCAGGGGGCCAGCCAGATAGTGCTCCGCCAGAAGACGGACCACCGCCAGATCGCCCAAGGCGTCACCAAGTGGAGCACCACGCTCTCCGCCGATTGGGCTCACCAGATCCTCCAGCGAGCCTTCCGTACGACCCTGGAGGATCGCCCCGGGCCCGTGCATGTGGATATACCGGACGGGGTGGCCAAGTCCCAGGCGCCGGAGAAGCCCCTGGAGCCGGTCAACAAACAGGTTATGGCTCGGGTCTACTCCCAGGAACCCGAGGGGCTGAGGCGAGTGGTGGACCGGATCAAGGGCGCCGAGGCCCCGGTGATCCTTGCCGGTGTAGGGGTGCGGTGGGATAAAGCCTACTCCCAGGTCCAGGCCCTGGCGGAGCGGATCGGTGCCCCCGTGTTCACCACCGCCAAGATGAAGGGCATCATCCCGGAGGATCATCCCTACTCCGCCGGCACCTTCATCGGTGGGAAGCTGGAGATGGAGATCCTGGGGAAGGCCGACCTGATCCTGGGCATAGGGGTGGACCCGGGCGACATGCTGGCAAAGCCGTGGAAGTACAACCAGCCCATGATCCTGGTGGATCGGGTCACCAACTTCAATGAGGTCTACCACGCCGAGGCGGAGCTGGTGGGCAACGTTGCCGAGATCCTTACCATGTTGACGGAGCTGTTGCCCTCCAAGCAGAAGTGGGAGGAGAGCAGGGTAGCGGCCTACCGTCAGTTGGTCTACAAAGCCCTGGCCCTGCCGTCCGAGGGACTGGGTCCCTGCCGGGTTTTCGAGATCCTCAGGGAGAGGATGGACAGGGGAGACATCATCACCTCCGACAGCGGCATGGCCAAATTCCTGCTGCTGCAGATCTGGAAGTGCTACGAGCCCGAGACGCTGCTGATGTCGGGCCCACTGGGCACCATGGGGTTGGGTGTGCCCGCGGCCATTGTTGCCAAACTGCTCAATCCTGACAAGAAGGTAGTTGCCATCTGCGGCGATGGTGGCTTCGCCATGCGGCTGCAGGAGCTGGAGACGGCGATGGCCTTGGGGGTCGCGCCCATCTTCCTGGTGATGAACGATCGAGCGCTCGCCCAGATTCGGGTCAAGCAGGGCAAGAAGGGGCTGAGGACGGTGGGCACCAGCTACCCCGGGGCCAACTACGGCCGGCTGGCCGAGGTCTTCGGGGGCCAGAGCTTCACGGTGAGCACGGAGTCCGAGCTTAGCCGGGCCCTGGATGAGTCGATGGGATCGGGCGCCATGTCGGTGATCGACTGCCGCATCGACACCAGCCGCTACCCTGAGCAGTTCGACGCCCTCCGGGAGGTGTAGCGGGGCGTTCCTCGATTTGGCAACGTAGGGCAGGGAACAAACCCTGCCCTACGTTGTTGCTCCAAATCGTCCCCGAAATCGGTTCCCACACCCCTTGACTTCATCTCAGGATGGCGTTATCCTGTCACCAATACCCCCTCCCCCCGGGGGGAGGGGTGCCCGCGAGAGGAGCGCGGGCCCGGGAGGCAACCTTGAGAGACCCGAAGCTGAAGCAGGACCTGCTCAATCGGCTGAAGAGCATCGAAGGCCACATTCGCGGCATCCAGCGCATGGTGGAGGAGGACCAGTACTGTGTCGACATCCTGAACCAGACCTCCGCCATCCACAAAGCGCTGGAGAAGGTAGACGTGATGATCCTGGACAACCACCTGCAGACCTGTGTCACCACCGCCATCCGGGGCGACGACCCGCGAGAGCGAGAGCGGGTCCTTCGGGAGCTGGTGGGACTGTTCCAGGGCGGCCAAACATCGGGGCTGGCCAGGCGGATTCAGGCCCCGGACGTAGCTACCCTGGCGACCAACGGCGGGGAGAAGTGTTGCGGGTAGGACAAGGGTGAGATAGATGGCCACGAAGACGACGGACGCCGAGCGAAAAGAGAGGACCACCCTGGAGATCACGGGGATGACCTGTGCCTCCTGCTCGGCAAGGATAGAGAAGAACCTGGCGAAGCTCCCCGGCGTCCTGCGCGCCCATGTGAACCTGGCCTCGGAGAAGGCCACGGTGGAATACGATCCGGCCGTGGTGGACACGGCGAAGATGGTGGAGCTGGTCAAGGACCTGGGCTATGGTGTCAAGGATGAGCGGCTCCAAACCCTGACCTTCGGTGTCACCGGCATGACCTGCGCCTCGTGCTCCGCTCGAGTGGAGCGCGCCCTGCGGAAGCTGCCGGGTGTCGAGTCGGCCAACGTGAATCTGGCCTCGGAGAAAGCCACGGTGCTTTTCCGGCCGAGCCTGGCCGGCATGGCGGAGTTCCGTAGGGCCATCGAGGACGTGGGATACGGGATCGCCCAGGAGGAGACGAAAGCTGGAGGGGCTGCCTGGGAGACGGGCGACGTATCCGGCAAGGCCGAGGTGCTGAAGGCCCGCAACAAGGCTTTCTTCGCCCTGGTCATGGGCGCCTTCATCATGGCGGGGAGCTTTGGCGGCCTGTTCCCATGGGTGCCCTCCTTCCTGTCCAATCCCTATCTGCTGTGGGCCCTGGCTACGCCGGTGCAGTTCTGGGCCGGCTGGCAGTTCTACCGAGGAGCTTGGGCCGCCGCCAGGCATCTGGACAGCAACATGAACACGCTGATCGCCATGGGGACCAGCACTGCCTACCTGTACAGTGTGGCGGCCATCCTGTTCCCTGGCTTCTTCTCGGCGGCCGCCCGGATGCCGGAGCTCTACTTCGACTCCGCTGCCATCATCATCGGCCTGATCCTGCTGGGCAAGTACCTGGAGGCCCGAGCCAAGGGCCAGGCCGGGGACGCCATCCGGAGGCTGATGGGGATGCAGGCCAAGACGGCGCGGTTGATCCGGGACGGGCAGGAGGTAGACGTGCCGGTGGAGGCGGTTCAAGTGGATGACGTCATCCTGGTGCGGCCGGGTGAGAAGGTCCCCGTGGATGGCGAGGTGCTGGAGGGGCACTCCACCGTGGACGAGTCGATGATCACCGGTGAGAGCATCCCGGTGGAGAAGGGACCAGGCGACCAAGTGATCGGCGCCACCATCAACCGAACCGGCAGTTTCCGATTCCGGGCCACGAAGGTGGGCAAGGACACGGTGCTGGCCCAGATCGTCAAACTGGTGGAGGAGGCTCAAGGCTCTAAGGCTCCTGTCCAGCGGATGGCCGATGTCATCTCCAGCTACTTTGTTCCCGCCGTTATCGGCATCGCTCTGCTGACCTTCGTTGTCTGGTGGCTGTTCGGTCCGCCGCCCGCCTTCACCCACGCGGTGTTGAATTTCGTGGCGGTGCTGATCATCGCCTGCCCCTGCGCCCTGGGTCTGGCCACTCCTACCGCCATCATGGTGGGCACTGGCAGGGGAGCCGAGAGCGGGGTGCTGATCCGCGGCGGCGAGGCGTTGGAAACGGCCCAGAAGATTCAGATCATCGTTCTGGACAAGACCGGTACCCTCACCCGGGGCAAACCGGTGGTGACCGATGTGGTGCCGATGGAGGGACGGGGAGACGGGGAGACGGGGAGACACGGGGAAGGGGAGACACGGGGACGCGGGGACACGGAGTTGGAACTGCTTTACTTCGCCGCCTCCGCCGAGAGGGGCTCGGAGCACCCCTTGGGGGAGGCCATCGTCATGGCCGCTAGGGAAAAGGGCCTCGAACTGGCGGAGCCCCGGGAGTTCCGGGCGATCCCTGGCCACGGCATCGAGGCTCTGGTGGACGGCCGGCGGGTGGTGCTGGGCAACGGCAAGCTGATGCAGGACCGGGGCTACTATCAGAACAGCCTGGCGGAGAGGGCGGTTGCGCTCTCCGACCAGGGCAAGACTCCCATGTTCGTGGCGGTAGATGGCCGGGTGGCCGGCATCGTGGCCGTGGCGGACACGGTGAAACCGGGTTCCCGAGAGGCCGTGGCGGAGCTGAAGCGGCTAGGTATCGAGGTGGTCATGTTGACCGGCGACAACCGGCGTACGGCGGACGCTATCGGCCGGGAGCTGGGCATCGATCGGGTCCTCGCGGAGGTGTTGCCGGAGCAGAAGGCGCTGGAGGTGAGGAAGCTGCAGGCCGGGGGCAAGGTGGTGGCCATGGTGGGAGACGGGATCAACGACGCGCCGGCCCTGGCCCAGGCGGACGTGGGGATCGCCATAGGAACCGGCACCGACGTGGCCATGGAGGCCAGCGACATCACCCTGATCAGCGGTGACATCCGCGGGGTGGTGACGGCCATCCAGCTCTCCAGGCAGACCATGCGGACCATCAAGCAGAACCTGTTCTGGGCCTTCTTCTACAACGTGATCCTTATTCCGCTGGCGGCCGGGGTCTGGTACCCCTTCTTCGGGATCATGCTGAATCCGATCTTCTCGGGGGTGGCTATGGCCATGTCATCGGTGTCGGTGGTGAGCAACTCGCTGCGACTACGCCGCTTCAAGCCGGCAAGGTTTTCGTAGGTGTGCACCCTCGTGCGCGCCCAGGGGCGTGGGGGGGGCCGCGGATCTGCCCCTGCCTGCAATCGTGGATAGATGAATCCGTAGATGCTCCTCCAGAGTGAGCCGACTCAAGATAAGTGAAAGGATGTAACCCATGGAACAGACAATCCTGCATGCCCCCAACATCTCCTGCGGCCATTGCATAATGGCCATCAAGCGCGCCGTCGGCCAGCTTCAGGGCGTAGCCGGTGTGGAGGGCGATCCCTCCACCAAGAATGTCCAGGTGATCTACGATCCCCAGAAGGTGGACCTGGCACGGATCAAGCAGGTGATGGCTGAGGAGGGCTACCCTGTGGCCTCGTAGCCGGCACTCCTGCTCGCGAACATGCTGGCAGAGCCGCCCATCTTTCGGACGCCAGAAAGGATCCACCAGGCTCCGAGAGATGGGCGGCTTGATCTTGATATGGTGATACTCTCCCGCTACCATGTGGCTGTCGAATGGCGCGCCTGCGTTCTCATTCCATGGATCTATGTGCCGCCTTCTAAGTAGACCGACGCGGCCGCGTCGTAGAAAGCGGGTCCCGAGCGTGGGGTCTTGCCCACAAGACCATAATTCACCGTGTCAGAGTGGTTAGTGAACGGGGAAAGACTGTCCCGGTGGACATGGGGCCGTGTGCGAGCGACTCTGGAGGTACGAACGATGGGCGAAGAGGTGTGGCGGTATCATCGAGGGTCCTGGTCCAGCATGGAGTCACCGGTCGATCTGTACGACGAGAGTGGGGACCTGATGGAGGCTCCTGCCGGCTACTCCAGCCGCACTCGTTGGTTCGGCGACGAGGCCGGGTTCCAGATCGAGATCTATTCAGCCGATCCGGAGTCGGAGACGGAGGCGCCGACCCCCTACCTGGCGATAGTCTACAACGTCGGTGACAACGTGGAGCATGTCTTCGTCGACGACTTCCCCAGCCTGCTGCAACTGCTGCGGGAGATGGCCCCGGTGCTTGACCTCACCAACTGGGAATCCGAGGAGGGCGAGGACGACTCGGAGGGCTGATAGGATCCAGTGCAATCGGGGTACTGACGGCAGGGGTAATGGCGCGGTGCCAAGTACTGGAAGATGATGAGCGATGCCGTCTACCAACGTCCGGCGGAGCTGCTGCAACGGCTGATCCGCTTCGACACCACCAACCCGCCGGGGCACGAACGGGAATGCGTCGCCTACGTTCGGGCGCTGCTGTCAGAGGCGGGCTTGCAGACCACCCTAGTAGCTCAAGATCCTGCCAGGCCGAACCTTGTTGCGCGGCTATCGGGCCAAGGTCAGGCGCCACCCTTGCTGCTCCAGGGGCATGTGGACGTGGTGCCCGCGGAAGGTCAGCGATGGCTGCACCCCCCCTTCGAGGGAACGCTGGTGGACGGCTACCTCTGGGGGCGGGGCGCCCTGGACATGAAGGGCGGCGTGGCTGTGATGCTGGCCGCGCTGCTGCGGGCCAGAGCCGAGGGGCTGGTTCCAGCGGGAGATGTGCTGCTGGCGGTCCTTTCCGACGAAGAGGCCTCCAGCGTAAATGGTGCACGGTACCTGGTGGAGAACCACCCGGACCTGTTCCAGGGGGTTCGATATGCCATCGGGGAGTTGGGAGGCTTCTCTCTGTACGTCGCTGGGAAGCGGTTCTATCCCATCATGGTGGCCGAGAAGGCGCTCTGTCGGGTTCGGATGATACTACGGGGGTCCGGTGGACACGGGGCCTTCTTCGTGCGAGGCAGCGCCATGGCGAAGCTGGGTCAAGTGCTCCAGCGGTTGGAGCGGCAACCCCTTCCCATACACGTAACGCCGGTAGCTCGCGACACCTTTGAGGCCATGGCCGCGGCTCTACCCCCTCCTGCCGACTCCGCCATCGCCCAACTGCTGGACCCGGCCACGGCCGGAGCCGCGCTGGAGAGACTCGGCCCGGAGCGGCGGGTCTTTGAGCCGATGTTGCGCAACCTGGTGAATCCCACCCTGGTTCGTGGTGGCACGAGGATCAACGTGATTCCCAGCGAGATCGTGCTGGAGATGGACGGGCGGCTGCTGCCCGGCTTCGGTCCTGCCGACCTGGAAGCCGAGCTGCGCCGGGTGGTAGGCCCGTCGGTGGAGATAGAGTTGACCCCCGGGGAGCCGGCCTCCGCCGTGCCCGACATGGGGCTGTTCGACACCCTGGCTGCCATCCTGCGCGATGCCGATCCGGCGGGCGTGCCGGTGCCCTACCTCTTCCCAGCCGTCACGGACGGACGCTTCTTCGCCCGGCTGGGCATCCAGACGTACGGCTTCCTGCCGATGAAGCTGCCGGAGGGTTTCGACTTCCTGGAGACCATCCATGCCGCCGACGAGCGGATTCCAGTGGAGGCTTTGGAGTTCGGCGCCGAGGCCATGTACCGGCTGCTTCAGTGCTTCGGCCAGGCCGGAACGCTCATGACATAGAAAGCGGCCCGACAGGTCTTGCCGCCCCTACCAGCCTTGGGAAGCCCTGATCCGGAGGATCTGCTCCACGTGGTTGTCTCCGTGGCCGGCGAAGGTGGCCAGGATGTCCTCCAGTGTTACCTCTCCCACCTCTGGGTGAAACGCCGAGCGCTGCCAGTCGCGGTCCTGGACCGACTCCAGCAGGTCGCTCCAGCGCTCGTGGAGTCCGCGGAGAATCGAGAGGGAGTCCTCCACCGGGGCCTCGGTGGTATCCGGGAGCTTCGCCCACGCATCCTGATCGTAGGGCTTCAGGGTGGGTCTCGCCTCCGTTAGGATCAGCTTGGTCCGGATGAACCCGTTCATGTGGGCATCCGCCAGGTGGTGCACCACCTGGCGGATGGTCCACTCTCCCTCGCCCTCCGACGTGTCCAACTGGCCGTCGCTCAACCCCCTCACGGCGGCCTCCACCTCCGCTGGCAACTGTCGTATGCTGGCGATCATCGCCTGTCGCTGGGATGCCGTGGGCATTGGTCTCCTCCTGTGGTTGCTGCGCGTCGGACTGAAGGTAGACCTTCGCCAGCCGGTTGTCAATCTGTCGGGACGATGTCTCTCGGGGCTCTAGATCAGGCCGCCTCGCGGAGCCCCTCTTCTGCTACCCCTGCAGCCCTCTCCGGAGCAGCCGCCGCTTCCTCAGGCTGTTCCACCGGAGCCGCGGGCACCTCGGCCAGCTCCTTCCTGGTTGCCGCCGCGCTGGCTACCACCTGGTCCGGCTGGTCCAGGATCGTCACCTTGCTGCCGGGGTGCAGATCCTTCACCCGAATCGCGGAGCCCGGCTCGTGCAGTTGGGACAGGTCTACTTCCAGAGCGGCCGGTAGATCCGCTGGGTAACACTCCACCTGCATCTCGTCCAGGCTCCTCACGATCACCACGTTGCCAAGGCCTACCGCCGGCGCCTCTCCCACGAAGTGCAGCGGAACTCGGGCCTTCAGCTTCTCCCGAGCGCCCACTCGCTGGAAGTCCACATGGAGCAGTTCTCCGCTGGTGGGATGGTACTGCACCTGCTTGACCAGTGCCGTGGTCGCTCGCCTGCCGTCCAGCTTCAGTTGGAGCAGGGTGGACCTCCCTTCACGATGAAGCAACTGCTGCAAGGCCTCCCGCTCGATCTGCAACGGCAGTGAGGGCGCACCGTTACCATACAGCACGGCGGGGACGAGCCCCTCCCGACGCAGCCGATGAACCTGCTTGCCCGTAATTCGGCGCTCCTTGGCTATAAGTTCCAACTTCTGATTCAAAGCTTTCCTCCTAGAGCAGTCGAGAAGCGCGGGCAATACACATCCGGAGACTGGCATGCACCCGCGTCCGATTCCACGGTTGGGGTATCGTTCCCGGCACGGGATGGCAGGGGTTGTGCCAGCAGCCCCGCAACATTCGATGTACAATCTGATCGGACCAGGGCTGAAGCCTCGATGGTCGGCCTTCCGACTCTTGAGTGCCTTCCGCCGATGGGACTGCACAGGAGGGGGTAGCAAGATGCTCTGGCTGATTGCTCTTATAGCGGCCATCATCGTAGCTGTATGGATAACCGCCGGTCTGGTTCACCTCGCGCTGATGCTGCTAGTGGCCGGCTTCGTCGGCTGGGTTGCCAGCGGCATCGTGGCCGGAGACAGGGGATTCGGCTGCCTCGGGTCGACCCTAGCCGGCCTGGTAGGAGGTTGGGTAGGTGTGATGCTGATTGGCCCGGTGGGCCCGCGCATTTTCGGGGTGCGACCCATCCCCGCCCTGGTGGGAGCGATCATCCTGGTCTTGGTCTGGGGCGTATTGGCTAAGCGGTCCGGCAACCGCTGATCTCGCCCCGCCCGGCGCTACCCGCGCTCCGCCACGGCCATCAGGTCTCCCGAGCCGGCCGGGTCGAAGCTCTCCTCCGTTAGGCTGCCGTGCCATTCCACCCGGCCGAACCCGGCACGCGCCAGCGCATCCTTTTCGGCCACAGTACCTTACTGGCGCATCCGGCAAGTCTGTGTTAACATATGGGCACCACATATGTAGAGCAGAGGTGCCCATTGGCGTTGCGAGTCCGACCCATGACGATAGAGGAAGTCGAAACCATCGAGCAGTTGGCCCG
>Ga0315298_1011512_pt1 | contig 10352 bp, 7 predicted proteins | sample WHS_1_MG_FD_203077 | JGI IMG/M metagenome (GOLD analysis project Ga0315298, IMG submission 203077) | Extremophilic microbial mat communities from Washburn Hot Springs, YNP, Wyoming, USA - WHS_1_MG | ecosystem: Environmental > Aquatic > Thermal springs > Hot (42-90C) | place: USA: Wyoming...
TTCAACGGACTCCCCCCCCGTCCGTTTGGTGGACTCCCCCCCATGCCGTTTAGTGGCACCCCCAGACGGGAGTTTCGTCCATGCCAGGACACGGCGCCAAGGCCCGACCCACCGGACCGTTAAAATTCCCTGCCCCTCGAGTTCCGCGATGGCCCTGGTGACCGTTTGTCGCTTGTGAATACCAGACCGCTTTTGTAATTCAGCGACGCTCGGCCAGCACTCGCCGGCCCCGTTCATGTAGCAGCCGAGCGCGCCCGCGACGGCTTTAGCCGATGGAGATAACCCTGGCCAGACGGCCATGACGTGATCGGGCAGGACGGCGTAAGGCGTCATGACAGTGTCCCCTTTCGTCTCGCCCTCCATCTTGCCCACGCGTCAAAAACTCGCGCGCGATAGGTCAACGTTAGCCCCGGATCGAGAATGTCCAGGCCGGCCAGGTCGCCGCGCATCGCGTCGAGAGCATCGGCGCAACTTTGACAGAGATGCCGCCCGTGCGTAAGCGCCCCGCCCGTGTGAAGCGGCATCCGACGCAAGCAGACGGGACAGAGGTCAATCGCGGCGAGCATCCTCGGTCCTCTGTCGTAGCGCTTCGATCACGTCCTCCAGAATGAAGCGCTGTACCCTCGAATTGATCTTGACTCGGGGAATAACCCCGTCTCGCGCCCATTGCAGAATCGTGTTCGGGCTCACCCTAAGTTCCTTTGCTAACTCGCGAACCGCATCCGCGTCTTTCTCCCCCTCGACGACATGAACCCATTGCGCCGGGTCCGCAGCCAGGAGCTCCGGAAGGCGGTACAGCACGCGGCGCACCCCGTCCAGATTCCATATCCACCCGCCCTTCCCATCCGGTCTCCGTTGCCGAAAGTCCTTCGGCTCGTACCGGACTACCTCAAAGAGAAGGAGCCCGTTCTCGTCACGGTAGGGATATGTGGCTTCGATTCGCCAACATTTATCATTCCTCGACATCGAGGTCGACACCCCCTCTCCTCGCAGGTCGGCCATCGTGAGGCCAATAGCCCCCAGGATGTGTTCCAGTCTGCAACCGGCATGACAGTACATCAGAATTCGTCCGTCCTTGCCCGTTGCGATCGAAAGGGACGGACGTTTGTCCGGATGGGCCGGACACAGGGCCCGCCATCCGCTGCCACACGTACTGACTCCTTCGAGACGGTTGAGGATGTCGTCGATCTGAACCATTATTATTCGTTCGCCATGTGACGGTGCCTCTTTTCCCGATGAGGCGCGGCACCAGTCATAATCCGATGCATAGGGCGCCTTGCTCTGCGCCCACCCGTTCATCATGCTCGATAGTCTGGGGCCGTCAAGGCCTCCAAAAAAAATGCTCTTGACCATTCACAAGTTTTATGCCTCGGGTGCGTAAAACGGATCCCCTTGTCCGAAAGGAATCGCTACCCGTGTCAAGCACAGACGGAATTCGGATTTCTAGAGGGATACAACGATGGGGTTGCGTAAAATGGATGCGGTCGTAAGGGCGAGAATTGCAGGAAGTTTACGTGCGTTTACGATGGTCCGGCGTCAAGATTTTCTCTGGCTGCGGACGATGGTCGGGCGCCGCCGGGGCGCGGTCAGGCGCAAACTGACCGCGCCTGGGATAGGTACGAGAGATAGGCCCTCAACTCTGGCAACTCGATCCCGGCATCTTTGTAAACCTGCGACCCGTACTCTTTCAGGTACCGATAGGCCTCCTTGCCAGTAGGTTCCCCGCCGAGTTTCTTCTTCGCCTCCTCATAGGACCTCAATGCGAGTTCGAACCGTCTGGGGCATGGCTTCGCACTCGCCGCCACCTTCGCGATAAGGTCTGGATCCAACTTTTCGAGCCGCCTCAGGTCCTTGCGTATCGCTGCATGGTCGCTGAAATCGGCCTCGAGTATTCGATGCAGAGGGGAAAGGATCCGCAAGGCCCATGGGGAAAGGTTACGCATGTACGCCTTTAGATTGCTGCGCCTCTTATCCCACTCCTGGAACTCCTTGTCTTTGCTCGTGAAACTCATGTAGCGCATCTTGTCGAGTATCTTGTCGGTACGGTAGATGAAGTCCCTCAGCAAAAACTCAAGATGCTTGGCCTTCCGCGACACGGCGGATCGCCTCCCCATTTTTTATCCCCCCTTGGTTCTCGGTAACCAGGTGCTTCGCGCATCTTGACCTGTCCTTGGTCTCGATAATCTTCCCATTTTCCTTCCCGACGGCGATCACGGTCGGAGTAGTGTCTGCCAAGACTAGACTCGTATATAGCGCGTTGACCCCACCCTGTCAATACCCGAAAACTAATCCTTTGGGAACGCGTTTAGAAACGGACTTTATGGACAGCCCGGACAGGGGTCGAGGAGGGAAGGGTTCTGAAACGCTACCCGGACCCAAAGGAAGCCTCAGATCGAGGCCGTTGGGCGGCTTTCCCCAGCACTCGCCCGCCTCAAGACTGGGGGTATTGCGCGTGAGCCATCAGCCCCCTTCGCTATCAGCCTCCTTCGTCGCTTTTTCTCAACCCGTGCAGGGCCTTCTATGGCTATAATACCCTTGCCGGTTCACTTCCGCCCAGGTCATGCACCGGCGGTTAACAGAAATCGGGCCTGGGTGACCGGATCCCGTGCCCCAACCAGCGCGACATGCCACATCGCGCTTTCCGGAATGCGCGGTCGGCGGACTTGTTCGTCCCCAGCCATTACCACCCCTGCTGCGCACGTCCGACGGCCTCAAGCGTTGCCTGAGGGAGCTGAGAAGGCGAACGCGGGTAATGAGGGCGGTTTCCGGCGGAGACATCGGCCTCAAGCCTGATCTAGTCGGTGATCGGCCAGGCATGATCGACTCCTGGCCCGAACTTCTGCGCTCAATCTAGCGAGTGTACCCGGGTGCGGACATGCTCGCGGGAAACGCGTTGCAATCACGCGCGGCGAGCCCGCCCACCGAGACGAATTTTCTCCAAGGTGCGTCTCAATTGTGGTAGGGAAGAAGGCGACCAGCGCCGAGCCGCTTATTCGCGCAATAGTCTCTTTGCCCTCCTGTCGCTCCAATCGCAAGGCAACTTCAACGGACCCAGCGGCCTTCCCTTCCTCCGTCCGCACCGGCCTGGCGAAGACAAGCCACGTCTCGTCGCGCGTGCCGCGATCTCCGCTTTCCTGCCAGATCAGTTCAACCTTCTGCGCTCCCCCAGACAGTGGCGTGGGCCTGCCCCGGAGATAATGCCCTGACGGCCCCCCTTGGACGCACCAGGCCACCTCGTCAACGGCCTTCAGGAACAGGAGCACGCGAGACCCGAGCCGCCGCAGCCCAGCCGCAATCTCCGTGGCTGCCCCGGCGTCTTCGGGCCGGAAGGGCAGGATGAATACCGTCTCTTCGCCGTCCCGTTCGATGGGCGCGACTGCTACCGGCCAGACGAAGTTCTCGACGGCGAAGTCCTCCTCGCCTGAGTGCACTTCCGGCCGGCCAGTGAATGCGTACACCGACTTGAACCCAATGCCAAACCGTCCGATGTCCGTCAATTCCTTCGTGCCCTCTGCGATTCCGCAGATGCCGCGGACGTCCTTCTCATCAAATGGGATGCCATAGTGCGACACTCGCAGGAAGCCTCCGTCTAGCGAGAACGTGACCCCCCGCTTGCCCTTCCACTCGGGGCCGCGGCGCTTGAGCGCGTCCTCCGCGTTCTGAAGAAGCTCGTAGATGAAATGCGTGCGCTCAGCGTAGCGGTTCGCCAGCAGCATCGGCCCGATTCGGCCGATGTCCGTGCCGTAGCGCTTCTCGTTCTCCCGTCGGATCGTCTCATAGTCTACGGCCATGTTGTTCGCAGACCTCCCTGGGGGCCCACCCCATGGCATAGCGCACGCACGGCTCGCTCTGCACCTCGCCGATTTCCTCAGGTGCTCAGGTTGTTCGTCACGAGGAACGACTTAACCGTATTAAATGCATTGAAGAATAATGGAGTGCCCGCAAAAGATAACGGGCTTATTGGCCCGATGGTCATGAACGAGTATTGTCGACTGGAGATGTCGAACGACGAGTGAGGATCACGGAATAACCCATAAAGCCGTAGGGCCGACTCATCCCCGCCCACGAGCTGCCGCAACGCCTGGAACTCTTGCCCCATGGACAGCCCGAAGCCGAAGAACTGAATTCTGAGCTGTTGGAGTATCTCCGTGTGAAGGGCGCTCAGGGTCTGGCTGATGAAGAGCCACCCCAATCCGTACTTCCGCGTCGTCCGCACAGCGTCTATGAGGACACTTCTCACACCTGCAACCGCGCTGCCGTTTTCGGGCAACTGCCTGGGTGCAAGACGGTGCGCCTCGTCCATGAGCACCAACGTGTTCAGCCCTCTTTCGTGGCCCTCTTGAAACCGCCGCTCGGCGGTAAGCGTGATGCCATCCAGCAGTCGTTTGATTACCAGCGACTGGATCATGTCCGTCCAGAATAGCCCCTGAGCCTGCTCCCTTGAAAGGTCGATTACCAGAATCGGACGGACCCCGCCCTGCGGACTTAGGTCCAGGAGCCAGTTCAATGCAGCCTCGACTGTCTTGGCATTCTTCCGTGACTTGTCGAACAACGCCGTGACTGGCTGCCATTGATGCTGGAAGAAATCGTCGGGGTTAGCATCGGCGCGGGCCGACTCAAACCGGTCACGACTCGCGGCAGTGCGATAGAACACCTGCTGAGCCTTCGCGTCGGCAAGGATAGACCAGGCCGTGTTGAAAGCGGCACGTCCATGAAGATCCTCCAGTCTGACCTTCTTCTTGCGCAGCTCATCCGCAAGTTTGGCGCACGCATCCCGTCGGTTATCGCCTTTCGGCATGGTCAATTGCTGGAAAAAGTCGCTTTCAAAGAGAATCTCCTCGAACAGCTCCCACCGATCCAGCACCAGGTTGCGAACGGAAAGCAGAACGACCTGCTTGTTGAATTGCTTGGCGACCCCGGCAAGGGGGATGCGCATTTCGCCGCTTCCACCTCCCCGGAAGTCCTTGGCGAATTCACCTTGGGGGTCGAGGATGAGCAACCCCATGTGCTTGTACCTCATGTAAGCGCACAGTGCCATCTTGGCCAACACGCTCTTGCCGCTACCGGTCTTGCCGAAGATACCGATATGGTAAGACTCTCCGGCCCCGTCAGGCCCTCTGTCAAAATGCTTGAACCAGAGAGGCAGCTTCGGCGTCGAGCTGTAGACATGACCAAGGTAGAAAATCTGCTCCCTGTACCGGTGCAAGACGGTTTCAAGTACATCATCGTTCACGAGGTGGATGGTCGTACCCGTGGAAGGCACCGTGCCCATGATGCTGGGCTCATAGCTGGTGCCGTCTGACATATCCGAAGCACCCGTTGGTACGGACGTGTGTTTGAACACCGCGCTGATCGTCATCTTGCCGAGGTGCGTGTCCTGACGCTCACTGACGGCGTCCACTTTCCCCCTCTGGCGAATCAGGGACCGCATCGTCGGGTCCTCATGCCAGACGTTCCTCAGCTCTATTTCGGTGATCTGACCGAGGGCGTAATGGGCGACGCCGTCCTGCCGGAACGAGAACATGGCGAGCTCGCCGACCAGCTTGCGGCCGACAGCGGTCCCGACCACGTCGACGGCGAGTTCGGAGGTGCGTGACGGCGAACCGATGACGCCGAGGCGCTCAGTCTGGGCGATGACCGCCTCAAGTTCCTTGAGACCGGGATTCGCTGTCATGGGCACACTCCTTACCGGCCACCTTCGCTTCGATAGCCGTGCATTGCAAAGAAGACTTCGCCTATGTCGCCATCGTATTCGGCACTGATTCGCTGAGTTGCGACCTGCCGAAAAGCCGGAATCGCCCCAGCCAGAGACTCGGCCATTCGGTCAGCCATGTACAGCGGATACGGCTCCAGCATGGATGCCACCACGGACTGTTCCTTCAGACCTCGTAGGACCATCGCCAGCCGATGTGGGTTGTCGGCCACAGCAGAGCCCACCTCAACACGCAATGCAGGAATGAATGCATGCGGGCGGTAATACACCACCTTGATGTCCTTCAGCGCCGCCACCACCTCGTCGGCTATGGCCTTGAGCGCATCGGCCGCAGTGCCGTGTGGTCCGGGCGTGTGCAAATGGAAGTCACTGTCCGACATTGGCTGGGGCTGTGTGAACTCGCCCGGACGCAGAAGCATCGTCAGCAACGAACGGTCATCGTGATGTGATGGCCACCCGGCCTTCTCGCCCACTTCCCGTCTCGTCGCATACTTCGGGAGACCTGCGTAAGCCTTGTCGGACCGCGGGCACTTCAAGATGTCGCGGTAGTGCTCGACGAAATCGAGTCCGTGCTGCTGGAATTCACGCACGCATGCCACGGCATCCGCGCCCAGTTCTCTGCTGATTTCATTGGCTTTCGCAAACGCTTGATTGAAGTAGATCACGGGAAGGGCCATGGTCATGTCGAGCAACACGAGATCGTGTGGTGCAGCAACCGCCAACTCAAGCTCGCCCCCAAGCATCACGGCCCTGAGAACCGTCTGCGTCCCGTCGTGATGGACCTCCGCTCTCACGAAGGTTCGGTGGTGGGGGACGTCCCAGTGCCGCGTCTCACTGGGCGGGGTGAGTCCTTCCACGGCAACGGCTGCAACAGCCGCGAGGTCAGCGGCCAACAATCGCTCGACGGCATACGAGCCGTCCGCAGCACAGGTCGTCGGGATATGCGGGCTAGGTAGGTCGGACTCGTGACCGATGAGTTGCACATCCTCGAGCTTCTTCCGAAGGCCGGCTTTCTCCTGTTTCATGCGAGTGAAGTCGCCAAGCAGATGCGTGCCCACCTGCGTCGCGCCGGCCAGCACCTCCTCGACTAGGCCGGCGGGCAGGTCAGCGAAGGGGCGTGCCGAACCAGGGATATCAACCGGTCCAGCCATTACCTTGTCCTCCGCTGCTGAGGTGTCCACAGTCGGTAGCATTCGCGCTCGAAGGCTTTGAACTCGGGGCATCTCTCAGCTCTGGCCAAAAACCAGCGGTGCCGAAAGAGGTTCCAAATCTCAGCCTCAGTCATATTGAAGAACCGCGGCCGCTCGGTCTCGCCGCGCAGGAACGCCAGCGCATCATGGCCGAGCGGAGCGGCGTAGATCTCTCGCTGGATGCCGTGGTTTTGCAGCTCAGTGGACAGCCCGATCCTGGAGAGGACCTTTCTGATGACTTCCCGCTTGTTGCGAAACCCATTGCCCCACGGCTCCTTCTTGGCGGTCGGTTGGCACCATCGCTCAGCGTAGGCGCGGATGTCAGCGTAGACGCCGTTCGAGAAATGAAACTCTCCCCAGCCTTCGGTAGTCCCGATGCGGTGCCAGTAGTCAACACCATCAACGCGAATACGGTTATATATGGATGACCGTCCAAAGGCGGACGTTGTGGTGATAAGGGCCAAATACGGCTTGCGGACACGACCGCTGATCAGCGTCTCTCGACCGCCATACTGATCCCGAAACGCTTTGCGCACCGTATCGGACATCGCAAGCATGGCCACGAGCTTTCCGCACAGCAAGCTGCTATACGGCGGCACCGCGCCCAACACGAAGGCGTCCATCACATGGTAAAGGCGTTCCTTCTTCGCGTTCGCGTCCCAACCTATCCACTGATCGCGCGCTCGGAGAGAGTAGACCGGGTCGCCAAGCCCAAAGAGACCGATCAGTTTGCCGTTGCTTTGGTCCTCGACAAGAAAGCGAATGCGCCTACCATAGCCGGAGGAGACCGGAATGCTCCAGTGAAGGCAGATGTAGCGAAACAGCAGTTCATGTTCCGAATCACTTTTCACTTGGACAAGCCTGGGCGACACGTTCTCAGGGACTACTTCCGGTCCTGATGCGATGCGTTGCAGCAAGCGATCCTCATACCTAGCGAGCCGGGGGCGCGCCTCCTCCCGCTTCTTCAGGCAGGCCATCTCGTTGACACGCCGAAGGTCGTCCTTGGTCGTCTCTTCTGGCAGCTCAACGCCGCCATCGTGCACGACATAGCCTTGCCTCCGCAGGCTACGAAGAACGTCCTTCCGCAATGTCGCTTTGGCCTTGGCTCGCATTGCTTCCGCCTAGTTCTTTGCCCAGTCCCTGCAGAGCACCTCTGCTTGCTCCAGTACCAACTCCGTCGCCCGCTGCTGCATGTCGGGCGGATAGCCGTACTTGCGGAGTATATGCTTGACCTTTACCCGTATCTGCGCCCGCGCGTTTTCCCGGACCTGCCAGTCAATGGTCACGTTTCGCTTCACGCTATCCACCAGCTCTTGGGCCAGGAACCGCAATTTCTCGTCGCCCATGACCTGCCGAGCGCTCTCGTTGTCAGCGAGCGCGTCATAGAAGGCCACCTCCTCGTCGGACAGGCCCATCTCCTGCCCGCGCGACTGGGCCTTTCGGATGTCCTTCGCCAGCCGGATTAGTTCCTCGATGACCTGCGCCGCTTCAATCGCCCGGTTCTGGTACTTCCGCACCGCCTGCTCTAGCATCTCGGCGAACGAACGGGCAAGCACCACGTTCTTCCTCAGCCGCGTCCTGATCTCGTCGCTGATGAGTTTCTTCAGCAGTTCCAGGGCAAGGTTGCGCTGGGGCAGCCGCTGGACCTCCGCCAGGAACTCGTCGGACAGGATCGAAATGTCCGGCTTCTCCAGCCCCGCCGCCGCGAAGATGTCAACCACCTCGGTCGAGTACACGGCCCGGGAGACCAGTTGCCGGACGGCCGCTTCCAACTCGTCCGGCGTCCGCTCTTTCTCCGGCACGGTCGCCTTCACCAAGGCCGAGCGAATCTCCTGGAACAGGCCGACTTCATCCCGGATGGCCAGCGCCCGTTCGTGCGGTACAGCCAAGGCGAACGCCTTTGATAGCGCCGCCACCGCCCGGAGATACCGCGCCTTGCCATCCTCCAGCCCTAGTATGAACTCCATCGCCCGCACGACGCCGTTCATCCTCTGGCCGGCCTCGACGGCTAAGATGGCTCTGTAGTCGAAGCCGTGCAGCAGGTCCCGCACAACCTCGTACTTCTCCATCATCTCGGCCACCGCCTGCTCCTGGTCAACCGTCGCCTGGCCCTGGCCACCGCTGGCGGTGTAGGTGTGCAGGGCCCGCTTCAGGGCATCCGCAATGCCGAGGTAGTCCACCACCAGGCCGCCGGGCTTGTCCCGGAAGACCCGATTCACGCGGGCAATCGCCTGCATCAGGTTGTGCCCGTTCATGGGCTTGTCCAGATACATCGTGTGCAGGCACGGCACGTCGAACCCAGTAAGCCACATGTCGCGGACGATCACGACCCGCAGCGGGTCAGCCGGGGCCTTGAACCGCTTGGCGATGGCCTCGCGCCCCGCCTTGGTCCGAACGTGCGGCTGCCAGTCGGGCGGGTCCGATGCCGACCCGCTCATCACCACCTTGACAACCCCTTGCGCGTCATCGTCGCTGTGCCAGTCGGGCCGCAGACGGATGATCGCCCGATACATGTCCACACAGATGCGCCGCGACATGCACACGACCATCGCCTTGCCGTCCATCGCCTCCATCCGCTTCTCGAAGTGCTCGACGATGTCCCTGGCTACCAGGCCGATGCGCTTCTCCGTGCCAACCATCGCCTCTAGTGCCGCCCACTTGCTCTTGAGCCGCTGCTTCTCTTCCTCTTCCTCGCCCTCGGTGATTTCCTCGAACTCCGGGTCAATGCGGGGCTTCTCGTCCTCGGCCAGTTCCAGTTTCGCCAGCCGCGACTCGTAGTAGATGGGCACGGTGGCCCCGTCGTGCAGCGCCCGCAGGATGTCGTACTTGTCGATGTAGTCGCCGAAGACCGCCGGCGTGCTCTTGTCGTCCAGTTCCAGGGGCGTTCCGGTGAAGCCGATGAACGACGCATTCGGCAGGGCGTCCCGAAGGTACTTGGCCATGCCGTACTTGATCTGGCCGCTCGCGCGGTCCAGCCGGGCGCTGAATCCGTAGTGGCTGCGGTGGGCCTCATCGGCAATGACGACGATGTTCCGCCGCTCGCTCAGCGTCTCCCCGCCCTCGAACTTCTGAAGCGTCGTAAAGACCACGCCGCCGGAGGCCACGCGCAAGAGTTGCTTCAAGTGCTCTCGGCTGTCGGCCTGCACCGGCCTTTGCCGCAGGAGGTCGCTGTTGACGCTGAACGTGCCGAACAGTTGGTCGTCCAGGTCGTTGCGGTCGGTGATGACGACCAGCGTCGGGTTCTCCATCGCGGGGTGCTTGATGACCTTGCCGGCATAGAAAACCATCGACAGACTCTTACCCGACCCCTGCGTGTGCCAGACGACGCCGATCCGCCGGTCGCCCTGCGGCCGGCTGGCCTTGACGGTGCACTCCACCGCCCGGTTCACCGCCCAGTACTGGTGGTAGGCCGCCGCCTTCTTGGCAATCTCCTTGCCGTCGTCCTCGAA
>Ga0315298_1011513_pt1 | contig 10352 bp, 7 predicted proteins | sample WHS_1_MG_FD_203077 | JGI IMG/M metagenome (GOLD analysis project Ga0315298, IMG submission 203077) | Extremophilic microbial mat communities from Washburn Hot Springs, YNP, Wyoming, USA - WHS_1_MG | ecosystem: Environmental > Aquatic > Thermal springs > Hot (42-90C) | place: USA: Wyoming...
TCTGCCCATTCTGACCATGGAAGGCATGTAGCCCATATTTTTTATGAAACTGTTCATGGGGATGTCCCCTTTGAAGTAAGGGATAAAAGAAAGCTTAAGGTTGTGGCACAAGCTTTAGGAGTTGACCCAAATCTTCCTGAAGATGAAATGTTAAAGAGAATGGCAGACTCAGCTTTAAGTGTTTTCTCACAACAAGAAGGAGAAATAATTCTTACACATCGTGCGCCAAAGCCTCTTCTTGAAAAATGGAGAAAATACGGGGTAGTTCCGAGAGGGGTTGATAGGGAGGTTGTTGAACTTACTCATCGTACAACTATCGGGGTTGACCAGGATTATAAAAATATACTTCTGGGTGCGGCAAGGTGCTCTCTGGCTGATGGCTGGGGTGGAAGCATGATAGCAACAGAGCTTCAGGACCTTCTTTTAGGAAACCCGAAACCAATCAAGGCAAAGGTTAATATTGGGCAAGGAGTTTTAAAATTAGACCATGTTAATGTGGCAGTGCATGGACATGACCCTTTGCTTGCAGATGCTTTGGTTATGGCAAGCTATGACCCGGAGATAATTGCTTCTGCAAAAAAAGTTGGGGCAAAGGGATTAACCCTTTGTGGAGTTTGTTGCACAGGTAATGAAATTTTGATGAGAAAGGGAATTCCTGTTGCTGGGTCTTTTATTCAGCAAGAAGTTGTCATAGCAACAGGTGCTCTTGAAGCAGTTGTTGTTGATATTCAGTGCATCATGCAAAATATCGTTGAAATAGCAAAGAATTTCCACACCGCTGTTATAACCACAAACCCAATAGCTATGATGGAAGGAGCAATTCATATACCTTTTGATGAAAAGCGTGCTATTGAAGTAGCAAAGGAAATTCTTCGTACTGCCATTGCAAAGTTTCCCCAGAGGAACCCTAATAAAGTTACCATCCCGAACCACAGCATTGATGTTGTTGCTGGTTTCAGTCATGAAACGATTATGTACATACTTGGAGGAAGGTTCAGGGCAAGCTACAAACCTTTAAACGAAAACATCATCAACGGAAAGATTCGTGGTATTGCCGCTATTGTAGGTTGCGATAATTATCGGGTTGACGAATCGTTACAGGTTGAGCTTGCTAAGGAGCTTATAGCTAATAATGTTCTTGTATTAGCAACAGGCTGTTCTGCTACGCGATTGGCAATGGAGGGGCTTCTTTCTCCTGAGTCCGCAGAGCTTGCTGGTCCTGGTCTTAGAGAGGTTCTTGAGGCAATAGGTTGTCCGCCTGTTCTTCATATGGGGTCTTGCGTTGATAATTCAAGAATTTTACTTGCAGCAACAGAAATCGTTCATACAGGTGGACTTGGAGACGATATTTATCAAATTCCAGCAGCAGGGTGCGCGCCTCAGTGGATGAGTGAAAAGGCAGTATCTATTGGTATGTACTTTGTGACAAGCGGTGTGCAGGTTGTTTTTGGACCAAGCTTTCCAACACTTGGCAGTAAGGTGGTGACTGATTTTCTTTTCCATGAAATTGAAAAGTATTTTGGAGGCTCCTGGAGGGTTGCAGGAAATGCAAACGAGTTTGCTAATATCATGATTGATAGAATAGATGAAAAAAGAAGAGCTCTTGGCATAGATAAGCCTAAACCAAGGGTTCTTTTTGATATGGCGATGAGAAGAGCTCTGGAAGAGGCAAGGTATATTCCGCCTTTCCATGGACTTGGTTGTTTTGGACCACATGTACCTTATAAACAGGAAGCAGTAGAAGTAAGTAAATAGGAGGAAAAAATTGCAAACTAAGAAACCTGTAGGGAAGGTTATGGTTGTAGGTGGAGGGATAGCAGGGATTCAGGCTGCCCTCGACCTTGCAGAGCTCGGCTATTATGTATATCTTGTGGAGAAGAAGGCATCAATTGGCGGGGTAATGGCGCAGCTTGATAAAACCTTCCCCACCAATGATTGCAGTATCTGAATACTTGCTCCAAAGATGGTGGAGGCCGGGCGTTCTCCAAACATTGAGATATTAACTCTAACTGAGGTTTTAAAAATTGAGGGGTCTGCTCCTCGATTTAATGTAACCTTTAAGGTTAATCCTCGGTATATAGACCCTGGTAAGTGCAAAGCTTGCGGGGAATGTATGAAGTATTGCCCAAGCCTTGCCATAGATACTTATAATGCAAACTTAACCTTTACAAGAGCGTCAAGAATAGACTTTCCTCAGGCTGTGCCAACCTGTTATTACATTGATCCAGCGGTTTGCCTGAGGCTTAATTATGAAGCTTGTCAGCTTTGTGCGAATGTATGTGCACCTAAAGCCATTAATTTTGACCAAAAGCCAGAAATTAGACAGGTTGAGGTAGGAGCAATTATTTTAGCTCCAGGTTTTGGAATGGTTCCGATGTTAGCCTTAGAGAAGTTTGGTTATGGAAAATATAGCGATGTAATGCATAGTATTGAGACTGAAAGATTGATGTGCGTTGCTGGTCCGACAGAAGGTAAAATTATAAGACCTTCTGATTTTTACCATCCCGAGAAAATTGCTTACATTCAGTGTGTAGGCTCAAGGGATATTACCTGTGATAGACCTTATTGTTCCTCTGTATGTTGCATGTATGCAGTAAAACAGGCATCAGTTATTAAGGAACACGAACCTTCAGTAGAAATAACATTTTTCTTCATGGATATAAGGACTCAAGGGAAAGGGTTTGACATGTCTTTTATGTCTGCAGTTGAAAAGCATGGATTTAGGATTATCAGGGCAAGACCAGGCAAAATTGATAAAGTAGGCAAAAAGCTTGCTATAAACTATGTAGATGAAGAAGGAATACAAAAGAGAGAATATTTTGATATTGTTGTGCTTTCAGTTGGGCTTTCTCCACCAGAGGATGCAAAAAGGCTTTCTGAAATTTTTGGAATTGAGTTAAATGAGTTTTCCTTTGCGAAGACTTCTTATACTCATCCTGTTGAGACAAATATTCCTGGTATTTATGTAATTGGTGCCTTTCAAGGACCAAAGGATATACCTGAGAGCGTGATGCAGGCTTCTTCAGCGAGTGCTTTTGTTTCTGAGCTTTTGAAAGATGCTCGCTTTACTGAAACAATAGTTAAAGAGTATCCGCCAGAAGATGTTGAATTAATGAGTGGTGAGCCAAGAATTGGTGTTTTTGTGTGCCACTGCGGAGTTAACATTGCAGGTGTTGTTGATGTAAAAGCAGTAAGAGACCATGCTGAGACTTTACCCAATGTTGTGCTTGCTGAAAATGTTCTTTATGCCTGCGCTCAGGATTCCTTAGAAAGTCTTAAGGAAAAAATCAAAAAGTATAGGCTAAACAAGGTTATAGTTGCTGCCTGTACACCAAGAACACATGAGCCTCTCTTTCAGGACACTTTAAGGGAGGCGGGTCTAAACTTAGCCTTATTTGAGATGGCAAACATAAGGGATCAGTGTGCTTGGGTTCATCCTGACCAACCAGAGAAAGCAACGGAGAAAGCAAAAGACCTTGTGCGTATGGCTGTTTTTAAGGCAAGGAAACTTAAACCCCTTGAGCTTCAAAAAGTAAAGGTTACGCTTTCTGCATTGGTGATAGGTGGTGGGGTTGCTGGGATGGTTTCAGCTTTATCTATAGCTAATCAAGGTTTTGAGGTGCATTTGGTTGAAAAAGAAGATACTCTTGGAGGAATAGCAAGAAGGCTTAAAAGAACCATAACCGGAGAAGACCCGCAGAAATTCTTAGAGGAGCTTATCGAAAAGGTTAGTTCTCATCCAAAAATTAAGGTTCATCTTTCTACAACAGTTGACAATATTTCAGGCTACATTGGGAACTTTACCACCACTTTGAGGAAAGCTGATTTATCAGAGGTTGTTAATCATGGAGTGGTTGTTCTTGCAACTGGTGGAGGTGAATATAGACCTGAGAAGTATCCATTTGATGGGGAAAGGGTGATTACTCAGCTTGAATTGGAAGAAAGGTTAAGCCAAAAAGAGTTTAAAAAAATAAAATCAGTAGTTATGATACAGTGTGCTGGAGCAAGGGGAGATGGTGTTAACTATTGCGGTAAGGTTTGTTGTCAGCAGGCTTTAAAGAATGCTATATGGATTAAGGAGTTATCTCCAGAGGCAGATATTTATATTCTTTATCAAGATATGAGGAGCTACGGGTTTTATGAGAAATATTATCTTCAGGCAAGAAAGCTTGGGGTTAGGTTTATAAGGTATCCTGGAAATAAAAGGCCTGAAGTAAGGGTTAGTAAAGGTAAGGTGAAGGTAAGGGTTAAGGATACTTTACTTAAAGAAGAGCTTGAGCTTAGCCCGGATTTAGCGGTTCTTTCTGTCCCACCAAAAGCAATTGAGGATAATACTGTTGCTAATATGCTTAAACTTCCGGTTAATGATGATGGATTTTTACTTGAAGCGCATGTAAAGCTAAGACCTGTTGAGACCCCAACAGATGGAGTATATTTAGCTGGGCTTTCTCATAGTCCTCAACCTCTATCTGAGGTGATAGCACAGGCAAAAGGAGCAGCAGGTAAAGCCTGCATACCCTTAGCTAAAGGCTTTGTTGAGGTTTCTCCAATTACTGCTGATGTAAATTTTGATAAGTGCATTGGGTGTGCAATCTGTGCTGAAGTTTGTCCTTTTAAGGCTATTGAAATGGTAAAAGTTGATAAAAGGAGAAAAGCACAGGTAATAAAAGCTTCCTGTAAAGGATGTGGAATCTGTGCCAGCCATTGTCCAGTTTTTGCCATAGATGTAGGTGGTTTTACAACTGAGGCTATTATTGAGCAAATCAAGGGTTTTGAAAGAGAAGAAGCAAAAGAAAAAATAGAAAAGACTAAAATAGAAGGGACATAAAAATATGGAGTTTGAGCCAAGAATTTTAGGATTTATGTGCCATTGGTGCAGTTACGGCGCAGCTGATGCGGCAGGTGTTGGTCGAATGAATTATCTGCCCTATCATAGGGTTATAAGGGTTATGTGTAGTGGAAGGGTTGACCCCCTGTTTGTGTTTTCTGCTTTTAAGGCTGGGGCTGATGGAGTAATAGTTGCAGGTTGCAACCTTGGAGACTGTCATTATGTAGACTGCAATTTTCAGGCTCTTGTTATGGGTGAGCTTGTGCAAATTTTAATGAGGCTTATTGGACTTAATACAGAAAGATTTAAATTTGAATGGGTTTCTTCAGCAGAACCAGCAAGGCTTGTAGAGGATTTGAAAAAGTTTTTCCAGGTAGTGAAAGCACTTGGACCTCTTGGAAGTTCTGAAGGTTTAAGTCTTGAAGACCTTGAATTTCGTTTAGGTTGTGCAGAGCTTGTTTGTCAAAACATGCAGGTTAGAGCTACCTATGGAAATATTACTAAAGAACTTAAAAAACTATCGGATTTTTCTATCAAAACTATAAGGCAAAAGGTAGAAGAAAAGCTTGAAAAATTGGTAAAATATAAATTCTATGAAATAGAGGCAAGAGAACTTTTAAAGGATAGTGCAAAAAGCATTGATTATCTATTACAAAAGACTGGAGCAGAAAAGGATTTCCTTGAAGAAATATTAGCTAAGGTAGTTAAAGCTTGAGGGGTGCTTAAGTGAAAGGGTTAAATTTTAAGCAATTGCAGAATAAGATAAAAAGTTTTATATCACAAATAAATGTGAATTTTGACCAATGTTTTAGATGTGGAGCTTGTTCAGGGATTTGCCCGGTAAAAAAAGTTTTAGAAATTTTTGACCCCGCCTTGTTAAATACTTAAATGACCGATTAGGAGGTGTTTAAATTGGGGGCTAAAAAAACGAGCGGGAAAGTGATGGTTGTAGGTGGAGGGATAGCAGGGATTCAGGCTGCCCTCGACCTTGCAGAGCTCGGCTATTATGTATATCTTGTGGAGAAGAAGGCATCAATTGGCGGGGTAATGGCGCAGCTTGATAAAACCTTCCCCACCAATGATTGCAGTATCTGAATACTTGCTCCAAAGATGGTGGAGGCCGGGCGTTCTCCAAACATTGAGATATTAACTCTAACTGAGGTTTTAAAAATTGAGGGGTCTGCTCCTCGATTTAATGTAACCTTTAAGGTTAATCCTCGGTATATAGACCCTGGTAAGTGCAAAGCTTGCGGGGAATGTATGAAGTATTGCCCAAGCCTTGCCATAGATACTTATAATGCAAACTTAACCTTTACAAGAGCGTCAAGAATAGACTTTCCTCAGGCTGTGCCAACCTGTTATTACATTGATCCAGCGGTTTGCCTGAGGCTTAATTATGAAGCTTGTCAGCTTTGTGCGAATGTATGTGCACCTAAAGCCATTAATTTTGACCAAAAGCCAGAAATTAGACAGGTTGAGGTAGGAGCAATTATTTTAGCTCCAGGTTTTGGAATGGTTCCGATGTTAGCCTTAGAGAAGTTTGGTTATGGAAAATATAGCGATGTAATGCATAGTATTGAGACTGAAAGATTGATGTGCGTTGCTGGTCCGACAGAAGGTAAAATTATAAGACCTTCTGATTTTTACCATCCCGAGAAAATTGCTTACATTCAGTGTGTAGGCTCAAGGGATATTACCTGTGATAGACCTTATTGTTCCTCTGTATGTTGCATGTATGCAGTAAAACAGGCATCAGTTATTAAGGAACACGAACCTTCAGTAGAAATAACATTTTTCTTCATGGATATAAGGACTCAAGGGAAAGGGTTTGACATGTCTTTTATGTCTGCAGTTGAAAAGCATGGATTTAGGATTATCAGGGCAAGACCAGGCAAAATTGATAAAGTAGGCAAAAAGCTTGCTATAAACTATGTAGATGAAGAAGGAATACAAAAGAGAGAATATTTTGATATTGTTGTGCTTTCAGTTGGGCTTTCTCCACCAGAGGATGCAAAAAGGCTTTCTGAAATTTTTGGAATTGAGTTAAATGAGTTTTCCTTTGCGAAGACTTCTTATACTCATCCTGTTGAGACAAATATTCCTGGTATTTATGTAATTGGTGCCTTTCAAGGACCAAAGGATATACCTGAGAGCGTGATGCAGGCTTCTTCAGCGAGTGCTTTTGTTTCTGAGCTTTTGAAAGATGCTCGCTTTACTGAAACAATAGTTAAAGAGTATCCGCCAGAAGATGTTGAATTAATGAGTGGTGAGCCAAGAATTGGTGTTTTTGTGTGCCACTGCGGAGTTAACATTGCAGGTGTTGTTGATGTAAAAGCAGTAAGAGACCATGCTGAGACTTTACCCAATGTTGTGCTTGCTGAAAATGTTCTTTATGCCTGCGCTCAGGATTCCTTAGAAAGTCTTAAGGAAAAAATCAAAAAGTATAGGCTAAACAAGGTTATAGTTGCTGCCTGTACACCAAGAACACATGAGCCTCTCTTTCAGGACACTTTAAGGGAGGCGGGTCTAAACTTAGCCTTATTTGAGATGGCAAACATAAGGGATCAGTGTGCTTGGGTTCATCCTGACCAACCAGAGAAAGCAACGGAGAAAGCAAAAGACCTTGTGCGTATGGCTGTTTTTAAGGCAAGGAAACTTAAACCCCTTGAGCTTCAAAAAGTAAAGGTTACGCTTTCTGCATTGGTGATAGGTGGTGGGGTTGCTGGGATGGTTTCAGCTTTATCTATAGCTAATCAAGGTTTTGAGGTGCATTTGGTTGAAAAAGAAGATACTCTTGGAGGAATAGCAAGAAGGCTTAAAAGAACCATAACCGGAGAAGACCCGCAGAAATTCTTAGAGGAGCTTATCGAAAAGGTTAGTTCTCATCCAAAAATTAAGGTTCATCTTTCTACAACAGTTGACAATATTTCAGGCTACATTGGGAACTTTACCACCACTTTGAGGAAAGCTGATTTATCAGAGGTTGTTAATCATGGAGTGGTTGTTCTTGCAACTGGTGGAGGTGAATATAGACCTGAGAAGTATCCATTTGATGGGGAAAGGGTGATTACTCAGCTTGAATTGGAAGAAAGGTTAAGCCAAAAAGAGTTTAAAAAAATAAAATCAGTAGTTATGATACAGTGTGCTGGAGCAAGGGGAGATGGTGTTAACTATTGCGGTAAGGTTTGTTGTCAGCAGGCTTTAAAGAATGCTATATGGATTAAGGAGTTATCTCCAGAGGCAGATATTTATATTCTTTATCAAGATATGAGGAGCTACGGGTTTTATGAGAAATATTATCTTCAGGCAAGAAAGCTTGGGGTTAGGTTTATAAGGTATCCTGGAAATAAAAGGCCTGAAGTAAGGGTTAGTAAAGGTAAGGTGAAGGTAAGGGTTAAGGATACTTTACTTAAAGAAGAGCTTGAGCTTAGCCCGGATTTAGCGGTTCTTTCTGTCCCACCAAAAGCAATTGAGGATAATACTGTTGCTAATATGCTTAAACTTCCGGTTAATGATGATGGATTTTTACTTGAAGCGCATGTAAAGCTAAGACCTGTTGAGACCCCAACAGATGGAGTATATTTAGCTGGGCTTTCTCATAGTCCTCAACCTCTATCTGAGGTGATAGCACAGGCAAAAGGAGCAGCAGGTAAAGCCTGCATACCCTTAGCTAAAGGCTTTGTTGAGGTTTCTCCAATTACTGCTGATGTAAATTTTGATAAGTGCATTGGGTGTGCAATCTGTGCTGAAGTTTGTCCTTTTAAGGCTATTGAAATGGTAAAAGTTGATAAAAGGAGAAAAGCACAGGTAATAAAAGCTTCCTGTAAAGGATGTGGAATCTGTGCCAGCCATTGTCCAGTTTTTGCCATAGATGTAGGTGGTTTTACAACTGAGGCTATTATTGAGCAAATCAAGGGTTTTGAAAGACAAGAAGCAAAAGAAAAAATAAAAGAAATTAAAGCAGGGGGTGCTTAGGAATGGAGTTTGAGCCAAGAATTTTAGCTTTTATGTGCCACTGGTGATGCTATGCTGCAACCGACGCGGCCGGTGTGGCTCGCCAGAACTATCCGCCCTATCATAGGGTTATAAGGGTTATGTGTAGTGGAAGGGTTGACCCCCTGTTTGTGTTTTCTGCTTTTAAGACAGGAGTTGATGGAGTAATGATTGGAGGTTGTAAACTTGGAGAGTGTAAATATGGAGAAGGCAATTTTCAGGCTCTTGTTATGGGTGAGCTTGTGCAAATTTTAATGAGGCTTATTGAACTTAATACAGAAAGATTTAAACTTGAGTGGGTTTCTTCAGCAGAACCAGCAAGGCTTGTAGAGGATTTGAAAAATTTTTTCCAGGTAGTGAAAGCACTTGGACCTCTTGGAAGTTCTGAAGGTTTAATTTTTGAAGACCTTGAATTTCGTTTAGGTTGTGCAGAGCTTGTTTGTCAAAACATGCAGGTTAGAGCTACCTACGGGAATATAGCTAAAGAGTTAAAAAAACTTTCTGATTTTTCACTTGAGACTATAAAACAAAAGGTTCAGGAAAAGCTTGAAAATTTACTGAAAAGTAAGTTTTACGAAATAGGAGTAAAGGGACTTTTAAAAGATGGTCCAAAGAGCATAGATTATCTTATGCAGAAGACAGGAGCAGAAAATAGTCTTCTTGAGGAGATATTAGCGAAGATGGTTAAGGTTTAAGAGGAGAGCTTTTATGAAAGGCATGAATTTAAAATCTTTGCAAATTGAAATAAGAAGCTTTTTAGCAGATAGAAACGAATATTTTGACCAATGTTTTAGATGTGGGGCTTGTTCAGGGATTTGCCCGATGAAAAAGGTTACTAAAGTTTTTGACCCACGGCTTGTTGTCCATCTTTTGCTAAACGGTTTTTATGAGAGAGTTTTGAATGAGGTTTTATGGTTTTGTTCTCAGTGTGGAAGTTGTGTGCCTGTTTGTCCGATGGATGTAAAGCCAAGAGATGTGATAGGTGCTTTAAGGAGCTTTATGATAGAAAATAAGCTTATCAGTGAAGATAAACTTTTTGAAGTTGGTGCTTTTGCCAGGGTAAACCCAGAAAAGTGTATAGTTTGTTTAACCTGTGTAAGGGTTTGTCCTTTTTCAGCACCAGTAATTGGAAAAGAAGGGTATGCAGTTATACAGATTGATAAATGCAAAGCCTGTGGTATATGTGTTAAAGAGTGCCCAGCTCAGGCAATTGAACTAAAAGCAAAGCCGGAACTTTTGGGGATGGTCTGATGAAAAAAGGGTTGAAGATAGATATTCTTTGCTGTAATTATACCAATCTTTCCGAACGGGAAGACTTATACGAGATTGAAGGAGATTTAAAAATTAAAAGGTTTCCATGTGGAGGGCATATAGAAATTACAGATATTCTGCGAGCTTTCAGAGAAGGAGCTGAAGGTGTTTGTGTTTGTGTTTGTGAAAAAGGTACCTGCCATAATGAAAAAGGAAACGAAAGAGCAGAGAAAAAAGTTTTGGGGGCAAAAATGATACTTCAAGAAATAGGAATTGAGCC
>Ga0315298_1011515_pt1 | contig 10352 bp, 7 predicted proteins | sample WHS_1_MG_FD_203077 | JGI IMG/M metagenome (GOLD analysis project Ga0315298, IMG submission 203077) | Extremophilic microbial mat communities from Washburn Hot Springs, YNP, Wyoming, USA - WHS_1_MG | ecosystem: Environmental > Aquatic > Thermal springs > Hot (42-90C) | place: USA: Wyoming...
CGCGCCCTACCTTACTCTCTACGCCTCTGGTGTGAAGGATTGGAGTAGAAGTTTTTGGAGCGCGGTGCTCCAGCACCGCTTTCGGTTCGGTTGATTGACACGACTTGCGCGTCAGCCAAAGTTTGGTATAGCCCGAGGCGCGTACAGCAGCCCGCCCTGACGAAGCCTTGTTCTTCAATGCAGAATTTATTGCGCCCCGGAGGGGCGCGCCAGTTCACTTCTGTAGCGGCGTTCTGCGAACGCCGTCTGTTTTTCCCAAGCATGGGTGTAGCCAAGATGGTCGTGCAAATGTATGACGAGAAAAGCTGGGCGGGCACAGACCGCCGCTACAGCACTGCAGGTGTTCGCGTCCTGCGCACAACAAAACGCCTTTGTAATGCAAGGCACCAACACCGCTTTCGATTCGGCCCAAATGCGGTCGAGCGGTCCTCTTCGCAAGGTCGGAATACAAGAGCAAAATCCTCTGGATAACGCCAGACCTTGCCTTTTAGATTGCAACGGGGCCACTCCTTTTTGCGGTTGGTCCACGGGCCACACCTATAGTCGCATTAGCAATGCACAGTGACAGTTTTAATTTGTTGAGTGCGAGCCGGATACGGCTCGGTGTCAGGTAGAGATTTTGCCTCGTGCAAAAAATTTCCAGCGCACATGCATTGTCGGGTTGCCTTCAGCGGTATTGAACGTTACAAAGTTTGACGTAACCGCCTTTGTGAAAAATGATGTCCAGGAAAAAGTTGGTGAACCGGGCATGAACCGCATCGTTTGCGCAGCGATGTTGTTGCATTGGCTGTGGCGCAATTCAGCTCCGAGCCGACACGAAAAATGGGTCTGATTGATTTCATATTGAACGTGGTGGGGTTCCTTTTGTGGTTGAACTGGTGCACAGCCCGGCTCGATCCGATGGCCCGCGCAACTGCACGCACTCTGCTTGGCACACTCAAGCCGGTTGCCCCGGTCAGGTTCCGGCGCTGGCCGTTACTGGCTTGGATCGCGCTGTTACTTGTGGCGCGCGCAATTTTTTATTGGGAGCTCGGGCCGCCACTGAATTGGGACCCGGCACTCGATCTGGGGGCGGTTGTGCTGCCGTTCAAGAGCGGCTTGTTCGGACAAGCATTGCTGTTTTCGCTGCTCAGTTACGTCCGGATCTTTGTGATCTTGTATCTATGGATCATATTCCTGCGGGCAGTTGCCCCGCCAGATACACGCGAAAATCCGGCTGCAAAACTTCTCAAACTATATCTGGGCAGACTCGCACACTGGCCAACTGCAGTGCAGCTTTTTATACCGTTCTTTACCGGCGCGGTGTTGTGGATTGTGCTTGAACCCGTGCTTGTGAAACTGGGCATAACGCTGCCGGCGCATTCGGTTCTGCAGCTTTTAGGTCGGGCTGCACTTGTTGGCGTCAGCAGCTACGTAACGCTCCGATGGTTGATTGCGTTTTTGTTGCTGGTGCATCTTGTGGACACGTACGTTTACATGGGTAAAACGCCGGCTCTGGAGTTTGGTGTTGCCACAGCGGCAAACCTGCTCAGGCCACTGCGCAAAATCCGACCGCGAATCGGGAAAATAGACCTTGCAGATTTGCTCGGAATTGCGCTGGTGTGTTTTATCGGTGAAGCAGTGCTGTGGGTATTGCCCAGGCTGTATTTGCCCTGAAGGTACGAGCCGTCACGCCGCTGCTTCAACCCGCTTTCACGCCGCCGCACGGCAGTGTTACGGTCACGGTTGTGCCCTGGCCGGGTTCGCTCTGGATTAACAGCCCGCCGCCGTGCAACTCTGCTAGCCGTTTACTGATGATCAGGCCCAAACCAACACCCTGCTGTTCCTGCACCTTGCGCTGGAACTGCATGTAAGCGCCTATGCGTGTGATTTGTTCCTTGTCCATACCGCGCCCATGATCAACTACAACCAGGCTTGCTGTGTCGCTCATGCGTCCGAAGACGACGCGCACCGGCGTGCCCGGTCTGGAAAATTTGAATGCATTGCTGATCAGTTCGTCGGCGATCTTCTCGATGAACACGTCCGACATTCGCACCGGACAATCGCTAAGGTCGAGCTGCAGGTCGGCACTGCGTCCGGCTGCATCGGCCTGGTTTTGTGCGCATTTTTCGATCACAATAGCCGGCTGCAACGTTTCCCGTGCGCGCAATGCCTGTGTACTGGCGGGGTCGGCTGCCATCAATTCGATTTGTGCGTAGATCAGGAAGTTCTCAATAAGCCGTTGCAATCGTCGCCCGGATTGCTGGATCACCTGGGCCATTTCCATCAGGTCGCCCGGTGACAGTGTTGCAGCATCTGTCTGGAGCAATTCTGCGTATGCAAGGATGCCGTTCAACGGGGTGCGTAATTCGTGCGGGAGCATGAAGCTGATGTTTTGACGCAGGTCCGCCAGTTTTTTCTCGGCCTGTTCACGCATCATTTCGGCCTTCTTAAGCCGCGCATCAACGGCTGCGTACAACCCTTCGATGGTGAACGGCTTGGGCAGATAATCGTCTGCGCCAAGTTCCATTCCGTATCGCATGCCTTCGCTGTCGGCGTACCCGGTCATCAAAATGAACGGGATGGCCGCTGTTGCAGGGTCGTTGCGCAACGCCATCAGGGTTGCGTACCCGTCCATTTTCTTCATCTTGACGTCGCAGATGATTACGTCAGGCAGTTCTTTGCGCGCGAGCTGCACGCCTTCCTCGCCATTCTCAGCTTCAACAACCATGAACCCTTTTTGGCGCAGGGCCATGCCCATCATTGCACGGATGGGTTCCTCATCGTCAATGACCAGGATCCTTCTCATGCACTTCAAAATAATTGCCCTGTTTACATCAACTGTCAAACCCGCTTCAACCCCCGTAAACCGCGCGTCCGGCACAGTTGCCTGCGTCCGGTTTGCTTAACGTCGCAGGCAAACCGCCAAAAACTGTGCGCACGCACACTGTTGCCACTGATTCCTTACACCTGCTCACTTGCGCTGGTCAATTGGAACAAAACTGCGCAGGGTCGGCCCGACATAAATCTGTCTGGGTCGGTAAATTTTGCTGTCCGGGTTGGTCATCATTTCCTTGTAATGTGCTATCCAACCCGGTGTCCGGCCGATAGCGAAAATCACGGTAAACATCTCGACCGGTATCCCGATTGCCCGCATGATTATACCGCTGTAAAAATCCACGTTCGGATACAGCCGCCGCTCGATAAAATACTCGTCCTGCAGTGCTGTTTCTTCAAGTTTCTTGGCTATGTCGAGCAACGGATCGCTCACCTGCAACGTGTCCAGCAGATCGTCACAGGCTTTTTTGATAATTTTTGCGCGTGGATCGTACGTTTTGTAAACGCGATGGCCGAAGCCCATCAGACGTCGCTTGTTTGTCTTGTCCTTGACCTCGGCGATAAACTTTGACCCGTCATCGCCTGAGCGGTGGATTTCCTCGAGCATCTCGATCACGGCCTGGTTTGCGCCCCCGTGCAACGGTCCCCAAAGCGCGCATACACCCGCTGCTGCAGACGCAAACAGGTTCGCACGTGCTGAGGCAACCATTCGGACTGTTGCAGTCGAGCAGTTTTGTTCGTGGTCGGCATGCAACAAAAATATCAGGTCAAGCGCGCGCACCACCTCAGGTTTCAGCTCGTAATCTTCGTACGGCATCGAAAACATCATGTGCAGGAAGTTGGCGGTGTATTTGTACGCCTTCTTCGGATAAATTATCGGCAGGCCGCGCGATTTACGGTACGAGAAAGCTGCGATGGTACGCACCTGCGAAATCAGGCGTGCTGCATGCACATCAAAACTGCTCTTGTCTTCCCAGTGCATCAGGCTCGGATCGAAGCAACTGCTTGCGTTGATCACAGCCGACAAGATTGCCATCGGATGCGCGTTTGTGGGGAACCCCTCGAAATTGTATTTGACAGCCTCGTGCAGATATTGATTTTCAGTCAGCAATTCCGAAAACCGGCGCAGCTCAGCGCGTGTGGGGAGCTGCCCGTAAATAAGCAAATACGCGGTCTCGATGAAACTGCTTTTCTCGGCCAGTTCCTCGATCGGTATGCCGCGGTACCGCAGTATACCGCGTTCGCCGTCGATGTACGTAATGGCGCTTTTGCACGAGCCGGTGTTAACGTAGCCCTCGTCGAGCGTGATCAGGCCCGTTTCACTCCGCAGTTTCGATATGTCAATTGCGCGCTCGCCTTCGGTGCCCTGCACAATTGGCAGAGTGACAACCTTGCCGTCAACCTCGAGTTTTGCAAATTCGCCCATATTTTCAGCTTTGTTTTAGCAGGTCTTGCGCCAAAAAAGTACGTTTTTTGCGTTCCCAGGGCAAGCTTTGCCGGTCCAAAAACCGCACGTTAAACCGCTCGGTGCAGCAGCCAAACTCTTTCATGCGGGCGGCAGTTGTGCACCCCGATCCAAATACCACCACGCAACGCAGGTGCAAAGACTCGATTGTAGTGCCGGGTTCATGCCTCGGTTCGCCCGTGCATGACGGATTCTTTCCACTGTCTGACCGCAGCGAGCATCTGGTCGGCTGCGTTTATGACCGGTTTGACATGTTTGAGCCGTACCCACGGCAACAGCCCCAGCAAATCATGCGTCACAAGGATTTGCCCGTCGCAGTCCGGGCCTGAGCCAATCCCGATTGTCGGGATCGGTATATTGCGCGTGATCTCGGCTGCAACCGCAGGTGTCACAAGCTCAAGCACGATTCCAAATGCACCTGCTCGAGCCAGTGCCACGGCATCGGCAATGAGCAGGTCGCGTTCAGATTCTGTTTTGCCCTTGACCTTGTAACCCCCTTCTTCACGGACGTGTTGTGGCAACATGCCCAGATGCCCGAGAAACGGTATGCCGGCCGCCACAACGGCGTTTACCTGGGGCAGAATGTCGCGTCCGCCCTCAGCTTTCACGGCCTCAGCACCGGCTGCAACCAACCGTTTTGCATTTGCCACAGCCGCCTCGACGGTCGCAAAGCTTCCATACGGCATGTCCGCCACAAGCAACGCGTTCGGTTTCGCACGCGCCGCAGCACGCACGTGATGTTCCATATCTGTCATGGTCACGTGTGTTGTATCTGGATACCCCAGCACGACCATCCCAACTGAATCGCCAACGAGAATCAGCGGTATCCCGGCCGCGTCCAGCAGCTTTGTCATCGGATAATCGTAGGCTGTCAACGCGGCGATCTTTTGGCCGCGGCACTTCATCTGGCGGATGATTTCGGGTGTGATTTTGCCGGCGTTTATTGCCATGAGCACACGCTGGGTTTGGTCGAGTCACTGCGCCGGTAAGCTCGACCGTGGCCACCTGCGCAGACAAAACTCGGATTCATTTCCGCGAAAAACTCGCAAGCAATTCCTCCGGCGACGCAGTTGCTGTACCGACCTTGCCGACCACAATCCCGGCAGCGTGATTCGAGAAGATGGCTGCTTCAACCGGTGCTGCACCTGCTGCAATTGCAAGTGTGAAACACGCTATTACAGTGTCACCTGCGCCGGACACATCAAACACCTCTTTTGCAACGGTCGGTATATGGACCGGGTTACGATTGCGTTGACATAGCAGCATGCCGAGTTCGCCCAACGTGATCAGCAACAGCGCAGGTTGCAGCTCTTCAAACAGCTTGGTTGCAACGCGCATTAGTGCAGGGTCGGCAAGCGGGTTCAGGTTATGTGTATTGTCGGGCAGACCGGCCAGCTCGAATGCTTCTTTGCGGTTCGGTGTTATGAGTGACACGCCTGCAAGATCGAGCCTGTGAACGGGTTTCGGGTCAACGCTCAACCAAATACCACGCGCACGGCACAGACGTCTCAACTCGTCTAAGAGCCGTTGTGTGACAACGCCCTTGCCGTAGTCGCCAACTATCACCGCTGCGGCAGCACCGAGCCTGCGCCGCACCAGATCGAGCAGTTTGTCTGTGAGTTTCTGGTCAAGCTCGTCTTTTGCCTCGCGATCGACGCGCACGATCTGCTGGCGTTGCGCTATGATGCGCGTTTTAAGGCTGGTGGGGCGCTCGGCAAGCTCGATCAGACCGGCTTGGCCGATGTTGTATGCGCGCAATAACCGTTTCAATTCGGCCCCGGCCATGTCGCGTCCAATGACACCGAACAGTTCGGTCTGCACGTTTAACGCCGCCAGATTACGCGCCACGTTTGCCGCGCCACCCGGCATGAAACTTTCGCGCTCGAATTCGAGCACGGGCACGGGCGCCTCAGGCGAAATGCGCGAGACCTGGCCCCACACAAATTGGTCGAGCATGGCGTCGCCTATGACCAAGACACGCGTTTTTTGTGCTGCACGCAGCAACTGCCGCACACGGGCAATTGGAATTGTGGCATCCATGCAAAGGCTCGCTCAGGTTGCATCCAGGAAGGCTGTTAACGGACTAGTTGGGCTTGCGGTAAACTGTTGTGCCGGCAGCCCCGCCTCGAATGCGGCACGGCCAGCCTCAACAGCCAGTTTGAAAGCTTCGGCCATTCGAATTGGGTCTTCTGCAACTGCAATTGCCGTGTTCACAAGCACCGCATCAGCACCCAGCTCCATCGCCTCGGCTGCATGACTCGGCGCGCCCAGACCCGCGTCAACAACAACAGGCACAGTTGCCTGCTCGATTATAATGCGTATCTGGTCACGCGTTTGCAGGCCGCGGTTTGACCCGATCGGCGCACCAAGCGGCATCACAGTTGCGCATCCGACTTCTTCAAGTCGCTTCGCAAGCACCGGGTCTGCATTGATATAGGGCAGCACGGTGAACCCTTCAGCTACAAGCTGTTCGGCTGCCTTGAGCGTTTCGATCGGGTCGGGCAACAAATAACGTTGGTCAGGGTGGATTTCGAGTTTGACCCATTTCGGCAACCCCGCTGCAGCAGCAAGACGTGCAAGTCGGACTGCCTCTTGCGCATTCAGCGCACCGCTTGTGTTCGGCAGGATGAGATACCGCTCCGGATCAATGAACTCGAGAATGTTGGCGAACGGGTCTTTTTTGCCTGACAGGTCTGCCCGACGCAATGCGACTGTGACAAGTTCGGCTCCGCTCGCAGCCAATGCATCACGCATCAACTCCGGCGAAGCGAACTTGCCCGTGCCCAAGATCAGGCGCGACCTGAACTTGCGTCCGGCAATCTCCAGTTGTCGGGTCGCTCGCACACCGTGACGATAAAGCAAATGCACAGATGTGTCCAGTTGGCACACGCCGCACACACGTCATCGCTTGGATTCTCAGCGAATTGGAGGGTTGCGTCCTGTCGCTCCAGCTCAATTCCGGAGCGTAGCTCGCACAGAGGCTCGCCCGCTATTTCACCAAGCAGGTTGGTTATACGGTCATGCAGCCAACAGATTCTTGCGCATCGGCAAGTGCGAACAGGTCGCCGGCAGAACGCCGTCGCGCCGGTTATGGGACCTTTTTCACCCGGAAAAACTTTGCCTGCCCCGGCACATTCGACACGCGACACGCCGTGGCGGTTTCTGTAGATGGCAAGACCTGGATACCGGCTGGTTGCCACTGGACCGGGCTGAGGTTGGTTGTAAATTCAAGCTCGTACAACTCGTACGGTTTCGCCTGCCACGAGATTGAGTCCTGACCAACTGCAACAATGCGCTGGCACGAGCTTGGGTCGGTCGGGTTCATCCCAGCACGGTACTCCTGAATGTTGCTCAGACCGTCGCCGTCGTAATCGTCATACGCACCCCGTTTCGGCCCTGCAGCCGGGTCCGCGTTCCCAAACCAGTTTGTCATCCACGCATCCGGAATGCCGTCCGGGCTACCTGCAGGATATGTGTCCGGGTTAAACGAAATCACACGCACGCGAACAAACGGCGCTGCATTTGTCCCGTCGTAACACCTGCACGCAACCTGGTCGTAATACTGTGACCCGCCCGGGTCGAGCCGAGGGGAACTGAAATAACCTCGAGGTGTGTAGCGGAGCAATGCCGGGCTTACGATCGTAAACGAACCGTTCAAGTTCGCTGCATTTGTCAGTGCCACGGTCAGATTCGTCGTTTGCAGGTCGTAACAAGCCAGTTGAATCTCGTTTATTCCGGGCACATTCACCGGCCATGGCGCAGTTGTTATGTCCATCACACGCGGATACATAAACGGCGGTGTGTTCAGATATGGATACCCTTGCCTGACAACCGCGATGTCAGAGCCGGCCAGTTGCGCGCCGCGTCCGTCAGCATGTGCTGTCGGGTACATGATTGCCTGTAGATCGCTCGAATGCGTAAGCCCAAGTGCGTGACCGAGTTCATGGCAAAGCACCTCAGTGAATGTCGAGAGCACATTCACCAGTGAGTTTGAGTGGTTTATCATCGCGAAGCCGGAGACTATTTTATGGAACTCGTTCCCAGCAACATTACCGCCCAACCCCCAACCCGCATTCTCGAGCAAACCCCAGTAATAACGCGGGCCGCCGATCCCGAGATAGCTCGGACCATACCTGAGCGCGATGTAGTTCGTGTAGCTGTACAGTTGAATTCGCAACCTACCGTCATTGGTCTGTACCAACTCAGCGGGCATGCCGAAGTTTTCTACCCCATCGAACACAAACCTGAGGCTCGTGACCGCCGCCCAGGCTGCAAGCGCATTACTCACCGCTGCAAGCGCCTGGTTCGACGTAATCCCGCTCGGCAAAAACGTCATATCTACCAGGTACGGAATCGGTTCGCCGCGGTCTTGTGTCACCCATCTGGGCGGTTGCCCGTCTGGCGCGGTCATAAAATTCGTTACGCTCTGTGTGCCGTCTGCGTCAGATTCGCCTTTGACATCATATTCAAGCGACATCGAGAGTGGTTGCTCTGTAAGGTCCACACCTGTCGAACCAGTTGCGCCGACAATCGAACGCACACGCGCAATTAATTCGGCATGCGCAGCGACAAACTTTGGTGCTTCGGATAGATCGGTACCCGGCGTTCGCTCCAATTTAACTGCGCTTCGTTCACCGATTATCGTGCCAAGCGTCCCGTCGTGGCGCCGGTGCACAAAAAATAACCGTTCTTCCCCGACACGAAAACGCGGTGCAGCGCAGTTGGCAATGCCGATCCCATCAATTGCACCCCCAAAATGCACAAGCTCAATCACAGCCGGCAGTTTACCCTTCAAAACATCGGCAACCTGCACAACTGTCCGGGTGTAAATACCGCCATCGGCTTCGTCCCGGAACGATTCAAGCTTCACCACTGTACCGCGGAAGATGCAGTCGGCCATTTCAATCTGTTGTTCAATGTTTGCGTCCAGTGCAGACGAACAAGTTGCTTCGGGCGCGACTCCGACAAGGCCAAGTGCAACAAGCCAAACCAGATGTTTCGAAGACTGTTTCATGTGTTATGTATGGGTTGGTTAAATGCGCAGCGACATTATGTGTGCTCCACGCTCAAGAAATCAATGTGAACTGTTTTTTGGGCGTACGGCAGTTTCTGTGCCATTTAGCACGAATATTACACACGTTTTTCGTAGTGGAGACTTCCAAGTCTGCTGCCTGCCTGTGTGCATGTCTGCGTGCGACACACAGGCAGGCGCTCGACTTGAGAACCGCACAAAAAGCTCGGGCGCGCAGTCCGCAGCGTGCTCGAATCGGTCGAGGTGAAACTCGACCCTACAAAATGAACTTGGCATGGATTAAGGTGAAACTCTGCCCAAAACGAAACCGGATGGTTTCGATTCGTCATAACCCGGATCTCAGGTAGGGCGGGCAGTCCTCTGCCCGCCGCGATCCGGCGCGCAATCCCGCACATGCGGGACGCGCCCTACCGACTCTTTCGTAGCCGCGCACGTAAGGGCGCGGACGGTAGGGATTCCTGCCCGAGAAGCCAGGTCTGCACGACCCACTCCGGCGCGCAGTGGACTGCGCGCCCTACCATACTTTGCGCCTCAGCGTCTCAGCCGTTAAACGTAGCCGCGCTCGTAAGGGCGCGGACGGTAGGGATTCCCAGCCCGAGAAGCCAGGTCAGCACGACCCACACCCGGCGCGCAGTGGACTGCGCGCCCTACCATACTTTGCGCCTCAGCGTCTCGGCCGTTAAACGTAGCCGCGCCCGTAAGGGCGCGGACGGCGGGATTCCCAGCCCGAGAAGCCAGGTCTGCACGACCCACACCGGTGCGCAGTGGACTGCGCGCCATACCTTACTCTCTACGCCTTTGGTGTGAAGGATTGTAGTAGAAGTTTTTGGAGCGCGGTGCTCCAGCACCGCTTTTGGTTCGATTGATTGACACAACTTGCGCGTCAGCCAAAGTTTGGTATAGCCCGAGCGCGCATAGCAGCCCGCCCTGACGAAGCCTTGCTCTTCAATGCAGAATTTAATGCGCCCCGGAGGGGCGCGCTCCGTCACACCCGGATTGGTAGGGCGGGCAGTCCCCTGCCCGCCGGACGTTTCCGGG
>Ga0315298_1011516_pt1 | contig 10352 bp, 2 predicted proteins | sample WHS_1_MG_FD_203077 | JGI IMG/M metagenome (GOLD analysis project Ga0315298, IMG submission 203077) | Extremophilic microbial mat communities from Washburn Hot Springs, YNP, Wyoming, USA - WHS_1_MG | ecosystem: Environmental > Aquatic > Thermal springs > Hot (42-90C) | place: USA: Wyoming...
GCTGCCAAACATGATATGGTTGTAAGACGCCATGCCACCCCCTGTCTCGTTTATGGGTTCCCACCTCTCCCACAACGTTGTCGCTCCCAGCCTGATCCAGTAACCCCAGCCAGGATACGTTTCCTGTGTAGCTATCTTGTACATGACTTCACCGTAACCCAGATCCGTAAGAGATTCCGAAAGAAATTTCGTCCCCAATATGCCTGTGTTCAGGTGACCCCTGTGAACCCTGCAGATATCGTCAATTAAGTTCTCCACCACTTGATTGACGTAGGTCTTTGGAACTATGCCCAAGTATAAGGCAAAGGCGTTTGATGTCTGACTGCCCTTCGCGTACTGGCCCTTAGACTCGTCGAGGAACGCTCTGTTGAACGCATCCGATATTTTGTTGGCCAAGCTCGAGTACGCTTCCTCATCCTCAGACCTACCCAAGATATGGGCAACTTGGGACAGTATTTTTGCGTCTTGGTAGTAATATCCCGTGGATATGAGTTCTCCCGGCGTGATCTCAGATGTCACATGGCCGGGCTCAACCCAGTCGCCGTACTTGCTTACAGCAAGTACGTAGTTGCGAGCGTTGCTAGTGAGGAAGTCCACCCACCTTTTCATACATGGGTATGAATCCTCCAAAATCCTCACATCCCCATAGTACTGGTACAAATACCACGGGATCAGCACGCAGGCTGTGCCCCACGCTGGATCGGCGGGATAGATGCTCCAGTGAGGGGGAACAACGTCCGGCACGGAACCGTCATCGGCTTGAGCAACCATTATATCGCGAACCCACTTCTCATAAAAGCTTGTCATCCAGAAGTTGTAGATGGCCTCTTCTGCAGAAAGATGCGCATCTCCCATCCAGCCCATCCTCTCATCACGTTGAGGACAATCTGTTGGTATACTCATGAGGTTGCTCAGTTGCCCCCACAGGATGTTTTCTTGGATCTCGTTCAACAACTCGTTCGAGCACGTGAAGTTACCTGTTGTCTCAACTGACGAATGAACCACCCTGCCCAGGAGGTTTTCCAATTTCGGCTCACCTGGAAAGCCCGTAACTTCGACATAGCGAAAGCCGTGATAAGTGAATCTTGGCTCATAAGTCTCCAAGCCGTCGCCTTTCAAGATGTAAACGTCTGTCGCCTTTGCCGAGCGGAGGTTTTCAGTATATATCATACCGTCATCGCGTAACAGCTCGGCGTGCCTGAGAGTTACCTTGGTCCCTCTTGGCCCGCTTACGGTTAGCTTGGTCCAACCAGCGAAGTTCTGGCCGAAATCGTAAATGTAGACACCGGGCCTCGGACTCATTATTTTAATAGGCCTTATGTTCTTCACGACCTTTATCGGAGGGGCTATCTGAGACTTGAGCTCCAAATCTGAAACCGGTACTACCTCTGCGTCTTTCCATCCGGAGGCATCAAAGCCGGGGCTGCTCCAACCAATCTTCTCGAGCCGAGCGTCGTAGACCTCTCCGTTCCAAATGCTGTTGTACAGGATTGGGCCGTCAGAGACTTTCCATGTTTCATCTGTAACTACCGTAATGATCGTATCGTCTGCTAGTCTTATGTTCATCTGAATCAAAAGCCTGGGCCTGTCTCCGTACTTCCTCAAGCCCTCTTCCAACGGACTGAAGAAACCATTGCCCAGAATAGCGCCCACCACGTTGATGCCCCGATTAAGGAACTTTGTAACATTATAGGTAGCATACAGTGCTATCTTGTCGTATTCCGTAGTAGCTGGATCGAGAACATGGTCGCCTACCCTGGCGCCGTTTATGTAAAGTTCATAATAGCCTAGACCACTTACATACGCATAAGCGTCTTCGACATCTTGGTCGAGTGTGAACTCCTTTCGAAATAGTGGGGCAATGCTGTTGTTTTCATTTGGGCTTTGAATCCACTTCGCCCTGAGGTCTTCATGATGCAGTAAACCAGTGTGAAAGATCGCCACCTCGCTAAAAGGGCTGATTTGACCAAACTGGTTCCAACAACGCACCTTCCAGAAGTAGGTCTTTCCGCTCTCAAGATCTCTTCCCTCGTAAAACACGTTAATTTGTTCATTCGAGTCTACTTTTCCACTGTCCCACATATCGCCTATGTCCTTTGTTATATTTTCCTTGTTGCTTGCGACAAGTATTTGATATGCCTTCTGGAACACGCTGCGTCTCAAGCTGTTCAGAGTCCAAGAAAATCTGAGGGTGGGAGTATCCACACCAAGCGGATTTGAGGAATATTCACAGAGCAGATCGGTCAAAAAGAGAGAGTCGTTCGACGAGCTCGAATCCCCATAGGAACTTGTTTTTCTGAAGCCCAGCGGCATGAACAAAATTAAGGAAATGAGAACCCTCGACCCAATCAACTTTTGCCTATTTGCGCGGTGACATAGCATTTAAGCATCAAACTACTCTAAGCCAAGCTCATGTACTTGTTTCTATCTTCCTCCGGCAGTGACCTCCAGAGCAGGACTTGGTTCCTGATGAGGTCCAAGAACGCGTAATTCCGTGACGCAAAGAAGCTTCTATCTCCTGAAATGAGCTCTATAAAAGTAGCGAGTTGCTTACGCTCATCCGGCAGTACGCTGAAGTAAAGCTTGACACGTTGAGTTACACCAGTTTCCATGGGGGTAAGTACGACCTCAATATCGAGTGACATTTTCTCGCTGTCCACATTGCCGATCTTCATTACTCTGTGACCGGAGCCCGCATATCCAGCCTCGCTGAAGTACTCCTTCATGTAGTTGAGGATGCCGACGGCCTCCGCTTTATCACCGACAACAAGCGGAAAGCTAAGCTCCCAGATGTTGCCCCTTGGCTTTGTCTCAGGTTTCCACTTTCTCTCGTATGATGGCGTGATCATCTTCGAAGCCAACATAGCAGGATATAGCGATACGATTGCAGTTGAACCGACTACGATGAGAATCGAGGCGAAGACGGTGAAGGATATGAAGTTGAAGGAGAAGTCGGGCGGAAGTAGTTTGTAGGTGATGAACAATCTATCTAGACCTAATCCAAGTAGATAACCTAGAAGAACGCCACCGAGGGTTACAGTGATTATCTCTGTGATGAACATAAGAAGGGCGCCCATTGGTGATAGACCAACAGACTGGTATGTGAATATCTCTCTTCTTCTTTCCTGTAAAGTACCCAGCATGAAGTTGAGTATGGACAGGACCGTGATGACTATTGTGAATATGTAGGCGCCTCCGATCAACGAGAGGCCCCAAACCCTTAACATGCCTGTGGCCTTGTCTGCGGTGCTCATCCATATTGCATTTGAGGTTCCGAGAGGTAGGGAATCCACAAGTTGCAAAGCGATCTCCCTCGTCTTATTTAAGCTTACGCCCTCCTTGGGAATGATCGCGATACTTGATATGAAGCCGCCATATTTGAGCGCGGTCTTCCAGTTCATGATCACGATATTATTTGGGTTCACTGGGGATATCGGCATCGAAGAAGGATAAAGGAATGTGGACATGGACAAACTCGAAGAAAAACCTGGATCTATGGGCAACCAGAAGTAGCCATTAGGGTCGACTATCTGAGTTCTGATCGCCACCGTTCCTGCCAATGTGAAGTTGCCGTAACCCCAGATTTCTATCTTGTCACCCATTTTTAAAATGCTACCATTCTGTACCAAAGTTCTGTTCAACTGATCTACTACATCCTTAGGGAGAATGACATTAGATTCCAAAAGCATTGAATATGGGATTTCGGAGAAGTTCGAAAGCACGGTGTTCAACTCGGTTTCCGAGATGCCCAGTATGGCCGATGGAGCCATTGAGTAGAAAGCTGTGTAGTCCCCGGCCTTTGAGATCCTCAACATATTACCCATCGGGTAAACATATTGAGGATATAGCCAAACCCTCGGAGAGATTATATGACTTTGTGAGTATGCTGCCTCGAGGAGCTCTATGAACGGTTGATCGAGAATCCCGCTGTCGGATGTCACTCCTGGAGCACCGTATCCTATCTTTATTAGGATACCCGGGAAGATTTTTTTGCCAAGTGACTCGCTAGAGGTTACACCATAAGTATACGATGACGACGTGAGAGCGATAAGGCCTGCTGTGAAAATTGATATCGTAAGAAACATCAGGATCGAGCGGGTGGGCCTCCGGCGGATGTTCTCGGCAGCAGTTTCCATTGTGTGTATAACTGCTGCCATCGCCTCGCCTCGGTATTCATGAAATCCCATTTTCAATACAGCGTATCTTCTCGCAAGGTCAGACATTTCCCTCAAGAGTATTAGGACCACGAAGACTAGCAAGAGGATTATGCCTACACCTATGACAGACATGTAGGCATTGGTCATCAACGTGAAAGCCGGATGAACCGTGGCGAATACCGCGAACAGCAGCCCTGCTATCCCGAAGATTCCGAGAATTCGCTTCACCGACGACAGTCGCAATATCGCACGTTCGAACAAAATCGAGAAGGGGATTATAAAGAAAGCCAACACCACCACGGAGTTCGAAGAGTCCAAGAAGAGAGGCATGAGGGCGTTAGCATAACCCTTGTAAGCAAGATTAAGGGCAAGAGTTATGTTACTGTGGTAATAGGTCCACAGCCTATGATCGGCTGAATATGTGGCTAAGTTGAGATATCTCCTTGTGCCTTCCAAGACATATTCTAAGTATGGGCTCTTGATCTCAAACCGCTTGAAATTCTTATATCTATTTTCAAGGATGTTTATGAGATCCTTGGCGGCCTGGAACTCCGTTCTGTTAAGTCTGATATGCCTATCGACAAAGATACCTGTACCTTCGGGGTTCTCTTCTGTGGAATTCGTGATCACAAACTGGGGCCAACTGCCACCGGCAATGTTAGCCGTGAAAGTTACTCTCTCTCCTTTCCTTACATAAATAACTGCAATTCCATCTGAGTATATACTGTTGCTCACGAAAACTGGTAATGTCTTAGAGGAGGATTCGAAGGCGTTAACAAAAGAACCGACCCATATGGGCACATAAGCCGATGAACCTATAAAGCAACCTCTGATATCGGGCACCTGAAGCCTCCTCATCTGATTGATATCGATGATACCGAAAAGCGTTAGTGACGTGCACTTAAACAGAGGTATCAGCAAGCTTCCTACTGACCCGGTCATGTAGATCGCATTCGATATTCCACCGGAAATACCTTGGGACGTGCCAGTGTATCCCTGGTCAATGGCGTACTCTATGTTTCCATTGTCATCAAATTTCCAAGCATCAACTGCCCACCATGTCAGGGGAACCAAACCGTGACAAGTAAAGCTACCGTTGCCATCGGAGATAGTGTACCTGTAGGTGAACGGCCAAATGTGCTCCAGTCCTGCGATAGGAAATACAGACAGCCTCACAATGGCATGAGGTATGGGTTTATACCAACCGGTATCAGAACTGAACTCCACAGTCTTTCCATAAAGGACGGCAAGCCCAAGCGGCGCCTGACCTACAAGCGCAAATCGCCTTGGCCTTATGGTATCGTAGCTCAGGCCAAGTTCCTCACGATTGGCGAAGATAAACAACGTGGAGGCGATCACGTAAACCTGTGGTTTTATGTTCCTCCAGTTTATTAGATCATAGTTATCCAATGGGGTGAGCCAACTCAACCTCCTTGCATATTGGGTTCTGATCGTGAAGCCCATTCCAGAAGCTTGGACCAAGGCCATGGTGTCAAGAAGGTAAATAATGTCTGGTTGGGTACCTAGGTAATAATCAGAGACGAAATTATACCTCACAAGATCGTTCAGTGAGGAAACATTGACCCCCTCGATAATGCCCACTTGTCTTAAGTCGATCTCCGAAAGCTCTGAACTCGCGATTGACCGAATCCATCCGAATCTGGACGCCATTGTCGAAAGGTAGTACAAAATAGGGCCATAGCTTGATTGGGTCCAGCTCGTGATCGCTACTTGGCTTGTCATGAAAGGAAGCTGATGGAAGTAGAGGAAGTCCACAAAGGGTGTTTCGCTCGATATGTCCACACCGATCTGGAGCCATATTCTATTTGTTGTATTTAGCAAGACATCTTCTGCAAACTCGAAAGCGCCCATTGCTCCGTACCAATGACCAGAATATGCTACAAACCAGATTGACTTTTTTGGTTTCGTGTGGACAAAAAGGCGCGCGATCTCGAGGAGAATGGCGGAGGATACAGCCTCCTCTGAAGAGGGTGAAACCTTTGGCACCACACTCCAAGAATCATAGTGCGCAGAAAGAATAATAACATCATCCTTGCTCTCACCGTAGAGCTTCCCTATAATGTTTCTGCCTATAACTGTTTTCCACACAAGGGATGAGGATATTATTACTGTCTCGTGAGTTTTGGCGAGTTGCTTAAGCACTCTTCCCTCCGTCTCGCTGACATATAGGAGATATGCATTGAGCGGCGCGACGGTTCCCTTTGCCAAGGCCTGGAACTTGTCCGTGGTAGGCGGCTCTAAAAATATCACGGCCTTTGCGCCGAGTGAGATCGCTCTGAGCCAGTTCTTCTCCGAGTTGAAATCCAAGACAACAATTGCGTCTGAGAAGTCTATGCCATTCAAATCCTCCAAAGTGCCCTCCTTTGCGTAATAGACTTTGCCCGATAGCCCCCTAACGACTTGCTCCTGAATTCCACCCCTTGGCCAGAGCCCAAATGCGCGCAACGTCAGGTTTAAACTCGGAACATAGATGGAGGAATTCTCATCGATCGGAGCCACTGTTTGGAACTCGTGGACCGAAGTATCAAGCCCGTAGTCCTTAAACTTGTCGATGATGTAGTCCGCTGCCCTATCACAGCCCGGATACCCTAGAACCCTGCTGCCAAGCGATGCCAAGAATTGCGTGTCGTTCTTCACATTGTTCCAGTCAAAGCGATTAAGGATGCTAACGATGCCTTCTGAATCTGCTTGAGAGTATTCATCATCGGATGAGTACTGCTGCCTATTGGATAGAACCTGATTCAATCCCAAGGATAAAGCTAATACCATTAGAATGACAACGGCCAATGAGGTGAGCCCTCTCTTCTGAGTTATATAATGTTGGATGCACATAGTCCATCACCAAGGCCAAATCCAAGCGGACTTCGATAAGATGCTCCAGCCGGTCCCCAGAGCCATGGCGAGACCCTCACCCGTTACCTCTCCGGCTATTACGTATCCCCTTATCCTGCTCCAATTCTCCTTGCCGCCCAAGTACCTCGGCATGATGTAACTACCCACTAACGATCCGACGAGGAGACCAAAAACTGCATAAGGTGTCGTGAAGAGGCCAACGGTTAAGCCCATGAGCGAGAAGAACGCGCCTTTGGATTCGAGATAACCTCCTATAAATAGCAAGGTAGTGAGGATAATCGCAGGTATCACGACCGTGTTGAAATTGATCGTTACCATGCGTGTCGTCAACATCGAATCGATGTAGGCACTGGAGATAGCGTTGTAGACCGTCATTGGATATGCTGCGGAGGGAATGGGTGCCACCCTCCAGAAGAAATCCACTGCAATAAGGCCCACAAATTGTGCCAACAGGCTACCTATGATCCATATCTTGATCAAATCCCTAGGATGTGCTCCAACGATGAGGGATGCCTTCACCTGTTGGCAAAAGCCAGCAGTGCTACCACCGCCGCGGGGAGGGTCAAACGCATAGGCCTGGTATAGTTGCAAGGGCGTTGTTAAGTAAACCAGAGAATGCCATGCGAACGTGAACTGAGGAATAGAATAAGCTATCATCCCCAAGGATGCGGCTGACATCAAACCCATTAAGCCGCCCATTACAAACGTGTAGAATACAGGTACCCAGATGGGGACCATCGGTACCATCATGTTGTACAGTAACACGGAGAGCAGGGATCCAATTACAAATAAAAGTAAAGACTTTTTTGGGCTCATGAGTAACGACGATGTCCTATCTTTTGATAGAGCTGTCCGCAAGGCTGATACAAGACCTTTTCTTAGCTTAAATATCACGAACGCTATTATAGCTAAGGTGAAGCCTAGTTGGGGACCGAACCACAGCCGCAACATTGACCTGTTTGTGATTGCCATTAACCCCATCCCCTTCAAGTACTCAGATGCCCACTCTGGAGCATAATTTTTGAATGTGGTCACGAATAATGAATTTAGAATTATCCATATAATGGCGGATGAAATGAACATCCATATCCCTACTTTAGCATCAAGTATCATACCACCCACATAGCTGGATAATGTTGTGGGCAAGGCGAGGACTGAGCCCGGAAGAACCTCCTGCATCCAGCTAGTGAAATCCACAAAAGGAATCGGTATGAAGGCTCTTTGAAATATAACATAGGGCAGGTACACAATCATGCCGAAAGCGCTTCCAAAGACAAAGGGGACCAGAAAGTATCTGGCGACTGAAGGTTCTCTTTCTGCCACGAAAGTTGCCATAGACGTATCGATGGCAGCTGCTGGGAAGGGGAAATCCATCTTCTCAACGAGTACGTTGGCTGTGAAGGTTGAAATTGCGAGATCGCTTAGCACGGTTATTGCAAACCACGCGAGGTAGAGAAGTAGGGGCACCACAAAAGCAGGTTGGAAGAAAGTTCGAAGATTGTAAGCTGGGGAGTCGTACCGTGGTGCCATCCAAGTTGGTACCATCAAAGCCAATGGTGTGTCGTTAACTTTGTACGACCAAGCGAAGGGTGAGTGCACATAATAGGACCTATAGATGATGAGGTAGAAGATTGGCAATGAGGCAGACCCCCAACTTGCAGCGTAGGTATGGTCGACGGTTGGGATGTAACCTCCAGAGTCAAGCATTGGGATGACTTTCCTTCTAAGTTCATTTTTGATTGAAATCATGTCCTTTGCAAGCTCCCTTTTGTCTATACCACCCATCAAGGCCAATCTTTTGCCGTATTTCTTGCGAATACTTACTGGATCCATATCTGAAGCTGCCTCCAATGGCCAGAGGCAATTCACTCCTGCCTCGATCAAAAAAGGTATCAGCGGTTCGACGTTTCCGTCACTGTCGAGCTCGATGACCTTTACGCCATGATTGCGTAGAAATTCGATAATCGCCTTGTGCCTCGGAAATAAAAACTCCTTATACAATTTTGGCGAGATCAGAGGTCCAGATTTACAAGCGAAGTCCTCGTTGAAGGTGAAAGCATCGACCTCTACCTCAGTCAAAGCCCTTTCAGCGACCTCCATAAAGAAGTCCACCATGAAATCGAGGATTTCGTGCACTAAATTGGGTTTCGTATAGAAGGCCCGTGAAAGTCCTACGGTTCCCATCATTTGTCTTAGGTTCCAATAAAGTCCTCCGAAGCCGCAGTTTTCGGTCAGATAAAGTGGATAGTCTCGGTTCTCCCATAGCCTCTTCAATTCACCCCAGTTTTTCGGATAACGCTTTGGATCCTTTGGGTCAAAGTGACTTTTCAATTTGATGAAATCCTCTCGATCCTTAACGAAGAAATCCAAAAAGGCGTCCATTGAAAGCCTAGTCCCTCTCACCGCACCCTCTTTTAAGGCGCGTCGCTTTTCTCCCCATTCATCGATAAAGACGAGATACCTGTCGGTCTCCTCTATCACCCTATAGAATCCGGGGATCGGACCCATGTTCAGTTGTATGAATTCTCGTTTATCGAGATTTGCGATCTTCGGCTGCCCTCTAAACCAGTCGCCATCAAGATCATCCTCCGACAAACCCTCAGATAACCATCTTTCATATGTCTGTCCCCAGATCCCTAGTTCGTAGTAAGGGTAGCGATCAACTTTCTGGAAAGCCATAGTACCAAGAAATCTCTCACGCGCGTTCATACGTTGTTTTCCAACTCTTTTTTTACCAGCTTGCCTTTATTTGTGCCTGTGCCCCGCTTTCCAACCTCAAGTTCCAACGGCCATCTTCAAACGAAGGACCCAAGTAACTTTTGGTGGATTGAACGATGATCTTTGCCTTCTCTGGCACGATCGAGGGTAATACTACATCACCACTTGAAGCACACGGCAGCGCCAACCAGATGGTGAACTCGCGGTCGGCCTTTTCCCAGCGAACTGAGACCTCGCCACCTTTTGTTGGGAAGCGTCCACGAGCCCATTTCAAATCAGATGGTTCTGGTGCTATCAAAACCCTCTTCATGCCACATTCTCCAGTCTCTTTCATCCTGATTCCGAGGACATAGCTACTGAGGAAGAAGGCTGGCCCCGCGCTCCAGGCATGACAGTGGCTCCTTGTCTGCGGCGACAGTGTTTCCCAAGCGGTCGTTGCGCCATAGTCGATCATGGCGCCCCATTCTCGCCTTACTAAATCCAGGATGCGCTGTACCTCGCCATCTTCAGCGTACGCCTCCATCAGGAAGAACAAAGCGAATGGGCTGCCAAACCAAACGAAGTTGTCAGGTCTGCCGTAAATGTGGTCGCGTATTATGCGCT
>Ga0315298_1011517_pt1 | contig 10352 bp, 18 predicted proteins | sample WHS_1_MG_FD_203077 | JGI IMG/M metagenome (GOLD analysis project Ga0315298, IMG submission 203077) | Extremophilic microbial mat communities from Washburn Hot Springs, YNP, Wyoming, USA - WHS_1_MG | ecosystem: Environmental > Aquatic > Thermal springs > Hot (42-90C) | place: USA: Wyoming...
GACAAGGAGAAAAACAAACGTTTTCTATCCCCCTTCTGGTTCCGGTTGGATATGCTCGCCCGAATTTTTCGCAGTGATGGACACTGTTCCGAATGCGGAAAAATACGTTCGGGTATGGGCCGCCTGGACAATTCCTGGCCGGTATGGCTACGGCGGGGGAGAAAAACCGCTTCCGGACGAAATGAAGTCTCCAATGGCAGTATGCGTCGAACGGATGTATTCCGTTCGGGCGCAGGCGAAGAAAGAAGGAAGGAATGGCGCTCAACAGGCATTAAAACTCATTTTGAACTCCCTCTATGGCAAACTTCTCCAGCAAGTGGGAGTAAACCCGGACAATCCAAAACATTTCCATGACCTTGTATCCTCATGGATAACTTCCTGGACGCGGGCCATGATATGGAGGGCGATTGCTCCTTACCGTCGACAAAAGACCGTCCTTTCAGTGCAGACGGACGGTATTGTAAGCCTGAAGCCGCTGGACTTGCCAATGTCTCCCAATTTGGCGGATTGGGAAGAGGCCGAAATGAGAGACTATATTCAACTGTTGCCGGGGGTTTACCGGTATGTGGATGAAAAAGGGAACTCGAAGTCCAGGTATAGAGGATTTACGAAGGATTTTGATTTCGACCGGGCGCTTGAGACAGCCAAAACTCCGGGTGCCGTGTATGAAGTGAAATACAGGACGTTCATCGGCCGCCGTCTGTACCTGGCACAGCCAAACGCTCTTTCCGGCCTGTGCTACCAGTGGCCGGAACTGGTTAAAATATACAAACCGGACTTGAGCGCGAAAAGGGGGGAAATGAAAGGAAAGTGTTGGTGTGGGGAGTGTTATTTGCCGCCGGGGAAACATGAGAAATGGTTAAAGCCGAAAACAAACACTTCCGATTTTCTAGATATATTTACTTACCCATTTGAATTGAAATTTAAGGAACCTTTGTTTCCGCAAACCCTGGAAGAATTTGAGCAGGCCTGCATTGACACTGCCCTTGAAATGGATGACGAAGGCTCAAAGTTTTTCCGGGAGTAAAAACCGTTTCACGTGAAACATGAAAAAGGAGTGATATATAATGTCTGCGATTCAAAAAAATATTTACACTGGATACTATGGAGTGGTCAAAGAGAAATACTATAACCGGTATAAGGTTTTCTTTAAGTATGACAATAAGGTTTGGTATTTTGGCACATTCGCTCAAAAACCAGAGGCCGCCTTTGTCCATGACCTGGGAGTGATACTCTTTGATATGGAGCGGCCGCTGAATTTCCCGTTTCTTCGGCGGTATTACCGGGCGCTCATTCGCCGTTTCCGGTTAATGCCGAATGTGGAAACCTTACGGGATTTTTGCTATGAGAAATTGCCCTCTCTTATCGCAGAAATTGAACTGGGAATTAATTAGCAGGAATAAGCGGGAATAGGTAGATTTTTCTAGCTATTTTGTCCGAATGGGATGTCAGGAGGCATCCCACTTTTTTATTTTTAGAATGGTTTGTGTTACAATTATTAAAATTTATAAAGGTTATTTTTGGGAGTGGTACATATGCCCAAACCCAAAGGCTGGACGGACTCCGAACTCCGCGAACGCGACCGGATAGCTGAAGCGCTGATGAAAGAACAGCATATGAAGAAGAAAAACGCATATGCAGTGGCGACCTGGCGGGTAGAACACAAAGCGAAGGGGGGAAAATAGATGGCGGACGAAGGAATCGCTGATGTTGCCCTTCAGGTAGGGGAAACGAAGGCTGCTGTTGAAAATTTGGAAGAACAAGGAAAACAGACTGTTGAGAACGTCCGCCTGGTTGAACTGGCTATTGACGCTCTCTCCCGCCGGATGGCCGAAATTGAACGGCGGCTGGAGGAAGTATCCCAAAAATTAGAAGAAATTCTAGCTTTCGAGATTTTAGAAGAAGAGGAAGAAATTGATGAGGCCGCCGAAGAGGCCGAAGAAGCCGAAGAAGGCACTGTCATTAAGGAGCCGCCTGGGGAAAAGCCTGAAAGGCGGGAAGGCGGACGAAGGATGCACATATTATGGTAATTGTTAAACTTCCCAAACAACTGCTCGTATGGAGTGAAACGGAATTTTACGACATGCTTTCCAGGAATCCTGATTTTCACACAGCCGGAATCAAGCGGGGGAAATGGTACATCCGGGCGCAAAGGGAAGAGGTGAGAAAACATGCCGAAGAAGAAAGGGCCGGACGAATTTGCCGCGGAATTTGAGGAACCTATCGAATCACCGCCGGAAGAAGAGACGGAATTGAAGCCGAAAAAGGGGAAGAAAAAAGCTGGGGGCAAAGGGCCTGCACTCAGTATTGATGAAGTCTCGGCAATTCAAGTAGTAGTCTGCCGTTTTGTGTACGGCCTGTTGGGCCGGGAAATGCCATACCAGAAGGAAGATTTTGCCAATGCCAGCAAGGGACTTCTCTCCCTGGCTGATATGTTCCCTGTAGTAGGAATTATTCTTAAATATTTCCGACCGCTCCAATTCGTGTTTGACCACATCGAAAAATTCATCAAGGCACCGAAAAAGGAACCAAAGCCTAAGCCGGACTTGCGGGTGGTTCAAAATGCCGGAACTGGAACTTCCTGAATACGGGAAACACATAGTGTTCCTGGGAAGCACAGGGAGCGGAAAGAGTGTTTTGGCAAGTGCAATGTTGAGATATTACGACGCATTTTTTGCAATAGATACGCAGGATTCGCTGGACATCCCCGGAAAAGTGCTCGCTAATCCCAGACATCTAGGACTATTGCTCAGATTTTATCCAAAGTTGCACTATGTGCCGAAACCCGAATTCATTGAGCGGTATTACTTCGAGCACGTATTCCGAACGTTGTTAAATTCGAGCCAGAAGAAGAAACCCAGACCGAGGATAATATATATCGATGAAATCTATCATGTCGGATATGGGATGTCATTTCCGGCATGGCTTCCCAAAGCTATCACTACAGCACGCCAGCGGAAGCTTTCATTCTGGATTTCGACCCAAAGGCCGCGAGCGATTCCGGTTCCTGTAATGAGCGAAGCAAGCAAGATAATAGTATTTTACTTGAGCAAAGGAGATGATATTAAACTGGTTAGCGAATTCGCCAGAAGCGACAAAAAAGGGTTATTTAAAGCTCTTTCTGAACAGGAAGATGATTATTCATTTATCGTTGTTGATAACCGTAAGGGAACATGGAGTAAGTATCCAAAACTCAAACTAAATGAGGGGGAATGATGTTCAAATGACAAAACCCGTATTGAATCCCGCCGGAGGCTCTGTCAGTACGCAAGGGCCGGGGTATCCGGTGCAACTGCCGCCGGACTTGCAGGCGATGATTGAGGCCGCAGTGCCAAACGTGATTACGCGCACTTTCCGGCAAAATTCAAACCCGCAGAGAACACAACTGCAAATAAGCACCGGGACTTCTCTTGGGAGCCAGATTATCCAGCGGTTGGAAAACATCGGTTTGGTACAGAAGTTAAACTTACTGGTGAGCGCCAGCATTGTCCTCGCGAATGCGAATTCTTCTGCTTCAACTGTGACGCCGAACGTAAGTTTTCCGTACAATGTACTCTCCAACATCGCGGTAATGATTAACGCCAACAACCAGATTGTGAACGCGTCGCCGTATGCTCTCCTGCATGAGAACTTCATCCGGCATCGGTTCCGCTTGCAGGACTTAGTCCAGGCCGGGACTTATACCCAGGACACTCATCTTTCCGTTTCGGTGAGCGGGACTGGTTCATCCCTGAGTGGCGGATTCCCCGGCACGGACGGTTCCTCCGGGTATACCATTACCTGTGGGGCAAGTGGGAACACCACCATTTCCGTTTCCTTCGTTCTGGAAATCCCGTTTGTCCTGAACGAGGAAACCCTTGTCGGGCTTCTGCCGCTTCAGAACAACACGACGCAAATTAACCTGGTGAGCACAATTAATCCGACCGCGGCCGGAAACGGGAACGCTATTTTCTCGGCGCTCCCCAGCGGGGTAACTCTGTCCAGCATTGCGGTGACCGTTCAGCCTTCGCAAGTATTTTGGACTGTGCCGCAAAACCCGGCTCTGTATCAGTCTCTGGTTGCTAACTCCTTCCAGATTGTGGAACTGCCTAACAATCCGATTGTGAACACGGGCACCGACGCCGTGAAGTACCTGGCGCAGTTGGAAACCTACCTGCTCCGGTGCTGGTTCATCCTGCGGGACAGCAATAACAATTTGCTGTCAACTCTGAAAAATATTGTCAACAACGTAAAAGTGTATTATAACGCTGTTGTGCCGGTTTACAATGAGTATTATGCCATTCATAGAGCCGAACAGAGGGCGCTTTATGGCACCGAGTTTGGGCCGGGTGTGGTGCTCTGGGATGGGAACTCGACCGTCGGCAAGCCGAACGAAGGCGATGATTCCGCCTGGCTCGATATGTTCCAGACGGCGAATCCTTCCTTCCGGATGGACTTGGCTTCCGGAAGCTTGTCTCTGCCGGGGAGTTATTCCGCCGTGGAAGTCCGCCAAGTACCGGCAATTATTACACCTGTAACGCAGTAGGAGGGGGGAAGAATGGGAATGTTTACCACCAGACCGACGCAGGCCGTTCAGCAAAATGCCGCGGCCGCCGTTTCTGCCGCGGCGAATCCCCTTCCGGCCGAACATCCGGCCGGGCAGCCGAATTATCCCTGGCAGTGGATTGTTGTGGGAGTGGTGGCTCTGTACTTCCTGCTGGCCGCCATACAGCGGAAACATATGCAGGAAGAAATCCGGTTCCATAACATCCTTGTAAACGTTCATAATTTCCTGGTCATCGGCATTTCCGCTTGGATATTCTTCATCCTGGCGAAAATAGCAGTAGTAAAAATGGCTATCGCGAACAACCAGTATGTGTCTAAAGTGGGCAACTTCTTCAAGTACCTGTTGCCCTCTGCTTAAAACAAAAGGAGGAAGCAATTTATGAAGGAAGAACTGTTGCAGGCGATGCATAACAAAAACTTTTGGGCGGCTGTCATCGGAGGTGTGATTAACATCGCAAATGCGGGGTTTAACCTGCATATTCCGGCGCAAGATGTCGTAAACACAAGCCTTATCATCATTTCTTACATTCTGGGGAACGCCGTCATGGCGCATGGAACGGTAAAAGATAAAACCCAGCAGTAAGCGGGTGATGATGGTATGGGCGAAATTGCAGTCGCACTCGGGAGCATTAACCTTACAATCTTGCTGTTTATTTTAAAATACATCATTTCAATAGACAGCAAGCTAAATCAAACTACGGAGCGGGTAGCCATGTTAGAAGGCCGATGGCAAGCCTGGAAGGATGAAGCCATATGCAAACTTTAGGCGCTATCCTGATTTTTGCGGGTATTTGGATTCTTTATAAAAACTGGCCGGGGCAGAAGGGGGGTTAAAGCACGATGACGGACAATCAACGGAATATCATTATTGCTCTCATCGCGCTTTCCCTCTTCATTATTTGGTCGAGCGCGAAGGAGCAAGGCAAAGAATTGAACTACGGATTGCTTATCCTGGGTTACGGTATAGCTTTTATGCTTTCCTTCGTGATTCCGACGGTTATTTTGGTTGTGTTGTCGCTCACGACGTTATACGTCGCGTTTACAATGGGGGTTAACTCTATGAAGTGGTTAAATTCGCATTTTTGGAGGGGGTAATAAAGTATGAAAAGTCTTGGCGAAAAAATCGCTCTCGTAATTGCCGCTCTCATTGCCCTTTATATAGTTTTTGTGAAAAGCGGGCAGGTGAGCGGTGTTTCCGGGGGTCAACAAACCAAAACGATTCTTGACGCCTTCGGAGCAAATATAAACCGTACAATCGGCACTCTCCAGGGACAGGGAGTGTTTACCGGGCCTTAATAAGGAGTGATACGTGATGTTCGGACAGGACTTTGTACTCCGGCAAACGGTAAACCCTGGGTTTGTGTCCACGCCAAACCCAGGGAACTATCTTCCGCCGTATTTTCCCAAACGGTGGCTGAACTTGTACAACTTTAAAAACGCTCCTATTGCTATGGCCACTATGACACTTACGCCGACCAGGTTTGCGAATTCAGGGGTAAGGCCGGCAAAAGACCGGAGCAATCTTAGTCACGTTTTGAGTACTGGAGCATTCATGCCGCAACAATAAACGAAAGGAGAGAATAAGATGTCTAAGGGTTTGAAAATGTTGCTTACTGCCGTTGTCGGCGGAGGCATCGCATGGTATTTGTTCAAGCACTTGCATCAAATTTGGGGGGTTATCGTGGCACTGCTGACTGTTGGAGTATTAATCCACGAATCTAAGGAGTAATTAACATGGATAAGGAAAAACTGAAAGAGTGGTTCAAAAAGTATTGGTATATTGTCGTGATTGCTGTCGGCGCAGTAGTCCTTTTCATTTACGCACGCTTGCGGGCAAACCAGACAGCGAACAGCGGCGAACTGATTACTCCTGTACAGGGAGTACCGCAAACCGGCGGGAGCGCTGACACAGGAGCGAGCGGAGGAGCGACCGACACGCAGACTACGGATACCCTGGCCGCGCTGGCGAATTCCATGCAGAGTGGTTTCCAGTCGCTGGCAAATGCTCTGCAAACCCAACAGCAGAACGAACAGCAGGAACTTACCCAGCTACAACAAAGTAACTTACAAACGCTCCAGCAATTGCAACAATCTAACCAACAGAGTTTGTCCAGTTTGCAGGACGCCATTTCTAAACTTCAGAATAACCAGCAAATTACTGGAGCATTAACCACTTTGCAGAACGAGTACCAGCAATTGGCAGGGCAGTTGTCCGCCATGAACCAGCGGGCGCAACAGCAGGCGCAAATGCCTGCCGGAGGGGGAGCGGGCACGTTTGCGAATCCGGTTCCCGTACCTTCCTATAATACGGGCGGACAAGGGCCTGCCTATGGAGCAGTCTTCCAAACGCCCGTCGGCACCGGAGAAGTTGTCGGAAGCCTGCAAACCCTGGCGAACTGGGCGCAGGGAGGAAGTCAGATGTTCGGGAACACGGCGGCAAGTTTTTCTCAACCGGCGGCTCACTGGACGCCTGCGCAGTCCGCGGCATTGTCCAGTATTGAGAACGCCCACAATATGACTGGAGCGGAGAAGCTGGCCGCCTTGAAAAACGCCGGTTTGATTCAGTAAGAAGGGAGGGGATTCCATGGTAAGGACTGGAATTCCTGTCGCCAGAATGGACGTTGAGCGAATCGTTCCTCATGTGCGGAATACCCTGTCCGCCGTAAGCGGATACCAGGCAATGAAAATTCGGCGGAGCCTGGCCAAAGCTTACGGCGGAGTGGTCCGCCAGGCCGTGGCGCATATCCCGCACAAAAACGGGATGGTGCGCTTATGACCGAACAAGAATTCGTAAAGACTATTTACCCTTACGCCGAACAGGCCGCGAAGGCTCTTGAAGTTCCCACAGACGTTATCATAACCCATTGGAGTTATGAAAGTGGAAACACTATAAACCCGGCAAATAACCTTGCGGGTATTGGAGCCTTCGACAATCCTTCCAGCCGTCAAACTCCCTGGGGGTATTCGTATTCTTCCCTGGAGGATTTTACCAAAGCCTACATCGACCTGATTAAGAAAAATTATCCCAATGCGGTAGGAGCGCAGAATGTGGAACAATACGGGCAGGCTCTTATGGCCAAAGGGTATGCAAGCAATTCCAACTACGTGAAGGAATTGATAGCGCGGTATTTTCAAATACTGCCTTATGTACCGGCAATCCCGACCGAACCAGGGCTGGGAGCCGCTCCCTCCGGAGATAAAGGAGAAAAGACTGTGTCGGCATCTTCTTTATTGAGCAAATTTCTGGGAATAAAAATAAACTGGAAATTGGTTGAAGGTGGTGCCTTGGTGCTCCTGGGACTGTTGATTGAAGTGGGCGCACAAAAAGGACATATTATTGAACAGGTGGTGAAGCAGAAATGATTCTCGAGCATTACCAGGGAGAAAAACTTATCCAAACTGGTGTACTGGAATTAAATGGAAATCTTACTCAGCAACTGCAAGTCGATTCCAGTTATAAGTATTTAACAGTTTTTAACAATTCTCCTTATACTATTAACATTTATAACGGATTAGAAGTTGCCGACCGGAACCTGTTGGCTTCGTTACCCTCCGGCTTCTATACTATCCCTATCCCCGAAAAATTCCGGGAGCCGGTGAACAATATAACTATAGTGGCCAGCGGTACGGGGAATGCAGTGGTTCCCTATCAATTCTCGAACCGAAACCCGAACATTAACGTTTATTTTTAAAAGGTGAAGAGATATGATATACAATACTATTTTTACTTCCAGTCAGGTAAACTCTGCACTTAACGGCGGGAATGCGCTTGACAGCGGCAATATCGCTACCAATAACGCCGTATCCTGGTGTTTAATCAACAACTCGCCATTCTATTTGGATATGTTCGACCAGAACGGTAACATTATCGCAGAAGTTGCTCCCTGGTCGAATACGCAGGATTCATTCGACCATGAAGTAATAAGTGTTGAAATAAAGCAGAATACTTCCCTGCCGACGGTAAATTTCCAGGGAAATACCCTGTTTGGTGTGAAACTCGGGTTTACGTCGGTAACTCTGGTTCCACAATCCAGCAATACAATAGAAGTGTCAAACGTGAATGCTCAGACTGCAAATGTAAGTATTATAGGCACTCCGAATGTGAATGTTGCGAACACTCCATCAGTGAACGCCACCATAAACGGGACAGCCAACGTAAACGTTGCGAATACGCCGACAGTGCAGGTATCAAGCGGCACGGTGGACATCGGAAACACTCCGTCAGTGAACATCGCGAACACTCCTTCCGTAACCGGGACGGTAAATATTGGTAATTCTGCGATAAACGTTCAAAACGTACCGAACGGGAGCCTTACCGTTGCCGGAACTGTAGAAATTGGAAATACGCCGTCTGTGAGCATTTCTGGCACTCCGACCGTAGCCATTGCCGCAAATCAGCAGGTAAACATCGCGAACACGCCGTCGGTCAACATCGCGAACACTCCTTCCGTAAACGCGACTATTACAGGAACTGCGAACGTAAATATAGCAAATACTCCGACAGTCAGCATCGCCAGCGGAAATGTGAATGCGACTATTCAAAACGCGAGTATAAACAGCAAAGTTTTGAATCAAATGTTGGCACAAAATAACCTCGTTCTCATTGCTTCCGGCACAATTTCAGTATCAAACCTGGCAAACGGCAGTTATCAAGCGATAAATACGGACTATTTGTCACAATCCAGCGGTGGAGTGAGTTATTTAAACAGTCTCGGAGGTTATGACGGCCTGCTTATCGTGACCTTGTCAAACAATGGTATAAACTGGAGCGCGAACGGTTTTCCCATTAATCCAACTGGGCTTTATGCTCATTATTTGAATGTTCAACTGCCGAACTTTGTTAACAGCACGATTGTGAATACTGGCAGAGTGGCAAAAATCGTTCGGCAGGTACAAATGCCGAGTGGCGGCACAAACGCGTTAATCCTATGGTATAACGAAACTTACACATTCAATGTGGCGACTGCCGCTATCCAGAATAACTCTGGTTCGACTATATCATCAGATACACTCATAGTTTACTATTACGGTATCAAAAGCATTCAACCAGGAGATAGAGGGGGGACTTATACCACTTCTACAGGTGTTTTTACTCTTTCAAACGGAACTTATATTCAAATTTTTGGCAACGGAAATTATAACACAACATTATTAAAAATATTTCTTGGAACTAACATAGCAATCACCAATAACTTTTACTTAAGTATGGGAAGCAGTCTTTCAAATCAACAACCTATTATAAATCTTAACACCACTGTTCAAACATCAACATACGATTTGACACCAGGAATAATAATCCCGCCTAATTATATAGTATGTGCGTACCAAAGCAGTGGTTCTACGGTTACTGCCGAAATTACGTTATTAATCATGTGACTGGGGGGTTATATATGAAAATCCAGCAGGTGGATATGCTGGGTGTGGGATTCGACTGCATCGACCGCTTATCATTGAAAGCCGCTCAATGCCTGGTGAAGAAGGGGTTTGGCATTGCCCTGCGGGATTGCGCGGGAGTGACCGATGACGAATTTTTCCAGGATGTTGAGAACTGTCTGAAAGTTGGTATGGTGGTTGGTATCTACCAGGGCAGTTATGGGAAAATGTGGTACGACAAATCCCTCGCTTGCCAGCGGGCAATACAAGCAGTCCACAAGGCGCATGTGGTGCAGTATCCAGTCGGAGGGACTATTTGGCTGAATGTGGAAGATATTCCACAGGATGGACATTCGGCCGTGGTCGAATGGATTAACGAATGGTCAAAGGTAGTCAGAGACTATTATTACGGCGCAGGGGTTTACTGCGGAATC
>Ga0315298_1011519_pt1 | contig 10351 bp, 10 predicted proteins | sample WHS_1_MG_FD_203077 | JGI IMG/M metagenome (GOLD analysis project Ga0315298, IMG submission 203077) | Extremophilic microbial mat communities from Washburn Hot Springs, YNP, Wyoming, USA - WHS_1_MG | ecosystem: Environmental > Aquatic > Thermal springs > Hot (42-90C) | place: USA: Wyoming...
TAACGGCGCAAAATAGCCTTTTACTTTTCCCAATTGGAATTTTTGAAGTTTGAAACCTGCCTTCAACCGGTTTTTTCACAGCGTACATACCGACACACCATAATGTATTTGAGCTGCAAATATTTAAATCCTGAATTTGACATGAGTCCACCGCTTTTCAAGCTTCCTCCCAAGTCATCAAAGCCGTTTGGCGTTGAAACTTAAAAAGCGGGGCTTCGTCTGCTCTCACGTCTTCTTCAGGTAACCTTCCCTAGGCTCGTAGACTGTTCCGTCGCGTTTAAGCTGTGCTATGAGGCGTTCGCACTCTGAAGCTGGAATCCCGCGCCTCTCAGCCTCGTCGAAGACAGCTTTCAACTCAGCCATGCCAGTTTCCCTCTGGAGCTCAAAGATTACGTCGAGGAGGACCGTGAGCGCGTCGCGCATGCTCTTAGGCTTCCCAGTCATTATAGTGTCCACGTCGACCTTCATTGTTACAACGTCTATGCCAACGTCCTGGAGGCTCCTATTCATGATCAATATTGCAGCCTCAGCGTCCTCAACTGTAACTTCAGCTCTTAAGGCTGCTCTAGCCCTTGCCTCAGCAATGCGCACTAGGCTTTCAAGCTGACGGAGGGTTATAGCCATGCTTCCGTCGGAGGAAGCTTCCCTCATTTTAAGGTAGAATTCGTGGAGGCGGTCTTCAGCTTCAGGAGTGAGGACCGGCGTTATGTTCCTCGCGTAGGCTACGTACTTCCTCAGCAGCTCCTGTTCTATCGGAGGCTGCACGGCAGCTCCCCTCGTCCTGTGGAGGCCTAAAACGTGCCTGCTGACCTTCGCGTCCGCCTCCTTGTCAGGCACGTCCTTAAGTATGAATATGAGGTCGAAGCGGGAGAGTATCGTCGGCGGCAGGTTTATGTTCTCAATAACTGTCCTCTGCTCGACGTACCTGCCGAACTGCGGGTTCGCAGCCGCCAACACAGCCGTCCTCGCGTTCAGCGTCGCCACAATCCCGCCCTTCGCCACGGGAACAACCTGCTGCTCCATAGCCGTGTGGATTGCAACGCGGTCCTCAGGCCTCATCTTATCGATCTCGTCTATGGCAACTATTCCTCGGTCCGCCAGAACCATGGCGCCAGCCTCAAGCGTGACGCCCTCCTTCTCAGTCCTGATCACCGAGGCGGTCAGCCCGGCCGCCGTCGTCCCCCTCCCAGACGTGTAGACGCCTCTAGGCGCGACGGTGACGACGTAGCGGAGGAGCTGACTTTTGAAAGTTGAAGGGTCGCCAACTATCAGAACGTTCAGGTCGCCTCTAACGTTTATGTCCGGCAGCTTCTTCGGCACCCCGCCGAAGAGGAGGTATAGACAAGCTTCTTTGACGTGTTCGTTGCCGTACATGCTCGGCGCTATGGACTGCACCAGCTTCTTATGAACCCATGGATCCTTGGCCAGCTCCTTAATTTTCGCCTCCTCCTCAGGCGATATGTTCAGCGATTCAGGCTCCCTGCTAACCGGAATAATGTTGTTCACGTCCACATGTATTTTAAGAGTCCTCGGCCTGCCTCCCTTCGGCATAAAAGTCGAGGAGGCTCTGACGACGCCTACGACCTTCACCTGGTCGCCTGGCCTCGCGGCGTCCCTCAGGTCCGAACCCACGGCCTTGAGGTCAAGCGACGTTGGAATCTGGCCTGGCGGAAGCTCCTCCGGCAGCTCTTGCATGCGGAGGCTTTGGCTGTCAACGTACTCGGACTCGCTTTCAACGAAGTCGAAACAGCCTGACCTGTGGCAGTCTGGGTTCTGACACCTGTAAGGTTGCCTGAGAAACTCGCCCTCCTGCGGCACGGGTGTGACTTCGCCGCATGCCCTGCAGCGGAACGCCGCCGTGACTACGAGAGGCTGCACAGGCGTTGAGCGGACAACGACTCCTTCAACCATTACGAGTTTGCCTATGTGCTTGGCGCCTACCTCGCGGATCGGAGTGACCTCTGGAAGCTGGGTGAGCCTGACTTTTAAGCCTTTAACCTGCTCGGCGTAGTCCGGCGAGGCGACGCGGAGACGCTGCATGGCGGCGTTGGAGGCGTGTTTGAGCAGTTCATCCGGCTTATCGACCAAGCTGTGCGCGAGCTCAAAGTTGTAGGAGAGCATGTCCTCGAAGTCGAGGGTGAACGCTTCAACGCCTCTGTTAGCCATGGAAGAGAGGCGCTCAAGGTACTTTTCAGAGGAGAGGATTTCCTCGAAGGCCTGCTGCGGATCGACTTCCATAGAAACCACCTAGAGGTCTATGAGGACGACGACCTCGTTCGGGTCGAGGCGCCACTTCAGACTGCTCTTCTCCAGCACATTTAGAAGCCTCTCCTTGGAGCAGCCGTACCACTTCGTGAACTCGCTTATGAATACGCGGCCTGTGCCGCAGAAATAGTCGTTTCGAGCGTCTTTTACAATAGCCTTCAGAAGCTCCTCATCCGTGTACTCAGGCTTAGAGCAACTTCTAAGCTTGGCGAAGTACTCCTTAACCTCATCTCCAGTCGGCTGCCGTGCTTCTTGGCCGCTTGGGTCCGGCATTGCAGGAGCAGGAGAGGAAGCTCCCTTGGATTCAATGGTTTTCAAAACATCGTCGGCCGCTCCAACGTAGCACCATTTCAGCTTTCCATTACCCCAGTGGGCCACGTAGGCGTACCTTTTACCCTTCACGTTCCTAGAGGTTAAAACGCCCGGACGACCGCACTTAGGACAGTTAACCCTCGCCACATGCAACACCGAAAAGGGAAAACTTGAGAGCTTTTAAATGCCAGTTAGATTATGTTGGACGCTGAAAACACGCAACTGCGTTTTTCCATTTTCCCCTTATGCAAAAGCGCGCACACAAATTGCCTTTGCACAAGCACGCTTGACATTACCTAATTCAGCTGGCTTGGGCAACCGCAAAGTTAGATTATATCGGTTAGATTATGTTGCCAATGCGAGTTAGATTATGTTGGCGGAATGCGTAGTGGATGTTGCCTAACATAATCTAACTCGGCAGTAAGTCAGATTGTATTGGTTCGTATGTCGGGTGAAAGTTGTATCACGTTGGTCGGCTTGTGTGGAGACCAGGTGAATTAGTTCAACGTGACCTAGCTTCTACATGATCTAACTGGTTGGCTTAACATAATCTAACTGGTCATGTTAACATAATCTAACCGAGTCGTCTAACATAATCTAACCCGGTTATCTAGCTTGGTTATCTAACCAGCTCACGTGGATGTTCGCTTTTTGCAATTAAGGCCTTGCTCTTGGATGGAGGTAAGTTGCAAATGTTTAGGCTTGAGTTAGATTATGTTAGCCTCAGACCACCTTGGCGGTTGTATTATGTTGACACGACCAGTTAGATTATGTTAAGCAACCACCACCCCCCTTTTTGCCACTTGTATCGCGGAAAAGCCGCTTGTGCGAAAGAAGGAACACACGCCACATATTCCACATGCATACGTGTGGAGGACATAAATGGTAAAGAGGGAGGACACCCCTCCATTGCAAAAGCAAAAAGCCTTCAGTTCAAAACGCAAACTATCAAGGCGTAAGCGTTGGGGGGGGGAGACACTCTCGGATTGCAAAAGCAAAAGGCATTAGCAGTAGCGAAGCTTTTATTGCATATTGTTTTGTAGTTTCTTTTTTATTTTTCTCTATTATTTTCTTATTTCATATTTCTTTCATATTTATGGAAAGCCTAGCCTCACAACTAACCAAAACGCTTTATCGAACGCTTCACTAGTCTGGAACTTCTGAACTTAAAAATGCCACTCATGGTTAGGGGAGGTTGAGCAGCAACTCTTTTCTTTGCTTAAGCCCCTTCTGCTTTTGCAAAACAGGAGTGTCCCCCTTCCCCCCCGCCCACGTCACGTAAGGCGTTCCTTCCAGTTGATTGACCGCCCAACCCTGATTATATGTTTCACATCGCCTTTGTCGAAGACCAGTCTTATCGGGTTTCCAAACCCGCTTGACCTCATTTGCTTGAAGAAGCCTTTCTCTGCTATTTTGGACAGGATGTAGTAGATTGTCCTCAGCCCGGGCCCGTCTACTTCCAACGCTCTAAGCCTTTGAATGCAGCGGTCGACGACATCAGACTGGCTTGCCTCGTACCCCTCCACACCTGGCTGCGCCAACTCCGCAGCGGTGTAGAGGAGGAAAGCGCAGTATGGAGGTAGGTTTGCAAGCTGGTCCCGCCACCACTCGTCTTTGATGAACTCAACGGCGTCCGCCATAACTGCGAGGGTTATCTGGTCCTCGCTCCTCTCAATGGCGTATTTGAGTGCCCTTTTAGCTTCCCTTATATCGCTTCCAACCCTCTCAATATGCCTCGCCAAGTAGCCTAGGGCCTCCTCCTCACAGATGCCTACATCATCGAACATTATGCTGAGTAGTTGCCTTAGTATGCCGACTATCTGGTCCGCGTTGTATGGAGGGAAGCTGACGGGCCTGAGGCCAAGCCTTGAATCTCTCCTTCCCTCCATGAGGCGAACGGCGTTAATGTACAAAATGCGGGATGCGAAGCATATGCTGAAGCGGAAGCCGAACTTCTCCCGCAGGTCTGATAAGGCGTTGTATAGGCTATGCGTGAAGTGGGCGACCTCATTGAACGGATGAACTTCTTCCGGCTCGTCGATGATGAAGACCAGTAGGTCGACGTTCGGGTTATCCTCCACGATTTTCCTAGCAACTGAGCTCGGTGAAAGCCTCTTCTTCGGGACATGAACGCGGTAGGCCTCACACATGTTTTCAAGGGACATCTTTATACTCCTTTCACACCTCATGATGAAGACGCGGTTGTTGCCTCTGGCCTGAACTTCGTCGGCAAAACACCTGCACGTCAAAGTCTTGCCTAAACCCTTCACCCCTTCAAGCCAGAGGTTCTCCGGAAGCCCCCTCTCGTAAACGAGACTCATCATTTTCTGAAGTTGCTCGTCCCTGTAGAGAAGCTTCGGCGGCTTAAACTCATCCATGAGTGGTAGGAATGTCTTAGGTTCCAACATTTGCAATCCACCCCCTCCCAAGAGCAGGGTCTCAATTGCATAAGCAATGAGAACTTAAAAGGCAAAGCAACGAACCTTGCGAGTTCGTTCACCATTTTTAAGGTTAGCTGCGTTAAGCTTACGGTGAAAGTGATGAAGCTAAGGGATAAGACGGGCTGGAATCAGTTGACGGAACTGCAGAAAATGCGTTTGGTGGATGCAATTCGAGAGGAGCGGGAGAAAGCGCTGAAGCGGGAAAAGCGCATTTTAGGGCGGGCAGACGGGCCTGAATGGATCTCTAAAGGTCTGCTTGTGGCAAGGGTTGCGGGGCGAGGGTATAATCGAAAGCTTGTAAGCGAAGTTGTAGAGGAGCTGTTCTACGTGGAGGACGGGATTGTGATGGGTGAAAGGCGCGAGCCTGCCTGTTGACGCGTGTGAGTTAGCAAGGATGTGGAGGTAAGTCGGTTTTTGAAGCTTTTAAAGGCTTGACTGTAAGTTTTTCGAGACAGCGGTTTGATTAAGCCATTACACAGCAGTTCTATGGATAGTACTGAAATGCAATGGATGCGTAGAACTATAATGCGCAAGGCATGATGTTTTACGCATGTCCGTGTACGATGTTATGGGGTTCGCCGCAGGGCTCTTCACATCCCTCAGCCTTCTACCTCAGGTTCTGAGGATTTGGAGGCTTAAGAGCGCGAGGGAGATAAGCCTTCCCTTCACGCTCGGATACGTAACAGGAGGCACTCTATGGCTTGCATATGGCATTATGCTGAATCTGCCGCCTGTGATCTTCTGGAACTGTGTTTCTCTGGCCTTTTCCTTTACACTTGCGTGCCTGAAAGTGAAATATGGACGTTAAAGAGTCGCGCCGTTGCACTTGACACCCCCCTTCCTTTATGCCTTACAGCTATGAGTTTTGGTTCCATAGCTCAAATGTATCCGGAAGATTTTGAAGGCATGGTTATTGGAATGCCTGTACTCAACATAACATGGGAGGCTTTGCAGGATATATGGAATGCAAAGGCTACATTAGTAGGTCCCGGAGCGATTCCAGTTTCAAATCTCCCCATGCTGGCGAAGGCTGTATATCAAAAATGTGATAGTATTGATGGTCTAGTGGATGGCCTAATTGACGATCCGCGTATCTGTTTGGACTACTTTAATCCTGTAATCGACCTCGCTTTACCTCCCTATTCGGACTACTTCACTTATGAGCAAAGGGAAAGTCTATTAAAAATTTATGAGGGGCCAAAAACTTCATGGGTCTTCAACTCTTTTATGGAACACCTCCAGGCGGCGAAGCTTTGATGCGTCATGTATTCGGAAGAATAATGAGCAATTGGGCATTCTGGGTTTGTGGAGAACCTAATCTTGCATTAAGCCTTGGTGGGAGTTTATGGCAATATATGGCAACTGATCCGCGCTTCGGTCCAGGATGGGATTGGAGAACCTTTAACTTTGACACCGACCCCTTCAAATTAAGACCGGAATTGGCAGAGAAATTAAACGCCATCGACCCAGACTTAAGGGCGTTTAAGGAAAGAGGCGGTAAAATCATAATGTGGCATGGATGGGCAGACCAACTTGTTACGCCGTATCAGTCAATCGCTTATTACGAGAGTGTAATGAAGTTTATGGGCGAGAATTCCACAAAGGAGTTCTTCAAACTTTATATGGTTCCAGGTCTGACCCACGTTGGAAGCATTGGCTGTAGTGACGTTGACTGGTTCTCGGCGCTTGTTAATTGGGTCGAAAACGATATCGAACCCGGAATATTAATAGGTTCTAGAAAAGCCGACGCAGAATTAAATTTGACTGCAAGAACTCGCCCAATACCCCCATATCCAATGGTTGCAAGATACATTGGAAATGGCAGCATTGATGATGCTAAAAATTTCGTTTGTGTTAATTTGATACCTGCAGAGGTGCGGATTGAACCTAAGATAATAAGCCTTGATAAAGGAAACTTTACAGCTTTCGTTAAGATTCCGGAAGGATACAGCCTGCAGAATATCCTAGCCGTCGTCTGCGAGGGTGCGGCAGCAAAGAAGTTTTACTTTGCTGAAAATGGCAGGACATTAGTAGCCGAGTTCAATTCTAAGAGTTTAATAAATATAACTCCAAGAGAGGGTTGGGTATTTGCGGTGACGGTGATTTTTAGGTCCGGTGGACAGACGTTCGCTCTGGAAGGCTGCGACGTAGTGAATGTGTTTGAACTTGATTTTAGGCAAGGATACTACAAATTGTTAGAAAACTATACATCATTAAATGACAAGTACCAGCTCTTAAGTGAAAGCTTTAACAAGTTACAATCCGATTATGATCAGCTTGAGTCTGACTTTAACAAATTAAAATCCGAACATGATCAGCTTAAATCTGACTTTGAAAAATTGGAATCTGAGCGTGATGATCTGTGTGCGGCCTTAGATGAAGCCAAGCGTGATTATGATCAGCTTAAGTCCGACTTTGACAAATTAAAATCTGATTATGATAAGCTTGGGTCTGACTTTGAAAAATTGAAATCTGATCGTGACGATCTGTATGCAGCTTTGGATGAAGCCAACCGTGATTATGAAGCTCTTCTGGATGAGTACGAAAAATTAAAGCCTTGGCAATATATAGCATACACCTTTATAGCACTGACGATTCTTTTCATAGCAACTAACATCTACTTCTTAGTAAGGAAAGCGAAGCGCACGCAGTAAAACTGAATGATCACAGCATATGCTTCGTTTCATTTGATTATTCAGTGGTGTAAAGTATTCATTTCAAAATCTTGCAATCCACCATTTTCAGTGGATTAGCGTTAATAAAGTCAAGATTCTTTAACTGAAAAAGAGGTTTATGAGCTGAAGATAAAAGCCTTTTCTGGGCTTGCATTCTAAGCCTTACCACGACTCAGGGCCAGGCAGACCATATTCAGTCAGTAGCCATGATTAAGGCTTTGATGCTTCAGTGTTTCATGCGAATACCTTTGAGAGGGCTTTGGTGAAGATTTAGCTGGAGTATGATTATAGGCGTATATGCGGTTTAGGAGTTCTACGCCTAGCAGAGGATGTTTAACATATTTTAGGCTTAAGCGCATGAGTGAGGAGCGTTTCAAGAAAGCCTTTGAATCCATGGTGGAGCAGGCCATAGTCTTAGGCGCCGCTAGGGGTTATGCGGTTGCCATAGACTGAACAGCGTTTAAGGCTTACAGCGCAAGAGATGCCATTAACAAGAGTGGTAAGTCGATCCTGACGCTGATGATGGAAGGGCTGGAAGAACGTACATTCTATGCTACAGGGTGCATTTGGCATGCGTTGAGGGGCAAGTACCATTAGCCTTAACAGTCCATAAAACTTGGAAAACCAGAACAAATAAGGGCAATAACAAGGCTAACATGAAATTAACAAGAAAACATCAATTTAACAAAAATCCTAGCGATTGCATATATATCCCTTCTCCTTCAGTTTATCGATTGTCGCCTTCAACCTGGCCTCGCTCAGACCCAATTCCTCGCACGCTTTCGAAACAGAGATTTCTCCCCCATGTTTACTAATGTAATCTAACACCTCCTCTTCCAAGTCCTTTAACGCTGGGCGTGGTGGGGTAGCAGGCTCTGTCTCTCTTTTCAAACCCCCTAAATCCAGCGATTTCCAGAATTCAACTTTATAACCACGACCGCTGTGCCACCTGTCGCTCTTTCCGACCAGAGAACTAGCCCGCTTGTCCTTGTCAGGTTCCACGCGCGCGCGCGAGGTATCTAAGTTCCGTTTTCCAGATTGGACCCGCGACAACTTTCTCCCAAACTGCCTCACATGATCTACATCTGATGTAATAGGTTAGGAACTTCCGGGTGGCATCGTAACCTGAATTAGAGCCACAGATCGGGCATGTTGGAAAAACTTTCGTAAACTCGGATATCACTGCGTCATATTCCATTTGTTCAAAACTCCTGCTTCGTTTTTAATCTCTCTTTCCTTTGTAAATTGTGATACGGTGGCTTATAACTTTTTTAACACAAACACACAGTTCTGACGCATCTTCGAGTGTTGAGTAATGAAAGAAAAGTGAACTACCTCTCAACAAGTTAAGAGGCTTCCTGCTTCAATAACCAAACTTGCTCCTTAACAGGAGTAGAGGTTCGGTTTCCACAGGCGTGGATTCCCGTAGTTCCTACGGTATTCTTCAAGAGGATGTTTCTTGAAGCGTTAAGGTCTCTGTCCATTGTCAACCCACAACGAGGGCAGATATGTATTCTTTCGCTTAAGGTTTTGGGGACTTTCAACCCACATCTACTACATATCTGGGTTGTGTCTTTCGGGTCCACCTTAACTACTTTCCCACCAGCTTCCTCCGCTTTGTAGGAAAGCATTTGGATGAACCGCCCCCAAGAAGCGTCAGCGATGGATTTGGCTAACTTATGGTTCTGTAGCATGTTTGGTATTTGGAGGTCTTCGACAAAAATGGTTGAATAGGAAAACGCTATTTTTCTCGAAAATTTGTGGAGGAAATCGTTTCGTTGGTTACTGACCTTCTCATGTAATCGAGCAACCTTTATTCTATCCTTCTCTCGGTTTCTGCTTTTTCTTTTCTTACGTGAAAATTGTCTCTGAACCCAAGCAAGTTTTCTCTCGGATTTTCTGTAGTTCTGGGGATTCTCTACGATTTGTCCGTCGCTTAGAACGGCAAAGTGATTCAGCCCAACATCTATTCCGACAGCACCATTAGGTTTCTCTTCAGGTTCAAAGTGAATTTTGCATGAGAATACTGCAAACCACTTGCCTGAAGGCATCCGCTTTACCGTGAGGGTTTTCACATTTCCCTTTATTGGACGGTGGAGTTTGATGTTGATTGCTCCTATCTTTGAAAGCAGAAGTTTCTTTCCTTCAATCTTGAAGCCACTTTGAGGATACGTAATAGACTTGTATCTTCCATATTTTTTAAATCTTGGAGGACCCGCCTTGAAACCTAACCGCCTTCTCACAAAGAAGTTGTGGTATGCATCTCTGACCCGTTTGCTGATGTTCTGCAAAACTTGGCTGTGAACCTTTGATAGAGTAGGATTCTCACGTTTCAGTTGCGTCAACTTAATATTCTGGTCGTATTGACTTACTAGATTTCCAGTTTCTTCATAAGTGGCTTTCTGAGAAGCTAACAAATAGTTATAGACCTGTCTGCAATCTTCTAAAGTCTGCTCTAAGACTTGCCTCTGCGTCTTATTAGGATACAGCCGAAACTTCAACATCCGAGTTCGCATCATTTTTTCGGCATAACCTCATCTAATTTAGATTGAACAAACCGACTGAGATTGATGTGATTTTCTTTAATCCACTCTTCCTGATACTTTTTAACCGTAATGGATTTCCTCACGTAATTGTTTTTATGCATAGTATATATTA
>Ga0315298_1011521_pt1 | contig 10350 bp, 10 predicted proteins | sample WHS_1_MG_FD_203077 | JGI IMG/M metagenome (GOLD analysis project Ga0315298, IMG submission 203077) | Extremophilic microbial mat communities from Washburn Hot Springs, YNP, Wyoming, USA - WHS_1_MG | ecosystem: Environmental > Aquatic > Thermal springs > Hot (42-90C) | place: USA: Wyoming...
TGCTTCTGGCTTACATCAAATACCAGACTAAATATAAACACTCTCTGTTGTATCTAACCAGAGTAATCAAAGAGTGTTTGTTTAAAAGGGCGGATATTATTGACTTGCTAAATCTGAGTCTAAAAAATGTGGGACGATTACGGGACCCTTGCTACCAGTTGTGCTTATTCTAAATGACAAGATTTTTATTGGACACTACTGGTTTTGTATTTACAAGTATCATCGTGAAACTCTCTCCCTTTCTAAGGGCTTCTCCCAGACACGCGATGAAAAGAAGACATGCGCGAAATGCGAGATTCTTCCGAACAATGGTCTCGCCGACTTTCCCCATAGTTTTTACCCGGGATACCATACTCTTGACCAGCATACCGTGTCCTTTTTGGTGGATGACTTTCACCTTTGAAAATCCACATTCTGCAGCAAGGTGGCCAAGCGATTCAGGAGAATAATGATATATGTGGCGAGGAATGTCCAGGCCGAACCACATTTTTCCAAATAGACGGAATCCGATGCTTTCAATGTTTGGAACGGTTATGATAACTTCCCCCCCGGGTTTTGTTATTCTTTTGATTTCCTTGAAAATTTCGCGGGGATTTGAAATATGTTCCATCACATGGTTTATCCTCACGACATCAAAGAAAGCGTCAGGGTACCTGGCTTCAATGACATCTCCGCAGAAAGCAGGAATTCCTGCGATTTTGGCCGCGGCACAGGCCTTTGCGTCAGGATCAACACCGCGGACATCCCATCCGAGTTGCTTGAGGAAATAGAGGGTTTCGCCGTTACCGCACCCGATATCAAGAATGTGACCTGTTCCAGTAAACGGCAGGATATCCTTCCAATTGCAAAAAAACCTGGGGAGCTTTCGGCAGAAACCGCCTGTTCCTGAAAGGCCAAAGGGATACCCGTATCTTTCCTGAAGAATTCTTGCCCGCCATGTGCAAGTGTATTTCCGCGCTTTTTTTATAATTGCTTTTTCCCGTACGGGAAAGTGAGTATAGTAAGAATCAGGGTAAAACGAAATAGATGTTTTTTTAGAGGGCAAAGGAGAAATGAACACGATGCCGCACTCCTGGCATTCCAGGAGAGAAAAAATTCCCCCGGCCGTCTTATTGAGGTCGCGAGTTTCAAACAGTTTTCTCGTCTGAGTGCTACCGCACAATTGACATGTCACTGACAATCCCCCTGCCTGCTTCCATGCGAACGGTGGCGTAATTCCTGCCGGTTATCGGTAATTCAAGTTTTATTCCACAAAAGGTTAATCGCTTTCCTGTTCATCTATTGGTTTTCCAGGATTTTTTGAATTTGGCTGTCGTTAAGTTTCCAGAAAGGAATATCTTCTGCCCGTTTCTTCCGGATTTCATGGCGCTTTTTCCAGAGCCATACGAGCGTGAGAAACGCATACCATCGGAAACTGTAAAATGTTCGGAAAAGCAGCAGCAAGATAGCCACTGCCGCACGCAGCGGATCATCGTAACAAGTGAGAATGAATACAATTCTGTTTCTGAATTTCACGCTTTCCTTGTACCTGATTTGAAATCTGCGCGTTGTGCATTCTCCCTTGTGATATACAATGCTGCGCGGGTCAGCAATGTTCTTCCATCCTCGTTTCCATGCCCTATACCCGATATCGCGATCTTCGCAGTAGAAAGGGTTGTAAAGCGGATGGAAACCACCGAGAATGATGAATTTGTCCCTATCATACGCGCAGTAACCTGCGCACGCGTAAAGAACTTTCCGGGCTGCAGCAGGAATTTTGTGTTTTCGGTTATCTTCGCCCCTTGAAACCGCCTGGACCGCAAAGACCGACGGGTCCATGAAGTGGTGAAGAAGTGGTTCAATGAAACCATCGGTTACACGCACATCATTGTTGAGACACAAAACGATCCTTGTGCGCGCCGATGTGATTCCAGCATTGCATGCTGCCCCGAAGCCCTTATTTTTTTCAAGCCGGAGCACTTCAACATTGGTAAAATTCCAACCTATGAAATCCGCACTGCCATCGTTACTTGCGTCATCAACAACAATGATTTTGTTGGCAGGATTATGTTGTTTTGCAGCATTCACAAGTGCTGGAAGATTTTCAGCGAGTAACTGCCTTCCGTTGTAATTCGGCACCACAATTGTGACTGTTTCACGTTCGGACATGTTCAATATGTTCCAGAATCTCTTCAGGGGTTATCATTTTCATGCATTTCAAGGTCTGGCAGTGGGTCCTATAACATGGATTACACCCAACATCATGCCATACTGCAATAGCACCGCTCGGGCAGTGACGTTTCGGGTCTGTGGGACCAAATAAAGCAATCGTTTTTATCCCTACTGCACAACCCATATGCATTGGAGCGCTATCTGTAGTGATTAGAGCAACAGCGTGTTTAAGAAAGACCCCTGTTTGATGGATATTTAGATTGTTGACAAAACTTATTGGTGTTTTTCTACAGAGCGCCCTGATGCGGGCAAACCAACCATCTTCGTCTCTGCCTATAAATGCAGGAAAATATCCCTTCTCAGCGAGAAGGTCAGAAAGATATGCCCATTGTTCCGGGGTACCGCGTTTTGTCGTCCATCTTCTGCTCGAGAATGGGTGCAGCACGACAATTTGCCCTGGTGTCTCCAGGCCAAGGTGGGCGGCGATATCGCGGAATAGAGATTCCCTGTCAGGAGGTAACCATAGCGCTGTTTTTCTTGTGGGGTGTTTAATTCCAATGAGCCGCAATGCCGCGAGAAGACCGTCCACAGGATTTTCTCCTTGCACAGGTAGCATCCCCTCGTGAAGAAAATGTCTGCCAACGCCTTTTTTGCGAAACCCTACCCTTCTTTTGCCGCCGGCAAGAAAACAAAGAAAGTTGGTGCGCAGGTTTCCCTGCAAATCAACAATAAGGTCAAACCTTTCTTTCCTGAGCAAAAGCGCGCGGAATATATCTGAAGGCAGGTTTCTGCCGAGAAAGAAGATTTTATTGAATAGCGGGCAGTATCTGACGACCTCATGGTATGCTGGATGGGTAAGAATGTACAACTTGGAATCCGGAAAGGCCTGTGCAATGGATTGGAATGCCGCGGATGCCACGATAAGGTCTCCGAGCGCCCCGGTTTTCACAACAAGGATTTTCTGGTTCATGAATTTTTCAGTGAGATTGCTTCCTGGTAAACCTCAAGAATACCAGATACCATTCGTTCAACTGTAAATCTTGAGAGCGCGTTTTCTCTTGCGTTTTCAACAATCATTTTTGTTTCTGACGGGTTTGAAATAATCCATTTCACCGCGTCTGCAATATCTGCGGGGTTGCGCGGTCTGACAAGGAATCCGGTTCGTCCATGTTCAATAAGTTCGGGTATTGCGCCAATCCCTGTAGCAACTACGGGTACTCCAGCCATCTGCGCCTCAACGACTGTCCTTCCAAAACCTTCTGGCTCCACTGAAGGAACAACGAGAATGTCTATTTTTTTTAATGCTATTGTGCTGTCTTCAGAAACTATTGCAATACATTTTTCCAGCGCTTTCGCAGCAATCTGTCTTTCAATTTTTCCTCGTTGCGATGGACTGCCGCTTCCCACAATGAGACCATTGATATTAAAGCGGTCTCTGATTAACATGTGGATTGCCTCAATGAATAAGACCTGTCCCTTTGAGGCGGTAAACCTGCTTATCATTCCAATCACCGGGATGGCGTGTTCTTCTTGTTTCTCGCTGAAAAAGTCATCAACTGAAACGCCATTGTAAACAAGGCGTATTTTTTCTTCGGGTATTCGGAGAAACCGGGCCGCATATTCACCGAGGATTTTGCTGACAACAATGACTCTATCACCTTTTCCGAGCGACCGGGTGTACAACCGAAATGGGCAGAAACTATGGATGCTTGTAACAAACGGCACGTGCCGTCCATATTTTAGAACATGATGAACAATCCAGCAGGGGAAACGGCTCTGCGCATGAATTACATCAGGTTTTTCTCTGGATATAATCTCCTGCAATGTTTTTGTTGCGCGGATGAAAGTGGCAGGGTTTTTTCTGTCCATCGGCACATCATACCAGCGGATGCCATTTGCCAGAAGCGGCGGTATAAACCTTCCGTTCCCGGATGCAATGATAATTTGATGGCCTGCTTTTGCTGCTGTTAGGGAAAAATCGTATACGCCCCGTTCTATTCCGCCATAATCCATTGATGGTAGAACTCTCAAGATTTTCATAGGGTTTCAGGTTTAGAACAGGAAAAGTTGCTTTTCTTCGTCAAGGACGAGCCGCGCGTCGCTCAGGACCTGTTCAGGTTCAATTCTGTCAAGGCATTCAAAGTTTTTCCTGCATCTATGAAATTTTCTGCACGGGAAACACGGCATCTTGCTGTGCTCAATGATATTTTTTCCTCCTATGGGCCCGAAACGATACGGGTTGATTGGTCCATATAAACCTATTACTGCACTACCCACAGAGCAGGCAAGTAGAATAGTTAAAGGATCTGCTGAAATTACCAGGTCTGCATTTGCAAAAAGTGCGACGTGCTCTGCAATGCCCATTTTTCCGTCAAGGACGACGGTGCGGTCTTTCTTCAAGAGCAAATTCTGGAATTTGTCTGCTGTGATGGAAGAGCCGCCTGTCTTTATAACAAGGATTCGCGCATCATACTCTTCAATGAGCGCATTACAGACATGCGCAAAGTTTTCAATGCTCCAGTTTTTGGGAAGGGGACTCGCAGGATTAATGACAACAAGAGTATCAGAGCCGCCGATTTTATTTTCACGAAGGATTTTTCGCGCGTGTTCCTTGCTGCTTTCCATAATCGGGAATTCAAGGGAAATCTTATCCGGTCTGCCAAAATACGGTTCTATCGTTTTAAGTACTCGCTCGCTTTCATGGGTATAAAGCGTCTCTGCAAAAATGTTTTTTCTGAAGAATACAAGGCGATGCTTTACTCTCAAGCAAAAAAGGATAAATCCCGGCTTGAAATCAATGCCGAGTTCGTATCTGCTGGCGCGAAGATTTCCAAGTAGTTCCAATGGGTTTTTGCCGGGGTTCCATACAAAACATCTCCTGAACCATGGATTGTTTCTGAATATATCCGCTGATTCATACCCGGCAAGAATATCTATTTCTGCCCTTGCATATTTGTTCCGTATCAGTTTAAATGCCGGACTGAGAAGAAGGTTATCTTCAGGGCGCCGTGCTCCGACGATAAGTATTCGTTTTACTTCAAGATTGTGAGAATTTTGTGCGCGCATCGCTCTGCCTCATTCAAAATCCCAGCAGGATTTTTTGCATCTTCAAGAAATGATTGGAGTTCAGGAAATCGGCTTGCAGAAAGAAATCTACAGTAGCCGCTGTCAACAAGGCGCAATATGGTTTCGTCAAAGACAAGTGATGCCTTCTTCCGTTTCACTCCGAGAACCACCACGGGCTTGCCGGACGAACATGCCTCAGAGACCATATTCACGCTATCTTCTGTAACGCACAGGATATCGCTTAAACCAAGAATTCCATGATAATAGGAATATTTGCTCTGTCCGGGAAACTCCCGATAGACAAACATCGGATTGCTTTCGGTCCTTTTAATAAGTTGTGCGATTGCTGGTTTTGAAGTGCGCCTGGATGTTGTCAGGTAGTATACATTGTTTTCATTAAGCAGGAGCGCATCAACGAGGTCGTCAATCCACCGCCTGTCTATTGAGTAATTCTGGTCATCCCCGCCAATCAGGACGCCGACTTTTCTCTTTCCATCTGGTGCTGGCGCAATTTTCTCAAGGTCGCGCGCACGATCTTTCAGCATACCCGGATTGATGCCATTGGGCGCACCGAGCGTCACAAACACATTTTGAAGTTTCAAAAGTTTGGGGTGACGCTTCAAGTCATGCTCCGGCACGATCAGCAGGTCAAAGTATCTTAGCGGGACACATTCAGGCGTCATAACGCAAATTGCTTTCGCCTTTTGTCTTTTTGCGAGGGCAAGATTTAGCGGGGCAAGAACTGACCCTGCGGAAATAATGAGGTCGCATTTGCTTCCATTCAGAAATTTTCGGTCAGCAAGAAAAAAAGATAGGGTTGCTTCTGCGCATCTCTGTTGACCGAGGCAAAACAGGAGCCCTGCGATTTTCGCTGCAGCCGGGTAAGCCCCGGCTCTTCCGGGCAGTTTATATGATGGGCCGCGCATTTTTACACGAACAACCGAAATATCGGCCGGCAGGTATCCTGCTATGCCCAGCGCCTGCATAAGGTTGCCCCTGTTACCATCGTCAAGCACAAGAACCTTCATAAGCGCCTCACGGGCACGTCTTTTTCAGCGAGAAAGTCCTTTATCTGCGAGATGGTGTATATCCGAAAGTGTAGGAGCGACGCCATGAGCACCGCGGATGCTCTTCCAGCAGTAAGCACTTCGTAAAGGTGGTCAAGATTGCCTGCTCCGCCAGATGCGATGACCGGGATTTTTACGCGCTCTGTGATGCGGCCGGTCAGTTCCACGTCATATCCCTTCTGTGTTCCATCCGCGTCAATGCTCGTCAGAAGAATCTCACCTGCTCCAAGTTCTTCTACGCATGCAGCCCATTCAACGGCATCAAGGTTGGTCGGTGTTTTTCCTGATTCAACATAAACGCGCCAGTATCCCGGGCGCTGCTGCCTGGCATCTATTGCAACCACAATGCACTGGCTTCCAAATTTTTTTGCTGCTTCGTTCACAAGTGACGGATCGCGCACTGCGCGCGTATTGATAGAGACCTTGTCTGCTCCTGCCTGCAAGAGGGCAAGGATATCGTCAAGTGTCCGGATGCCGCCACCTACCGTGAATGGAATAGATATGTGAGAAGCAACATCCCGCACAATATCCCGCATTGTTTTTCGCCCTTCAATCGTTGCGCTGATGTCAAGGAAGACAAGTTCATCAGCCCCTTCATTGCTGTAAAAAGCAGCATTTTCCACAACCTCGCCTGCCTCGCGCAAGCCTTCAAAATGGATGCCCTTGACAACCTTCCCGTTTTTTACATCAAGGCAAGGAATAATACGTTTTGCGAGCATTGCACCTCACTTCATAGCAAGGAAATTATTCAACAGCATTTCTCCCGCATGTGCGCTTTTTTCCGGATGGAACTGAACACCGATGACATTTTCTGCCTGAACAATGGAAACAAATTCCACTCCATAAAAAGTGAATCCAACCTGCACATTTCCATCGTCGGGAACCGGGTAATACGAGTGAGCGAAATAGAAATAACTGCCTTCGGGGATTCCTTCAAGAACTGGGGGACAAGATTTGAACGAGACAGTATTCCACCCCATATGCGGAACGGGTAGCCCGATATTATCCGGAAATCGCACAACTTTTCCTGGCAATATCCCAAGCCCTGGAAGGTCTCCTTCTTCGCTCCTTTCAAAGAATAACTGGAGCCCAAGGCAGATACCGAGAACCGGGGTCCCTCTGTCAATTTCTTTTCTGAGCCGGTTTTCAATCCCTGATTCGCGAAGGTTGCGTATTCCACTGTTGAATGCCCCAACACCCGGCAGTATGATTCTGTCTGCGCCGTCCAGTTCATCAGGGCGCGATGCGATACGCGTCTTCTCTCCAAGTTTTTCAATACTGGCAACAACGCTGAACAGGTTGCCGGCGTCATAGTTGATAATAGCAGTCATAGGAATTGAAAAGTTGGTTATTCTTGCTGTCTTGCAGCGGCATAATAACGCTGGAGACTGCGCACATTCAGTTTGCGCCTTTTAAGTTCGCGTATTGCAAGAAGTGTTGCTTTTGCCCCGGGGACAGTTGTTACCAGGGGAACACCTCTTTGTACGGCAATGGCCCGTGTGGAAACCATGTCTTTGCGCGGCCGTGTGCCTGAGGGGGTATTGATAATGAGAGCGATTTCATTATTTTTCATGTAGTCAAGGATATTGGGTCTGCCCTCGTAGATTTTTGCGATGATGGTTACTTTTATGCCTTTTGACTGCAGGTGCGCACCGGTTCCAGCGCTTGCAAGAATGTTGAAGCCGAGTTCTTTGAATGATCGCGCAATTGGGACGATTACGGATTTGTCATGGTCTTTGACACTGATAAAAATGTTTCCTGATTGGGGCAAACTCTGTCCTGCTGCGAGTTGGCTCTTCGCATATGCAAGGGGAAACGACTTGTCTATACCCATTACCTCGCCGGTGGAACGCATCTCCGGGCCGAGTATACAATCCACACCAGGGAACCTGTTAAACGGAAATACGGATTCTTTGACGCAAAAATAACGCGGGACAATCTCCTTATTGAATTTCATTGTTTCCAGGTCCTTGCCTACCATTATTTTCGTGGCGAGTTTTGCCAGTGGTACCCCGATAGATTTGCTGACAAATGGTATGGTACGAGAGGCACGCGGATTTACTTCAAGGACATAAAGTATATTATTTTTGACGGCAAATTGGATATTCAAAAGCCCGCGAACCTTCAATTCAAGCGCCAGTTGTTGTGTTGCCTCGCGGATCCTGCCGAGAATTTTCTTACCGAGGGAATAGGGTGGTAATACCATTGCGCTGTCACCGGAATGTATCCCTGCTTCTTCAATATGCTCCATAATTCCGCCAATTATGCACCTTGTCCCATCGCAGATGGCATCAGTATCTATCTCAATTGCGTCTTCCAGAAATTTGTCCACAAGGATCGGTTTCTTTGGTGATACATCAATTGCACGCGCCATGAACTCTTTCAGGGAGTCCTCATCGTAAACGATCTCCATCGCGCGTCCGCCGAGAACATAAGAGGGCCGCATCAAAACCGGAAAACCAATCTTACGGGCGATATCTATCGCCTTTTCAGTTGAAAATGCCGTTCCGCTCGGTGCCTGTTTTAGCCCTAATTTATTAAGCAGTCGCCGGAATCGTTCACGGTCCTCTGACTGGTCAATCGCATCAGGGGTTGTTCCGAGTACTGCAACACCTGATTTTTGCAACGGTATGGCGAGGTTAAGCGGCGTCTGCCCTCCAAATTGAACAATAACACCTTCTGGCTGCTCGCGTTTACAAACATTCAGCACATCTTCAAGTGTTAGAGGTTCAAAATAAAGGCGGGTTGAAGTATCATAGTCAGTGGAAACGGTTTCCGGATTGCAGTTTATCATCACGCTTTCATACCCTTCTTCACGCAGCGCGAACGATGCATGGACGCAACAATAGTCAAACTCAATGCCCTGCCCTATTCTATTCGGACCTCCGCCAAGGATAACGACTCTCTTTTTTCCCATATTATTTATCGGTATGCCCGCGTTAAGACAAAAGAAAGATACTGCTATACATACTCAATTGTGCTCGGGGGTTTTGGCGTGATATCAAGGAGTACCTTCACAACGCCCGGAATTTCTTTCAGGATTTTCCCGGTGATTTTTTCAAGTTTCGGCATAGGCAGTTGATACAGCCGTGCAGTAAGTGAATCTTTTGATGCGACGATTCGCAGGGCAATTGCAAGCCCAACAGTATGTGCGCCATCTACTATGCCTGTAACCCGGTCATTCAGAAGCACAGGGAATGCCTGGAAGATGTTAGGGCTTTGAATTTCCTGGTCTATTATCTGGGTGGCTTTACGGACAATTTCCACTTTTTCTGGAGTGACCTCTCCAACAATTCTTGCGGCCATTCCTATGCCGGGTAGCGGATATGTGCGTAGAAGTTTTGGCGGAAGTTTTAACGCTACACCCAATCTCTTGACCTGCGGCTTCAGTAATTCTCTAATGGGTTCAATAATAACAAGCCCAAAATTCTGGGGGTTAATACCTGCCTGCTGGAGTACATTATGGTGTATTTTAATGCCCTTCTGTGTTTCTATGATGTCAGAAAGGATGGTTCCCTGAATAAGAAAGTCAGCAGAGTAACTTCTGAGCGCCTGGCCGAGAATCTTATAAAAAACATCACGATATGCCTTCCGTTTATCTTCAGGGTCAGTTTTCCCACGAAGAGCTTCAAAAACCATTTCTCTTTTGTCCCAGGCCTGAAGTTCCACGCCGAACCTGTTTAAAACCTTCTCAAGGTCTGTTTGCTCATTTGCCCGAAGCAGTCCTGTGTCAAGAAAGAGAGGGATTGCATTTGTGCCGAGCGCCTGGTGTGCGAGACAAAAACAAACCATGCTGTCAAGTCCGCCAGAAAGAGCAACTACTGCCTTTTGTTCTTTGACGGTGGAGCATATTTCCCTGATTTGCCGTGCGATAAACTTTTGTGGTTCAAATTTTTCCATCTTCATAATTATACAATTTTCTATTTCTGCGTCAAGGAAATGTAAGAGTTGAGTATATAGGTAACACTTTATCTGCCGATGTCTGTGACAAGAAGGCCATAGGAGTTAAATAACCTAATGACTGGTGTGGACGCTTAAAATTATACTCTATTAGCCACTCGGTTAA
>Ga0315298_1011522_pt1 | contig 10347 bp, 8 predicted proteins | sample WHS_1_MG_FD_203077 | JGI IMG/M metagenome (GOLD analysis project Ga0315298, IMG submission 203077) | Extremophilic microbial mat communities from Washburn Hot Springs, YNP, Wyoming, USA - WHS_1_MG | ecosystem: Environmental > Aquatic > Thermal springs > Hot (42-90C) | place: USA: Wyoming...
CCTGCGGGTATGCATCAAGTACCTCATGTTCGATCTGGAAGCGACCCGGCGCGAGAATGCCTACCTGCGTCGCATGCTCGAGCAACGCCATGAGGAGGACGCCTAGACGGCTCGCCACAGCGGGTCGGCCGTGAAGTTCTCCAGGCAAACGTTGATTTACCGGATAGCGTACAACCCTTCATCTTGAAGCGAGTGGTATAGGTTGAGGAGGGTCGGCACGGATGCCGACCCTTGTGTTTTGCGCCACGCTGCCGACGCCCCGCCGCTCGCTGCTCACTGCCCAGCCGGCTGCCCACTGCAACGGACAAGCGACGGCTCGCAACGGCGCGCACGTCACTCATCGCCGGCCGCATCCAGGGTTCGCAGCACCGGCAGCAGGCGGAACAGGTACGGTCCGAGCGCCTCTGCCTGCGCGTGCCAGTCGGCCGCCTGTTCTCGCAACGAAGCAGCCGTCTGCCGATCGAGCGTGTTTGTTGACCGTGCCAACTTGTCCGCCCATTCGTCCGCAAAGTCGGCCTTCAGAAGTGTCAGGGCACACGGCGCCGCCTGCCCGGCCGGCCGCGTTGCTGAGCCCCCCTCGGCAACCGCACCAGTCATTGCCCGTTGGTTTGTCTCCGCGTGGACCGTGGCGGGCAGCACCTGGAGGTATTCGCTGAGCAGGGCGATAGCAGCGGCGTAACTGCCGGCGTCCGCCAGAATGTGTGACTGGAGCACGGCGGCGGCGACGGTCGACGGGGAACCCTTATGCTGCCGCAGAACCAGCTGCACCCGCAGCAGGGCATCGTCCCTCTTGCCGGCCTTTTGCAGGCAGGCGGCGACCAGGAGGTCCCACGCGGGCCGAGCGGCCGTCGGCACTTCGTCCAGAAAGGTGTCCGCCTTGCCGGCGGCTCGCAATGCGTCGGCCGGATCCGACCGGTCCAGCAGGACCGTCTCCATCGCCAGCAGTGTGCGGAGCCTCGACAGGCGGGCCGCGTCCTGCCGGTCGAGCGCGGGTGTGCCGCTGCGCTGTCGCAGCCGGTCGGCCTCGAACAGCGCTCGCCTGGCGATCGCCAAGGCACGGAGGGCACGCTGGGGCCGGGCTGCCGGCCGTCGCAGTAGCCATACCCGCGTCAGGTCGCTTTCGGTCATCTGCGTCAGGGCAAAGCCTGCCAGTTCCAGTGCCGCCGTCAGCCGGCCGGCCGGATCCGTCACGTTGGAGAGCCTGGCTTCCATCTCCTGCAACTTGGCCGCCAGGTATTCATCGTAGTCTTGCCGGCTGGCGATGCCCGCCGGGTAAGATGACGGGTCCAGCTCAAAAGGGAGGTCCGTGCGCGCGGGCTGGGACTGCGTTGCTGTCTGGGTCGCCGGGGCTGCCAGGACGGGCCGCGCCGCCACGATCAGAGCGGACAGCACACCCGCCGCCAGCGCCACCCATCGTCCGTTACGCATGCTCGAGACTCCCGTGCAGTGAACTAGAGGATTGCCGCCGGCCCATCCTAGCGGCCGTGGCCGACACAGGCAAAGGCTCGGCACCAGCGTACCGGACATGAAGCCCAGCGTCTCACAGGCTCTCAGAGGCCGGCTTTGGCAGGGCGCGTGACAAGATCGGCGGGCCGTCGCTACAACTTCCCTGCGGTAGCCGCACGCCCGCGCCCTTCGACTTCGCCCGGGGCAAGCACAGCGCGGGCGTGGCACCCGACAGTCGCGTAAACTGTCACGCACCGGCTTTGGCAACCCGCGTTGACGGCTTCAGTCAAGGAGGATACGCTGGTATTCGGAATTGTGGCGAAGAGCAAGCATGGCTGTTGAACTCAAATGCCAGGGTTGCGGGGCGATCCTATCGGCGGACGCACCGGCCGGCACTCGGATCGCCTGCCCGCAGTGCAAGACTCCCCTGATCGTTCCGGGGCCGCCGCCGGATGCCGGCGTCCCCGTGGGGGCCCCGATCGAAATCCACCGGATCGACTGGCGGGGCTGGCTGGAGGCCGGCGTGCCGTGGGTATTGTCGGTAGCCATGCACGGGGCCCTGCTGCTGATGATGGCCTTTGTCGTCTGGGCGAGTGCGCGGGACGCCTCGGCAAGAGACCCCCGCGAACAGATCATCATCCCAGGCACGGCGATCGGCGGCACTCCCGGCGGGTCGCTGCATCCGGGCCCCGCCGACGACGCCCTGGAGGCCCGGCAGAACCTGAATCCGCAAGGCGACACGGGGTTCAGCAACGCCAATGAAATCGGTATCGGTACCGACTTTGGCGGGGCGTCGCAGGGCCTGGATCTGATCGGCAGCACGGCGGGTGAGGTCGGTCGGCTTGCCGCCTCCATCGGGGGCGTGGGCACGGGAATCGGCAGCGGCGCGGGCGGTCCGATGGCCCCGTTTTCGCCCGTGGCCGCCGGCAGCGGGCACGGCCCGCCAAGCCAGTTCATGGGCACCGGCGGCAATGCCTTCTGCGTCTGCTATGTCATCGACCGTTCCGGATCCATGGTGATCGCCTTCGATTACGTGAAGAAGGAGATGCTGCGGTCCATTCAGGAACTCCAGCCCGAGCAGCTGTTCCACGTGATCTTCTTCAGTGCGGGGGATCCCGTCGAGTTGCCGACCGGCAAGATGGTCTACGCCACGGACCGCAACAAGATCGAGGCGATCAAGTTCATCAGCTCGATGGTGGCGGCCGGCAGAACCGACCCGCGGCCGGCGTTTCGCAGGGCCTTCGCACTCAAGCCCAGGCCCCATTTGATTTACTTCCTGACCGACGGGGCCTTCGAGCCGGATCTGGTGGACGACCTGCGGAAGTGGAACGCCGAGCACAAGACCGTCATCAACACGATCGCCTTTCTCGAGCGGCCGGCGGAGGTTCTGCTCAAGAAGATCGCCCAGGAGAACGGCGGCACGTACACCTTCGTGAACCCGGAACGGTCAGGAGGTTCGAATCCGTGACCACGGGCACGCGGACCTTTCTGGCGGCAGGCATTCCCGCATGGCTCGCCCTTTTTGCCTTTAGCGCCTCGGCGGACTCGCTCCTGGTCGGACAGCGGCAGTGGCCGAACGCAAAGATCCAGTGGGTCCAGGATGGCAAGGTGCGTTTCACCGCCGCCGACGGCTCGCAGCAGGCCGTGCCGATCGCCACGGTGGTCCGCCTCGAGGTGGATCTCCGCGACGATCTGAACCGCGGCGAGCAGCTGCGGGCAGAAGGCAAGACGGCCGAGGCCGTAACGGCTTACGAAGCCGCCCTGCGGACCGAGAGCCGTAATGACCTCGGCGGTTTCCTGCGGTACCGCCTGATGGACCTTTACGGGCGAAGCGGGCAGCTCGATCGGGCGGTGGAGATGTTCCTGGACTTGGTCAAGCAGCCGGACTTCTACGTGGTGGCCAAGGACTGGCGACCGCAGAACGTGGCGGCGGTCCGACCGAAGGTCCGCGAGGCGGCCATCATGCAACTGGAGGACGGCCTGCGACAGATCAAGACGGGTCTGGCCAGCGAGAGCGTCCGCCAACTCCGGGACTTCATCCAGGCGAGCGCGGCTGGGTCAGCCGCAGAAATGCAGGGGACCGCGCCGTCTGGCGCGCCAAGGACAGGGGGGCAATCGCCCGCAGGCGCCGGCGGGGCGGCGGACGTCGGGGGGGTCGAGGAACCGGCCCAGACGCCGTGGCCGGGCCTGGCCGTATTGCAACGTGGGCGGTACGAGGAGGCATTGCGGGCCGCCGACCGGGCACTGGCGCAGGAGGACCTGCCGCCAGACGTGCTGGCCGACGTGTTGTACGTCCGGGGAGTGGCCCTGTGGCATCTGGCCAAGGACCGCTTCCGTGTGCTGCAAGCTGGCTGGGCCCTGGCGCAGCTGACGATCGAGTTCCCAACCAGTTTGCACGTGCCCGAGTGCCAGTACTATCTGGGACTGGTGCACGACAGGTTGGGACAGACCGGGCAGGCCCGCCAGCTGCTCCAGCAGGCGCTGCAGAGCGCGGGGGCCTCGGCGGATGTGAAGGAGCGGGCGCGGAAGGCATTGGCGGGATTACCGGAAAAGGACTGAGGGTTCCGAGGCGGGTTTTCATCGCGAAACGAGGTGTCGGCATGGTGTGTAACATTCGGGCGGCGAGGCTGTGCGGGCTGGGTGCTGCCGTTATCGGGATCGTCAGCGCGGTGGCTGCGGCCGCCGACGAGGCCCCCCGATACACAGGGTACACCAACGCCCTGGACCAGTTCTTCGTCAGCGGCGGTTTCATCGTATGGTTCATCCAGCTGCCCTTGTCCATCGTCATGGTTTCGCTGGCCATTCACTACGCGTTGGTGATCCGCCGGGGGACCATCGTGCCGCCGGAGGTCCGCCAGCAGGTCCAGAGCTTGATCGAGCAGCGGCAGTACCGTGAGGCCCTGGAGTTCACCGGGGCCGAGCCCAGCATGTTCAGCTACGTCATGCACTATGCTTTGACGGCCGCGGGGACCGGCGGTTATGCGGCCATGCGCAAGGCGATGGATGAGGCGGTGGAAGAGCGGACGACCCGATTGCTGCGCAAGGTCGAGTACATGAACATGATCGGCGCGGTCTCGCCGATGATCGGCCTGTTCGGCACCACGTACGGCATCATCCTGGCCCTGAATGAATTGGTTCTGGCCCGCGGCACGCCGGAGCCCGCGCAGCTGGCCGGCGCGATCTCCACCGCCCTGGTGTGCACCTTCTGGGGACTGCTGACGGCGATCCCGGCCCTGGCGCTGTTCGCCGTGTTCCGCAACCGGGTGGACGGCCTTGCGGCCGAATGCGCCTTGGCGGCGGAGGACCTGCTGAGCATGATCCAGCCGGGCGCCCGTCCAGCGGCGCAAGCTCCGAGCGCGGCGCCTCGGCCTTCGGCCCAGCCCGCGGCCAAGCCCGATGTGCCGGCCGGTCGGCCCCCGGTGGCCCAGCGCCTGGACGAGGCCGGCGGGTGAGGCGTGAGCGCTCGGGCGCCGTTCGTACGACGAGGCGGCGCCCGTGACGCAAGGTGGGTCCGAGGCATGATCGTACCAACCAAGAAACCGATCGAGATCCAGCTGAACCTGACCCCCATGATCGACCTGATCATGAACCTGCTCATTTTCTTCATGCTGGTCAGCCAGATGTCGGTTGTGGAGAGAACGGCGGTGGATCTGCCGCAGGTGTCGCAGGGCCGTGCGCCGATCATCAAACCGGAGGACAAGGTCGCCGTCACGATGAAGAGCAAGCCGGGCACGGACGTCCCCACGTACCAGGTGGGGGCGGTGGGCGTGGACGACCTGGCGGAGGTCTCTCGCCGGCTGATGCAGGTCAAGGCCGCCAGCCCTGCCGTGGAGATGGTCCTGCGGGCGGAGAAGACGATCCCCTACCGGTACATCCGCGAGGTCATGCAGGCGGCCGGCCGGCTTGGCATCAGGACAGTGGAAATCTCGGTCAATATGAGCGGTTGAGGTAAAGCCGTGACGACCGCCGCATCGCCCATCATGGAAGAAGAAAGGAGCCTTCACAGACAGGCCGCCCGTTCGCGCCTGACCAAGGGCTCCGTCGGCATGCTCAACATCGTGCCGATGATGGATATCCTCTTCAATCTGCTGATCTTCTTCTTGTGCTTCGGGCTGGCGATTACCGTGGAGGGCTCGCTCCCGGCCAAGCTGCCGGCCAGTCACGGGCAGGCGGCCGCCGGGACCGTGCCGATGACACCCATCGAGATCCGTTTGGCGTCGGCCGGCGGTGCGGTCCAGGTGCAACTGCGGCCGCAGGGGATTCGACTGACCAGTATGCCCGAATTGTACGAGCGGATGAGGATGCTGGCGGAGTCGCGTGACTTCGGGGTCGAGTCGCCGGTGATCCTGGTCCCGGGCCCGGACGTACCGATGCAGTTCGTCGCCGATGCGTACAACGCGGCGTTCCAGGCGGGTTTCAAGGAGATCGTGTTTGGCGAGAAGGCCGACGAGGGTGCGGCGTCCGATGCCCAGCGATGAAGTCCACCACGCGGAGGTCCCCGGCAGGCTAGCGTCTGCGGTGACGGCCGGATGCTGTCCGCGCCGTCGGGGCGAGCGTGTCGTCTGGTTCGTGCTGGCTGTCTGCCTGCTCGACCTGCCGTGGGGGTGCGTAGTGACCATGGCGCAGACGACACTGGGGGAGGGGGCGGCCCCGACCGCGCCGTACGAACCCACGAAGTTCCTGATCGGCCTGCGCCAGCAGGGCCTGTTCTATCTGCAAGCCGAGTACATGAAGACGTATCCGCCGAAGGGCCAGGCGGAGGAGGCCTGGTACCAGCGGGAAAAGATCCTCGCCGCGGCCCTGCAGGCAGGGGCGATCGAGGACCGGCTACCGCAGCTGGCGGCGGCCGACGCCGAGGCGGCCAAGGCGATCGCCGCTGAGGGCGACTCGCCGCGCCGCGTGCTGTGGCGGGCCGACCGGGCCCAGACCTGGTACTACCTGGCGAGCCGGCCGCTGTTTGAACAGGTGCTCTTCTACGGTCCGACGCCGGCGCTGCGCCGCGGGTTGAAGGAATCGGCGGATCGCGGTGACCAGGCGTACGAGGAGGCCATCACGGCCGTCGCCGCGTATCTGGACCATCTGGCCGGTCCGCAGGGCGATGTCTTCGCGGTCCAGGCCCGGCGATTGAACCTCAGTGCCTTCGCCCTGTCGCGCCAATTGCAGTTCGAGCATTGCTGGGTCATGTTGCACAGGGCCGTGGCCATGAGCCACGGCGACGTGGACCAATCCCTGCTGGCGGGCCAGGTCATCCGCTCCCTTCAGGACCAGAACCTCATCCAGGAGCCCGGCGAGCAAGTCCCCGCGCGGGCCGAGGCCCTGCTGATGGCGGGGATCGCCAGCCGGCTCCAGACCGACTGGCCCGCCGCGCAAGCGTATCTCGACGCGGCCGGCAAGGCGGCGGCCGCTGTGCCGCCGCCCGCGGCGCAGGGCCTTGAATGGGTCGTCTTCGCCGCGGCGATCGAGCGGGTTCGGCTCCAGATCGATCAGGGCCAATTCACGCAGGCCATCGGCAGCCTGAACCTGATGCGCAGAGAGATGGATGCGGAGGCTCAGCTGGACCGGACCGTCAAACTCGCCCGAAGACTGTCCCTGGCGATGCTCGAGTTCGAAGCCTGTTCCCTGGCCGCCGACGCCGCCGCCGCCGAGAAGAACCGTTCCGCGCAGGTTGCCTACGCCCGGCAGCGATTCGATGCGCTGGCGACCCTGTCGGCCGAGGCGCCCGATTCGCGGCAGGCCATCTACCAGATGGTGGCGGACCGATTGCCGGATGTGGCGGGCGTGGCGGGGCTGCCCCCGTTCGGCAAGGCCGTTTTCGCCGCCCGCTGGATCCGCGAGCGCAAGTTCGACCAGGCGCTGGCGGCGGCGGATTCGCTGGTCAGCGACCCGTCCGCCGAGCCGGGTTTCCTCAAACAGGACGCGATCTTCTTCAAGGCGGTATGCCAGGAGGAATTGAAGCAGCCGCTGCCGGCGGCGCAGAGCTACCTGGCCTTTGCCCGCGATTGGCCGCAGGACAGGCGCGCAGGGCAGGCGCTGCTGTCGGCCCTGTCGCTGATGGCCAGGCAGCCGGACGTTCTCGAGGACGCCGCCAGCCGGGCGATCGTGGTGGAGTTGGGCGACTTGCTGGAGCGGGCCGGTTCGCCGCAGATCGCCAGGTACAGGGCGAACTGGCTGCCGCTGGTGGCGGAAGCGAACCTGCGAGAGTCCCGCTACGAACGGGCGGCCGAACTGTTCCAGATGATCCCGAAGGACAGCAGGCAGTACGGGCTGGCGATGGTGGGTCGGATCCTGGCGGTCTCGGGTAAGATCCGGTTCGGCCGCGCGTCGCCGGACCAGCAGAAGGCGGAGGCGGCGTCGGTGATCGACGAGGCGGTGCAGGCCGCCCGGCAGCTGGCCACGGGCAAGCCGGCCGACACACAGCCGCAGAGTCCGGACGTTCTGGCGGCGAGGCTGCTGCTGGAGGCGGCCAAGTTGTCGATCGACGTGCTCGGCGACGCGGACCGGGCGCTGACGCTGCTGGAGGGGGCTGAGACCCGCTGGCGGAACAACCCGTCGCTGCTGGCGCAGCTGCTGAACGTTCGGATCCGGGCACTCCAGAAGTCCGGAAAACTCGACCAGGCCGCGCCGCTGGTCGATCGGTTCATGGCCGCCCGGCCGGAGGCCGCGGGGCTGTTGCTGGCCGGGCTGCTCAGCGACATGCAGCGTGAGATCGAACAGCAGCAGAAGACCGGCCGCACGGACGAGGCGGGCCGATACGCGATGCTGGCAGTGGACCTGGCGGAGCAGCTCAACAAGTGGGCGGCCGCTCACCCGGACGCGATCAAGCCGCAGCAACAGTACGCGATCCGTTACCGGCTGGCCCGGGCGCTGCTTGGGGCCGGGCAGGCGGAGCGGGCCCTGGGCGTGTTCGAGGAACTGTACAAGGAGGACGCGGCGCGCGGCGGCGGGCAGGCCGCGGATGCGGGCGTGCTGGAGGGTCGGGCGGCGTGCCTGTTCCACCTGGGCAAATGGAACGACGCCCGCCAGGCGTACATGGACATCTGGCGGCGGGCAGCGCCGCGCAGCGAGATCTGGTGGCAGTCGATCCTGCGCTCGCTGCAGTGCTCGGTGCAGCTGAAGGACGAGGACCCCAACAAGATCCTCAAGGTCATCCGCCAGCACAAGGACCTCTACCCGGACATGGGGGGGGCAGCGCTGGCCAGGCAGTTCGACGAACTGTCGTTCGAGGTCCTCAAGAGGATCACGGCGACGCAGGCGAGTCAGCCGGCGGGCAGGTAGAGCGGCTGGCCGCGGTCAGGGGTCTGTTGTCCGTTGGGATGCGCGGGAGACGCTCCTGGCGTGGCACGGTCGCGTTCGACCCCGCTCCGCTGTCATCCTGAGCCAAGCGAAGGATGTTGTCGTTCCTTGTGTTGTTGGTGTCTGCCGTCACAGGACTCTTGGAGTGCCAGAAATGCCAGACGATCGCGTGTTCCGTTATGAACCCGTCGCCGACGGCCTGGCCGTCTTGCGCGAGGTCGCCCCGGGCGAGAACTACACGAATCTGTACGTCGCCGGCCGCAAGGGCGGGGCGATGCTGGTGGATGCCGGCGTGCCCGGGGCCGGGCCGGGCGTGATCGAGACGCTGGAGAGGAACGGCTGGTCGTCCGGCGATTTCCGGTACATCATTCTGACGCACGAGCACTGGGACCACTGTGGGGCGATAACCGAGCTGCGGGCATGGGCGAAGGGCGCCAAAGTCCTTTCGCATATCTACTGCGGCTGGCTTCTGAGCCAGCGGTGGACGCGGTTCATCGTGCCGGACTTCGCCTACGGCGAGCCCAGCAGCGAGAACTTCAGTCGCTTCGAGGCCTCGCAGCTGGCCCCGATGAAGATCGACCAGATCATCTGGAACGACAACGCGATCGACCTGCCGGATTCCACCTGGCGGGTCTGGCACGTGGCCGGGCACTGCCCGGGGCACATCCTGCTCTACCGCGAAAGCGACAGGGCCGTGCTGGCCGGCGATCTGCTTCAAGGGTGCACGGAATCCGGCCGGTGGCTGGCGCTGCTTACGGATATCCGTTCGCAGCGGCAGAGCCTTCAGAGGCTGAAGGAGTTGAAGCCGTCGCTTGTGGCGATGGGTCATCACAACATCCTTCGCGGGGACCCGATCAACCGGGAATTGGAGATCACGCTCAGGCGGGTGGATGACATCGTGGAGGTGGTCCGCACGTCTTTGAAGGCGGGCATTACCGGTCTGGATCAGCTGGCCCTGGCATGCTGCCGGCGGATCCTGAACTGGGAGCCGGCCGAGGCCCCCCACCACCTGCTCGTGACGATGAAGGCCGCCCTGGCGCAGCTGTGCGTCGAAGGGCAGGCGCGGATGGAACGGCAGGACCGGTGGGTGTGGGCGGGGGCGTGAGGAATAAGGCGCCCCCAGGATTCGCGTCCTGGGCTATTACCCGCCGTGCCTGCGGGACTGACGCGACAACTCCGCCGGAGCCGGAACTGCGAACGCAGCCCCGGGTGTGTTACGTCTGTCATTGGTGTTGCCGTTACGCAGCCCTCGGGTCTCAGCACTCGCCACTCCGTCCCCCAGTCCTCAGTCCTGCTGTCAGCCGATGACCTTTGCCCTCACGAACTCGACCACCTCTCTGCACGCGCGGTTGGCTTCGCTCCGTTCGTGGCTGACCTCCTGGCCAATCCGTGCCTTCTCCTCGGCCGACAGTTCGGGCGAGCCCAGGTTCGCGTGGACGGTCCAGGCGGCGGCCTCGGCGGCCGCCAGGGTCATCTGGGCGGCGCCTGCCAGGTCGGTCCACAGGTACTTGCTCGACAGCGGGGCCAGGTCGGCCATGTCCCGCAGACACGCGGCGCAGGTGGCGAGGATCTGGCTCGGTATGGCCAGCGCCACGGTCAAGGCCAGCT
>Ga0315298_1011523_pt1 | contig 10347 bp, 6 predicted proteins | sample WHS_1_MG_FD_203077 | JGI IMG/M metagenome (GOLD analysis project Ga0315298, IMG submission 203077) | Extremophilic microbial mat communities from Washburn Hot Springs, YNP, Wyoming, USA - WHS_1_MG | ecosystem: Environmental > Aquatic > Thermal springs > Hot (42-90C) | place: USA: Wyoming...
GGAAGCACAGATAAAAACGCCCAACTGAGAACAGTTGGGCGCTGAATTTTGGTGGAGCAGAGGAGGATCGAACTCCCGACCTTCGCATTGCGAATGCAATAAACGCAAAAGTACCTATTTTGTTGATTAGCAACATATTACAAGTACACGTAAAAACAATATGTTATTGATTCCGCTATCCCTGCATATCCCGCGTTATCCCTAGCATTCCCGCTTACGTGTGGCGCGAAATTACCGCGCTAATCATGGGGCTACTGGTTGATAAAACAAGTCTCTATACTTGCATCGGCCATGTATTTTTTTATTATAGAACGGCGCGGGCAACCACGGGTAGCGCCCGAGGTCACGGATGGCATGGATGCCTCCCCCTACACAGGAAGGGCAGCGGGGGCGCTCACTATCTGACCCGGTCCTGATCTATACCCTACTGCGGGGATCTTATGGGATATCCCCGTCTGTCAGCTATCAGAAAGGAGAGTGTGATGGAACTGAAAAAGTCGGTTGGGGCCAGGCTGGGTAGATCCATGCTCGGCGTCTGGGTGTGTGGCGCCCTGTCTGCGTTAGATAGCATCTTCAATACGGTTGCTGGGGGGCAGGGGCATATCGTTCAATGCCTAATGATGGGGGTAAGTCTACTTGCAGTATTCTTCGCTCTGCACGCAGCCCGAGAGTACTGGTCTGGCGCTGGAGATGATCCCGAGGTCCGAAAGGAGGCCGTCTCAGAGATATCTCGTAATACCCGAGCGTTTACTGACCCTGCCCGTAGAGCCCAAAATTATGTCATGACACGATGGAGAAAGAATTCCCCATTCTCTGAGATTGGTGCCATCGGAAACATTTCGAAAGCCCGTGCCAAGGCTGAAGCGGTGACGAGCCATCATTGCGGGCGACAATCCAGTCCCACATCCAAAGCGAAACGCCATGCCAGTGGAACTAAGTCGGCTTCCGACTCCGACGGCGATGGCGGCGATGATGACCCCACGCGATCGCTCATTCCATCAGCACTTCTCCAGCAACTAGAAACATCCCCAAGAATCGGTTGGTCGTATAACGAGTTCTCCAATCTCTTCGGTTCCTCGCCAAAAACCCTTCGCAATAAAGTCAGTCGCGGCGAATTTCCTCCCCCTATCAAAACGGCCTTCGGCGTAAGGTTCACATCCGAGCATCTTCGCTACGCATTGGACCCTGCCCAGTTCGCTCCCCACCCTGCTAAACGAGGCAGGGGTAGACCAAGAATCGCCGATCAGCGGGTGAAAGGGGGCTCACGATGAGCAGCACACCCGCCAAACGCCAGACTAAAACCTTCACCCAAGAACAGGTCGTCGCCGCACTCCAGGCCAAGGGCATCCTTCACAAGGTGGGAGGCCGCCAGGTCAGCGCCGATCTGCACGGCACTGGCCATCATCACATCAAGATCGCTCCGCACAAGGGGCTATATTTGGACACCGCCACTGGCAAGGGTGGCACCATCTCCCAGCTTTTGCGCCGGATACAGGCTCCAGTTTCGGCACCAGCAGGGGCGAATGCCCCTGCACACCCCGCCAACGGCGGGCAGAGTTCAGGAACAACCACCACCGATGCCCAACGCATTTGGGACGGGGGATGGACCTGCACCCATGCTAAAGACATGCCAGCAAATTGGGACAAGGGCCTGAATTCCAGTCAAAAAGGCGCACGGCGCGTTGCACTTGAGCGGCACCGCGACACGGTGCGGGCCTACCTGTCGGCGCGGCTTGGGCCTGACCACCTGGATCACTGGAGCCGCCAGGTGCGCATCGGGAAAGACGGCCTGATGTTGATCCCCATGAGCACTCAGGGGGTCATCACCGGGATCCAACGGACGTTTTTTGATGAGTCAGGGCATCATAAAACGCAAAGAAAGATGCTTGGCCCGCAGGGCATCACGTTGTGTCCGGCTCCCGTAGGTGTCTTTCCTCGCGATTTGGGCATCGGGGCAGTGAAGTTGATCGCTGAGGGCTGGGAAACGACAGCCGCCGCCGTCCAGGCCGCAGGGTGGCCTGGGATCTCGTGTCAGTATGATGGGGGCATAGTCAAGTGGGCCACAGAGCAATTTTCACGGGCTAAAAGGATGGCCGCCGACCATCTTGCACGTGTCCCGGCAGCGGTTATTCTGGCCGACCGTGACGTCTCGGGCGCCGGGCAAAAGGCGTCTACCCGTGCTGTCAAAATCCTTCGCGCCGCTGGCCTGAAAGCCTTCTACGCCATTCCCCCGGCGCCTGAGCATGGCGGCCCGAGGGGTGGCACCAAGGGCAGCGATTGGGGCGACTATCCGCAGGAAGGCATGGCCGCCGAGATTTTGGCCGCACATCTAGCGCTGGCCGTGGCACATAGCGACCGCGAAATGCCGGAGGTCGACGATGATCCCGGCATGGCGTTGCCAGCGTCGGCGCAGATCAGGGCATGGCGTCCGGCTCAAAACCCGCAGGCCCCGGAGCAATCCGGCCCGACTCGGGAGGTGCGGGCTGGGCTGCAAACCGCCCTGCAGCAGACCGTGGCGGATTATCTGGAATGGCTGAAAAACAAGGATGCGCCCTTTGCTCCACAATTGTTCATGCCCACCACCGGCACCGGCAAAAGCACAGCGGCCCGGGCGCTGACCCGCCACGTTGATCTGCGCATGGCGGGCGGGCGCGTTTGTGTTTTCGTGCCCGACCACGCACAGGCTACAGAGTATGAGAATGAAGGGTTCTTCCACTTCTGGGGCCGGAACCCCGAACCCCGGCACCCCGGCTATTGCCCCAATCATGCCACCTGTCAAGAAGCGATGGACAAAGGGCACATCAGTCAGGCGGAACTATGCCGCCAGTGCAGCAATGGCTTTGCCTGGCAGATCCAGTATTACGGGGAGGGAGATGGTCAGGACGCGAAGGGCGCAGCGGATCGTGTCGCCGACGCCAAAATCCTTCTTTCTGCACGCGGTTTGGACTGGCGCAAGGTCACCCCTTGCGTCTGGCAGTCTCACTTGCGAGATGCCCTGGAAGCGCGATTTGTGGTGGCCGCCTCTGGCAGCTATAGCCACAGCTTGACCCGCGACAGTCTGGTCATCTTCGATGAGCATTTTGAGCCAGGCAAGGGCGTCCAGGTAACGCTGCAGGACGTGGATCATTGGACCCGCCGAAACCAAACCATCATTGATAATTTGGCAAAATCAGCAGAGATCGCGACAGAAAAGGACTGCGACGATCTGGAAAAATTGCAGGCGGCGCTGGCCGCACATCGTGGGGCTGGTGAGTTCTTCCGTGTCATCGCCAAGGCGACAGCTGGCTGGGTCGGAAAAACTGGCTCAATCAGCGTTGATCCAGCATTGCTGGAAGCCATTCAAGGCGTTTTGGAAGCCGCCAAGGCATCCAAGAAACACGGCGATGACGTTGCTCTAGCAGCGTGGGAAACCCTGAAATTCAATGCCGCCGGCGAAATGAGCGACAACCCGCTTCGCGCAGCGCATGCTATCGCGGAAAGCCTGAAATATGGGGACGGGTACGTCACCGATGGGCAACTTGTCGTCGCGGCCAGCCTTCCAGCGATGGAGCGTATGGCATACGGCGACCCCATCGTGATCATGGATGCCACCCCGGACCCCGTGATCGTAGACGTTGTTCAGGCGCAGGGCGGGCAGATCGTTAATGCGATCGCTCATCAGAATGTGAATATCGCTCGCCATCCGACCCGCTTCTGGGGCCTGACCCCGTTGAACGTGAAGCGCGCCGGGGCGGATCGCCGCGACCGTGAGATTGAGAAATACAAGGCGATCATGGGGTATCACAATGGCGCGGCTTGCCTGTTCTACAAACGGGCTACCGACCAGATCGACCCCGACGACGAAAACCCGATGCTGGGGCATTGGGGCAAACACCATCGTGCGCATAATGCGTGGTCCGGCAAGCCGCTGGTCATTGTTGGCTCGTTTTTCCCGCCGCTGGAAACCTGGCGCTCGGAATACCAAGTATCGCGGATTGCAGCACTGTCAGCCGGTGCCAGCATTGAAAGCTGGCCCGTATGGCCGGACGACATGGAAATAGTCAAGGATGCCTGGATTTGCGAGGGCGATCACGAAGTACAAAGCCGGTTGCCACTGCCTGCGGATCAGCGTATCCGCGAGTGGCTCTTGAGCCGGGTGACGGCTGAGACGGTGCAGGCCATCGGCCGGGTGCGCGGAGCCAACGCTGACGCCGCGATCGATGTTCATATCTACGGAGGCGTGCCGTTGCACTGCCTTTGGCAGCACGGGCTGACCGTGGCCGAGTATGCAGACGATCCGAAGTGTCTGGGGCAAACGAGGGCGGAGCACATGCACGACATGCACGAGCAGCGGCAGGACAGCCTGGCGCGATGCGATGCGCTGGCCGCCCATATCGTTGCCAAGGGCGGGATCATCACGCGGCAGGCGCTGCAGGATGGAGTGGATGCCATAAATGCCATGCTGGACGAGGCCGCGCGGCTCGCCGGCGAGGATGACGAGCATTTGTACGGGGGTGGTATATATATTCATTCCACCCCCGTACAAATAGAAATGCCGCACCCTGACGTGGTGCAGGCGTGGATCGCAGAGCGCATGCCCATCCTGAGCACCCACCTTTCCACCAAAGGGCGTAATGGCGGGCTGGTAAAAGCGGCGCAGTCCGCCGCCAGATGGTTCGGCAAGGAAATGCTGGCCGACGCGATGGAGATCGCCGAAAATCTTGTAAAATTAGGTGGCGATATTATGGAGAAGTCCTGGAATGTGATTGAGCGGGACGGAACCGCGACGCCACGGGAAATCGTGGGTGCCCGCCTGGCGTTGGAGGGGTTGGGCGCGACCGAAGGCACTCCCATACCATGGGACAGCGAAACGGCGGAGGCGAGGCCATGAGCGGCGTAAAGCAAAAACTGCGCGGGCGTGGATTCCCGGCAGTCTTCAGAGAGCATGTTGAACAAAAAGTGAGAGATATGATCGATGCGGAAATCTCCGTGATACACCCGCAGTACCGTGATGCTATGCGGGTCGTTATCCGGTGGCTCGTTGGAGAGGATATCATGCGTGATGCAGCCGGTGACGAGGCCGAAGTCCAGCGGCTCGCCGGAATGGTCACGGCCTTTGCCCAGCTGCCGGATGACGAGCTTGGCCAGCGCGTGCGCTGGCACACGCTGCATATCGCTCAGGAGGCGGTACTGCTCCGCAGTCAGGAGATCGACCGGGCACGGATCGGGCTGACTCCGCAGCCAGCGTACACCAACCCGAACCCAACGCCAGCGCCGCGCCGCCGCCCTCCGGTCTTGCGCAGGGTAGTGTGAAGCCGCCGCCCCCCTCCGGCGGATAATGAATATATTTCACGTGGCACGCACAGTGCTTATTAGCCACATCCATTCCACATTAATTTCGTTCATAAGCATGGCAAATCGAGGGTGATCGGCGGCGGGGTCGGGCTACAAAAAGCCCCGCGGCGAGGCGGGGCAATATGGGGATGAAACCTTATTGTATTTCGCGGGCCTGTCCCGCTCCAAGGCCCGGCGCGGTTCCGCAATCGAGTGTGCCGTCCTCCCGCAACACGATGGGCGCGGGCGACGGTTGTGGGCCTGCTCAAGGGGTACACCTAGCGCAAGCTGCAGGAACGCTTTCCGAAGCTCAAGCGTCTCTGTGGCCGAGAACAGCTTTGACGCAGGCATACTATGTGGGAACGGCGGGCGCGGTATCCGCGGAGATCATCCGTCGTTATATCCAGGAATGCCCAGGGGAAATAGCCGCCCTCCCGGGCGGCGGCGCTTTCATCCCATCCCCTGAAAGGGATGGGTATTCCCGCGCCGTTCTATAATATCCATTCCACCCCGGCACAAACGAAAAGCGCCCCGTCAGGTATTCACCGTGCCTCATGAAAGAGTGGTGCAGGAGTGGTTCCAGACCCGCGCGCCGCTGGTCAGCCAGCACCTGTCAACCACCGGGCGTTCCGCCCGCACGACCAAAGCCGCCTAGGCAGCCGCCGCGCGTTTCGACGATGCAATGGTGAAGGTGGCAGTACAGATAGTTGAAAGCCTTTTTGCGTCAGATGGTTACAGCGCCGACCAACTGGCGGACATGGCATGGAACATGATTGAAAACGTGTCCGACGCCACCCATCTGGAATTGGTGACATCCCGGCTAATACTGGAGGTCTTGGGCAGGACGGAGGGCGTGCCGCCGCCGTGGTGATCTAAGCCTGCTTGCGCAATGCCTCGATTTCCCGCTCCAGATTTTCCAGCCGGGTGAGTACGGCATCGGGATAGGTTGGCTGCCGCATGCTCAGAATGGCGGACGTGAGGGCATCCAGCCGGGCATTGATACCAGAGCCCAAGGCATCGATGCGTGCATCCACACGGGAAAACCCGTCATTCATGTGCTCTGCCAAGCGATCGATGCGAACGGAAAGATGATCCACGCGGGCATCCAGACGGTCAATGCTTTGACCATTCTCCCTTAGATCTTTTTCCAGCGCATCGAGCCGCAGGCGCAAGGATTCGACGCCGGGAGCGATGACGCTTTCCAGCACCTTACGCAAGCTGTCGATGGTTTCCTGAATGTCCATATTGAGAGTATAAGCCGCCGCCGCCTTCCCCACAAACCCCTTTGCAGGGTGCATCCCCACCGCCCACACCCGCGCGGGCCAGGTGTCTGGCCCCTGCCCGTGACGCGCCCGTGCCGGCCACACGCTGCTGGTCTCCAATGGCTGTGGTGCGCTGGTGTCCGTGGCCGCTTGCGCGGGGGACCGTCTACCGGGTAGACGGTCCCCCGTATTCCCGGTGAACGCAGCCCAAAAAATCGTCTACCGGGTAGACGAAAACGCCAAAAAAAGCGTCTACCGAAAGAAAAGCGGAACGCAAGATAAAGAAGGGGTACTGCGGGCGTTTTCCGGGAAGACACCTCTCTCTCGCCGAGCGTCTACCCGGTAGACGATGCCCGCATAGATGCAGAAGGGCGGGGCACGGTCTTGGTTCTCTCCTCGATGGCGCTCTGGCGCAAAATCGTCTACCCGGTAGACGCTCGGGCAGATGCAAAGGGCGGATCCTGTGAGCCAGCCGCTGGAGCAGGTACCCCGATACCCCGCCGCCTGCTAGAATTCGAGGATGGATTGATGGAAGCGGTTTCCCGCTGAAGGACAGCCTGAATGTATGAATCGCTGAGAGTTTTTACCGGATATCCCCACGCTGCTGTACGAATGCCGACTCTCCGCCTGTTCTTTCCTTGCCCCCCACCTTTTCCATCTCCCATGACCGAACAAGACTTCGAATCCGCCCTGATTGTGTCAGAACCTGATCATGCGGATGGTGTCGCGGCTACTGGTAGCGCAGTGACGGGTTACCGAAGCGATGTTCCTGCACCCCATCATCTGCAGAATGCCCATGGAGAAGTTGCGCAAGATAGCCGCAGGTGCCAAAGAAAACCGACACTGCCAACATTGGTATCTACAATGCCACGATATAAACCTTGTACAAGGAGGATAACGATGTGACCTACAGTCACTCTTGATGATACTCTCATCTGTGACACTGCTGTTAATTGGGGGAGGCATCTGCTGCGTTGCAGTTTTCCGCTCACTTCCACGACGCTATGCCGGGTTAAGGACAAATGTTGAATGAATGCGCCTAGGCCAATATGATTCAATCACTTTGGGCAAAGACATGTGCGCAGAATACCGGTATACAGTCTTGGCATCCGCTGGTGCTGCATGTCCTCGATGTTGCGGCGACTGCTGACGCAATTCTTCAAAGAGAACCAGAAAGCACGCGGAACCGATTGGCGCAAACCTTGGGGCTGGATTGGCGCAAGGCGTGCCCTTGGCTACTTTTGTTGATTTCCTGCCATGACCTTGGCAAAGCCTGCCCTGGCTTTCAGTGCAAGTGGCAAAACCTCTCGGGGCTGGATGCTGGTCCCAGCCCCGACACCACAATCAACCATGCATTTGTCAGCCAGCTTGAACTGCGTGATATGCTGGTCGAAATGGGCTGGCCAGAAGAACTGGCGGATTTGGCGGCGGATGCGGTGGGCTGTCACCACGGAGAACGCGCTAAGCCGACGACGCTGACCGCTCTGGAAGGCAACAGCCGGGCGCTTGGCAAGCCCCAGTGGCACGAAGCCCGCAGGGCCATTTTTGACGCTTTGCTGCAAGTTTTCGCGCCAACCGAACCACCAACCAAACCCACTCTGACCGGTCCAGATTTTATGTTGATCGCCGGATTGACCAGCTTTGCCGATTGGATTGGCTCAAACGAGATGCATTTTCCCTTCGGAGAGGCCGAGGATTGCGGCGACCTGTCACGCTGGTTCCAGACACGGCGCGATCACCATGCAGAAGCGGCGCTTAATGCGATGGGCTGGACACCTCGCCTGCCGCTGGCTACGTCGTACAGCGCCTTTTACGAGGTATTCGGCTTTCCACCTCGGCCCTTGCAGCAGGCTGTAGTTGAAGCACTGCCTAATATCGTGCAGCCCGCGATCCTGTTGATCGAAGCGCCGATGGGCGAAGGCAAGACCGAAGCATCGTTTTACGCCCACTTGGAATTACAACTCCGATTGCAACATCGTGGTCTGTATGTCGCACTGCCCACCAAGGCGACGGGCAACGCCATGTTCCGGCGACTGCTCAAGTTCCTACGCAGTCAGAACTGCGAGCGCCCGATCGACCTGCAATTGCTGCACGGTGGGGCACTGCTCAACGACGACTACCAGCAAATCAAACCGGGCGGCATTTTTGATGCAACAGCAGGTGGCGACGTGCGGGCGGGCGAATGGTTCACTCACAAGAAACGTGCACTGCTGTCAGAATATGGTGTTGGCACCATTGATCAAGCACTTATGACCATCTTGCCGGTGCGCCATCAATTCGTGCGACTCTGGGGGCTCGCAAACCGCGTGGTCGTGTTCGACGAAATCCACGCCTATGATGCCTATACTGGAACCTTGTTACTGCACCTGCTGCGTTGGCTGCTGGCGCTGGGCTCGTCGGTCGTGCTGTTGTCGGCAACTTTGCCACCGCAGATTCGGCGCAAGCTCGCTGAACTGACCGGTGCAAAACCACCTGAGCAGGAAGCCGCCTACCCGCGCCTTTCCGTGTACCAGCCCGGGCAAACGGTACGGCAAATCGCATTCGACGCCGACCCCACGCGACGTTTGAATGTGGAGATTCAGCCCGCCGTCGCCGAACTGCAACCACTGCGTGCCACGCTTAATGAGCGTCTTGCCCGGGGCGGCTACGCGCTTGCGTTGCTCAACACCGTGCAACGCGCACAGGACCTGTACCGGGATTACGGCAAAGGTGAACCCTTGTTATCCGACGGCCAACCGATCGGCAAACTGCTCACCGATGGCACCGAGGTCTATCTGTTCCACGCGCGTTTTCCTGCCGATAAACGCCAGAAGCGCGAAGACGCCATGCTGAATATTTTCGGCCCATCTGATGCGCAAGCGCCCACCCCACGCAACGGGCGAAAAATCCTCATCGCCACCCAAGTGGCGGAGCAAAGCCTCGACCTCGATTTCGACCTGATCGCCACCGATCTCGCGCCCATCGACTTGCTGTTACAGCGCGCTGGTCGCTTATGGCGGCATCCACGTGGCGTGCGTCCACTCATCGCACCGATCCTGATCATCGCTGGACTGGTTGGGGATACGCCGCCTCCGTTTGACAAACCGCTGTGGTGGGGCGCGGTCTATCGCGAAGATGTGTTGCTGCGCACTTGGTATCTATTGCGCGGCAGGTCTGGGATGCAATTGCCGGACGACATCGACGTACTGGTGCGAGCGGTATATGAGGAAGATGTCGAAATCCCCGAATCCCTACATGCTCGCTTGCAGAAAGCGCTGGAAGAAAACGAAGGTAAAGTCTACGCCCATATGATTGACGCGAATAAAGCCATCATCGGTTTCCCAGACGATGCATCGTGGAATGATCCGGCGCGTTTCAGCTTATACGAGGAAGATGAACCCGGTGTACATCGCACGCTCATGGCGCAAACTCGTCTTGGCGACGATTCCGTCGTCGCGATCCCTTTGTGGAAAACAGACGCTTTCGACCCCGAAGTCGAACCCGATTTCGCCCAAGCGAAAATCTGGTTCCTGCGCGCCATGAGCCTGACGCGGAAAAGCATCGTCAAACCGCTCCAGAAAGTGGGCGTGCCCGAAGGCTGGAAAAAGAGCACCCTGCTGCGCAACGCATACCCCCTGCGATTGGACGCCGATTCACGCTGGATCGAAGACTCCAAGGTGCGCCTCACCGAAGATCTAGGACTGATTTACGAAACGAAGGAAACTGCATGAGCCGATACAACCTGATCGATGAGCCTTGGATTCCCGTGCGCTGGCACGACGGCCAGCGCCCG
>Ga0315298_1011525_pt1 | contig 10346 bp, 5 predicted proteins | sample WHS_1_MG_FD_203077 | JGI IMG/M metagenome (GOLD analysis project Ga0315298, IMG submission 203077) | Extremophilic microbial mat communities from Washburn Hot Springs, YNP, Wyoming, USA - WHS_1_MG | ecosystem: Environmental > Aquatic > Thermal springs > Hot (42-90C) | place: USA: Wyoming...
TGTGTGCGATAACAAATGATGTTCTTCCCTGCATAAGAGTTTGCATTGCCTTCTGGATTAGTTTCTCAGTCCTTGTATCGACATTACTTGTTGCCTCATCGAGGATGAGAACCGTTGGGTTAACGAGGAATGCCCTTGCGATTGTAAGAAGCTGTTTCTCACCTGCAGAGATGTTGGACGCTTCTTCATTAATGATCGTGTCATAGCCTTGCGGCAAACTTCTTATGAACCTGTCTGCATGAGCCAACTTTGCAGCACGGATAATCTCTTCGTCAGTTGCACCGTCTTTTCCGTAGGCGATGTTTTCTTTAATCGTTCCATTAAATAGCCAGGTGTCCTGCAAAACCATTCCAATTTTTGTCCTTAGGTCACTACACTTTATCTTTCTTGTATCAATACCGTCAAACCAGATAACGCCGTCCTTGATTTCGTAGAACCTCATAAGAAGGTTTACAATGGTTGTCTTTCCTGCACCTGTCGGTCCAACAATTGCGACCATCTCACCAGGTTTTGCAACAAGGTTCAAGTCCGTAAATAGTGGCTTTTCCTCAACATAACTAAAGTCAACATTATTAAATACAATTTCACCATGTGGATTTACAAGTGTAACGGCATCTACTGGATCCGGAGTCTCTTCTTCTTCATCGAGCACATTAAAGACTCTCTCTGCACAAGCCATTGTTGATTGAATGGTTTCCGAAATATTTGCTATCTGAACTATCGGCTGTGAAAACGATCTTGAATATTGTATAAATGCGGTTATATCGCCAAGGTTGAGGACATTGTGCGTTACATATATACCACCGAATACTGCAATAAAAACATATGCAACATTACTTATGAAGTTTGTAGAAGGCATCGTAATGCCAGTAAAGAACTGCGCCTTCCAGTTTGCATTATACAAGTCGGCGTTTATCCTTTCAAACTTCTCTATTGAATCTTTTTCTCTGTTATAAGTTTTAACTACCCCATGCCCTGTGTACATTTCCTCAGCATGCCCCGAGAGATTTCCAAGATGAATCTGTTGGTTTAAAAAGAACTTCTGAGAAAATTTAATAACGAGCATCATAACAATAGCATACGCTGGCAAACTCAACACAGCAATGATTGTAAGTTTACCGCTTATGGTAAGCATCATAATGAGAAAACCTATAATCTGTGCGAGAGATGTGATAATTTGAGTAATGCTCTGCTGTAAAGTAGTCGATACTGTATCGAGGTCGTTACTCATACGGCTCAATATATCACCTGTTGAATGTGAGTCATAATACCTTATAGGAAGTCTCATAAATTTTTCAAAAAGGTCTTTACGGAGGGAATAGGTCGTTTTTTGTGCAACATCCGACATAATGTACTGGACGATAAATGTAAGAAGGGCACTTAAAACATAAAGACCAATAAGAAGGAGGAGGATCCTGCCGAGACTATCAAATGGGATTTTGCCACCGTTTTTCCTAATAATATCAAGTGCAGGTTGAAGATCGGTTTCAGAGAATTTGAAATTTTTCATTTGTGTTGTATTGGAGTTGTTGCTGCTCATAAAAGAGGAAATCTTATCCAAAGGTAAATTCTTACTCAGGTCAATAATCTTTTGAACAGTGTTCGCCCTTTCGTTGTAATCGGTAATAGCGTTTACGATTGGAAGGCTTGCGAATTCTTTAATTGCGTTAAACTGATCTTGAGTCAAATTAGCCTTTTTAAGAAACTCCTTCTCGACGGTTTCTTTTGCTTGAGCAACGGCTTTACTTTCTGCATCAGCAAGTTGTTTTTGTAATTCAGGTTGCTTCTTTGCAAATTCTGCATCAACCTGAGCCCTTGCCTTTGCAATTGCCTGCTTAAGCGCCTCATTCATTACTTGAGCCTTTGCCTGCGCTATTGCATTCGCAAGTTCCTGATCAAATTGAGGCTGCTTCTTTGCAAACTCGGCATCAACCTGAGTCCTCGCCTGCGCTTTTGCCTGCTCAAGAAAAGCTGCATCTACCTGTGCCTTTGCTCTCTCTGCTGCCTTTTCTTGTGCTGCAGCAAGTGCTTCTTTATATCCAGGAATACTTTCAAGCGGAACTCCTGGAAATTTTGCTTGAAATTGGGCATCGACCTGTTTCTTTGCTTCCTCTCTTGCCTGTTCAATCGCCTTATTTTCGGCCTCTATTAATTCTTGAGGAGGGTTTTTCGTGATTTGTTCTACCACCTGTGCTTCAGCCTGGGCATACGCCTGTTGTTTCATTTGAGCAATTTTTTCTTCGAATTGCTTTCTTACCTCGGCTTCTACCTTTGATTGAGCATCTATTAATTCCTTTGGAGGGTTTGTTGCAAACATTTTTCTAACCTGTGCTTCAGCCTGGGCATACGCCTCATTTTTCATTGCAGAAATTTGTTTTTCAAATTGCTCCTTTACAATAGCCTGAACCTGTGTAACTGCAGCAGATTCTCCCTCTTCAAATTTATTCAACATATCTTTAATCTGGGGAACTGCCTTTTCCTGTGCTTCTGATACACCGCTTACAAGTTTCTGTGCGATAAATCCATTTGTAATTTCATTAACAGCATTTCCACTTATCTTAGGACCAAAAACTGTGAAAACCGTGCTTACAATTGCAAGGATTATGACAAGTATAAGTTTTGGAAGTTGCGGCCCCAAGTATCGGACAAGGCGTTTTAAGGTGCCCCAAAAGTCCTTTGGTTTTTCTACGGCACCTCTCATTCCAGGCCCTCTCATACCAAACATTGCAGCTACTGGTTTTTGTTGGGTTTCAATTTTCTTTTCGCTCATGCTAATCCCTCCCTTACAAGGTCTTCCTGCGAGAGTTGCGAGAAGACAATCTCACGATAAGCATCGGAAGTTTCCATAAGTTCCTTGTGCGATCCTACGCCTACAATCCTTCCTTCATCGAGGACAATAATTTTGTCAGCATTCATAACGCTTGCAACTCTTTGAGCAACAAGTATAACAGTTGCATCCTTAACGACATCTTTCAAAGCCATTCTTAATTTTGCCTCTGTCTTAAAGTCCAGTGCAGAAAAGCAGTCATCAAAGACAAAGATATCACCTCTTCTTAAAATACCTCGAGCAATAGAAATTCTCTGTTTCTGACCGCCAGAAAGGTTTGTGCCGCCCTCAGAAATAACCGTGTCGTAACCTTGAGGAAGTCTTTCAATAAATCCGTGTGCCTGTGCAATTTTTGCTGCCTCAATTATCTCTTCGAAAGTTGCATCTTTCTTTCCCATTCGAATATTTTCTTTAACAGTTCCTGTAAAGATGACAGCGCGTTGCGGTACATAACTTATACGCTTTCGAAGTTCTTCCTGAGTAACTTCACGCACATCCACTCCATCTATAAGGAGATGCCCTGAAGTTACATCGTAAAGCCTTGGAATAAGGCTTACAAGAGTGGATTTTCCACTTCCTGTTGTTCCAAGAATCCCTATAACCTCCCCTGGTTTTGCATCGAAAGTTATATTATAGAGGACAGGTTCTTGTGCACCAGGATATTTGAATGTCACATCAATAAATTGAACATATCCTTTATTATCAGTAAATTGCTTTGGCTTTTCAGGGTCTTTTATTTCAAGTGGAGTCTCAAGAACCTCTACGACCCTCTCTGCTGCAGCCTCTGCACGAGGAAGCATAACAAAAAGGATTGTAAGCATAAGAATACTCATTAAAATCATAAGTGCATACTGCAAAAATGCAACCATAGCACCGAGGTCTGTATTCCCCATATCTATTCCTTTTGCACCATACCACAAAATAGCAACCGTAGTAATGTTCATTACAATCATTGCAACCGGCATAACAACTGCTATAATGCGGTTTGCCTTTATGTAAGTATTGGTAACATCAAGGTTTGCGTTCTCAAATCTCTTCTTCTCATATTCCTGCTTGTTAAATGCCCTGATAACACGGACGCCCATAATGTTTTCCCTTACAACTTTGTTTATCTTATCGATTTCATTCTGAATGAGCATAAAAAGTTTCATAATAGGATTAACAAGAATTGCTATAATAAGAGCAATGGCTGGGATTGCAACATAAAGAATCCGTGTAAGATATGGGCTTGCATTGTATGCAAGTATAATAGAATCAACACCAGTAAAAATTGCGTTTGAAAGAAGCATTATAAGCATCTGAGTTGAACGCTGAATTTGAACAACATCGTTTGTAGTTCTTGTGAGTAATGTAGATGCTCCAAATTTGTTAAACTCAGAAAGGGAGAAACTTTCAACATGATTAAAGAATTTGCTTCTTATATCTTTTCCAAGCCCCATAGATACATGTGATGAAAGAAAGTTTGCAGAAATCGCTGCAAGAATTCCTCCACCTGAAATAAGGAGCATAAGCATTCCCTGCTGCCAGATGTAATTTATGTCGCCAGGGATAATTCCATTATTGACGATACGGGACATAATTGTTGGAAGTTCAAGGTTTGCCCTAACCTGAAGATAGATAAGGGCAACCGCTCCTAATATCAAGAGCCAGTATTTTTTTAAGCCCTTATAGAGTTTTAATAACCCACGCATAAATACCTCCCAATTCCAAAATAGTTTTAACAATTCAATCCGTATTATACCAGAAATAATTTTTTAGTCAAGTAGAATATAATATATTAAACTTACTATATCGTTACATTTATTCAAGTAAAATAACATTTTTGCTTATTCCATTCACTTTATTCTGGCATCCTGCATAAATATACTTACAGGCAGAGAAAATGGCTATTTTTTTAGAGATTTTTCTTAAATTTCGCATGCCCTTCATAATTTATTCACAATTGGTTATTATAATTGTAAACGAATTTATAAAATGGCAGGAGATTTTGGGAGGAAAAAATGAAGAAGACTATTTTTGTAAGCATTGCAATTGTAACTGTCCTGGTATTATCTTTTACAGGGTGTGCTTCAACATCTACGAAAAAGCAGACTATCCAGAGAACTTACACTGTATCAAGAAGAAACATTACATCAACCGTAACTCTTTCTGGTGTAGTTTCATTTGACCCTGAGGTTTCGGTTGCGTCAAAGGTTTCTGGCGAAGTATTAAAGGTATATGTAAAGGTAGGCGATTCAGTCAAAAAAGGGGATGTAATTGCTGAAATTGATTCGACATCGGCAAGGGAAAACTACGAGTCTGCAGAAACCAATTATAAGGTCTCTCAAATTGAGTATCTAATAAGCGAAAATTCTCTAAAAGACCTTGAAGCAAACCTCAATCAGGCAAATGCAAACCTTGAAACTGCCCAACTTTCATATGAAGTTGCAAAACTCAATGTTGCCCTTTCCGAGCAAACGGATAGTTCAAAGACTCAGCTTCTTCAGGCACAACAACAGTTAAAAAATGCGGAGGTAAACCTTGATAATGCACAGAAAACTTTAGACAATGCAAAAAAGAATCTTAATGACTTGCAAGATCCAACTGATGACACTTTAACTTCTGCTGAAATCCAGGTAAAAAATGCACAAATATCTTTAGCTTTAGCCCAGCAAAACTTGAATACTTTAAAGAATTCAACGACTCAAGAAGACAATATAAGAAATGCAGAAAGCCAATTGAAACAGGCGAAACTTAACTTGGAAAACGCAGAGGCAAGCCTTGATGCAGCAGCAAAAAATCCAGATACTCCTGATTCTCAAATAGTATCTCTTCAAAATGCCGTCCTTGTTGCTCAAATGAATGTTGATACCGCTCAAAGAAATCTTGAAAAGGCTAAAGATCCTACTTCTTATGAGGGCCAGATCCAGCAAGCAGAGTATCAGGTAGAGCAGGCGGAGTTGAGTCTTAAAAGTGCGATCAAAAACTATCAAGACCAATTAGATGCTGCAAGAGATTCACTTGCTTCTGCACAGAATGGGCTTGTTATTGCCCAGATGAATTACGATATTGCAAAAGCAAATCTTGATATTCTTACAAATAGTTCAACCCTTTCAAAAGAACAGGCAGAAAAGAGCAGGGAATATCAACTAAAGCAGGCTGAAGTTGCCTTAAATAATGCAAAAGCAAATGTTGATTCAATAAAACGACAGATGGAAGAAGCCAATATGAGACTTGAAGAGCAGAAACTAAAACTTGACCAGTCTTTTAAAGACCTTCAAACACTGAAGGATTCCTTAGATGATTATATAATTAAGTCGCCAATTGACGGTGTTGTTTTGAGTGTTAGTGTCTCCGTTGGAAATATAGTTCAGATAAATTCAACTGTAGCAAAAATTGGAAATACAGACAAGTTGTTAATAACTGCATATGCAGATGAAGTTGATGTGGTGAATATAAAACCTGGACAGAGTGTTTCAATCACATTTGATCAAATCCCCGGGAGTCTATTAAAAGGCACTGTTAATCTTGTGGGAATGAGTAAAATCACTACTTCGCAAGGTGCTTCTGTATATGAAGTAGATGTTGATGTTCCAAATACAAAGTTACCTTTGAAAAGTGGCTTCTCTGCGAATTTGGACATTGTGACAGCCTCAAAGCAAAATGTACTTGCAGTGCCAATTTCAGCTGTTACTACGCTTGCAAATGGGACAAGTTATGTGGAACTTGTTGATTCAAATGGTAAAGCCCAACGAGTTGAAGTGAAAACAGGTATAATGGGGGGCACATTTGTTGAAATTGTTTCAGGACTTAAAGAAGGTGACAAAATACTTCTCATTTCAACTGGTTCAACATCCACAACAAGCAGTAGTTCATCTAATCTTAGAATTCCAGGAATGGGTGGTCCGAGAGTCCCATAAATAGGTTAGATTCAGGAGGTTTTGATGAAGGATATTTTAATTAATGCGGAGAATCTCACCAAGGTCTACCAGTTAGGCACTGTAAAAGTTGAGGCGGTCCGGGGTATATCCATAAAAATAGAAAGGGGAGAACTTGTTTCAATTACTGGACCATCTGGTTCGGGTAAGTCGACACTTATGCACCTTTTAGGTTGCCTTGATGTGCCAACTTCAGGTAAATACTTTCTTGAAGGGACAGATGTTTCAAAGTTAAGTGATAGAGAACTTGCAAGGATTAGAAACAAAAAGATTGGTTTTGTATTTCAAACTTTTAATCTGCTTCCACAACTTACTGTCTTAGAAAATGTTATTTTGCCTGCAAAATACGATTCCTCGGTAAACTTAGGCGATGTAAAGAGGAAGGCTGTAGATTTGCTTGAGAGATTTGGGCTTGGTAAGAGGCTCGGTAACAGGATAAATCAGTTATCGGGTGGTGAAATGCAGAGGGTGGCAATTGCAAGGGCATTAATAAATAATCCAGTAATTATTCTTGCTGATGAGCCTACGGGGAACCTCGATTCAAAAACTGGCCTTGAGATTATTAAAATACTAAAAGATCTTAACAAGGAGAACAGTGTTACAGAAGTTATAGTGACTCACGATTTGAATATCACCAGGTTTACAGAGAGGACGATAAAGATAAAAGATGGTGTTGTAGAATCTGAAGAATTAAATAGGAGTGTTGAGGAAGTAGTGGAAGAAGGTGAGTAGATATGAAATTCTTGAGGATTCTTCAAATGGCATTTTCCGCAATGAGACTTAACAAAATGAGAACATTTCTTTCTACTCTTGGCGTGGTGATTGGCGTTGCTTCGTTAATTTTAATTACATCGTTTGGATATGGGGCTCAGGCTTCTATTCTTTCAAGAATTCAATCCATGGGTGCAAATACGCTCATTGTTACCCCAGGAACTACTACAAGTATGCAAAGAGAGGTAGCAGGTCAAAATGCTATAAGAAAACCCCTTACATATGAGGATTTAAAATACCTCGAAGATCAAGTCCCAGGGTTGCAGGCTTCCCCTCAGACACAGACAAGAACTACTGTTACAATTGGAAGTAACGAAATTAACACAACTGTTGTTGGCACAAATGAGAATTTTTTAACAGTATATAACTATACTCTTGCTACAGGGAGAACATTCACTCTGTCTGATATAGCAGGGTACAGGAATTATTGTATTTTGGGTGCTACAATTGCAAACGAATTATTCGGTAACGAATCCCCAATTGGGCAATCTGTAAATGTATTAAATTCCAAATTTTATGTTATTGGAGTGCTTAAGGAGGTAGGGGCAGTTGGATTCTCCAATGTTGATATGAATATCTTCATTCCGATCACGAAATTTCAGGCAATAACAGGACAGAATAATTTGCAAGGCATTTACATAATTACCCCTCCTGATATATCTATGGACGAACTTACAGCCATAATTACAAAACTTTTAACTATAAGGCATGGAATGACAAATTTTACAATAACTAATATGGCACAATTCATTGAACTTGCAACTACCACGACTAACACACTAACCACTGCGCTTACAATTATAGGTCTTATTTCGCTTGTCGTTGGAGGTATTGGCATTATGAACATTATGCTTGCATCGGTTGCTGAGAGAACCAGGGAAATAGGAGTAAGGAAGGCAATTGGAGCAACACGAAGTGATATTTTGCTTCAATTTTTGGCAGAGGCTATTACTGTGACAGTTATGGGAGGAACTATTGGAATAATAGTAGGGGTAGTTGGAGCAAGACTTGCAAACAGCATATCACGAACAGCCATAACGCCTACCTCTATCATAATAGGTTTCTCTGTATCCGTTGCTGTAGGTGTTTTCTTTGGGGTCTATCCTGCGATGAAGGCATCCAGGTTAAATCCAGTCGAAGCATTAAGATATGAATAAGGAGGTTAAAATGAAAAAGTTTTTTACTATTTTAATAATTATGTCGATACTCTCGCTTTTTGTGGGCATAAAAGGAAGCCTTGCCTACGGAGAGTTAACGGTGAAGATTTCCGATAATTATATCGGTCACTATCCTCAATACAATATAACATTTATTACTCAAGATAACTTGAAAAAAGGAGATAATCTTAAATTAACTTTTGACGAGCAGGTTTATTTAAGGACAGAAGGCATAAGAATAATAGAAAAGATAAAAGTAAATGGTGAGTCACTTCTTGATAACCCAGAGGTTTCAAGCAATGGCCTTGCGATCACCCTTCCTTTCGATGCAGGCAGGGGAGATACCCTTCAAATAACTATTGCGGAGGGCGTCATAAGGAATCCAGACTCTCCTTGCTACATAAGGGTAACACTTAATGTAAAAGGAGTTGACTACAAATCGAACTACTACAGGATTACTGATGTAACAACAATTAAGGACTTGCATTTGAGTATTCTTGATGACTCTTATAAGATCAGTTTTTCAGTTGGATACAACGGCGCTCTTGAAGGATATAAAGCAACGATTGAAGGCAGTGGAACGAAAACGAATGTAATAGTGACTCCCAAAGACTATATATTTATAAGATTCTCGCCGCTACTTTCACAATCATTCTCTTCTTTCCTCTCAAAGTATGAAATTACAATAAATGGCACCGAACCCCCTTTCGATCCAGTTCTGACGAAGTTATTTGATGATACCCTAGATGAACAAAAAACTATTCAGGTGATTGTCCCAAAAAACATTTATAGTGATGTAGAGATTGTAATAAAAGGATTCTTGCAAACAATTTCCATCCCTAAAACTCTTTCAGGAGATGCCTATGTTGAAGTTTGGACTTCTAAGGAACCAACTATTGTTGAGTCTAATCATATAGAAATTAAAAGCCCATATCTTATAAAAACCCTCATAAATGTAACTCCAGAAGTTCCTGATGGGGAAGACGGTTTTTATATTACAAAACCCACTGTTGGACTAAATGTTGATATGGGTAGTGCAATTAATAAAATAAAGACTTTCGTTAGCATTGATGGCAAAGACTTTCAACCTTATAGTGCTCCAATTACTTTTGATGATGGAATTCATACCTTGCAGTATTACTCAACAGGATATGCTGGAAAGAACTCGATTAAAGAAGATGTTAAGGAATTTACTTTAAAAGTTGATACTACTCCGCCTGTTGTAAATGTTATTTCTCCTCTTACTGTGGATAGTAGAATATATATACTTAAATTGAAGGTTCCCGATGATAATCTTAAAGAAGTCTCGGTTAAAATGGGTTCTATCACTTATTACTTTTGTGGGGGTGATATTGAAATACCGACCGTACTTTTTGATAAAGAGACAGCAGTTGAAATAAGAGCGGTTGATTTTGCAGGACATATTTCCGAATACAGAGGTGTAATAAAACTAAATTCATAGATTGAGTTTTTCCTGAGTTTGTCAGTTGAACCTGCTCCACCCCGCATAAATCCTGTAATTTAATTTTTAGAAAATGACATTTTGTCACTACAAAGAAAATTTTCTAAGATTACTATTCAGTCTTTAGAGTTTTAATTCTTCGTAAAGCCCCATATTCTTTAATGGATTGATATGAAGCAATCTCAGGATTCTGTTTCCTAAATCTGTCCCTT
>Ga0315298_1011526_pt1 | contig 10344 bp, 10 predicted proteins | sample WHS_1_MG_FD_203077 | JGI IMG/M metagenome (GOLD analysis project Ga0315298, IMG submission 203077) | Extremophilic microbial mat communities from Washburn Hot Springs, YNP, Wyoming, USA - WHS_1_MG | ecosystem: Environmental > Aquatic > Thermal springs > Hot (42-90C) | place: USA: Wyoming...
TCCACGCTAAAATCCCGCTAATAATGACTAAAATCAGCGGAAAAGGCGAAGTAACTATTTTTTTAAAAAATTTTTTTATCATCTTGTATTAAAAAAAACAGGGCAGGTTAACTCTAGTTGGTATTCAAAAAAAGAGGTCGCCTTTGACCATTCTTTCTCATACCAAATTTCTGAGATAACCTGCCCGCAAACAGTAAAACCCTAAAATTGGGTTCTGCCACCACAAACAAAGACCAACTCTTCAGCGATTAACTATTGTCACCGCTTTCATCAAAAGTTGGTTACCGCTCAAGACCACGACAGTAAGCCGCACTTTCGCACAGCCATCGGGCGAACTACAATTGGCACCCATGTTCACATTGCTCTCTTTGTTGAGCATATTGTATGCTGTGTTGGACATGAGCGCCCAAATCGTTGTTGCCATGACGTCGCCGTTCCAGTATCGACCTTCGACAGTGAAACCATAATCCACCTTCGATCCGCGAAACATGGCGGTTGTCACGCCGACGTTGAAAAGCGCGATGCCACAACCTGCTTTGTCATTGTCAAACGAGCACTCATCAATCCCCGGAATGTTGTAATCACCAGTGACTAGACGATAATGCATCGCCGGTACATTGACATCGCAAGTTTGACTCTGTTGGCAGTATGCACTTTCTGCCATGCCGTATTCTACGCCATCTTTCGCAAGAAAATTGTACTTCGGAAAATCCACGTTGGGGAATTCGCTCCAATCAGTCACAAGATCTTTAAGATCTCGTCCCCAACCACGCATCTGGTCGGTAACCCCAGTGTAGTAGGAAACTTCCCAGTTTCCAGTAGTAACAGACTCCAAAGGATCTGGAGCATTGACCAATGCCGCTGCCGAAGCAGGAGTGGCATTAGCTTGTGCCGATACCGGCGTACTTGCAACGACCAATTTTGACTCTGCTGACACCAGAATGGCCGGGGCAACAGTTGCCAAAAGAACTTGCTGAGTCGGATTTAGCGACGCCAGCAGTTTCGCTCCTGCTTGCTGTTGCTCCACTGTACACCCTACGACCAGTACCGCTGCGATCAAGACGACTAGAACGCGACGCATTTCGCACCTCCGCCAACCTTTGAATTTAGTAGAGCCAGTACCAAGAACAATTGCTATTGTCATTATTCCCAGTATTGGCCCTACCAAAATTCGGAGGTATTCTTGAGCGAAAGAAACTATTTTCTTGTTCCCTTTGTTAAAGAGCTTGGTTCTCCCAAAAATCCAAAGCTTGTTTTGGACCAGGGAATTGCCAAAATTTCTGAGTTTATTGAACCCAGAGAAAAAATCCGGCTCTGACAGGTATCATACCTGTAAAGTGAATCTTCTCCCTGAATTCAATTGTTATTTAGTAAATTTTATCAGGGCAATTCCGGCCAATCCGGCCAAGGCCGATAAAGAAAGAATCAAAAAGGTATTCGAAGGACCGGTTTTGGGTAAAGTAGTCACTCCTAAAACTTGTTTAACTACGCAAAGTTCTGCAGTATCCTTGTCATGCTCACCTTCATCAGAATTGGCCTCGGCAGTGTTGACTTCACAATCCTGATTAACCTTAAGCTGGCTTTCCGCCACTACCCGGGCTTCAACATTTAGATCCCTACTGTCTCCGGGATTAAGAGAATCAATAGTAAATTCTGAGGCGGTTGTGCCAGTAAAAAAAAGAAAACTGGGTAGATTATCAACAACTTTGACATTATGCAGAGTATTGTCGCCAACATTTTTAACTGTCAATCTGAATTTAACTGTTTCTCCAGTGACAAACTTATGATCAGTAATATACAAATTGTCAACCCAACTCTGGTTATCAGGATTCCAAATTTTTTTGTCTATCTGTAATTGCCCGGTGCTGATGCAGACCTGGCTCCCACCATATTGGGTTTCGCAACGAACCGCGGCCAGCGCCGATTCTCTCAAAGTGAGCAACAAAAAAGAGGCTATCAAAAAGGAAAAAATGATTTTAATTGTTTTCATACTTTACCTAAAAATCTTCGGCAATTAAATTGCCCCGCCTAAACTTTTCAGTTCAACGGGGCAGGTAAGAAATTTTTTTGGGATTCAACTAACTGGCCGATTCTAATCAATACAATGCAATTTGTCAAGGTCTAGCTTGTATTTTACCACTTTATGTCCGATAATATGCGCGATGGAAATTATTCTTTATGATTGTCATTCGAACTCTGTCTCTACAATAAAACCGGAAATTCCCCCGGCTTTGACCCTAGTCAAACCAACAGAAATTCCCCTTGCTGTTCCCCACTCAATTAATTTTAAATATCTAGGTTATTTTTTTTTATTGCTGGCAATAACAGGAACAGCTTTTGTTGGATTACCAGTTGTCATCCCCGCAATTCAGTCAAAACTACAACAAAAAGCACCGGTTTTCCCGGTGCAAACAACTTTTGGTCAAGTACTTAACCAGCAAGAAGAAGCTAGCCGCATTCTCGCCTCAGAAGAAGCAAAAAAATACGGGGTAGACACTACCTTTTCCATTGTCATCCCGAAAATCTCGGCAACGGCAAAAATAATTCCCAACGTTAACCCTGCCGACGAAGAAGCATATAGAAATGCTCTCAAAATTGGCGTCGCCCACGCTGAAGGCTCAAAACTTCCCGGGGGTGGCGGGACAATCTACCTTTTTGCCCATTCGACCAATAGTCTAGCCAACGTTTCTCGCTACAACGCTGTATTTTATCAGCTTAAAGACATAGAAGCAGACGACAAAATAATTATTTTCTTTGCCGGAAAAAAATATATCTATCAGGTAATTAGCAAACAGATAGTTGCGGCGAACGATACTCAATTGCTAACTTCTGCCGACGAAGAAAGACTTATTCTTCAAACCTGCTGGCCACCAGGAACTAGCCTCAAAAGGCTGATTATCATTGCCAGGCCGGTTTAAACTCAAACCCTATCTCCCTAAAGGGGATGTTTAAATTTCTAATTTCTAATTACTCTAATTATTCTAAACAAATCCCAATCGGGAAAAATCCTAAATTCTAAATCCTAAATTCTAATTTCTAATTTCTAAACAAATTCAAAATTCAAATTTCTAAATTAAAAAAATAGTTTGCTTATTTTGGATTTTGGTCATTTGATATTGTTTGGAATTTGGAATTTGGGATTTGGAATTTTTTAGAGTAATCAGGTTAATAAGCCAAACTTGCTGCTTTGCAATTAGAATAATTAGGTTAATTTTGATATCATTAAAGAGTATGACTGATAACTTGTTGCCTTTTTCTCTAATCGAAATCCGAGTTCCCAAAACAAGCGGAAAGTCCCTTGAGGCGACAGTTCAGTTTTTGGCTGCTTTCGCCTCTCTCCCCAGCAAATCGCTTTTTTCGCCAAAACCTCCGGTTTCTCTTTCTTTAGAAATCGCTTTAGTGGAACAAACTATTCATTTTCTTATTGTCTGCCCGAAAGACCTCACTCCCTTAGTTGAAAGTCAAATTTACGCTCAATATCCTGAAAGCACTCTTCATTTTCTCCCCAAAGATTACCTTGCCTCTTTTCTACCCACGATCAAACCTTATTTTGGTCAACTGCAACTCCGCAGTCCGTTCTATCTTCCTTTAAGAACTTTCCGCGACCTAAAAGATACTGATCCTCTCTCCTCTATCTTAGGCACTTTATCCAAAGCCGGACCAAACGATTTTATGGTTTGCCAAATTCTAATTGCTCAAGCAGGCAATTGGCAAAAATTTGCCCAAAATATCCTCGAGAAAGGAATTAGCACTCCTGATGGTAAAACTATCGCTCACCCTCAATCCCAAAATATCAGCAAAAAACTTACCACCACTGGCTACTGGACAGCCATAAGACTTCTAACCAACTCCGAAGAAACTCTTAAGACTCTCAGTAATTCTTTTTCTGTTTTTCAAAGTGAAGTTAATGGATTTAAATTTCAAAAACCCAAATTTTATCAAAAAGAAAAACTCTTTCAAGCTATTACTAACCGCACTTTTCTTTTTGCTCCCAAAAATCAAGTTCTAAACTTAGAAGAAATTGCCTCTTTATGGCACCCGCCTTCTGAGCTTCTTTCTGGAATTAAAAACATTGCCTGGGGACAGACAACTCAAAGTGAACCGCCGGCTAATCTACCTATTGCTACTGACTCAGAAGAAGCTGACAAAAGAGAAATCAATTTTATTGCCCGCACCGAATTCAAAAACAGAATTGTCACTTTCGGCATTAAAAAACCAGACCGTCGCCAACATATATATATTATTGGCAAAACCGGCACCGGTAAATCAACGTTAATTGCCAATATGGCAATTAACGATTTGCGCAAAAAAGAAGGATTGGCAGTAATCGATCCCCACGGCGATTTAACAGAAATTTTGTTAGACTACATTCCTTCTTACAGAATCAATGATGTTTGTTATCTCAATCCTTCTGAGACTAAACATCCCTTCCATTTAAACCCTCTTGAGGTGCATAATCCTGCCTACAAAGAACTCATTGCTTCAAGCATTGTTGCCATTTTTTACAAACTTTATTCTTATACTTGGGGACCCCGTTTGGAACATATTTTACGCAACTGCCTGCTTACTCTTTTGGAAACACCTCAACCAACCTTAGTGCAAATTCCCGACCTTTTAACTAACAAAAACTTCCGCCAAAAGGTAGTTGAAAATCTCTCTGATCCTACCTTAAAAGGGTTTTGGGTCAATGAATTTGAAAAGATGTCGGAGAATCTTAGAGCAGAAGCCGCCTCTCCAATACTAAACAAGGTCGGTCAGTTTGTCTCTTCGCCAACCATTCGACAAATTATCGGCACTTACCACTCAACAATTAACCTTGAAGAAATTATGAACAGCGGAAAGGTCTTGCTTGTCAATCTTTCTCAAGGGAAAATTGGGGAGGACAACTCCGCTCTTCTTGGAGCAATGATCATTACCCAACTGCAACTAGCTGCCATGAACCGCATTCGTATTCCCGAAGAAGAGAGAAAAGATTTTTACCTTTATGTTGACGAGTTCCAGAACTTTGCCACTAAAGCTTTTATTAAAATCCTCTCTGAGGCGCGGAAATACCGGCTTAATCTTTGTCTAACTAACCAATATATTGGGCAACTCGACGAAGATCTGCAAAAAGCAATTTTTGGCAACGCCGCCACCTTGATTTCCTTCGTGGTTGGCGCAAAAGACGCAGAAATTTTAAGCAAGGAATTTGGCAATGTTTACAAACCGGAAGATTTAGTATCCTTGGGAATGTACCAAATTGCCATTAAACTGGGCATAGACAAGCTTACTTCAACTCCGTTTTTGGCAACCACCTTGCCCTTGCCGCGTTGCCGAACCCAAAACAAAGAAAAGGTTTTGCGAGTTTCGCAGGAAAAATTCAACAAGTAACATTCCCTCGTGCCTGCAAGGTGTCACCCTGCAGAATCCAGCGATATCACTCTAACACGCTTAAAAATCATGAAGAACGTCTCTCTAAACTCGAAAAACCTTACGTTTAAATCGCCAATATCTCTTCTTCTTTTTTCTTACCCAAATCTTCAACTATTTTCATAAATTCGTCTGTTAAATTCTGCAAATCTTCTTCCGCTTTAAATTTTTCATCTTCAGAGAGAGTTTTTTGCTCAAAAGAAGTTTTTATTTCCCGCATTTTGTCCTGACGAACATTACGAATAACCACCCGAGCTTCCTCTAGTTTTTGATGGAGAAGTTTAACATATTCTCCGCGCCTCTCGGTCGTCAAGGCAGGCACCGCAATGCGAATTATATTATTATCAATTACTGGCGTTAGCCCCACGTTGGCCGCCAAAATTCCTTGCCGGATTTCTCCAATAGTAGCTGGATCCCAAGGTTGAATTACCAAAGTCTGACTGTCAGCCGTAGTAATTGTTCCCAATTCCTTGACTGTCAATCTTGAAGCTCCGCCATAAGCACTGCAAAGAATATTTTCAATCAAAGCAGGAACCGCTCGACCGGTTCGAATCGCCGAGATCTCCGCCTTAAAATGATCAACGGCTTTTTGCATTCCGGCTTTTGTATCCGCAAAATCAACCATCTAAAAATAATATAATCTATTCTTCTAAAAATTCAAGCCCCACTATTATCTTTAGGTCTGCCAAAAAATTTACCGGTTGTTTTGTCAAAACCTGCCCAATAGCAAGGTTTGTACGGTTGAATACCTTGTCCTTCACACGCAGTTCCATCAGCATAAATTTCAACCAGGGTTTTACTGTTCCCTTTTGGCTCTGAAATCTTCTGACAGTTTAACACGTTTAAGCCCTTTTCCGGTGTCATTTTTCTCACCTCCTTTATTCGCCTAAACCCTTCAACTGCTTAGGTTCGCAAATCAGAATCTCTCAAGCGACCAGCAAGTTGAGTCTCGGCCAACAAAAAAATCCTCCCGGTTTGGGAGGATATTATTTTATATTCAGGTCTTGGTTCTATGTTTTTTCTTCCCAAACCGTTCCCGCCTTAATAATAAGGACTAGAACGAGAATGGAAAGCAGTACTATGTTAGACATTTTTTCCCGAATCAATCCGAATAATTTCCGAATTGATCCGAACATTTTCTAATCTCTGAGTTTAATACTCTAACATATTTTAACTTATCTCCACGGAAATTTGCAACTATTCCCAATTCTAATCCGCTTGCCTTTAGGTAAGCCAAAACCTGCCGAAGACTTGCCCGACTAATTATGGGTTCAGATTTTAATTCTAAGATCACCTTTTTATCAATCAAAAAGTCCAAATAATATTTACCAATTTTTTCATTTTTAAATATCAAATCAACCACAATTTGTTCTTCAAAAGGGATACTCGCCACACGAAGCGCTTTTGCGACCGCTCTTTGGTAATGCTTCTCCTGATACTGACCACCTAACTCGCGGTGAACTTCAAACAACACTCCTACAATTCTGTAACTAAGTTCTTTCCCGACAATGTTTGTCATTCGGATTTATTCGGATACAATTCGGATGAATTCGTGATTTAATTGTAACAAAAAAACCCGCCTATTACAGCGGGAGAAAATCCTGACTTTTAAGTGCAGATACTTTAAGTCTGATTTTTATCTAACCAGTCTGCACTTTATACTTTTAGAACTGAGTGCTGATTAATAGTTTAAGGTCTGACCACTCTAACTTCCCGATTCACCTCTCATTTCCCCTCCTCAACCTAATAACTAAAAACCAACAACCATATTCCTCGGTCCCAAAAGTATAAAAGTGCAAACTGGGAATGATATTAGGAGGTCTTAAGTGAGTAAAAAAGTCAAGCAAAAGGGAGAGCATTCACTTCCTTGTGAATGCTCTCTACCAACGAGTTACTTTCCATTACCGCCGTAGTTAGACGATTTCTTCGAGTTTCGCCTCTTGGGCCGAGTAATGCCTCTAGCGTTGATCCTCTTAGCGTGCTCAGCTGTCTTTGCTACCAATTTTGTTCTCCTTTGTGAATGAACTACCGGCAGCAAGCTGCGTCGAAATAAAAGGCAAAGGACAACGAACGACGAGAGGCAATCTGGCGGCCGAACTTCTAGCTTGGCTTCTTCAGCACCACTGCCCACCTCCTGATATCTGTTAAGGTACAAGGCAAAGAAAAACTCACAGCTTAAGGCTTATCTCAAGCTTGCTTTGTAATCCTATAAGGGAATATTAGCAATACCAAGCTATTTTGTCAAGAAAAGAAGCATCCTCCCTCAGGAGTGGTAAAGAAAAAAATCCTGTAAACTCATTCCCCTATCTCAAACCTTGCTATCCGGTTTATCTTAATATTTTCGCGCACTTTTCCTACCAATTCAGCCAATAAATCCCCAACAGTTTTCGAAGCCTCGCGAATATACTCCTGTTTCAACAGCTCCTCCACTGAGCCTGGCTTCATCGCCGCTACTTGCATTGCCAGTTCATGAGCAAGATTTTTAAACTCTTCATTTCTGGCAACAAAATCTGTCTCGCACAAAAGTTCCACCACTGCTACCACCTTTCCGCCAGCGTGAGTATAAGCCTCGATTATTCCTTGTTTTGTTTCTCTTTCCTGCTTCTTTGCCGCTACTTCTAAACCTTTTTGTCTCAAAATCTCAAAGGCTTTTTTTTCATCACCGGCAGCCTTTTCCAACGCTTGACGGCATTCCATTATTCCCGCACCGCTTTTTTCTCTCAATGTTTTGATCTGGTCAATCGTTATTTTCATTTTGTTTCCTTTCTCACTTTTTTGATAATTCTCTTAGGCCTTGTTTTCTTTTCCTCGGTCGCACTTCCTGCTTCTGTTCCTACTTTCCCCTCCTCACTTCCCACCTCTTTCTTCTCGCTCTTCGCTTTCCGTCCTTCCTCCACCGCTTCTGCAATCACGCCCACAATCAACTCAATTGACTTTGTTGCATCATCATTCGCCGGAATCACAAAATCAACATTACTCGGATCAACATTGGTGTCAACAATGGCAATCGTTTTTACTCCCCGGCGTCTAGCTTCTTTCAAAGCGCCGTCTTCCTTCCGACCGTCAGTTACAAAAATCGCCGCAGGAACGCTGGTCAAATTAGAAACTCCACCAAAAATCCTTTCCAACTTAGCGATTTCTCTGTCAATCAAAAGATTTTCTTTTTTAGTTCTTTCCTTAAAATATCCCTCAGCTTTCTTTGCTTTCAAGTCAGTCAGGTAATTAATTCTCTTTTTTATTTCCTCCCAGTTGGTAATAAGTCCACCCACCCAGCGTTCTGTCAAATATGGCATATTAACCCGCTGGGCCGCATTTTTGACAATCTCTTGCGCTTGCTTTTTGGTCCCAACAAAAATAATCTGTCCTCCTTCAGCCACAGTCGCTTTGACAAAATTAGCCGCCGCCTCTAACCCTTCTTTTGTCTTCACCAAATCAAAAATATGAATTCCATCACGAGCAGTAAAAATAAAAGGCTTCATCTTGGGGTGCCAACGAGTAGTTTGATGACCAAAATGACAACCTGCTTCGAGTAGATCGCGTAGTGAAATTTCTTTCATAATATTTCCTTCAACGAAGCTCAAATTTATCCTGAGCTTGCCGAAGGACTCCTTTATTCCTCCACTCAGTCGAAGTTTTAATTCAAGGAGTCTAAGACTGAGCGTGTGTATTTTTAATAACAACAATATTGTACCAGACTTCTTTTTGAACTTCAATCCTGCAACCGTGAACTGTTACGCCAGTATAAAATATCCGGATCAGAAGGAAAACTACCACTGTGTTTTTCGAAACCAGCCTTCCGGGCCATCTTCTGGAAACGATCCTCTATAATTGCATCAAAAATTAATAAGACAGATCCTTCTGGTTTAACTATATCCTTTAAATCTCCATTATCAATCAAGTCTTCTATTGCTTTTGGCGGCAATCCAAAAGAAATCACTAAATCAAATTTTTTGCCACTTTCTTTGATTTGTGTTACTTCTTTGGCGGCATCATTCTGCCTGATTTCAGAATAAATTTTTCTAAAATCTTTTCCCTCGTATTTTATAATATCAACTCCAATCAAGCTAATATTTTTACCAATGTTGCTTAATGCTTTCCCAAGCGAACCTCTTCCACAACCTAAATCAAGAATATCCCCCTTGACAGCCTCTCTCTCCAAAAATCCGTTTGGCAAGAAAATATCCTTTAAGAGAACATATTCGAGAGTATGGGCTCTATCTTCAGGTGGCTCTTTATCGCAAAAGGTTTCTTTAGATGGAGCAGGTTCAAAATCAGACATTGTTGCAAAATTATGTTTATAAAGTCAGTAGTAAATTTTCAAACAAACAAGCAACTGTCACCGGGCCAACACCGCCGGGAACTGGAGTTAAAAAAGACACTTTCTTTGCCACATCTTTGCTAACATCACCAACAACTCTGAATTTGCCATCACGAAGCAACTTGGAAATTCCCACATCTATAATAATTGCTTCTTCCTTAACCATTTCCTTTTTAACTAAATCAGCGGCGCCGGTAGCAGACACTAAAATATCTGCTCGTCTCGTATATTCTGGCAAATTTTCTGTTGTTGACCGACAAATGGTTACTGTCGCGCCCGCGTCTGACAAAAGAATAGACAGGGGTTTACCAACAATAATCGAGGCGCCAATAATACAAACATCCACTCCTCTTAACCATTTCTCGTCGAAACTTTGAATTTTGAATTTTGAATTTTGAATTATTTCTATCACCGCCCTTACTGTTGCTGGCAAAAACCTTGGCCGGCCAATCATTATTAATCCCAAATTTTCTGCAGTTAGACAATCAATGTCCTTAAGCGGGGAAATTGCTGAAACTATTCTTTCTTGATCCTCCACTGGTAATTGAACCATAATTCCTTGAACTGATGGATCAGCGTTCGCTCTTTCTATCTCTGCAATAATTTTTTCTGTGTCT
>Ga0315298_1011528_pt1 | contig 10344 bp, 7 predicted proteins | sample WHS_1_MG_FD_203077 | JGI IMG/M metagenome (GOLD analysis project Ga0315298, IMG submission 203077) | Extremophilic microbial mat communities from Washburn Hot Springs, YNP, Wyoming, USA - WHS_1_MG | ecosystem: Environmental > Aquatic > Thermal springs > Hot (42-90C) | place: USA: Wyoming...
CCCTTCTACCGGGACGCCAGCCACTGGGTCGCGGTGCGGCACAACTGGAACCAGGTGTGCAACGGAGGCATTGGAATCGGCGCCCTGGCGGTGGCCGAGGACGAGCCGGAAAAGGCACGCTACGTTCTTGAGCACGCCCTTGAATCCATCAAGCTGCCCATGGCCGAGTACGAGCCCGACGGCGGCTGGGCCGAGGGGCCAGGCTACTGGCACTACGCCACGCGTTACAACGTGTACTTCCTGGCCGCACTCGAATCCGCCCTGGGCACGGATTTCGGACTTTCCGGGCAGAACGGTTTTCAGAAGGCCGGGCGTTTCCGGATCTGCTTCACCAGCCCCGCGGGACTGACCTTCAACTATGCCGATGCAAGCCCCCGCGCCGAAGCGGCCGCGGAAATGTTCTGGCTGGCCCGGCGCTACTCCGATCCGGTCTACGCCTGGGACGAGCAGCGTCATCTCAAAGACGCCGGGGACGCGCTCGATCTGATCTGGTATCAGCCCCGTGCGCTCACCCCGCGGCAGGCCGGATGGCCGCTCGACGCGGTGTTTCGCGGCGTCGAAGTCGCTTTCCTTCGCGGCGATTGGGAGGATCCCGACGCCGCATTCATCGGCGTGAAGGGCGGCGACAATGCGGCCAACCACAGCCACCTGGATTTGGGCAGCTTCGTGCTCGACGCCGGGCGGGTGCGCTGGGCGCTCGATCTCGGGCCGGACGACTATAACCTGCCGGGATACTTCGGCCCCAGGCGCTGGACGTATTACCGGCTGCGCACCGAATCGCACAACACCCTGCTGATCGACGGCGAAAATCAGGACCCGAAGGCAAAGGCCCGAATCACCGGACAGCATCTCAGCCCCAAGCTCTCGGACGTTTATATCGATCTGACCGGAGCGTATCCCGGCAAGCTGAAGCGGTGGGTGCGCGGCGTGGCCATGGGCCGGCGCAGGTACTTCGCGGTGTTGGACACCCTCTCCTCCTTCCGGCCGGTGGAGGTGGAGTGGGGTATGCTGACGGACGCTTCCCTCGAAGTGAAAGGCAACCGCGCGCTGCTCAGCAAGAACGGATGGGTGTTGGACGCCGAGGTGCTTTTCCCGGCTTACACCAACTTCGAGGTCCGGCCGGCGAATCCGGCGCCTCCCGAAAACCCGAACACGGGTGTGCGCAAGCTTGCCGTGCGGCTGCGCAACAAGGTCACTCAGGCGCAGATACTGGTAGGGTTCACACCGCGTCGCGCGGGCGAGCGCGCAGCGAGGTTCAATTGGAAAGCATGGGCCGAGTCGCCATCCTTCTGATCGCCGCCGGTCTGGCAGCGGCCGCGCCCGAGGGCGGTCTGAGCGAGGCGGTGAAGGCGGGAGACTACCAGCGAGTGCAGGCGTTGCTCGACCAGGGCGCCGATCCGAACGCGCATGATTTCCTGGGAGCCACGCCCTTGCACGACGCCGTATGGAGCGGGCGCAAGGATATCGTCGAATTATTGCTCTCCAGGGGCGCCGACATCCACGCGCGGCATAGCGAAGCCGGATCCACGCCGCTGCACTACGCGGTAATGAGGAACGATCGCGAGATGGTCGCGCTGCTCTTGTCCAAGGGCGCCGACATCCAGGCGGCCTACCGCTCGGGCTCCACGCCGTTGCACATGGCTGCGGACCGGGGCGAAGTCGAAATGGTGGCCCTGCTTTTGTCCAAAGGCGCACCGGTGGACGCGCGTGACAAGAGCGGCGTCACGCCCCTGGCCGAAGCGGCCTGGAAGGGGCACCTGGCGGTTGTAGCCCTGCTGATCGAGAAGGGCGCGGCGGTGAACACGCGCAACGAAGAAACCGGAGCCACGCCGCTGCATGAAGCCGCGGCTAAAGGTCACCGCGATGTGGTCGAGTTGCTGCTGAAGAAGGGCGCTGATCCGAACGCCAAAGACAACACCGGAGCCACGCCGCTGGACGAAGCGACGCGCTTCAAGCACACCGCTGTGATCCGGGTTCTGCTGGAAACCGGAGCCAAAGATCAGTCTTCATCGCCCCTGCTCGAGCAGGCGGTGCTGCGCGGGCAGGCCGAAGTGGTCGAAATTCTGCTTTCCCGCCCGGGCCCCGTCGATCCGCGGACCAGGTCCGGCTCCACCCTGCTGCATGACGCCGCGCTCAAGGGGTACGCGCAAGTGGCGGCTATGCTGATCAAGAAAGGCGTCGAGGTGAACATCCGCAACGCCTACGGCGCCACTCCCCTTCACGATGCCGCGCTCAGCGGCAGCCGGGATGTGGCCGCGCTGCTGCTGGATAACGGCGCGGATATCGAGGCCGTGGACGGTGAAGCCGGGGCCACACCGCTCTACCAGGCGGCGTCCTGGGGGCGTACGGCGGTGGTCGAGTTGCTGCTGGATCGGGGCGCGCGCATCGACGCGAAGAGCAAGGCGGGGCAAACGCCGCTTCAGGCCGCCTTGAGTAACGGTCACAATGACGTCGCCGCCCTGTTGCGGTCCCGTGGAGCCACCCGATGACCCGCCGGCGGCCGCGAGTTCCCGTCGACTCGCGCCTGGTGGATGCCGCCCAGGTGCTGGACGACCGCGCGCACGCCCAGTTGCGGCGGCTGGCCGCCCTGGTGAAGCCGCACGCCCGCGAACTCGACCGCCGGTTTCTCGGGTTGCTGGCGGGAAGCAATTACGACGCCCGGCAGCTCAGGGCTCTGTCGGCAATCACTCCCGGCGCGGCGGCGCTGGCTATCTCTGGGCGCGGATCTGCGGACGGTTTTTTCGAACAGGTGGACTATCACGGCCGGCGGCTGGCCAAGCTCAACGTTCCTCCCGGAGAAGTGGCCCTCGCGCTGCGGAAATACGACCGGCTGCTCGATCCGCTGCTGCACCGCCTGGCCGCCAGGGAATATTCCGATCTGGTCCGGGCCCGGCGGCAGCTCGAGTTTTGCGTGTTTCTCTCGCTGAACAACGCCTACTATCACGTGCGGGAGATGGAGACGCGGGCCTTCTATGAGTTGTTTCACGCCGAACTGGAGGCGCGCAGCCTCGGGGAGCTGGTCAACCGGCTGATGGCCACGCTGGTGGATTTTTGCGGGGCGCGGGCAGGGCGTCTCCGGCTGTTCGCAGACGGACCGGGGCTCCCGGCGGGGGTGAAACGCGCTTTGCTGAGACCGCGCTACCTGGAGAGCAAGCGCGCGGCAAAGCTGATTCTGGATCCTTCGCTGTTGCGTGGGTGCGCTTCCTACTGGTCCATCCCGCTGATCACCCGGGGCGTGCTGGCCGGCGTGATGCAGTTCGGCTTCAGCACGCGTTACGAGTGGCTTCCCCGGGAACTGCAATTGCTGGAAGCCGCCGGGGAGCGCTGCCTGATGGCTGCCGAAAAGGCCCGCCTGACCGAGGATCTGGCGGCGCGGGAGGCGCAGGTCCGCCAGTTAAGCGAACACATGCTGCGGGTGGAAGAGGAGGAGCGCCGGCGAATCAGCCGCGAACTGCACGACGACGCGGGCCAGTCCATGCTGTACATCCGCCTGCAACTGGAGATGCTCGAGCAGTCGCTGCCGCCCGGGTCGGAGGCGCGGGCCAAGGCCGGCGAGATCCGCGCCCTGACCGAGAGCACCATTGCCGACGTGCGGCGCGTGATCGCGGCGCTGAGCCCGGCCGTGCTGGAGCAGATGGGCCTGGCGGCGGGCATCCGCCAGCTTGTGAAGCGCTTCCGGCAGGCCTTCCCCGCCCGGGTGAACCTCCGCATTGCCCCTCACCTGGGCCGCCTGTCCCGGGAAACCGAGTTCATCGCTTACCGGCTCGTCCAGGAATGCCTGAATAACATCGCCAAACATTCTCAGGCCAGCCATATAAACCTCCGGCTCAATTCCACCGATGGATTACTGGAACTCGATGTCGAGGACAACGGCATCGGGTTCGACGTCGGCGCAGCGCTGGAGAAGCGCGATTCCTTCGGCCTTGCCGGCATGCGGGAACGCGTGGCGCTGCTCGGCGGTCGCCTGGAGATTCAGGGCCGTCCCAACCGGGGCACCAGAATTTCCGCGGAACTGCCGATTAAGGAAGAGAGCAAGCGTCGCTAGGCTGCCGGACATCCCGGCCAGCGGCGGGTGAACATATGGCCAAGATTCGAGTTTTCATTACCGACGACCATACCCTGTTTCGGCAGGGCATGAAGACCTTGATCGCCGCCGAATCCGACATGGAAGTGGTCGGCGAAGCCGCCAATGCCGGGGATGCCGTGGTCCGGGCGGCCGAAGTACGGCCCGATATCGTGCTCATGGATATCGGCATGCCGGGCCTGAGCAGCTTCGAAGCCTCACGCCAGATCAAGAAGAACCGCCCCGAAACCAAGGTCCTGTTCCTCACCATGTACGACGATGAAGACTACCTGGTGGAGTGCATGGAGGTGGGAGCCAACGGCTACGTGCTGAAAGACAGTCCCGCCGCCCAGTTGGTGGCGGCGATCCGCGATGTGTACCGCGGGGGCAGCTACCTGAGCCCGCGGATGCTTTCCCAGTTGGTGGATGATTTCCGCTCGCGGATCAAGACGGCGCATCGCATGCCGCGCTTCGCCACCCTGACTACGCGCGAGAAGGAAGTGTTGAAGCTGCTGGCGGAGGGCAACTCGGTCAAAGAGATTGCCTGCAACCTGAATCTGAGCGTGAAGACGGTGGAGGCGCACAAGTTCAACCTCATGCGCAAGCTGGATATCCATAACAAGGCGCAGCTTGTGCAGTACGCCATCCAGAAGAAGATCATCAAGATCCCGGTGGCGGTATAAGCGGCACGTACTGCACCTCTTCCTCGAGCTCGATGCCGAAGCGGGCGCGAACGCGATCCTTCAACTCAGCGATGAGAGCGCGGAGGTCGGCCGCCGTGCCAGCCCCGCCGTTGTAAATCAGGTTGGCGTGATAGCCGGCCACGTGGATGTCGCCGCGGGACATGCCCTTTGCCCCGACCTGCTCGAGAAAATAGGCTGCCGGAACTTTGCCCTCCCGCACGACCTCGGTGGGCACCCTGGCGGCGACCTGCGGCGGAAGCTCAGCCAGCAAAAGGTTCTTGAAAACGCTCCCGGCGCACTTCATGCTGGGGGGAAACTTACGGTTACGCACGGCCAGGATCTCATCCGCCGTCTTGCGAAGCTCGCGTGCCTCGCCGGGCGACAGTTCGAGTTCAACCGAAAAGATGATCCAGTCTCTGTGCCGCTTGAAGACGCTCTCCCGGTAGCGGAACTCGCACTCGGCGTTGCCGATTTCGCGGATGCGCTCTCCGTCGTAAAAGCGCACTCGGGCGACGCGCTCGGAAATCGAGTGGCCGTAGGCGCCCGCGTTGCCGTAGACGGCCGCACCGGCCGAACCGGGTATGCCGGACAACGTCTCCAGGCCCTGAAGGCCACGATCCACCGTGAAGTCGACCACGTCCTGAAGCGCGGCCCCGGCCTCGGCCGTCACCCGCGTGCCTTTGGCGGCGATGTTCGAGCCGGTGAAGCGGAGGACCGTGCCGGGGAACCCCTCGTCGGCGACAATCAGGTTGGTGCCACCCCCGATCACCACATAGGGAAGACCCTCGGCCCGAGCCGCGCGCAGGGCTTCAACGAAGGCCTCGGGACTGGCCGTCTCAACGTAGGTGCGCGCCGGGCCGCCGATCCCGAATCGCGTGTAGCGGCACAGCGGAACGTCGTGAGAAACGTGTACATTGGGGATCTGAGCGAGCACTGATTCAATTATAGGTGAGGCACACGATGAAAACTGGTTTCGCCGGATTCCCGCCGGAGGCCATGACATTCTTCCGCGGGTTGCGGCGGCACAACGACCGCGAGTGGTTCCTGCCACGCAAACAGGTCTTCCTGGAGAAGGTGCGAGCCCCCATGGAGGCGCTGGTCACGGCGCTCAACGCCGATCTGATCCGGTATGCGCCCGAATACGTGACCGACCCGGACAAGGCGATTTACCGTTTCTACCGGGACACGCGCTTCAGCGACGACAAGACCCCTTACAAAGACCACATTGCGGCCATTTTCACGCGGCGGGGGATGACGAAACACCGCGCGGCCGGGTACTACTTTGCCGTCTCGGACCGGGAAGTCGAAGTCGCCGGGGGGCTTTACCTGCCGCAAACCGAAGAGCTCCGCGCCATCCGGCAGCACATGGCTCAACATCACGAAGAGTTCCGGCGGATTGTGGCCGCGCGCAAGCTCCGCAACCTGATGGGAGAACTCGAAGGCGACCGCCTGGCGCGGGCGCCGAAAGGTTTTGGCCCGGAGCATCCCGCGGCGGATTTATTGAAGTATAAGCAGTTTCTTTTCTATAGGATACTCGATCCGTCCCTGGCTACCACTCCGCGCCTGCTCGATGAGGTGGCAACCCGCTTCCGGGTGCTGGCGCCGTTCATCGAGTTCCTCAACCGGCCTTTGCTGCCGCCCCGGAATGACCCCTGGAAGTAGCGTCAACGGCTGCCGATCATGCCCGCCACAGCGTTGACCAGAACCGCTCCCATGCCTATTGGAATCATGTACTTCCAGCCGATATCCATCAACTGGTCGTAGCGGAAGCGGGGGAACGTGCCGCGGAACCAGATCATGGCGTAGATGACCAGCGTCACCTTGAAGAGGAACCAGAACACGCCGATCGCGGCTTGGTTGAAGAGGGGCACCGCGAACACCAGTCCGATCAGGATGAGCAGCACGGCCAGGACCCGCAGGACAGTCCGGTGAACCTGGTATTTGAGACGGGGAATCAGCCGGAAACTCAACAGGCCCGAGCCGGCGAACAGCACCACGGGGACGATATAGTTCAAAGGCTCCAGCCAGGCGACGTTCGGAAAGGGGCGGAGCCAGCCGCCCCAGAATAGGGTAACCGCCACACAGGAGATGACGAAGACATTGGCGTACTCGGCCAGAAAGTAGAGCGCCCAGCGGAAACCGCTGTACTCGGTGTGGAAGCCTCCCACCAGCTCGGACTCGGCTTCGGGCAGGTCGAAGGGCGCCCGGTTGGTCTCCGCCACGGCGGCGATCATGTAAACCGCGAAGGGCACGAGCATGAAGAAGTAGTTGCCGAAGGCGAACCAGACGCCGCGCTCGAGCTGGGCTTTGACGATGCCCTGCATGCTGAGCGTGCCGGCGATCATGAGGCCGGAGAGCAGAGCGAACGCCATAGCCACTTCGTAGCTGACCAGTTGCGCCGCGCTGCGCAGCGCACCCAGCAGGGGATAGTGACTGTTGGAAGCCCACCCGCCCAGGATGATGCCAAGGATGCCGACCGCCGACATGGCGGACACGATCAGGATGCCCACGTTGACGTCGGCCACCGCAATCGAACGGCTGAAAGGGATCACCGCAAACGACGTCATGGCGGTAACGGCCGAGATCACGGGGGCTACCCAGAAAATCGCCTTGTCGGCTTCGGCTGGGACGATGTCCTCCTTCAGCAGCAGCTTGAGCGCGTCGGCCAGGGGCTGGAAGACGCCATGGGGACCCGTCCGCATGGGGCCAAGCCGGACCTGAAAGTCGGCCAGCACCTTGCGCTCGACCAGCGTCAGGTAGCCGGCCACCAGCGGGAACGCCACAATGATAATGGCCGTCGTCACCAGCGGCACGAATAAGGGATGGTTGAGGATCGTCTCCATAGGATTAGCGCATCAGGGAGGTCTGGGCCAGCCGCAGCCAGGGCTCGGGATAAATGCCGATGCCAAGCGTGAGCACGCCGGTGACACCCAGCGCCAGCCGCAGGCCGAAGCTGGAGGCCAGGGGTTCGTGATCGGCCAGTTCTCCGGCAAACATGGTTTTCACCACCCGGAAGTAGTAATAAATGGCCACCGCTACGTACAGCGTCGCGATCACAGCCAGCACATAATGCCCGGTCTGGATGAGCGAAAGGAAGATGTAATACTTTCCGAGGAACCCGGCCGTAGGCGGGATGCCGGCGAGCGAAAGCAGGAAGATCAGCATCAGAATGGCGTAACCGGGGCTCTTGTGAACCAGGCCCGCCATATCGTCGAGATCCTCGCCGATGATGCCTTCCCGGCGCAACGCCACCACCACGAGGAAGGCGCCCAGGTTCATGAAGGTGTAGACCAGGATGTAGACCGCGACACCCTTGATGCCGGTGTCGTTGCCGGCGATGAGGCCGAGCAGCATGTAGCCCGCGTGGGAGATCGAGCTGTAAGCCAGCAGCCGCTTCACATTCGACTGGCTGATAGCAGCCAGGTTGCCAACCGTCATGGTGGCGACAGCGACAAAGATCAGCAGGGGCAGCCAGTCCTCGCGCGCCGGCCCGAGGGGACCGGCGAAAATTCGCAGCAAGAACGCGAATGAGGCGGCCTTCGAGGCCACCGAGAGGTAAGCGGTGACGGTGGTGGGCGCGCCTTCGTAAGCGTCCGGCGCCCACATGTGGAACGGGACCGCGGAAATCTTGAAGAGCAGCCCGACCGCCGTAGTCGCCACGGCCAGAAAGACCATCGGATCCCAGGGGTCGCGCGCAGCCACAGCCGCGGTGATCTCCCGCAGCTTGGTCGAGCCCGAGATCCCGTACAGCACCGAAAAGCCGTAAACCAGGAAGCCGCTCGAGAACGCGCCCAGCAGCAGATACTTCATGGCCGCCTCGTTGGAGCGCTTGTCGGAGCGCAAAAACCCCACCATGACGTAGAAGCAGAGCGCCATCAGTTCCAGGCCGATGAAGAGGGTGACCAGGTCGGTTCCCGCGGCGAGAAAGAACATGCCGCACTGGGCCAGCAGGATGAGCGCATAGTACTCGCCATGGTGCTCGCCTTCAATCTCCAGGTACCGGTAGGAGACGATGGCCACGATCAGCGCTGCGGCCGCGAACATCAGGTTGAAGAACAACGCGAAGCCGTCGGCGGTGAGCGAGCCCTGAAAAGCAGTAAGCTCGGGAAGACTGTTGGCGGAGAGGAAAGCGTACTGGCGCCACAGGCCGAAGCAGGTGAAGCCTTCGCCGAGGGCGACGAAGATCAGCAGCCACTTGCGCTGGCGCGGGCTGGGAAACACCAGAAAATCGAACAGCAGGATGGCGCATCCGAACAGCGCCAGCATAATGGCGGGGATGAGCACGAAGTGGTCGGTCGCGGTGTAGTACTGGCTCATCGGGAGCCTCCCTGAGGCCGGCTGGCGGGCAGGGCGGCTCTCTGGGGCGCCCCCCCGCCCTGAAAGTAGCCGGGCCTGACTCTTTCCACAATCTGCTGCACCGGTTTCTCCAGCACATCAAAGTAAGGCTTGGGGTAGACCCCAATCCACACGGCCCAGACGATCAGCGGGACAAAGACGGCCAGCTCTCTCAGGCTCAGATCGGGGAGGCGCAGGTTCTTGGGGTTGGTCACCTGGCCCAGTATGGTTCTCTGGTAAAGCCACAGCAAATAAGCGGCGCCCAGGATCACGCCCATGACGGCGAACGCCGCCCAAGCCCGGTTGGCTTCGAAAGCGCCTTGCAGGATGGTGAACTCGCCGATGAAGCCGTTTAACAGGGGCAGGCCGGCGGAGCTGAGCATGGCGATCGCGAACACCGTGGCGTACTTGGGCATCACCTGGCCGAGGCCGCCGTACTCGGCGATCTCACGCGTATGGCGGCGCTCGTAAACGATGCCGACAATCAAGAAGAGCATGCCGGTCGAGATGCCATGGTTGATTTGCTGGATCACGCTCCCGGCAATGCCGTTCGGATTCAGCGCGAATATGCCCAGCGTGCAGAAGCCCAGGTGGCTGACCGAGGAATACGCCACCAGTTTCTTCCAGTCCTGCTGCATCAAACTGACCAGGGCGCCGTAGATGATCGCCACAATGGACAACACGGCCAGGACGCCGACGATGGTCTGGTCGATGGATGCTTTCGGGAGCAGCGGCAGCGAAAAGCGGATGAAGCCGTAGGTCCCCATCTTCAGCAGCACGCTGGCCAGGATCACCGAGCCGGCGGTGGGCGCCTCCACGTGCGCGTCCGGAAGCCAGGTGTGGAAGGGGAACATAGGGACTTTAATGGCAAAGCCCAGGAAGAATGCCCAGAACACCCACTGCTGAAGTCCCAGCGGGAGGTCGAGCTTCATGAGTTCCGAAATTTCGAAAGTGTAGAAACCGAACTGCTGGTTGTGCTGGAAGTAGAGCGTCAAAATACCCAGCAGCATCAGCACCGAACCGGCCAGGGTATAAAGGAAGAACTTGATGGCCGCATAGAGCTTGCGCGGCCCGCCCCAAACGCCGATGATGAAATACATCGGCACCAGCACCAGCTCCCAGAAGACATAAAAGAGAAAGAAGTCCAGGGCAATAAACACCCCGATCATTCCCACCTGTTGCAGCAGGAACATGGCATAGTACGACTTCAGATGGGTATCGATGGCGGCCCAGGACGAGAGAATCGCCAGGAAACCCACCACC
>Ga0315298_1011529_pt1 | contig 10344 bp, 11 predicted proteins | sample WHS_1_MG_FD_203077 | JGI IMG/M metagenome (GOLD analysis project Ga0315298, IMG submission 203077) | Extremophilic microbial mat communities from Washburn Hot Springs, YNP, Wyoming, USA - WHS_1_MG | ecosystem: Environmental > Aquatic > Thermal springs > Hot (42-90C) | place: USA: Wyoming...
TCGCGGGCCATACACCTCAGATTTACTCGGGGGCATACAGCCCAAGCAAAGCGGGTGTGGTGCTGCTCACTAAGATCATGGCTGTTGAATGGGCTAAGTATAACATCCGGGTAAACGCTGTTAGTCCGGGACCGATTTCAACTCCAATGACAGATTCAATCTATAATACGGAAAGGCTGAGAAAAGGCAGGGCGAGGGCGATTCCATTAAACCGGTTTGGGAAGCCGGAGGAAGTGGCCAAGGCGGTTGTATTTCTGGTCTCAGATGATGCGAGTTATATCACCGGACACGCCCTAGCCATTGATGGGGGTTCTCTGGATAGTATGTTTTACTTGGTGGGTCTTCTTTCAACTCATCAGTAGATGTTGGGAGAAAAAAACATCACCCGATAAAGAAAATATTGCACGAAAGTCATTTCTGAATAGTTGCGGAACGATTCGAGGTAAAATGGTTCCAGATTTCTACAGATGAGGGGAATGATGCTGAAGTGCTCCGGCACAAGAGTCAGGTCTAGCCAGTGAAAAGGAATGGAGGCATTTAGAGATGGAAAAGATGCTTTTCAGCAAGATCAAGCAGCCATTCATTTGTACAATCATTACTGACAAGAATCCCACAGACTGCCGGAGGACGATCTGGCTCTCGGATTACGACGGGACCGATGCCTATCAGTGGCATCTGATGATGCTTGAGAGTAGATTCCTAAATGAAGCGGCTCTCAGACCAGTTTTCGAGTCGACAATGAAGCCCATCCTTGTTTCGTATTACCGGTGGGACTACGAGAAGCACCTGGACCTGGACGAGGAGAAACGGGTCCAGCTACTCTTAGAGGCATTTAGCTGGGGTGCGAATGGGATTGATTTAGAAGCCGATGCATTTGATCCTGTTCCAGGGCCTCCCGAGTGGAGTGAAGCTGCGCGAGAGTACTCGTTGAATCCCCATTCGAGGCCAAGAGAATGGACGACAAATCCTACTGCTGTCGAACGTCAGAAGAAGGTTATAGATCAGGTGCATAAGCTTGGGGGTGAAGTCTTGATGTCATGTCACTCGCGAGTGCAGCTTAATCTGGATCAGATTATCTCCATGGCAGTGGAAATGGAAAAAAGAGGAGCGGACATCGTAAAGATTGTAAGAGTGGACACTTCTTTTGATGACCTTTTGATCACCTTGAAGGCCACGCTGGAACTTAAGAAGGTTCTAAGAGTTCCGTATATCATGGGAAGCCATGGGCAGCACTCTAAAATCGGAAGAGTGGTTTGCCCGATGCTTGGCTCCATGCTGGCTTGGTGCACTCAGCCTCTTTCGCCTGGAGGATATCCGCTTCAGCCACCTATCAGGGTGCAAAAGGCGGCCTGGGAGAACATAGACTGGGCCGTCACCCAAGCGCCGGAGAAGCAAGTATGGCTGTAGTAGTCGGTCGATAGAAACGGAAGGGGGGATGAGTCGCAATAAACAATAGAGCAACTGGTTTGGGGTGATCCGTTCAGATGAAGGAACAGAGATGCAATCGAAAGGAGAATGATATGCGAGCTTACAAGGCGGTTTTTCGGCTTTCGACAGACCTGATCACTTGTTTGGCCATTCTTTTTCTGGCAAACGCACCGGTGGAAGCGCGCAATGTTATTAAGATCGGGGTCATCCACAACTATAATGACTTGAGTGGGAGAAGTATCAAGGAGGGCGCGATTCTGGGTGAGGAGCATATCAATAAAGAAGGAGGCATTTTTGTTAAAGAAGTCGGTAATAAGCTACCGGTTGAACTCTTCTTCGCTGACGACGGAGGTAAACCTCAAACGTCATCTTCCGCAGCGGAGAAGCTGTGCTCCATTGATAAAGTTGATTTTTTGGTGGGTGCAAATGTGACAGAGCTGACTCTTGCTATACAAGAGGTAGCGATGGATTATAAGAAGGTCTTTTTGAGCTCAGGCGCAGCCGGAATCCAGTTGTGGCAGAACGTGCAGAAAAATTACCCTCGATACAAGTACTATTTCAAGTTTGAGCCTCTCGATTCCCTCCAGCTCGGGGTAGGGATGGTGGACATAGGAGTGGAGACGGCAAGAGCCATAGCGAGGCAGTTAAACATTCAACTCGGCGAGGTGAAGGTAGCAATCCTCGCTGAGCATTCCGAATGGGCTGAGCCTGTCGTAAAAATGGCTCAAGAGACGTTCAAGGAAAAGAAGATACCGGTAGTATACACGGCAAGACCATCCAGGGAGGCTACGGATTTAACGACCGAACTTTCTGAGGCTGCACGGAGGGGCGTCTATATGGTTTGGGCTTGCTTTTCCTGGGAGGCAGGTTACGCGATGGTTAAACAGATTCATGATATGAACCTCCCTCTCGTTTCAACAGGATACAATAGCGTTGCTCAAGATACAGGGGGTTTCTGGAAAGCCACAGCCGGCAAGGGGATTTACAGTATATCTTGGACTTTTGCCACCCCACGAATTGCCCTAACCCCCAAAACCATCCCCTTCTATGACGCTCATGTGGCGCGGTGGGGACATCCTCCTATGACCTATAGAGGAAATGTCCAATACAACAACATGTTTATCCTAAAGGAGGCTATAGAGAGGGCTGGAACGCTTGATGCCGAGAAGCTGGTCCCTGTTCTTGAGTATGTTGAGTATGTGGGACTGATGGGTGTGAATAAAGTGGATCCGAAGACACATAATTCAGTTTTTGGGAAGGGTTACCTGACGAATATTGGCATTCAGTGGCGTGAAGGGGGGAAGCAAGAGGTGGTTTATCCTGATAATCTGAAAAGCAGCGACATCGCTCTTCCTCCGGCACTGCTGAAGTTAAAGAAGTAGAGAACGGGCAGGGGTCTTTGTGTAGGGGATGAATTCGCTCAAAGACCCCTGAACGGAAGAATGGTCTGCATCTGGCGAATCCAGGAGTGATGTTAATGGATGTCATACTTAATCTCCTCATTTATACGTTTACTACAGGATCGATATACTGCATCATTGCACTGGGTTTTTCTCTCGTTTTTGGCGTGGCCGAAATACTCAATCTAATGCACGGTGTCTATTATATGATTTCAGGCTATTTCGTATATACCTACTACATCGCTTTTAACAATATGGCTATTGCTGTCGCCCTTGCGATTCTTTCCACTACTGTTTTTGGGGCACTCTCTTACGTCGTTGTTCATCCGGTGCTTGAATCGCCCTTCAAAACACTTCTTTCGACCTTTGCTGTGGGAGGGGCTGTCTCCGAAATTCTCTTTCTTGTGTACGGGGTTACAACCTATGGACTACCGAACCTGCTGCCGGGCGGGTTCATGATATTGAACACTCCTGTGATCAAGCAGGCAATTTTGGCGGCTGGAGTCGCTTTATTCATTTTCGTTTGTTTCACGGTCTTTTTAAGCCGGAGTGATACCGGCAGAGCTATGAGAGCGGTTGCCCAGAATGAGGAAATAGCCAAACTCTCAGGAATCGATATCAATACCGTGAAGTTCACAACCATAATGATAGCTGCTTTCCTTTCAAGCGTGGCAGGAACCCTTTATCTTCCACTCCAGTCATTAAATCCTGGGGTCTGGATGAAGATCACCGTGCTTTCTTTTGTGATCGTGGTACTAGGAGGTATGGGAAGTTTGGGCGGCCTCTTGATGTCGTCCTATATCATTGCTTTTACCGAATATGCCACCACACTTTCGTTTGCTGAAGGATCGTATATTAAGACCGGAGTTTATCTTCTGATCATGGTGGTAATTCTTATGTTCAGGCCGCAAGGGCTTTTCGGCAAGTATTTGGGGCCACTTGAAGTGCAGGTATGAACATAGGGGGTAGAAGGTTGCATGTTTCCCTGCTGACAAAGAACAAGAGGTGGGTACTCATTCTCGGTGGGCTGGCCTGCGTACCTCTTATCATCGATAATCCTTATTATCTGAAAACGTTCACGATTTTTTTCGTTTATTCCATTTTTGCGATGAGCTGGGATCTGATCGGTGGCTATTTGGGGATTGTCAGTTTTGGGCATGCACTTTTCTTTGGGGTAGCTGCCTACACGACGGCGATCTTGAACGTCAAGCTCAATTGGCCACCACTCCTTGGGTTTCCATTCAGCATTGCATGTTCAGTGCTCATTTCGTTGGTTGTTGCCAGGCCAACCATAAGGCTGAAAGGACACTACCTGGCACTGGTCACATTTGCGTTCCCCATCATTACCACCAACATCCTGTATGCCTTTCCGAATTTCTTCGGCGCCGATCTCGGAATTCCAGGACTGAGCCCTCTTTCCTCTTCAAGGACAAGAGATTTCTACATCGTCTATTCGTTTGTCTGGGTTATTTTCTTTCTTTTGCGCCGGATGATCCATTCCGACACCGGCCTGATCCTCCGAGCGATTCAGAGTAACGAAGTCGCCGCGATGAACTGTGGTATCGATACAGCGAGTATCAAGCTGAAGATGTTCGTTTTGAGTGGCATGCTCGCAGGGGCGGCCGGATTTCTTTATGCACATGTGATCAAGATAGCGTCCCCTGCGAATCTGGAATTGCATATGTCTGTTGAAGCACTGGTGATGTGCATCATCGGAGGAGCGGGGACGTTGTCCGGTGCGATTCTAGGGGCAGTTGTCGTGACGATTGTGAATGAATTGCTTAGGGTCATCGAACAATATCGGGTCCTTGGCTATTACGTTCTCGTCTTAATCATCGTACTTTTCTCACCCAAAGGATTAACCTGGTATGTTGATTCTGCATTCACGCTTCTCGGGAAGGGAAAAAGACGAAGAAGTGCGGTCATTAGAGGGGAAGAACGATAATTCGGTCATCCTGAGAACCAGCGGGCTGACAAAACAGTTTGGCGGGCTGGTCGCGATCAGCGGGGTGGAACTCGGTGTTGTTCGAGGGACAGTTACCGGCATCATTGGACCGAATGGGTCTGGGAAGACAACTTTATTTAACACGATTACCGGATATGTGAGGCCAACCAAAGGCAAAGTATTTTTCGATGGCGAAGATATTACGGGACTGCGTCCTCATGAGATTGTAAGCAGGGGCATCGTAAGGACCTTTCAGGTTCCACAATGCTGCAGGGAACTGACAGTCAGGGAGAATATCCGATTGGCATGTCTCAGATGTTATCATGCGAGGACCATAGAAAGCAAAATCGATGAATTTGTCAGATTGACCGGATTAGAGGGCTATTATGATAGCCGAGCGGGCAATTTACCTATAGGTTATTTGAGGTTGCTAGAGATTGCTATGGCTGTGGCGACTCAGCCAAAAATTATCCTTCTTGATGAGCCGTTTTCGGGGTTGACTGATGTTGAATGCCAAAAGACATCGGAATTGATCAAGGAATTGAGCAACACGGCGACTCTGGTGCTGATCGACCATAAACTCAAACATTTGATGCCTCTGGTTCAAACTGTGACCGTGTTGAATCAAGGAACCGTTTTCTTCCAAGGTAAGCCGGCGGACGTATCTTGTAGCCCCGATGTCCAGAGGATCTACATTGGCGGAGAGATCGGATAGTGGCGCAGGGCATTTTGCTAAAAGTTCAGGATTTGAGGGCAGGGTACGGTGATGCGGCGGTTCTTCTGGGCCTTAGCTTGGAAGCGGGAGTGGGGGAAGTGCTAGGTATTGTGGGGCCGAATGGTGCGGGGAAGAGCACCTTGCTTCGGTGTATTTCCGGGCTCCTTCGAGTGAAGGATGGGAGCATCCTATATAGAGGAGAGGAGATCAGAGGGGTGTCTTGTCAGGAGCGAACGAGGCTGGGCATAACGCTTTGCCTTGAAGGTGGCAAGGTACTTCCGGAGATGAATATCGAGGATAATTTGCTGGTGGGTGGCTACCTGCGCAGCAAGAGAGAAAGGTATGACAGGATATCCTACATTTATACGCTTTTCCCAAGGCTCCGTGAAAGAAGAAAACAAATAGCCGGGACCCTCAGTGGAGGGGAGAGGCAGATGGTATCACTGGGAAGGGCCCTCATGTCAAAACCAACTCTGCTGATGCTGGATGAGCCTTCTTTCGGGCTTGCACCGCTGGCAAAGAGGGCAATATATGAGGGTGTACGTCGAATCAACCAGGAAGAGGATATTTCAGTCCTTCTCGTTGAGCAGGACGCGGCCTTAGCGCTCGAGTTTGCAGAGAGGGGTTATGCAATGGAAAACGGAAGAGTTGCTATGGAGGGTCGTTCTTACGAACTTCTGAAGAGTGATCTCTTCAAGAAAGTTTATCTTGGGGTTTAAAAGAGAGCGATTGTTTTAGTATCTCTGGTTAGGAAGTCCGAGAAAAGAGGCGAGGACGGCTCCGTACGAAAGCATGAATGGATGCACTAGCATGGGTTCGCAAAGCGAGAGGTGTAGCCGTGAGAATTGGTGTTGTGGTGTGGGTTTAGCTGGATTCTTTGGACGAAGTTCACTGTAACGGCGTCGTTGTATTATGGGTCGCCGACTTTAGGAACTCAGAAAGAATTGGTCTAAGAGGCTTTTCGGGAAGAACGGGTAGCCACAGGAGGACAATATGTGGGCAAAATCGTGGCGCACGTTTGTTGGCCTGCAATCAAGAGCAGTGGTGGCAGGATTTGAGAAGATTCTTGCCGAAAATCAATATGTGTACGAATTATTAACGCGCGAGCCTATCTTTCGCGAGTGGTTTCTCTATGGAGCCGCTCAAAAAACAACGATAATCCGAGTGTTATGGCCTGCTTTTATTGGGATAACAATTTGCGATGTTACAGCAGACCCTATGATCAGAATTGTATACCCTTTGGTTACTTCAAAGGAGAACTATAAGGCGGTAACATCAAATATCAGTAGGCTGGAAATATCACCGATCGATGGGCACACAAGGGTTTTGATCGGCGATTTAATTAAGGCATTCGCTTCGAAGCTGCCACAAAACCCATGGGACCCCTTGAAAGTTCATCCCAGATTTAGGGCAGCCCCTTTGTTATTCATGGCTGTCAAAAGAAGTTGGGAGAAATGGATTAAGGAAGCGGCCTGAGAGTAAATACGAGATGGAACTCTTATGCTACTTAGGTTGGCGGAGCAAGCGAGGTTAATGGAAGGAGGGGAAGAAGGATAAATGAATGGGAGAAAAGGGAAAGAATAGCTGGAAGTTTGCCTGAGAATAATACTTTGAAAGGAGGGCATTCGCGGTGGAAAAGGAAATGGAGAAAGTTGAGTTGAAGGCAAGTTTGCGGGTGTTTTTTGTGGGATTGGTCGTTCCGTTCATAATTGTTAATCTTCTGGCTTTTAGCTCACAGACTGTTGCCGGACTGCACGTTCTGGGCTGGGGACAGTTGATATTGACATGTTGGATTGTCTTGGTAGCTATATTTTACGATAAGACAATGGAGAGAATCAAAAAACAGTTTTAGGTTTCCCTCTATCTTCATAGGTAAGATGGGCAGCTGACTGCCATGAGGGGTAGGTAGATTGTGAAGCGGTAGCAAATCACTGTTCGCAAACCGAGGAGGTGCAACATGAGGATCGAAATTATCGTGGTGGTCTTGTATTTTATCGGAATGTTGTTAATAGGTTTCTTGTACCGGGCGAAAGCGAAGGGATCCGCAGAAGGCTACTTCGTCGCCAATAGGGAGATAGGGCCTTTTGTTGGGGCTCTGGCAATGGCTTCTGCATATATGAGCGCAAACGCGTTTATGGGAATAGCAGGTATGGGTTACAAATTTGGATTGCCATTTGTGTTTACGGTGATTGGTATGTGCGGAATAGGATTCATTGTGGCAGAAGCGATGGTGGCCACGCCCCTTGCTCGAAGAGCAAAAGACTTTAGCCTTTCTGACTATCTCTCTGAACGGTATGGGAGCAGGCTAATTTCGTGGTTAGTTCCGATCATCACGATTATACTAATGACGACATATATTATTCCGCAACTGAAGGCCTCGGCTTTGATTTTGAATAAGCTGGTCTCGATTCCTTATGTTTGGGGGGTGTTAATAACTGGGGCCATCTACGTTTTATATGTTTCGATGGGTGGTATGTGGGCTGTTACAATTACAGATGTGGCGCAGGCTTTGATTATGGCGGGGGCAATGATAATTTTGGGCTGCTATACTTTTTTCGTGTTAAATAGCCCGGGGGAGATGATCAGTTTGGCTATGGCTAACAATCCAAAGCTTGGGGGCTTAGGGCTACCCAAACTGAGCTATGTCGGAGCGGGATTTCTCTGGTTCTTTGGAGTTGTCGGTTTACCCCACCTTATTATGAGGGTATTCACGGCAAAGGGGGAAAGGGTGGCGAGAAGAACTCTATTGTATGCTGTAATTTACTTTGACCTGTTCTATTTGTTGGGAGTCAGCTTGGTTACGATTGTGGGTTCAGCCCTCTTCCCAAAACTTGCGGACCCAGATAATTGTACACTATATGTTGCGACCTTAATGAGCCCATTTTTTCAAGGGCTGATTTGTGCTGGGCTTTTAGCTGCTGTTATGTCTACGACGGATGCATTGTTGATTACTACGAGTGCAGCTGTTTCGCATGATATCTACCAGAAACTGATAAATCCAGGAACATCTCAAGAGAGAGTGGTTTTGATCGGGAATATAGCTGTATGGGCTGTGGGTATTGCCGGAGTTATAGGAGCTCTCAAGCCTCCTGCGCTCATTAATATTATTGTCGCAGCTACAATTGGTACTGCTGCATCATCGTTTGCAATGCCATTAATTTTGGGAATTTACTGGAAGGGGGCTACCAAGTTGGCCGGAGAGGTGGGCATTTTGGGAGGATTTATAGTGTCCTTTGGACTGTATTTGGGGAAGGTGGTGCCTCCGATGTCGGAGGCGATTTTTGGAATAAGCGCATCAGGGCTGGTTATGATAGTGATTTCATTGATCCAAAGGAAACACGATGGCTTGGTGTGGCAGCGCCAAGACAGGTAAAATGTTTTTTAGTGTGGTGGGAGTAGAAATTCAATGGGGCTTGAGCGGAAAAGTTTTATAGGGAGGTCACGAGTCTTAATGACGAGACGTAGGGAGTGGGGGAAGAAGTTTAATTGGCTCTCTTGCTTTTAAAGACGAAGGTGGGGGGATGGATGAGTTCACACACGTGTTGCATCGCTGAAAGCCGTTGGGACCGTTCAGAAGCCTTGGAATGTCGGTTTCATCGAAATGGAACGGGTCATCAAGGATTTCACCAAAAGGGAAATCCTTGTGGGTTTGCGGAATGAGGTGGTTTGCTTTCTAAGGTCTCACGCCAAGCCTTCTTGAAAGCCTCAGTGGCCCTTGGGCCGTAAGTTTTTGGCAACGTTGGCGTTAACGTTGCGTTGGAAAAAGGGTACGGATGGAGAGTGGCATTAATATGTGGGCTTTGGGTGTACTTTGGCGGTGGAGGTGGTGAAGAAATGTTGAAAACGGGTTGAGACTTCAGTGAAAGATTTCTGTTTTATACGTTCAGAATGTTACTATGATGAGATCATTGTTCGTGGGGAACAAGGCTCAGGATGGCCGGAGGTTCTTGAGAAAAGATACTCTGCTGTAGTCTAGATGTTGCAAAATGGTAGCGGGGACAAGCATTCTGGAAAGGAGAGGGGAGAGTTATGGAAAGCGAAGAGAAAGATCTGAATGAAATTTTTGAAGCGGCAGTTACGAATGACATGAACTATTTCGGGTGAGCACAGGCGGTTCTTGCAGCTTTGCAAGAAAAGCTTGGGGTTGGAAGTGGAGACGCATTTAGAACCGCTAGTGCGTTGGCTGGAGGTGTGGCAAGGCAAGGAGAAACATGTGGGGCCCTTATAGGGGGAATTATGGGGATTGGGTTTGTGGTCGGTCGGGAGCGACTGGAAGATATTGACCAGTACGAGAAAGCAATGGGACCGGCAATTAAAATGTTTGATGCCTTTAGGAAGAAGGTGGGACATACTCTGTGTCATGAAATCCATAGGATCCGCTACGGGAAAGTTTATCGTCTTTTCATTCCAGAGGAGAGACGGGCCTTTCATGAAATGGGTGGCCATGGAAGAAAGGGGTGTCCAGAGGTATGTGGAATTGCAGCAAGAATGGCCGCGGAAATCATTTTGGAGGAAAAAAAGAGAAAGGCATAGAAGCTCGGGAGAGAATATGACCGCTTTTGTTGATGAAAGTGCTTGGTTTATTGCAGGTCTGGGGAAATAAGAATGGAAAGGAGAATGGGTATGAGAATCAGGTATCACCATCCAATGTTTTATACAGACTCGTATCAGGGCTACGACAACATTTGTAAGGAATTTTTCGAAAAGGTGGCAGGACCCAACGTTATCGTAGAACATACCTGGTCAAAGCGGGGAACCCAGTGGGTACAATACAAGTCATGTGATTTGTTGAATGCTCTAGAAACGGTGCAGCATGTTTTAGACGCCGAGGATAAGGGGTTTGATGGCGTAATTAT
>Ga0315298_1011535_pt1 | contig 10341 bp, 7 predicted proteins | sample WHS_1_MG_FD_203077 | JGI IMG/M metagenome (GOLD analysis project Ga0315298, IMG submission 203077) | Extremophilic microbial mat communities from Washburn Hot Springs, YNP, Wyoming, USA - WHS_1_MG | ecosystem: Environmental > Aquatic > Thermal springs > Hot (42-90C) | place: USA: Wyoming...
TATTATCAATTATAGCACTATCAACGTTAAAGATAAGATAGGTGAGAAAGGAGGCTGCTTACAAAAATCCACACTGTCATTCTGCAGCCGACGAAGAATCTCATATTTTATTCTATTTTTCATTCAACGTGTGTTATTCTTATAATATTACTTAAAACTCTCAGTTCTTTTTGCCATAAAGCGGGGTTAATAAAAAATACCAATCTACATTTATTACAATCTTTTCAAGCTATCATAACCTATACTTTTATGTGCATCAGATAATTTAAAATCTATTTTTTTAACCCTTTAATAGCATTTTTATGAAAATCTTCAAGTCTTACCTTTACTTCTCTGTGGAATTCCAATGGGTCCATACCTGTCAAAATATAAATTGCTTCATCTACATTATCAACTAAGTATATATGAAACAAATTTTTTTCTATTGCTTCAAGTACTTCTTCGTCTAAAATAATATTGTCATAATTTCTTTTTGGTACAATTACTCCATGAGATTCATTTAAGCCTTTTATCTTGCAAATTTTGAAAAATCCACTTACCTTTTCCTTAATTCCACCTACTGGCTGAACGTTTCCATGTTGGTCAACAGAACCTGTAATTGCAATACTTTGCTTCACCGGAATTTGTCCTATTTCTGATAAAACAACTATAAGCTCAGCTAAGGATGCACTATCCCCCTCAACTTCTCCATAAGACTGCTCAAAGGTTATACTACAAGACAAAGATAATGGAAAATCTGTTCCATATTTTCTCCCGAGATATCCAGAAATAATTAAAACGCCTTTATCATGAAATGGTCCGCTTAGTTCTACTTCTCTTTCTATATTTATAATTCCTTTTTCTCCAATATAAGCCGAAGCGGTAATTCTGCTTGGTTTTCCAAAAGAATACTCTCCTATCTCATATACAGATAACCCATTTACTTGACCAATTCTGCCACCTTCTATTTCAACTATTATTTTTCCTTCATCTATAAGCTCTATAATCTTTTCATCTGTTAAGTTTTCTCTAAATATTTGTTCATTGATAACTTCCTTTATTTCTCTCTTTGTTATCAAGTCACTATTTGTCTTTATTTCAGCCTCTCTAAGAACGTCTGTCAGATAGCTAAAATTAAGATAGATTTTATTTTTATTTTCGGATAGTGTGACCATATATTTAAACAATTCTTCCAAACCATCGGAAGATACATCTTTAAGATTTTCAGATTCAATTATATTTTTTACCAAAATTGGAAAATTATTTATTACATCTTGATTTATTTTAGCAATATTGTTAAACTCTGCTTTAACTTTAAAGATTTTTTTAAAATCATTGTCAAACTCAGAAAGTATATTGTATGTAAATTCATCTCCAATAAGTATAACCTTTACACTACCTGGAACTGGACTTGGTGTTAATCCTACCGATAATGAGAAAATTCCCAAAATATCCATTCCATTAATATAAATTTCTTTATTGATAATTGATTTTTTTAATAATTCCCAAAGCAAAATATCTTTAAGTAAATCTTTTATATATAAAACTAAAAACCCACCTCTTGCTTTATGAAAGCTTCCTGCAAAAATGTTAGTGTGGCTTGTAAATAATATCCCCATTTCAGCTTCAAAATTTATTCCACCAAATAGATTTTTAAAACTTGGATTGGTTTCAAATATAACCGGAGCATGATTAAGATTAGAGTTATCAACAAATAGGTTTATTTTAAATTTCTTTATCTCCTGCTCCAAACTTCTATAAAATATTGAGTTTTTTTCAGCAAATCTAAGCTCAATGAAAAGGTCTATATTATTTAAAACATTCTCTTTATGATATCTTAAAAACTCTAATATTTCTTTATGCTCTTTAAATTCTTTTTCATGCTTATAGTACAAGCTATCAAGTTTAAATTTTGAAATCTTTAATTTTAAATCCTTTAACACACCATCAAGATATTCATCAATTTCCCTTAATTGCTGAACATAATCTAAGAATTTATCATCAAATTTATTAAGATTTTCTTGATATTCCTTGTATTGCTTGTCAGTCAATATATTTAAATTTGTAATGATTTTTCCATCTACAATAGGAACTAATTCTATTCCGTAAGATGTAAATAAAACTCCAAGATTATGCTTATTAGCGTCAGTTTTAAGTTTTTCTAAGATTTTTTCTCTTTTTTCTTCTGCATCTTTGATTAATTTTAATTTTTCTTCTTCATACTCTTTGCTTTCAAAGACTTTATACACTTCTTTCTTTAGCTTTTCAATTATTTCATTGATGTTTGATTCTAATTTTTTACCCAAACCAGATTTTACTATCAAAACTCTTGGTTTGTAAGGGTCTTCAAAGTTATGATAATAGATAATGTCTTCAGGAACAGGAAGGTTTTTTGCATGTTCTTCAAGCTTCATTTTTGTGTAAGTTGTTCTTCCTATGCCATCTTCTCCTGAGACATAAATGTTGTATCCCTCTTTATTTACTTTAAGTCCGGTTTCAAATGCTTTTTCTACCCTCTCTTGTGAGAAAAATATTGGTTTTGGACTATATTCTTTTGTTGATTTATCAAATTTTATATTTATTTTCAGATCTTCAGCTTTTACTTTTGTTATGTTCATCATGCCTCCATGTTTAACTCTATTACAAATATACCACCTTCAGAAGATGGTACTACATATATTTTACCTTTGTGTTTTTCTACAACTTCTTTCGTTATTGATAGTCCAAGTCCACTTCCTTTTGGTTTTTTAGAGTAATAAGGTAAGAATATTTTGTCAGCATCTTCTTTACTAATACCTTTTCCATTGTCTTTAAAGATAATTTTAATCTTGCTGTCTTCTTTATAAACAGAGATTTTTAAACTGCTTGCCTCTTCATAGCTATTTTGGACAATATTTATAAACGCTTGTTTTAAAAGCTTTAAATCTCCTTTTATCTTAAAATTATCCTCACACTCAATAGATATACTAAATTTTTCATCTTTATAGCTTTCTGTGATCTCTCTTAGAAGGTTGCATAAATCAATTTCTTGAAGGTTTAATCCAGACAAAGAATTTCCAAACTGATTAAACTCTCTTACAAGATTTGCTAAATAGTCTGTTTCTTGAGTGATTATTTTTACTGAATTTTCAACGATTTCATCAAAGTTTGGATTTTGTTTTTTCCAGCTTCTTAGTATTCTTTCTGCTGATAGTTTTATCGGAGTTAATGGATTTTTTATTTCATGGGCTATCCTTTGTGCCACATCTTTCCACATACTTAGCTTTTGTGCTGCTATTATATCTGTAATGTCATCAAAAACTATAACATAACCTTTATCTCTTATGTTGTTGACCTTAGCTATAAGCGTTCTACCACCTTTTTCTATTATCTGCTCTTTTTTACTATCAAGATTTACATTTAAAAACTTTGCAAATTCTTGAATATCACTTTTTCTAAAATTTAGAACATCTTGACCCAAAATAAAGGTTGCTGCATTGTTTATATTTTCGATTTTGCCATCTTCTGATGAGTATATTACACCGGTGCTAATGTTGTTTAAAATCGTCTCTAAGTATTCCTTATTCTTTCTTAAGACAGTGTTTCTTTCTTCAAGTTTTTTATACAGTATATTTAATCTTTCAACCATTCTATTGAATTCTTCTATCAAGATCCCAAACTCATCTTGAGACTTAAGATTTATTTTTACGTTTAAATCTCCTTCTGATAATCTTTTTGCTCCTTCTACCAATGCTTCAACGGGTTTTGTGATGTTGTTGACAATAAACCTACTAAACCATACAGTGGCAAAAATTACAGCCATTGTAATCGTAAGTAAAATTAAAATGTAGCTTATTCTAATTGGTGCTTTATAGTTTTTTAGGTCATTATAAATTTGCAAAATTAAAGCTGTGTCTTCTTTTGATAATAAAAGTTCTTTTGGAAATTCATAAACAAGGATTATTTTCTGATTTGTTTTTAGTTTGCCACCAAAAACTATTTTATTTTCATAAACGCTAAAGCCTTCTTTGTATAATGCATCAAAAACTTCTTTGTCGTAAGGCTTGCCATAAAATTGTATCAATCTTCCGTCGGTGTCATAGATTGTCAATGTTCTTAGATTTAAAATGTCAACTGCATCTTTTGGGTCTATTTTATTCTCGTCAATTAATCTATAAACTCTGTGAAGCCAATCTTGATTGGATTGAATGTTTTGGCTTATTATCTCGTCTAACTTTCCAAGGGCATTGCCAACTTTTCCGGCAAACCATAAGTTTGTCGCACTTGAAATTATTGATACCGACACTGTAAAAAGTATTAATGAAGGTATAACGACAAACGAGATTAAAATAAGTGTAAGTTTTATCTTTAATTTTCCCTTAATCCCTTCCTCAAACAGTATTTTTATAAGATACCTTAGAGTATATGCAAAAATGATGATAAAAAAGATTAGGTCAAGATTGAGTATAAAAAGAAAGACATATGGATTTAGAACATCTTTAACTTTTTCAAGCTTTCCAAAAATATAGTAATTGCCTACTATAAAAAGAAATAAAGAAGCTGAAAATATTATTAAATTTCTTTTTAGATTTTCTCTTTCAGTCAAAGCTCTCTTGGTGGGTTTCCTAAGTATTCTATTTCTGTTTCTTCATCAAGTCTTCTAAAAATAACCCCTTCTGTTAACTCCTCAAATGCATGTGCAACTAAACCGGGTATTCTACCGATTATGAAAAATCCTTTTCCAAGTCTGTAATCAAAGCCCATATCTGATGTAATGGCTGCAATTGCTCCATCTACGTTTAAAACAAGCTTTTTTCCTTTTATTTTCTCTATTGCATCTTCTAAGGATACAGCAAACTCACAGTGTTTACCATAAAATCCAAGCTCTTTTGCCAAATCTAACAATTTTTTGCTTCTTGGGTCAAAATCTTTGTAGTACTTATGTCCATAGCCGGAAATTCTCCATCTCTCTTCTACAGCTTTTTTAGCTATTCTTTCTGCAAGTCCATAAATATCCTCTTCATCTTTTGCGTATTCTTGAAAGAATCTCATGGCATCTTCTAAAGCTCCACCATGATATTCTCCAAAAGCTAAAACACCTGCTGCGACGCCAACATGAAGTTGATTCCCACCGGAGATTACATTTCTAAGTGCTACAACAGATGGTGGTGCAACTCCATGGTCTATTACGGATGTAAAGATTGCATCAAACATTCTTCTCTCGTTTTCTGTTGGAAGTTTTCCTTTTAACAAAAGATAAATGCTTTCTGAAAATGTAAGCTTTCCAATCATCTGAGTTAACGGATAGCCTCTAATATAGGTCTCTTCTTTTGTGTTTAATGTAATTTTAGTTTGCCATTTTTTTGCCATGGTTAGCTCCTTTTTTGACTTTAATCTTTATTTGTATGATTTATATTCATATGTTGAGTAAGAAATTAAATAAAAACATGAGTTTCTTCGCTTCGCTCAGAATGATGGAATAAGGTTATTCTTTTTCTGATGCTTATCATTCAACCTTTCTCTATCATCCTGAGGACTTTAGTCCGAAGGATCTGTTCTTTATATTCTACAAAAATTGCCAATTTCCTGCCAAAATTGTTATATAAACTCCAAACTATCTAATACATAATCCGGATTTAAAGATAATGCAAGCTCTTTATTTCCATAACCTTGTAAAACTAATGCCGTTTTTATTCCTGCATTTTTTCCTGTTAAAACATCAGTTTCACTATCACCTATGATTATACTTTTATCTTTACCGGATTTTAGCTTTTCTAATGTGTAAAAAACTGGCAATGGATGAGGCTTTTTTTCTGATGTTGTATCAGCTCCTACTACTAAATCAATATAATCAATAACATTTAATTTTTTTAAAATTTCAACAGATAAGGCTTCATATTTGTTTGTTACAACTACAACTTTTTTTGAAAGCTCTTTCAATTTCTTTAATGTCTCTTCAGCTCCTTCATAAAGTCTTGAGTATATTACAGGATTTGAATAGTAAAACTCTTTAAAGTATTCTAATGCTTTATCTTTAATTTCTTGTGGGTATTCTGGAATTAAGTCTTCGATAAGCTTTTTTGCCCCGTATCCAACCTTTGAGATTATCTCTTCCTCTGAAAATGTTTTAAGATTTAACTTTTCAAATGCGTAGTTTGCCGCTAAGGCTATATCTTTTCCTGAATCGAGAAGTGTTCCGTCAAGGTCAAAAATGTATAGTTCTAAGCGTTTCATTGAATCTTAAATTCTTGATATTTTTCTTTGATTTTATCAATCCATTTCATTTGATTTGATGGTTCAGGCTCTTCATCGTTAATCTGTGGCTTTTTGTAATTTACTAACACATAAACTTCTTCATCTTCTTTAATAAGACCTAAATTTTCTCTTGCTTTCTTTTCTATGTAAAATGGGTCGTTTTGCAAGTAGTCTATAGTTCTTTGAAGTTTTTTATTTTCTGATTTAAGTGATTCAACTTGACTTAAAAGCTCGTTTCTTGTCTTAACTTTGTCAAAGTATTTAAAGATATTATTCTCTCCAAAAAGAATAGTATATATTGCCAAGAGCAATGTAAATAAAACCGTGAGCTTAAGCCCACGGTCTAAAACTTTATGTTCATTCCTGAAATTGGAATTTCTTAAATGCTTGTTTTCCTTTGAAGATTGCGTTCTCACCAAGCTCTTCCTCTATTCTAATTAATTGATTATATTTTGCTATTCTATCTGTTCTTGATGCGGAACCTGTTTTAATCTGTCCTGCATTGGTTGCTACCGCTAAATCTGCGATAAATGTATCTTCACTTTCTCCAGACCTGTGAGAAATGATTGCTGTATAGTTATTAGTTCTTGCCATTTCTATAGCATCTAACGTTTCGGTTAAAGTACCGATTTGGTTTAATTTTATTAAAACTGAGTTCGCAATGTTATTTTTAATTCCTTCTTTTATGATTTTTGGATTTGTTGTAAAAAGGTCATCTCCAACAAGCTGGACTTTGTTTCCAAGTGCCTGTGTTAAGTTTTTCCATCCTTCCCAGTCGTTTTCAGCCAATCCATCTTCTATAGATACTACCGGGTACGTTCCTACGATTTCTTCGTATAAGATTATCATGTCGTCAGATGTTAATTCTCTTTTTTCAAATAAGTATTTTCCATCTTTATAAAATTCAGAAGATGCCGCATCTAAGGCAATAAAGATGTCTTCGCCGGGTGTATAGCCTGCCTTTTCTATTGCAAGCATTAATATGTCTATTGCTTCTTTTGTTTCTCTCAAAGCAGGTGCAAATCCGCCTTCATCTCCTACGTTTGTTGAGTAGCCTTTTTCTTTTAATACAGATTTAAGAGCGTGAAATGTTTCAACGCCTGCTCTTAAAGCTTCTTTAAATGAGCCACCGCAAACTGGAACGATCATAAACTCTTGAAAATCTAATTCGTTGTCTGCGTGTACTCCGCCATTGATTACGTTCATAAGTGGAACAGGTAAAACCTTAGCATTAACTCCGCCTAAGTATCTGTATAATGACATTTCCTTTTCTATTGCCGTAGCTCTTGCAACCGCCAAAGAAACCGCCAACATTGCATTAGCTCCAAGGTTTGATTTATTCTCTGTTCCATCCGCTTCTATCATAAGTCTATCTATTCTGACTTGGTCTTCTGATTCTTCACCTATTAAAAGGTCAGCAATTTTTGTGTTAATGTTTTCAACTGCTTTTAAAACACCTTTTCCAAGAAATCTTTTTTTATCTCCATCTCTAAGCTCCAATGCTTCATTAGCTCCTGTTGATGCTCCGCTTGGAACTATTGCAGATACAACAACGCCGCTTTCAAGAACAACAGTAGCTTCTACCGTTGGATTTCCCCTTGAATCTAAAACTTCTCTTCCGATAATGTCTATAATTGTTGACATTCTAAGACCTCCTTTTATAGTCTATGATATGCTGCTAATGCTCCTGCTATTGCTGCAACTAAATCTTCAATATTTCTCTCTTGCTCTTTTAAGTTAAAGGTTGGTAATTTTTCATCTATGTATTTTGTTGTAAATTTACCATTTATAAAATCTTCATCTCTGACGATTGCTCTAAGAAGTGGAAGGTTTGTTGGCACACCCCGAACGATAAACTCATCCAATGCTCTTCTTGCTCTATTTACTACATCTTGCCATGTTAAAGCCCAAACAGATAGCTTTGCTATCATAGAATCATAGTATGGTGGTATTACATAATCCTTATAAACTGCCGCATCCACTCTAACACCCGGTCCACCTGGAGAGTGGTAAGATGTAATAAGTCCAACCGATGGTGTAAAGTTTTTAGCCGGATCTTCTGCGTTTACTCTAAACTCTATTGCGTATCCTCTCATGGATATATCTTCTTGTAAGAAAGGTAGCTTTTTACCTTCAGCAATTTCTATCATTTTTTGGACAATATCAATTCCTGTTACCATTTCTGTAACTGTATGCTCAACCTGAAGTCTTGTATTCATCTCAATAAAATAAAAATTATTATTTTCATCTACTAAGTATTCAATCGTTCCAACGTTTTCATATCCAACTTTAAACATTGCTTTAACAGAAGTTCTGTAAAGCTCTTTCTTTACTTCTTCATCTAACGATGGAGACCTTGCTATTTCTACTATTTTTTGATGTCTTCTTTGTATAGAACAGTCTCTTTCTCCAAGATGAACTACGTTTCCATACTTATCAGCCATTATCTGAATTTCTATGTGTCTTGGATTTTCAACGTATTTCTCTATAAAGACATCGCCTTTTCCAAAAAATTTTTTAGCTTCGTTGTAAGCAGACTGGAATAAGGTCTCAAATTCAGATTCAGACCTTACAATTCTCATACCCCTTCCGCCACCACCATAGGCAGCTTTAAGAATAACCGGATATCCTATTTCATTTGCTATTTCTTTGGCTTTTTTCATATCAGATATTGGTTCATCGCTACCTGGAAGGATTGGAACGCCAAGCTCCTTCATCTTTTTCTTTGCTGCCATCTTGTCGCCAAAGAGTGCAATATGTTCCGGCTTTGGACCAATAAATATAATTCCCTGTCTTACACAGTACTCTGCAAACTCTGGGTTTTCTGATAAAAATCCGTATCCTGGATGAATTGCATCACACTTAGTTTGTTTTGCTAAATCTACTATTCTAAAGTAGTTTAAATAAGCTTGGATTGGGTCTCCTGGAATCAGGTAAGCTTCGTCAGCTTTTTTAACATAGATACTTTTTGCATCTGCTTCTGAATAGATTGCCACCGTCTTTATCCCAAGCTCTTTACATGCTCTAATTATTCTCGTTGCTATCTCTCCTCTGTTTGCAACAAGAACTTTTTTAATTTCCCTTGGCATTGCCTTTATATATTCTTTCTTTGAAGAAATTTTTTTAACTGATTTGTAAAGTGGATTATCTTTACTCATATTGAATATCACCTTCCATGTTTTCTATAAATGCTTCATGTAAAGACCTTACTGCAAGCTCTGCATACTTTTCATCTATTAAAACTGATATTTTTATCTCTGATGTTGAGATTGCATATATGTTTATACCTTCCTTTGATAAAACTTCAAACATTTTTGCTGCTGTTCCTGCATGGGTTTTCATTCCAAGACCAACGATAGAAACTTTCGCAATTTTGTCATTTCTATCTACTTCTTCAGCTCCTATTTCTTGTGCTACTTCTTTTGCTATTTCTTCTGCTATATCTGCATCTGTTTTGTTTACTGTAAACGATATATCAGTAAAACCTTTGTGTGAAACGTTTTGAACTATCATATCAACAACAATGTTTCTATCTCCAAGGGCTTTAAATAGCTTGGCTGCAACGCCTGGCTTGTCTGGTACTCTTACTACAGTAATTCTTGATTCTTTTAATTCATGAGAGATTCCTCTAACAATCATTTTTTCCATTTCTTCATTCTCCTCCACTATCCAAGTTCCTTCTTCGTCGTTAAAAGATGACCTTACATGTATTTTAACACCATACTTTGCCCCAAATTCTACAGACCTAATTTGCATAACTTTTGAACCAAGAGAAGCCATCTCCATCATCTCTTCATATGATATAACCGGTATTTTTCTTGCGTTTTCAACAATTCTTGGGTCTGCTGTAAAAACACCCGGTACATCCGTATAAATTTCACATACATCAGCTTTTAAAGCTGCAGCTAAAGCAACGGCAGAAGTATCAGAACCACCTCTACCAAGAGTTGTAATGTCTCCCCCTTCTGTAACACCTTGAAATCCTGCAACTATAACAACCTTTCCTTCATCTAAATGTTTTCTTATTCTATGTGTATCTATTTTTTTAATTCTCGCCTTTGTATGTACATCATCGGTAATTATCGGAACTTGCCAACCTGTTAAACTTACAGCATCTATTCCAAGCTC
>Ga0315298_1011536_pt1 | contig 10340 bp, 11 predicted proteins | sample WHS_1_MG_FD_203077 | JGI IMG/M metagenome (GOLD analysis project Ga0315298, IMG submission 203077) | Extremophilic microbial mat communities from Washburn Hot Springs, YNP, Wyoming, USA - WHS_1_MG | ecosystem: Environmental > Aquatic > Thermal springs > Hot (42-90C) | place: USA: Wyoming...
CCTCTTGCCCAAAATAATCAATCCTTTTTGCCTTCAGTTCAAAATATCGAGTCTGCCCGTCCTTATCCGTTAAGCTAATTTCGTACGGTTCAATATGCATGCCTTGCATTCTCTTTCTCAGATTTTCTGCCATACGCGCTTTTATTTCAGGCGTTAAAAAGTTCATTTCCGAATATTTCTTGCCGAGCAGTGCTTTCTTGCTTAGCCCTGTCAAGTTCTCTACTGCATCATTTACCGCCAGGAAAACCCCTTCTTTGTCAACGACGACCGTTGGATCAGCAAGGAAGTTTAGAAGTGCCATGAAGTTGCTGCCACTGCTTTCTTGGCAATTACGCGGCATACTTTCCCCAACGTTATTGCAATCTCGATTCTCCAGTATCGAGATTTAAACAAAAGTATCATTACAACAAATAAAGCCTTATGAATCACCCATACAGATCCAGGTTCTCTTAAAGGGGATAACTATGCAAATGCATATTCAAGATTTGGCGCAAACTATATCGCTTGACAAAAAGAAGAAAAAAGAAAAATTTAGAGTCTCTTATAAACCACGTCCTTTTCCCTAGCTTGCTGTGCCATCTTCAAGCCTATGCTTTGCCCCGCTTCAGCTCTTTGAATGTTCTTATGCTCAATTTGCATAGATTCCACGACTTGCTCAAAATCAGTTGACGGCCCCTTAACAAGAATTTTGTCACCTACGACTAAGGGCGCTGTTAACTCAACTACGGCAACGCTAATTTTAGAGAAGAAATGAATTATGCGTCCAACCTCGACAATATTTTCCTCACCCAACTATGTTCGCCTCTCACTACTATATAACGTGCCAAGCGCATAAAAAACTTGTTTACACCCACATGAATCCGAAGACTCAAATATTAAGCAAACAAAAAAGTGATCTTCGCAAGCGCCCCACTCCTCCACCTACTTCGTCATATTTGGCGCCTATTAGCAATTCAATGCAGAAACCTATAGAGGGGCTATCACGGTACAGAACGCGTGCCTGTTTCTAATGGGTAATCCTAAACAAAGCTCATGTAAAATGAACAAAAGCCACATATTATTGTTCACGCATCGGCGCTGTTAACTCATAAATTTTTTAACAGTTTCGTAAAGTACGCTTGCTCCGAAAACAAGATTTTCTATGCTGATGCGCTCGTCTATGGCATGTTCCAGTTTGACCACTTTTCCAGAGACCATCTCGGGGTACATTGGTTGAAAGCCATAGCACACACTGCCCATTCTTCGGAAGACTCGCGAGTCGGTTCCGCCTGTCATGAGCATCGGTGTTACGCCACAGTTAGGCGCGAATTCGCGAATCACCGTAGCGATCGCCTCGTAAAGTGGTGTTTCCGTGGGTGATTCTGAAGGCTCCTGCGCTTGTAGCGCTTCAAACTCAAGTTTCTCCGGGTCAACGGTGTGAAGCAAGTCTTTGATTATTTCCATGGTTTTGGCTGTTTCCTGTCCTGGCAGTATTCTGCAGTCAAATACGGCTTCGCATTCGGAGGGGATGACATTTTCTTTAACGCCGCCGCGAATAATCGTTGGCGTGATGGTCATCTTTAAACGTGGTCGAATTTCTTCCGCTAAATACGGCGTTATTCGCGATAATTCATCCAGTATTTGGTCGCTTAGCTCGGGATTAGCTATTAACCGTTGAAGTGGCTCCTGTAGCGCCGGATCTTCCTGTGCCATTTGAGCTATAAAATTCCGTACAGTATGGGTAAGCAGCGTTTGTGGGCGGTAATTCTCTATTTTCGCTATGACTTTGTTAATGCGTAGTATAGCATTGTCTGCCAAGTTAGGTAGCGAGCCGTGACCAGGTGTGCCCTTAGCTTTAACTTTAAACCATAAAAGTCCCTTCTCGGCAGTTTGCACCGTGAACAAGTTTCTATTCTTGGTTGGGATTGCGAATCCGCCGCCTTCATTCAGCACGTATGGTGCATAAACCTTCTCAGAATGATGCTGCATAAGGTATTCTGCGCCTAATGCGCCTCCCTGTTCCTCATCCGCGGTCGCTGCCAAAATCACGTCGCCCTTTAGCTTTACCCCGTTTCGCCTCAGCAGTTTCATGACCATTATTTCCATGGCTGTCATGCTTTTCATGTCTACTGCACCGCGCCCCCAAACAAAGCCATCTTTGACCACGCCGCCGAATGGGTCGACACTCCACTCTTTTGGGTCAGCGGCAACGACGTCTAAATGCGAAAGCAGAAGCAAACTTGGCTTTTCGCTTGTTCCTTTCAAGCGAGTAACAACGCTGCCCCGTTTGGGTGCACTCTCAACCAGCTCGCAGTTAAAGCCGTCTTTTCCAAGTTGCATGGCCACATATTTGGCAGCTGCAATTTCATTTCCAGGCGGGTTAGTAGTGTTTATGCGGATGAGGTTGCTGAGTAAATCGACGATTTCTTCCTCAATTTCCTTAAGTAACTGCGCCGGCATCTTCGGTTCACTTGCCATGAGATTATGGCCGCACATTTCTCTTAAAATTTTCCCGTATCCGCAGCGCGTTTAGCTGATTGTTTAGAAAATGATGCATTATTACTCTTATTGTAACAAGAAGTTTATATATGAAAACCAAAAATGCTTACTGGTCAATAGGTTGATCGGAAATGAAGGAACTTAAACAAATAGATTACAAGCTTTTGTTTGAGCTGATGAAAGATTCGCATAGAAGTGATCGACAGTTAGCAAAAGCATTAGGTGTATCTCAGCCTACTGTAACCCGAAGAAGATCGATGCTTGAGAAAAACTACATTGAAGGATACACGATTATTCCAAAGTTTGGTAAGATCGGATTTGAGCTTGCGGCATTCACTTTCTTGAAAAGCAAGCAGGGAACAAGCAAAAATGAAGCCCTAAGCAAGATGAAGGAATGGTACCTGAACCAGCCAAACGTCATCTTGGTTCAAAGTGGCCAGGGCATGGGCTGGGACACAATTTGCGTTTCTTTGCACAGAAACTACACAGAGTTCGCTGAATTCAAAAGGACCCAGGACGCTACATTGTCAGAGTGGATAGTTGACAGCCAAACATTTCTCGCCGACCTGAAGCCCGGAGTCGCCGTCAAACCTTTCCATCTAAAGTATCTCTCAAACCAAAAATAAACAGCAATGCTATCTGACCACAGAGCGGTCGCCATCAGCTAAATAGTTCTTTTCTTTTTTTAAGACTTCATCATTTAGTTTTATCATAGGCTGAGAGCGGCATTCAGATACCTTGCCCACCTAAAAATGACGCCGCGCGCAGTGCGCAGCTGCAATCATGGATCCAAATGTCAGCTTGCAGCGTAGCGTGCTACTAAAGGGTGAACATTTATTATATCTTGACTAATTTATTATACACTGCATAGACTTATTTCCAGAGGGCATAGGCAATGGCCAGCGAGCAAGCAACGATTTCGCATGAGGCTACAAGTTTTAAAGCATCCAAAACGGTTGGTTTAATCTCTGATACGCATGTGCCTACCCGGGCAAAATGCATCCCCAAAACTGTCTTCAGAATTTTTGAGAACGTTGACTATATTGTACACGCTGGTGACCTTGTCCAGTTGGCTGTAATCGACGAGCTGGAGCAGCTTGCGCCAGTTTTAGCGGTCCATGGCAACATGGACGGGCCCGAGGTCAGCGGTGCCTTACCGAAGCTTAATGCGTTGAAAATTTTTGATTGGAAGATAGGCGTCATGCATGACCCACGCACTCTGTTTGGGATGAGTAAGATGCGGGAGATTGCTAAGCAGAATAATTTTAACGTTTTTGTTTACGGGCATACGCATAATGCCAACATAAAATGGGAAGGAAAAACCTTGTATATTAACCCGGGCAGCGCAACAAACCCTTTGCCCTTCACGAATAAGCCCTCTGTGGCGCTTTTGAAAGTGACAAAAGAAACGGTAACTCCCGAAATAATCCAAATCTAAAAAGCAATTTAGCGCGCTGGCTTCGCCTAGAGTATCTGCAGGATCTTTAAGTATAATAAAATGCCGAGAAGCATGGTGATTAGCCATAGCCCTATTGTCACACGCATAGCGCCTTTTTTGGCGAAGCACGTCGTCATATCAGCACGTAGCCGCCAGGAAGCCACAAGCCAGATGCCTAAACCGTCAGCTGCAATCCCTGTGAACGCATGAGCCATAATAGCCACTGTGATTATGTCAGTAAAATTTGTGCTGACAGCGAAAAGCGAGGCAAAAGACGGAATCATCCACACTAATATAAGCACCGTATGCACCGCAACCGCGGCAACCATAGCAAGACCGTGCTGACGAAGCTTCTTTCTCCTCTTGAACGCTAAGCCTGCGAAAAGCATGCACAACGCTGCAATCTGGAGAAGTAAGCTGACTGTGGCAATGGTTTGGTAATAATCCATTAAAACTTCACTGAACAATTTTTACGTGCTGCACGTATAAAAGTTTCACTTTAACTCACCTCTCTCCCCGCCGTCGGAATGTCGTTTCGCAACGAGTTTTAAAAGCAATCTGAGTCATCAATCAGAGACGTTAAGCACTGGAGGTAAGCGATGTTGGAGCATTGCAGAAATCCTTGGAATGATAAGTGTAAAAGCGAAAACATTAAGCTGTACATCCTCTTTAAAGGAGAAAAACTGCCCATCTGCAAGCATTGCTGGAGTCACTTGGCAGACAAGGAAAACTGGGGTGATTAATGCATGGAGAGTTTCTGTTTAAACAGTGCCAAGTCTTTTCTGGGGAAAAACGTTAACTTGCATCTTAAAGATGGCACAGTAATAATCAACGTGCGGTTAACAGGTATTCGAAAAAGCGATTTGGGAAAAGAAAGCCTTGTTGAGTTTGTGCCCTATGGTGGCTGCAAAAGCGGCCAGATACCCTTGAAGCGCATCGCATGGGCTGAACTGCTAAATTTGACAATGCTGCAGACGGCAGACTGAAATAGTAGCCAAGCTAAAATACAGTTCATGCACTGCTTACGCTGTGGTATCTGCTGTAAAGAAACAGAGATGTTGCTTACCAACGCGGATATAGAACGCCTAGAGCGGAAAGGCTACAGCAAAGATTTCTTCGTTCAGTTTGCCGCGGCGGGCTATGCGAAACTGCGCAACAGGCGCGGATACTGCGTCTTCTACGACGCCGAAACAAAGCGCTGCAGCGTCTACAGGGAGCGCCCCTTAGGTTGCCGACTCTATCCAGTAATCTATTTTGAAGGAAAGGGCGTAGATGTTGACAACCTCTGCCCCGCAAGAAACAAATGGAACAGGAAGCAAATAGAGAAAAAAAGCGCAAAATTGATGAAACTCATAGAAAAAATAGACTCGGAAGCAAAACAAAGACGCATAAACATCGCCCTTTCCAACAACACCAATCAACAAACTGGTGACCTCTAAAGGAATCAGATAGAGGATTCCATAACTACTTCCGTTTTTTCCTTTTTAATATACGTTCAGATCGCTTTTGCTTATATAATTTAGAAATACTCTGGTCAATAAGTACGGTTACTGGAATCAGATTTTGTGGCACATATTCTTTCAACTCGTCCAAGTTATGTTCGGATACAGCAAATTTTTTCTTTGCTCTTTCCAGCTCTTTTAGGCTATTCAAAAATTTCCTTCTGGTAGTTGCTTTCAGCCCTCTCATATATTCTGGGCGCATTGTTTTTTCAATGCGATCAAGAAGTGCTCTTGCCGCTTCTACCAATTTATTTATTGTTTTAGCATCTTTTTTAGAAAATATCTTGCCTTCATACAACTTTGCGAAGGCAACAAAATCCATGTTAATTCTAATAGTTCCTGCGTCTGTTGCCATATCGCCCATTTGGGTTATGAAATCATGTAAAAAAAGGGATCCAAATCACTCAATTTTTCCATGACACTGCTGCTAGTAAACCTTTTGCATCTCAATTTTCACTTTTGGCGCGGTCGCCGGGATTCAAACCTCTAGCTCTGGTGCGCTCACCTTCTTTTTTGGGTTTACTTTTCATGTGAAGACACCATACTTTATTTTTAATCGGGCTGAAATTAAAGTTGTTTTCTCGACAAATGACTCCTGCCAACTGCGCCAAAACAACTTAGCTGAACAATATCGTTAATTAACAATGCACCAGAATGAGCCGGGCATGCTTATTACCGCAAAACATGCCAAAAAACATAGATACTCTTAAAGGCAAAAATCCACATACCGTTTACTACTCATTTAAAACATCATACAACACAACCCACAAGAATCCGTTAATTCAGTTTGTAAATCTCATCCTCAAACAACCCCGCCGAATTTAGTTAAAAATAACTTTTTCCAGCAGTTTTGTTCAGGATCGTGATTCCCTATTAGAATATTATGGTTATAGCTTTGATGTTTTCTTTTGCCTTTCTGCAAAGGAGATTTATAAACGCGCCCAGAGTAAGGGCTTCATAATCACTATTTTCCGCCGAAACCGTCATATAATCGCCCTTATAAAGACGCACCTTTCCACCGTAGCGGTTATGCGTTAAAACTGTTCCACCACTACTAAACTGCCACGCTCTAACATCAGCATTTGTAAAGATGTCCCCCAAGATTTTTCTTATACTAAACCCTTCAGCTGGAACAATAACTATTGTAGGCAACTATTAAATCCCCCAATTGATCTTACAAATCCTTAGAATTTTGATCTTGCGCATTCCAAATCAATATCAGTTATACTGCATAAACAGAACTCTCGTATCATCTCATTGCCAATCACTACGAAAACATCATTTGCTGTCCTAATGCGCTCTCCAACATCAAGATCATTGAAAACCCACCAACAATTTGCCAATTTTCTTAATAAACATTCAAAATCTCATAACTGCTAATAATTCTCACTTTATTGCAAATCTGGAAATACCCATTTACTAAGAAAGCTTGCTGGGCATTGTAGTAAGCTCGAGCAATAATCACGCGCTTAGACGATTGCTATGAACCCTAACAAATAACAACAACCATGTTATATTTGATTAATCTTTTCTACGTTCTAATAGCCATTTATTTTTCCACTTTTTCAATCTTGATTGAAACTGTAGGCGATTCTCCCCTGACATACAATCCATTATCTTCAAGCATCTCTAACACAGCTTCTTCGGTAAGTTCATCCGTATAGTAAACCTCATCATCAAGTTCAAAATAACACACGACAACCCTCTCCCCATTCTTGATCGGACGCACATCCACCTTTAATCCTAACTGCTTTTCACCAGGATGCCAAAAACGCCCATAGATAAGAGTCTCTCTAACATACGACTCCGTTATTTCATTAAGATCATACTCGCTTTCATGAAAAACAAAAGTTATCGTTACCTTAGTTGCTGTTTTTCTGCTCATTTCACCCACCTTACTCAAAGCTACAAGCCTTGCTACGTTAGATTGATCTTTCCGACGTAAATAATAAATAATTATCGCACAAAGCCAACAAACCCAGATAAAAACTAAACCATAAACCCACAAATCTACTACACCAAAAACCAAACAACCCAAAATAACCCCTTATCACCGCCCCAAACACAATAACCAAAATACACACCTCAAATACTTACCGAAAAATCATCAGTTTTTTAAAGCACACAAAATACCAAAAAATAATCCAAAAGGGGATAATATTGGCTACGAAGACGCGAACAAACATGTATGCTAACGTGAAAACATGGAACCCGTTTGTCGGCTGCAACCACGACTGCGTATACTGTGACGCATCTTTTCAGAGACAACTGAAACGTTGGGCAAAAAGCAACTGCAAAGCATGTTACAACTTCACCCCACACTACCACCCTGACAGGCTCCGGCGACTTCCAAGTGCCGAAACCATATTCGTCTGCGGCAACGGCGACATAGCCTTCTGCGAAACAAGCTTCATAGAAAAGATAGTGGATAGGATAACGGAGCACTACGCCAGAAGCCCGGAGAAAACCTACTACTTCCAGAGCAAAAACTGGGCCAGCGCTTCCAGGCTACTGCCGCTCTTAGAGGATAAACCGTTCAACGCCATAATCCTGGAGACGCTTGAAACAAATAGGGACGAAGGCTACCGCCGCATATCAAAGGCGCCTATGCCAAGCCAGAGACACAAAACATTCCTCGAACTCAACCACCTCCGAAAAGTGATAACGGCTGAGCCACTATTGGACTTCGACGTGGATGTCTTCTTTGAGATGATCGCCAAGACTGAGCCGGAATACGTGTGGATAGGCTACAACTCAAAGCCAGCGCTAATCAGCCTACCCGAACCCACGTTGGATAAGACCAAGCAGTTAATAAAGCTTTTAAAATCTAGCGGCCTCGAAGTGAGGGGTAAAGAACTCAGAGGACTTACTGTTTAAAAAATTCATCCGAAGCATTCGAAAACACCCTAAAGAACTGAAAATTATTTAGGATAAGGCCTTTCTCGCCTTTCGGGTTTTCCAAGCCTTTTTGGCAGGATTATTTGCGGCTTGAAGAAAATTTGAACAATAAACGAGGCTACGACATGTTAATTCTAGCCTGTAAACGTATCCAATCCAATCAGTCGGCTCATTCATTGAAGCACTGCCCAGAATCAACAAAAACTCTTGATTAAAGTTAGCATCCCTTAAATACCCAAGTAACCTATTAGCTATGCTTTCTCCAGGAAACTCGTCATCGCCAACATATGTTATCAGCACCTTTAAAGGCGCAACAGTCTTCAGAAGACTTGGGATTTCCCTGTCCCAAACAGACGTTACATCATTTTCATGCTCAATAGCGACTAAAATGCCCTCTGGAAACTTTTCCCACGTAAGGTCAACTCCATATACTCCTTCCTTCGTTATTTTAAAACCGAAATTCTTAGCCAATTCGCATAAGAAACCATCCTTTACATAAACCGTCCACGCAGCATCACTCAACGCTCGTTCATACTTATTTCTGTTCCTTTTCACATAATCCTGAAAACCACAAAAGAAATATTTGTAGAACTCTTCGCCTGTAAATCTCATAACTCAAAACTCAGCTAGCAGCAATATATAAACAATTATGCTCATTTACCCATGCTAAAATTTGACCTAAAAATACGGGCCAAGCAATCATAAAGAAGACAGGGGACACAAAACTTCCAGTTAATTTTGATGGATCTGTGGTGAGAGGACATAAAAAGAAGGCGAAATTGAAATTTCTATGGTTAACCAGCTGCACATTATAAGCTTTTTAACGTTATCTACTCCATTATCAAACGCGGTGCACAATTCAAAATTTTTAACATTAAAATCGGTGAATAGCAGAGTGCAAACGAGGAAGGTATAAGTCGACGAGCAAACTGCGTCGAGTCACGACATAAAAAGTGGCAATTACTATAAGAACAGGCGAAGGCACGAAATATAAAGGAACATGCAACCAGCGCTGGTTTTCTGAAACTTTATATATTTGCAAGTGTTGGTTGCCCTTGGTGTTTTGATATGCAAAACTATTCAATAGAGTGGTTAAACGAGTTCCTAATAAAACGGGAATCGCAATACACAAATGTTTTCCTGTTTGAAACGTACGACATACAGCGCATAAACCAATTCATTTCTCTTGCCAAGGGCAAACTTGCGGAATTGCTCAAAACTGATTTCAAATTCTACCATTGGCGATTGCAAAAGGGCTATGTAGTGGATGCGGATGGCGTAAAGCTCGAAATAGAGCCGACAGTTGATACCTCAGAATTGCTGACTACGCAGACGAGCGTTCTGCTGATAAGCTATGCCTTTCTGAAGGAACATGTGGAACTCTTGTCTGAAGACCTTTTCGATTGGTCGCAATCGCAGGAATTATATCGCAAGGGAAGCACGGTGGTCGTGTTCTGTTCGGATGCGGGTCTGTTCAATGAAACATTGAGGCGCATGTGCTACACAATAGCGGTCCCGCCGAGCCTTGAGGTTGAGCGCAGAAACTTGATGAAAAAATTGATTGATGACCTTGTAGCAGTTGCTAACATTAAGCTTGAACCGAGCGAGGAAATTGTGCAGGCTTCAGCAGGGCTTGATCTGCACAGCTTTCAAACGGCTTTCTTGGAAAGTGTAAGTCGTTATGGCAAGTTGCAAACTTTGCCGTTTACGGAACACAAGAAAAACGTCTTGCGGAATTATGGGCTTGTGTTCGTGGAGCCAAAGATCGGTTTCGAGCAAGTTGGTGGCTATGCAAAGCTAAAGCAATACGTGAGCAACCGCATCATTTTGCCATTGAAGAATCCTGAAATCGCCAACTATTACGGTGTGGGCTTACCGAGGGGCATGATCTTCTATGGTCTTGCTGGAACAGGCAAGAGTTACTTTGCGGAGGCAATGGCAAAGGAATTGGGAATTGCAATGGTTCGCTTATCGCCGAGCGACTTCTTCAGAGGCATTGTGGGAGAGAGCGAGTCGCGGGTGCG